>Ga0081540_1001115_pt1 | contig 23786 bp, 15 predicted proteins | sample TabmetS2T1R1_FD_71024 | JGI IMG/M metagenome (GOLD analysis project Ga0081540, IMG submission 71024) | Tabebuia heterophylla rhizosphere microbial communities from the University of Puerto Rico - S2T1R1 | ecosystem: Host-associated > Plants > Roots > Rhizosphere ... | reverse complement strand
TGCGATTTCTTTGTAGTCAGAGAATAGGCTGCTTCCTGTACGCGATCATGAGCAAATATATACGACCCATCCGCCTGATAGATGAACCCCATTCGGATTGGTTCACGCAAGCTATTGTGGACTCTCGCTTCTGAATTCTGGTCGACCAATGCCAAGAGGTCATACTCTGCCCGATTCCCTATGCATGCAAGATGCTGCAGTACCCGCTGCGTTTCCACTGGAAGACGGACCAACTTTTCGACCATGAGGTCCGCCACATTGTCTGTGTAACTCTTGGCATGAATACTGGCTAGATCCCAGGACCACCGCGCATGTCCGTGATCGAAGCGGAGTAGTTCTTCCTCAATGAGCGTATGAATAAATTGAATAGCGAAAAAGGGATTGCCACCAGTCTTCTCGTGAATCAGGTGCGCAAGGGGTGTGACTCGTTCGGGCTCGCAGTGAAGAGAATCAACAAGCAATTGGCAGATGTCTTCATCGGTAAGCGGTTCAAGAGCCAGTTCTTGAACGGTCGCTCCAGAACGCCGAATCTCTTCCAGTTTTCGCATCAGCGGATGGGTAGAATCCACTTCGTTGTTGCGGTATGCTCCAATCAACATCAAATGGCATACGTCCTGGTGAGTTAAGAGATTTTCGAGCAAGTCCAGCGTTGCGCTGTCGAGCCACTGCAAATCATCAAGAAACAAGGCTAGCGGATGCTCTATTCGCGCAAATACGCCAATGAATCGTCGAAACGTTAACTGAAAGCGGCGCTGTGTATCCTGAGGGGGTAATTCGGCAACTGGTGGCTGTTCTCCTATGATCAGCGTCAATTCTGGGACAAGCTCTACCATCAACAGCCCATTTGCACCCAACGCCTCAAGCATCAAGTCCCGCCAAGATTGCAATTCCGACTCACCTTTGCCCAATAGGGGACGGATCAAATTTTTGAGGGCTTGCGCCACGGTAGAGTAAGGAACGTCGCGTTTGTACTGATCAAACTTACCCGACGCAAACAGGCCGCGCGCTGGAAGAAGTGACTTGTGGAGTTCATTCACGACAGAAGATTTGCCGACACCGGAATACCCGGAAACGAGAACCAATTCTGGTCTGCCGCCAGCAGCAATACGGCCAAACGATGCGAATAGCGCTTCAATCTCGGATCCCCGCCCGTACAATTTCTGGGAAATCATGAGCCTATCGGGCTTGTCGTATTCACCGAGCGGAAATTCGTCAACCCGATCCTTAGACTCCAATTCTTTAAGGCAGTGCCGAAGATCTCTTTCGACTCCATCCGCCGTCTGATATCGTTCCTCGGCAGCCTTGGCCAAAAGCTTCAAGACGATTGCGGAGACAGGCGCGGGCACACTCGACAAATGTTTATTGGGCGGTACCGGCTGCCTTGCTATATGACTGTGTACCCATTCCATCGGGTCAGAAACACTGAAGGGTAGACTGCCGGTCAGCATCTCATAGAGCGTTATTCCCAAGGCGTAAAGATCACTTCGTGAATCAATTGAACGATTCAGTCGTCCCGTCTGTTCGGGTGCCATATACGCTAGTGTTCCGTCGCTCAAGTCAGGGCGGCTAGGCAATTGGCGCTCGTGTGCAATTCGCGAGGCTATTCCAAAACCTGTGAGCATGACACGTCCGGTTACGGAGTCAACCATCACATTGGAGGGCTTTACATCTCTGTGAAGCAACCCACACTTGTGCAACTGTCCGAGTGCGTTTGTCAGGCTAATGGCGATGCGTAAGAAGTGTAAGATGTCCAGCGATTTGCTGATCAGGTGACTAAGCGGTTCCCCACCCGGGTCGTTAAGCACTAGTGCCATCTGATTGGCGTGCTGCGACAAAGCAATCGGTTGGATCGCCCATCGTGAGTCTAGTTCGTTTCTGAGCGCATATTCGTGCTCCAACTTGCCGAGGCTTTCGACCGCAGGGTGTGTTGAGACGGGTGTTAGCAAGAGGAGGGTTGGAGAATCCAACAACCTGGATTTTCCCCGATAAAGGATGAATTCATCATCTCTACGTAGCAACTCGAACTCGTATTCTGAAAGCTCCACCGTGATTGCCCTCGGTCTCGAGAATGTGACCAACAGCGAAACTGATCTACTACGATTCTCGACTTGAGGCCTCAATGATATTTATAACGAGTTCTTCCACTCACATTCATCATTGCGTAGGCCGCTCGTTTGAACTCTTTTTGAGGCTGTCAATGGGTTGACATTTGGCGGTAAATGTCGTTTGCCATATACGCCACTCCTGCCGCCGAATTTGTAGCGTTGGCCTACAACCGTGACGCTGCGGCAGGGTCGATGTGCCCCATCTTGCGCCCGAACCTCAAAGAGGTCGAGTGATGAGAATTTCAACTGATCGGCCACAGTAGTCAATTCTAAGTGTCAATATGGCACCGTGGGACCTTGACTTGACACGTCGCCCTGACATCTCTGTTGCTCCCGCTCAAGGGCGAAAATCGCTCTCTGTGACGGCGTAAGTACATCAGACTTCTTCCACTAGCTGAACAGTTAATCAATTTCCGAATTAGGTTGGCGACTCGCAAATTGAGATGGTTTGCCAATTGCATCACTTGTCATTAATCGATCACCTGTAGCAAACGGTGATAGCGGACGATTGCACACTACTGATAAGGAGCAAGGAAATGAAATTGGAACGCGCAACACTATTCTCGCTTGTATTGCTAATGCCCTTGTGGACCTTCGCGTCCTCGAAGAATTCGGCAAAAGTAACATTTGAAAGCAACGTCGTGCTTGGTGACACTCAGATCCCCGCCGGCGACTATCGCGTGCAGTGGGAAGGAAATGGAACTTCAGTCAAAGTGAGCATCTTGCAAGGAAAGAAAGTTATCGTAACTGCACCAGCTACGTTAGTAGAGGGAGATACCCCATATGACCAATCGGTCGAGTTGAAAAGAGGTGTCAACAATTCGCAGGTTGTTCAGACTATCGAATGGAGAAACCGATCCCTCCGTTTCGACCAGGCGGAAGGCCCTTCCCCTGTGGCCAATACGGCACAATGACTTCAAGGCGCGTGACGGTCCGCGCCTCACATAATTTTCGTCGAGACATCGAAACGGAGATTCTGGAACTGTATCCTCGTCCGGCTGTTACATTGGTTGATCGACATCGTATCGCGTCCGTATCCAATGCACTTCCGGGCGACGAAGTATGCCGGAGGATCAACGCCATGGCTGATGGAGGTACGGTCATTCTTTCGGAAGTACTGTGTCGATGCATGATGAGGAATTTATGATTACAACCATACAAGACGATGACGATGTTTCGGATCAGCATGTGTGGTCAGCGATCCGGTATTTAGATCCAGATAGGAAACGGCGCGAGAGCGACTGTCCTTTGATCGTGGCGGTCATTGTCGTCTCAATCATCTGGGGCATGTTTTGGGTTCTACTACACTCACTCTAACTTATATGCATAAGTTGCGAATGATTGCTCTTTCCCACAAGACGATTCTTCGCATGCACTCATCTCCTTTGTAGAGCTTACTCTTCGGTGCTGGAACGCTCCGCTCTTCGGTCTTTGTCTCTATCTCAACAGTAGGTGTTCAGGCTCTCCGATCCATTGCCCTAATACCAGACTGGGCTAAAGCGCAGATCTGCACCTGATGTACTCATCCGCAGAGCGCAATAAGTTGATCGAATCGAGCATTGTTTGAAGGTATGGATCATTTTTCTTGATGTTGGCATCCGTTGACTCCCTCAAAAAAAGCCTGCAGTCAGCTCGGTTCTGTGACTAGAACCGGCACGGCGTTCTCGATCGAAGTGTGATTCCTCGGCATCAAACATTTCTAAATCTCTCGAGCGCTAATGTTTTGAACTCCCCAAAAGTCGTATGAATCAGTCTCTCTAATTAGCGATCCGCGGTGTCAACCATTTGGGGGTTGTCGATAGGAAAGATTCGCTCCAGACTCTACATAACTGTTTAGACAAGATCAGAGACGGATTCGAAGAATCATCAACACCCGGCTAGCCAGAAGGAAAACCTGTAGGAACAAAACATAGTTTGGTTCAGTTAATCAAATGTGGGCCAATTGTGAATTGCACATTGGAAGAAATGCACGGTCGTGATTCAGGAAGGCTTGGAGTCTCCGTGGAGAATATCGATAGTACCTGTTCAAGGTGCGGATTTGAGCAGATCATCGGCACCAGTACCGCTCTGAAATCTGTACTGGCTGAGGTAGAGCAAGTAGCGCCGACAGATGCCACAGTGCTTGTGCTTGGAGAAACTGGTACCGGCAAGGAATTAATCGCCCGCGCAGTTCACAATCTGAGTCGGCGCGCCGGACGACCATTCATAAAGCTGAATTGCGCGGCAATTCCCTTCGATCTACTGGAGAGTGAGCTTTTTGGCCACGAAAAAGGCGCATTTACCGGCGCGATTGCTCGGAGAATTGGCCGTTTTGAAATGGCCAACACAGGAACGCTGTTTCTCGATGAAATAGGGGATCTTCCATTGGCCTTGCAACCGAAGTTGCTGCGGGTGTTGCAAGAGCGGGAATTCGAGAGACTCGGAAGCGGACGGACCCATCGAATCGACGTTCGTCTGGTGGCCGCAACACATCGAGATCTATCGGGGATGGTTAAAAGAAATGTTTTCCGCAATGACCTGTACTATCGACTAAATGTATTTCCCATTACGCTGCCCCCACTTCGGCAGCGTCGTCAGGATATAGCATTATTGGTCTCGCACTTTATAGAGATTTTTGCACGGCGCATGGGAAAACGTATCAACAATGTACCGCAAGAGACTCTAGATGCGTTTATCTCCTACGCTTGGCCCGGAAATGTGCGAGAACTTCAAAATCTTATCGAACGAGCGGTAATCCTATCGAGCCATGGAGTGCTGCCGAATACACTTCCGGTGACGGACAGTCGACCGGTAACTATGGTTTCTGGCCCCACTGTCCCACTGATGGAGTCGGAACGAGCACTGATCTTACGAACGTTGCAGGAAGCTGGTTGGATTATCGGTGGCACCCGCGGTGCTGCTGCTCAACTGGGCCTTAAACGAACCACTCTCATTGCCAAGATGCATAAACTCGGAATTTGTCGATCAACGCTCCAGAATCGTGTCAATGAATCTAACCGTCCTATCGAAATCGTCCAGTGATGGGGAGCGTTGCTAGAATCTCATCGAATTCATCGAAGTATTGTCATTGAGTGCCATTTTGTAGTGGTGGTGAAGCAGGAAGAAATTTACTCTCAAACGTAGTAGGATTTGTGCGTTTGCGGTAGCCGTAGTGGCGATAAGTACTGGCAAAAAGCGCTCATCTTACTACCAAGGGCACTCCAAATCGATTCGTCCCAGACCCGAGTGAACTTAGGTCTTCCAACATTCCCGAAGAATGGCTTTTCAGGTGTGCTTTGAGCAAGTGGCTGTTTCAATCCGACAAGTTTGAAAAGCTTTCTATTATCTGGCATTGCCAAAGCTAAGCTATGACAGTATTCAAATTATTAACAAGGGCACTGACTTTTATCTTTGGCTCCTCAGGTCAGTTCACTTGGAGTGTAAAGTAATCCTGAGCAGTCACTGTACCGGTGGCTCCGTCGGCAGCATGGAACGTGATCGTATATGTATCGGGGGTTGTGCCAAGGGTTGTAGATCCCCCGCTGCCTCCGCCATTGTTAGTTAGTGCAGTGCTGCTGCTACCTCCGCACGCCACGATCCCGCCCAGAACTGCAAGACACAGAACCGCGCCTGAGCTACTAAGGGATGTACATTTCCCTTTAATACGACGAGAGAAGATTCATTGATCGATCGCGTGATCAGCGGCTGAGCTGTAGATTGCGCACGGACACCGTAGTTTAGCGGTCCTAAAGCACAGGCGATGATTAGAAGAAGGCGCAAAACGCTTGAGTGGGAAAAACGTGCGAGAACCGTGGCCATCCGAGTCTTTCAAATGCCGATGACAAGGTTGTAATCCGGCGCCGTCCTACATACATGGGCGTCGCCTTGTCATACTGGCTAGCAATAAATAGTGTTTTCTGAACAGCTCGTGCCAGTTTAGATTACGCCACTGTCCTTATCAATCAAGAAATCAGTGCGGCTCTCGTTGCACGCGAAAAAGGCTGGCTGCTGGAACTTACAACAGTGCATCTTTGAAGCGCCGACAATGCCGGCCAGTTTCAAGGGACTCTTTTCGATAGGGAGTCCCGTGTGATTTGAAAAAGTTGCTATTATCGTCGCTAAGCTACGGCAGCAGCCACATAGTAAATTTCCCATCGATTATTGAGACCTGTGTTGGCGTCTATGGCTCATCGGGTGCGTTCTGTAAATAAAACTCATGCACCTTTGTTTGAAGCAGTTTCTTGTCGGGCAACTTGTCTGGTATTCCGCGATGAGCGCAGGTGACAAGCTGCGGGCTAAGGGCATATTCGACTACTTTATCGTCCTTACTCGCACATAGTAGGACGCCGACAGTTGGCTGCTCGTGTTCTTTCCGTACATTCCTGTCTGGAGGCTCGCGACGGATCCATTTCTCAAAGGGTTTCTCACTTGGCAACCTGGATCGTTCTTGACTGTCGATTCGCTCCAATACAATCGTAAGATTTCCTGATACAGGACGAGTCGCTCACGAAAAACAAAGGCGGTTTTCTCTCTGATATGTTGTTAGGCAATAGTTTTGCGCCTGATAGGAGATTGCACGCCAGTGATAGCAAAAGAACTTATCGATCGGCTGGCGGAACACAGAACTCTCGGCGCAGTGCCCCCGGCGGAGTTGGAGTGGCTCGTGGCACACGGGTCCATTCGAACGCTGAATACTGGCGACCGGTTGAGCAGGAAGGGTCACCCGGTGGAGGGCCTTTACATCGTTCTTTCCGGACACCTGGCCTTGTTTGCCGATCGTGGAGCCGGGCCGACCAAAATCATTGAGTGGCGCGGTGGGGATGTTACCGGTATGTTGCCGTATTCGCGCATGGTGACTCCCCCAGCAGACGTGAGTGCCCTGGAACCGGTGGAAATTCTCGCCATACCCCGCGACCATCTCGCAGAGATGACGCGAGCGTGTTGCGAAGTCACTTCGATCCTGGTCCATATCATGGTCGATCGCGCCCGCCTTTTTACCTCATCTGACCTGCAAAACGAAAAGATGATCTCGCTAGGTAAACTCTCGGCTGGTTTGGCCCATGAACTAAATAATCCATCTTCCGCGATTGAGCGTTGCGCGGCGATGCTTGAAGATCGTCTTGAAGAGTCCGAAGAGGCTACGCGCGATCTGGCCGCTGCGACACTGAGCGATGCCCAGATCGCCGCAGTAGAAGCGGTTCGCGGGTCCTGTATTGCGCAACAGCATCATGGGGTGAGGTCCCCTCTGGAACAGTGTGATCGCGAAGAAGCTATTGCGGAGTGGCTGGCCAAACACGGACTCAACACGGCGAACGCACCAATGCTCGCCGAAACCGAAGTGACATTTGAGTCGCTGGATCAGCTTGTTTCTGCAGTGGAACGACCGACCTTGAACGCGGTGATTCGCTGGGTAGCCGCCGGTAGTGCCGTGCGGAACCTGACTTCGACGATTCAGGATTCCGCGATGCGCATCTCCAGTCTGGTCATCGCAGTCAAGGGATTTACGCACATGGACCAAGCGAACGTGGCCGAGCCGGTGGATCTTGGCCCAGGCCTGCACAACACTGTGGCGGTCCTCAACTCGAAGGCGCGCGAGAAATCAGTAGCGGTGACGCTGGAACTGGAGGCCGACCTGCCAAAGGTGCGCGGCTTCGCTGCCGAATTGAATCAGGTATGGGGAAATCTCATCGACAACGCCTTAGACGCCGCGGTGAATGGAGGCCGGGTGCAGGTGCTTGCGAATCGAGAGAACCAAGGTGTTGTGGTGCGAATCCTCGATGACGGCGCCGGCATTCCGAAGGAGATTCGCGGCCGCATCTTCGATCCGTTCTTTACCACCAAACCCCTGGGACAGGGAACCGGCCTGGGGCTGGACATCGCCCGGCGGCTGGTGCGCCATAACGACGGTGCGATCGACCTCGAGTCGCAGCCCGGCCGGACCGAGTTTCGAGTCAGGTTGCCTATCGCGAAGATCTAGCCGCCCGGAGTTATGCGATGAAGGGACCTATTCGGTCCTCAAAGCCTGCGATGGATTGGTTGAGGCTGCGCGTCGAGCTGGAATGAGTCCAGCCGCTGCGGCCGCTGCGGTGAGTGTCAGGGTGGCGATGGCCAGGACGGCGAGGCTCATGCCTTTTGATTCGTAGAGCTGAGATTCGATGTAACGGACGCAAAACCAGGCTACAGGTATCCCGATGGCTGCGAGGCCGATCGCTGTCTGAAACATGGCTCCGCGCATAATCATGCGGACAACGGGGCTGCGGGTTGCGCCAAGGGCCATGCGGATACCGATCTCGGAGGTACGGCGGGCTACGGTGTAAGCGGTGACTCCGTAGAGGCCAAGGGTTGCGAGCAAGAGAGCGAGGATGCTGAAGAGGGTCATGAGGTGCGTGATCATGCGGTCCTCGGTGAAGCGATCGGCGATCTGCTCATCGAAGGTCTGGAATTTGACAACGGAGAGGTTCGGATTGATGGCGGAGAGGGTCTGGCGAGCGAGAGACTGCATATTGTCCATGGGACGATCGGTATGGATGACGATGGCGCCAGCGTAGAGGCCGGTATCCTGCTCGATCGGGCGCCGGCGTGCGGACTCCGGTATGCGCTGGGTCATGGGGACGAAGTACATGTGGTGGTCCTTCCAGGTCGCGGAGTTGTACGCGGTGTCTTCTACAACGCCGACGATCTCAAAGTCTCCTGAGGACTGCGGACCGGGTGAGCCGAAACGGTGACCGATGGGGTTCTCGCCGGGCTTAAAGAATCTTTTGACGAAGGCTTGGTTGACGACGGCAACGGCTGGCGAAGTTGAGGTGTCCTGGGCGGTAAAGCCTCGTCCCATGAGGACGCGGGTTCCCACGGAGTCGAAGTATTCGGCATTGCCCCTGAGCCATGACGCGCCGTCGTCTAGATAGGGCTGGCCTTGGATTTGGACACCATCGCCCATGTTGTTGGCCTCCATTGGGGTGTAGCTGGAGATGCCAACCTTTTGGACGCCGGGAATGGCGTGGAATCGGTCTTCGATGGTTCGATAAAGGGCTTCCACCTGGGCGGGGGAATAGCCCGCCGCCTGCGGATTGAAATGGACGATGTACCGGTTCGTCGGGTTGAGCTTGAGATCGATGTTCCTGAGCTTATGCAGGCTTTGGATAAACATGCCTGCTCCGACCAGCAGCACCAGGGCAAGAGCCGACTGCAGCACGATGAGGCTGCGCTGCAGGAGTGAGGCGCCGGAGGTGGTGGTGCGGCTTCCGCTGCGGAGGGCGTCGGCCGGATTTGCGTTGGATGAGATCCAGGCAGGGGCTACGCCAAACAGGATGCCGGAGAGGAGCGAGATTCCGAAGGCAAAGGCAAGCACCACGCCTGAAGGGCTGGCATGGATGGGGAGGTTCTGCGCGTCGGGAAAGGCCATGGCGAGAAGCATCCGAGTGCCTGCGTAGGCGACTGCAAGACCGGCCATGCCACTGATGATCGAGAGGACGATGCTTTCGGTGAGGAGCTGGCGGACGATTCTTGTCCGCATCGCGCCAAGCGCTGTTCGTACGGACATCTCTTCGCGGCGGTTCGTTCCGCGGACGAGTAGCAGGTTGGCGATGTTGGCGCAGGCGATGAGGAGTACGAGGCCAGAGATCCACATCAGAATCTTGAGCTTGGAGGCGTAGTCGTCCTGCATGTCCTGAATGCCGGCGCCGCCGGGTGAGAGGGTTACGCTGACCTTCGCCAGGTAGCGCTTGCCTAGTTCGCTCGAGAAGGTCGTCGTAGCTGCGAACGACTGGCGGACCAACTCGTTGATCTTTGCTTGGAGAGGAGCCATGGCCACGCCGGGTTTTACGCGGCCAATGATGTAGAGCCAGCGCATGTCGGGCTCGTGCACGAAAGTACGGTTGGTCAAAACCGGCACAGACTCGATGGGGAGATAAAAGTCGGGCGGAGCACTGGAGAGGCGATCGCCGAAGAAGCCCTTGGGAGCAATGCCTGTGATGGTGACGGCCTTGGTGTTGATCCAGAATGTGCTGCCGACAATGGATGGGTCGCTACCGTAATTGCTCTGCCAGGTGTTGTAGCTCATCACGGCGACGAGTGGCGCTCCGATAACATTGTCTGAATCATTGAAGAGGCGTCCGATGCTCGGCTGCAGGCCGAAGGTGCGGAAGTAGTTGCCGGAAACGAATTCGCCCGTGACGGAACGGGCGCTCTCCTCGGTCTTGTCGCGTCGAGCGATGACTTGACCAGTGCCCGCCTGCATGGCGGCCAGCTCTTCGAACTCAGGAAGGTTTTTCTGAAGTTGGTGCCATGTGTCGGTGGCGAATAGAGCGTAGTTACCGGAATCTTGTATTCCCGAGTTGACGCAGCACTCGTTTGTGTTGCCGATACGGATGAGGGTGGAGGGGTCAACGACGGGAAGATTTTTGAGCAGGATGGCGTTGACCAGGGTGAAAATAGCGGCGTTGGCTCCCATGCCAAGAGCGAGGGTCAGAACGGCAGTCACAGTGAAGCCGCGGCTTTTTCGCAGCTGCCGGAGGGCATAGCTGACATCTTGAAGAAGAGTCTCGACGAAAAAGCTCGGACGCTGTTCGTGGGATTGTGCGCGCACGCTCTCAATTCCCCCAAACGCTACGACCGCTTTTCGTCGCGCCTCCTGAGGCGCCATTCCTGCTGCGATGTACTCCTCGGTCTGCCGTTCGATGTGGAACTGCAGCTCGTCGTCTATTTCACGATTGGGTTTTGGAGACATCAAAAAACGAAGGCGTGTCAACCATTCCTTGAGCATCTGTCCCCCTTACTCCAGCACTAATGCGATTGCCGTTGAGATGCGATCCCAGTTTTCGCGCTCGGCTTTTAGTTGCTCCTGGCCAGCCCTAGTTAATGAGTAATATTTCGCCTTCCGATTGTTTTCCGAAGGTCCCCACTCCGCCTGTATCCAACCCTTGTACTCCAACCGGTGAAGGGCGGGGTACAGCGAGCCCTGTCCAATCTGAAGTGCATCCTTCGATACCTGATGAATTCGTTGCGCGATACCCCACCCGTGCATGGATTCGAGGGCGAGTGTCCTCAATATCAGTAAATCCAGCGTTCCCTGCAGAAGATCTGTAGTTGGCATTGCTCCCCTCGACATTCAACAAGAGAATGCATCACTGACCTGTCGAATGTCAAGGGGTAAAGATGTCTAACAGTGCGTCCTGTTCATCACACATGGCTGGCAGTGAGCAATCGGCTCTGCTCGGAAAACGGACTTTTCGGAACCTTGACCCGCGTCTGATTAGGAATCGATAAGTCCCGATAAATCGGCTTGTAGGAAGTGATCAACAGGACCCAAGGCCGTCACCCGATGCCTTCGGTCATCTGTCGATATCAGGCGTGGGTGTTGAAAAACTCGGTGCAGGTCGAGGGATTTTGATGCGATTCCCATGGCCATGGGAGCGGCATAGCAGCATAGTTCGACCATGCTGTTGTGGATTGCCATTGGTGGAGGACTAAGGCTCATGATGGGTCACCATGCGCGGTCGGAATCGCTGTTCTATTATTTCCGTCTGGAAGATCAGGTTCCAGAAAACCACTTGTTGCGGTTGATCGATAGGCACATCGACTTCAGCTTCGTTCGTGATCAACTGAAGGACAGCTACAGCGATACCGGCCGTCCATCGATCGATCCGGAGCTGCTGTTGCGAATTGTGCTGATCGGCTATCTGTATGGCATCAGTAGCGAGCGCAAGCTTGTCGAAGAATTGCGCATGCATCTGGCGTGGCGCTGGTTCACAGGGCTAGGTTTCGATCAGGAAATTCCGCATCACTCCACGTTTTCGAAGAATCGCCATGGGCGGTTCCAGGAATCGAAGTTGTTCGAGCAGATGTTCGAACGCATCGTGGCCCAGTGTTTAGAAGTAGGCCTAGTGCGCGGAGACAAGCTATCGGTAGACGGAACGTTCGTTGAGGCGAATGCCTCGAAAGAGAGCCGCATCCCGAGAGAGCAACTGGCGGAAGCTGCGCAAGTGAATCGAACGGTTCGCGAGTGGCTCACTGAACTTGGAAGTGCAGAACCCTGTCGAGGAGCCGACGCATAGCCAGGATAAGGTGTCCACCACTGATCCGGATTCCACTTATGCAACCAAGGGCGGCACACCGGCGCGGATGGGCTACTACAACAACTATCTGGTGGACAACCACAGTTGCATCATCGTCGGCGTGCAAGCGACGGGTGCCCGCCTAAGCGAGGAATCCCGAGCTGCCGAGGAGATGATCACCCGCGCCCACGCGCGATGCTGTGGCTCGGACAAGGAGTCCGTTGTTCGGTCCGGAGCGCTTCACATACCAGCCTGAAAGCAACAGCTATCTCTGCCCTGCAGGCCAGCAACTGAACTACGGCGGTCGCAATGACAGGAACCGCGCGTTTGCTTACATCGGAACTCGCCCCAAGTGTGGACCATGCCCGCTGAAATCGCAGTGCACCAGAGGGGCATTTCGCTTCCTTGCCATCCATATGAACGAAGCCGCTCGACAGCGGGCGCGAGATCTCTGGAATACTCCGGAGTTCGAGCAGGCACAACGGCAGCGGAAGAAAGTCGAAGCATTGTTTGCGGAGCTTAAGGGGCGCATCGGTCTACAACGTCTCCGCTTGCGCAGGCTGAAGTTCGTTCAGGAGCAGTTCTTCCTGGCCGCCACCGCCCAGAACATCAAACGGCTGGTCCGATTCTTGAGCACGCCAACAACAGAGCCGGCGACGGTCACCGCTTAGACGCCCGTCCCGAACACCACCACCGTTCGCCAGTGCAGCCCGGCGGCAGTCGACGCCGATCTCTTTTTCAACACCCACGCGATTTCGCGCTCATTGAGGCTCGTCTGACGTTCCCTCAATCAGTTCCGCTTGGCCTGTTTTAGGTTATTACCGACTCTGAAATAGATCTCGCACTCGACAAAATTGACGACAACAAGCGTAGTCGAGAAAACTGGATAGTTGAGATTCTCTATCTTGTGATCTATTGGGGGTTTTGTGCGGTCTACAATTCGTTTGTCTGGAAGTCGATCTGTGGGCGCAGCATTGTGGGCGATTGTAATCATGTTGATAACCACTGCTGCCTGGGGTGACACAGAGTACTATCGCCACAGTGTTTTCGATAATAGTCTGACGACGGATTCTTATTTCGATAGCCAGGGAGCTGCCAATGGATCAAGCTTCCTTGAATCGATGGATGGACGGTTACCCGTCGAGAATAAGACATTCTTTACACCGCCCAACGCACTTCGTCTGCAATGGCAATCGCAGGCTGGTGGCGGATGGGAAGCGGAAGTCCACGTCGATTTCTACCGCTATCGCTTTCCGGAACTCAAAGGGCAGAATCTGTACTTCTGGTGTTTTGCTCCTCAAGCGATCGCGGCTGCTGATCTTCCGGAACTCGTACTGTCCAACAACGCTTCCGGCCTGCAAGTGGCGGAATTTCCTGGCGCGTTCACGCAGCCTGTGCCACTGGGGAGATTTACAGGTGATATTCCCGCGCGGCAATGGGTTCGAGTGCGAATTCCATTTTCGGCTCTTCACACAGGTTCTATCTACGAATTTCGTCCGCAGGATCTGCGCAGTGTGGTCTTCCATCAGAGCCGCGCGGATGGCGTGCGGCACACCTTGATCATCGATGAGATTCGTACGGATGATGACACGCCGACCAAGGAACCTGCTACCCTGGCCGCCCCAACGAACCTTCGAGCCATTGGCTACGACCGACATGTCGAACTGCGTTGGGACCCCGTCAACAGTACAGCACTTGGGCGGTACGTCATCTATCGATCTCTCGGCGACAAAAACTTTGAACCGATCGGCATTCAGCTTCCAGGCGTGACGCGTTATTCCGATTTTCTAGGCAAGTCCGGCATAACGGCGCAGTACAAGCTAGCGGCGTCGGACAGCAGTTACCGCATATCTCCGCTTTCCGAGCGTGTGAGCGCATCCACGCGCGAGTTGAGCGACGACGAGTTACTCACCATGCTGCAGGAAGCATGCTTTCACTATTACTGGGAAGGCGCCGATCCTCACTCAGGAATGGCTCGGGAGAATATCCCCGGCGACGATCGCATGGTTGCCACAGGCGCGAGCGGCATGGGTATTGCCTCGCTCATTGTAGGCGTGGAACGAGGCTTTATAACACGGGCACAGGGATTGGAACGTGTCACCAAAATTGTCAATTTTCTGGAGCACGCTCAACGCTACCACGGTGCATGGTCGCACTACATGGACGGAAATACCGGCAGGACAATGCCTGTGTTCGGCATGTTCGACAATGGCGGCGATCTTGTCGAAACATCCTTTCTGATGGAAGGCTTGCTTGCTGCGCGGCAGTTTTTCCGCGGAAACAGCAGCGCTGAAGTGGACCTGTACCAACGAATTTCAAATCTTTGGGAGAGCGTAGAGTGGGACTGGTACCGCGGCCCGAAGCCGGGAGACTTTCTTTACTGGCACTGGTCGGCAGAGTGGGGATGGCAGATTCAACATCCACTGATCGGCTTTAACGAAGTCATGATCACATATCTGCTGGCGATGGCGTCTCCGACTCACGGAGTTCCAGCAACTATGTATTATTCCGGCTGGGCCTCGCAGTTAAAACTCGCACAGGATTACCGGGCGGGCTGGTCGAGAAGCACAGACGGCGATCATTATTCCAACGGGCACTCCTACTATGGCATCAAGCTGGACGTAGGCGCGGGAACCGGAGGGCCACTTTTTTATACGCATTACTCCTACTTCGGCTTCGATCCTCACAGCCTGCACGACCGCTATACAGCTTCCTATTTTGAGAACAACCGCAACATGGCGCTGATTAACCGCGCCTATTGCATCGCAAACCCGAAGCATTTTCCCGGCTATGGTGCGAATGCCTGGGGCCTGACGGCGAGCGACGGTCCCGGTGGATATGTGCCACATGCTCCGGATGAGAATGATGACACAGGCACCCTGACACTGACGGGAGCACTCGCTTCATTTCCCTACACCCCTGAAGCCTCCATGGAAGCACTGAAGCACTATTACCGAGACTTGGGAAATCAACTCTGGGACATTTACGGTCCACGTGACGCCTTTAATCCCGGTCAGCATTGGATCTCCCCCATCTACATGGGTTTGAATCAGGCACCCATCGTTGTAATGGTGGAGAACTATCGGACTGGACTGGTGTGGAAGCAGTTCATGGCCAACCCCGAGATTTCCGAAATGCTGCAAAAGGTCAACCAGCTAACGAGTCAATGACCATAGAAAGGCTCGTGACATCGCCATCCACACAATGAGGTCGCGGAAAATCGCAAGATTTGTAATGAGTGCTTTGGCGATTTGGCAGCAACGAGCATTTGCCGGCTAATGTTGAGGCCCGAGAGTGACGGAGATTGGAGCCTGCGGCCTCTGCCTATGAGACGTTTCTTCTGAAAACCACGGGGTCGGGATCAGGGCATATTCGCCGGAGCCGCTGATCCGTCGGACCACTTATCCACCAGCACGAAGAGAATCGTCACACGTTCCTGGGGATCATTTGCCACCATGACGGGTGAGTTGGGATCGTCCGCCGCCCAGCTCTTCGTCATGTCGCCGGGGGAAAAAAACATCGCGTGAGGACGCCAGCTCTTACCCCGGTCGTTTAAGTACTGCTGCTTCGACATCATATAAGCCATCGCGCCGGGCTCCAGCGCAGGCAGCTCCTTCTTATCCAGTCCCGTCGCAATTGCCTGCGCGATTTCAGCTTTTGATTTTCCCGCCAGCACAAGCCTGGTCTTCATCAGATAGATGGGCGCAAAGCTCCTCGCGGCTTGCGTGTTGAAGCAATGGGGCGCCCGCATCTTCGGATTCCAGAACTCCGCCTCATCCGTGCCCTGCCCCCACGACCTCTCTACCATGCAGAGAAAACCATTCGTACCCTTCACCGCGGTCTTGTATCCTTCGCGTCCCAGCACCAGCACTTCGGCGCCATCGGAAATGAAACTGGGCGCGGCACTGCGAGCCAGCGCGATCTCGGACTTCTCGTCAGATATCAGGTACTGATCCAGAGAAGCCATCGCCGGATAGGCAATCTTTCCGGCCTGTCCAACTGCCTGCTCAACTGCGTTTGGTACAACAATCTTGAGAACAAATGCCAAAGCGATGATCTTGACATGATTCTTCCGCATCCGATCCTCCCAATCCGCGCATTTCGCGCCTGTGAGTATCGACCACGTGATCGATTCGCAGATTGTAAATAGGACAAAATGGGCGGCGTCAAGCCGATACGGCACAATTCACGATTTAATCATTCCGATCGGTCTGAACCAGACTGCCTGGGATATCTCATCGGTCGGGAAAGGGCGATTTCGCATCAATCGAGGTCTTTCTATGGCAAACTTTCGAGTTACCGACTAAATGGGAGTTGCTGGCAAAACCTGATTCAACTACATATGAAAATACTGATCGCGATCCTATTGCTCGTCGGGGTGTCAACGCATGCAGCTGCACTCGAAGGCAAAGTAGGCATCGATGGAGCGCAGTTGGGAAGTGCTGATGGCATTCTCCAGTCAATCGAAAACGCCAATCTAACTCATGTTGGAGAAGATCTTCTAGTTACGCAAAAGGACGTTCGCACTCCGATCGAGATGGTGTTTATGGGTTGCCAGGGACTGGCTGTCCAGTACCAACAGAATCAGTGGTGGGTTCTTCCTATAAGCACAATGGGCGCGTTGGTGAAAGCAAACCGCGCACTGTGGATCCTGCCGATCGAAGCAACCTCGAGGGATCACTCATGGCATCTGAAGTTGGACGGCGGCGACCTGAGTGCGAAGAAGACCGAAGCGGGGCTGACGGTTATTGTGCACGCGAACAGTGTGACTCTCTCCAAGGCCGAGGCTCGGCCGCATAACGACCTCTTCGGTCATCGATTTTCTCTTGAGATGGTCAGTGGCGCCGAGTTAGAAGAAGCGCTAGCTGCGTTCTACTGGGGGACGATCCTGCCGTCGGTTGTGGAGAAAACGATGGCAGCCAATTTCCCTTATCACGACGGATATGTTTTGAGCACGCTGAATGTGAGCTCGTATGCGGGCTCTTACCCAGCAGTCGATCACGAATTTCAAATCAAAGGACGGCTGGCGATGGGCTCGGAGGTCGATCTGGATGTTGTGAGGCGGATGATCGAGCTCCAATTCAAACTGATGAATGACGATCCGCAAGCTCTTTATCGCATGCCCACCTCAGTGCAGCCGGATGGAAGACGCGAGTATCACGTACGCAGAAACAGCCTGGATAACCGGCAGAACGCGGCCATGTTTCCTCTGACCGGAGACATTGAAGTGATGGAAGAGGCTTGGCGCTACTACGAGGCCACGAAAGATAGAGCGTGGCTGCGGATGAACATTGAGAACCTGGAACATGCTGCCGGATGGATTCTATCGAACACCGATCAGTATGGACGCGTGTGGTCGGATGTTTATTACGAAGATCAGGTGATCAAGGATGGACGCGTGACGCAAGCTCAGGCATTTGCCGCACGCGCGTTTGCGCTGCTGGCGGGCATGGAGCATCTGCTGGGACGGCCGGACGAGGCCGCACGCTTTGAGAGAGCCTCAAAGAAAATGGCCGATGTGCTGGTTGCGCCTCTTCCGATGGGGTACTGGGATGCAGAGAACACGAGGTTCATTGATTGGGTTGATCGTGACGGAAAAGCGCACGATCATATTCATCTTCTTGCCAATGAGATGCCGGTGCTCTTCGGATATGCAACGTCAGAGCAAGCCGCTCAGGTGCGTCGCTTGATCGACGCGCACGCTCAAGAGTTCGAGCGATTTCCTAGCTTTGTGGCAGCGAAAATCGCCGACTACGATAAGGGCGAGATTGGCGCTGGCGGCGCATATGATCTTTGCGCGGCGGGCAGGTATTGGTACTGGGATGCTGCCTTTCGCGAATCGCAGGAGCAGAACGGGGTGTTGCAGGACCAGTTGAAGACTGTGGCAGCAGCAGGCGCCAAAGATAACTACTTCTTGAGTGAACGGTACGACATGGACCATGTGTATTACATCGATGGCAAAAACATGCATGGGGCTGAGAAGTATTACGAGTATCCCAATGTCTTCGCGGCCGTGTTGATTGAGAAGCTGCTGGGCTTGACTGTTCCCCCGGATGCGGATGTGTCCGTTGCACCGCATCTGACGAGCTACGGCAGCGTCGAGTTTACAATTCCCCAGTATGCAGTGTGCTATAGCTATAGCCAGGACGGATTTGTGTTAAAGAATCTGTCCGACAAAACTCGGCGATTCAAGGTGGATTTGTCGGCGCTTGGCTTTGCCGCTACGCAGTATCGGTTGAAGAGTAAATCTCAGACCGGGACCGTGGGCGCGTCGTCCACGCTTACCTTGTCTGCAAATGAAGAGGCGAGATGGAGTCCTGTGCGGTAGGAGATGAGTACTGAGGGTTCCAATTGTTCAATCGGGGCGAGCCAACCTTGGCAGTAATTAATCCTTTGCTGACAACAGGTCACTCGGCAACCGCATCAGATCTCGCTGAGTGCCTCGGCGATTACCCACTCGTTGAAAAAGCCATAAGGGTGAATTAGCCGCTATCACTTCTACGAATAGCCGGTTTATCGGCCACATGGATTGCTTCTGAGTGCATTCTCCTATCTTCGACGGACTCGCTAACGAGACATTCCCCGTGATTGATTCCGGATCGAGCTTGCGATAGTAGAGTGGCACCTACGAACCATCGAAACAACTGTCCCTACGACAGGGCGAAGTGAGCTGCTTTGAAATTGCATGGTTGTCGGAAGGCCGCCAACTTTGATTGCGACTGTCCCAAGTGACAGTTCCCACAGAGAGCCTCTGGCGTTGACATAATAACTGAGAATAAGGCCGTCCTACGAACCGGCGATGGCTATGCCGAGTAGAGAGGGGGTCATGCTTTGAATCGACAAGGTCCAAAAGCGCACGTCGTAATTGTAGGCGGCGGCTTCGCTGGGTTGGCTTGCGCTCGAACACTCGCCAAGACTAGTGACGTCCGAATCACGCTGATCGACAAGAACAACTATCACCAGTTCCAGCCCCTGCTGTATCAGCTTGCCACGGCGGCGATCGGTACAGACGACATCGCAACGTCCCTTCGTCATTCTCTTCGCCGCCATGCCAATCTCGAAGTGAAAATGGCGGAAGTGACCGCGGCCGACCCTGAGACCCGCACGGTGACTACCCGGGAAGGCAAGAGCTACCAGGGAGATTTCCTCGTGCTCGCGGCAGGATCGCAGGCAAACTTCTTTGGCACGACCGGTGCAAAAGAAAATGCGTTTCCACTCTATTCGATCCAACAAGCCCAACAGTTACGGTCCCGGATTCTGACTGTTTTCGAGGACTCAGACCGGGAACCAAAGCTGGCAGAGCAAGGTGCGCTGAATTTCGTGATCGTGGGTGGAGGACCTACAGGTGTCGAGATGGCCGGGTCTCTGGCTGACATGATCAGGTTAACCATGACGCGCGAATACACCGACCTCGCAGTGAAACACGCACAGGTCTATCTGGTCGACCATGGGCACGCTCTACTGGGAGCCTTTTCAGAAGAGGCCCACGATTATGCCTCACGAGTGCTCCAAAAAAAAGGCGTCAAGCTTCGTCTAGGTACCGGGGTGAAAGAAGTGGCTCCTGATCACGTGCTACTTTCCGACGGTACGTCGATTCAAACACGCACGGTGATCTGGGGTGGCGGGTTATCGGCTTCACCTTTGTCGGCAAGTGCAGGGCTACCGCGCGGGCATGGCGGACGGATTGATGTACGGCCGGACCTCACGGTTGATGGCTTCCCCGGTGTTTACGTGCTGGGCGACTTCGCGAATATTCCCGGCCCTGAAGACGAGTCCCTGCCGCAACTCGGTTCGGTGGCGCAGCAGTGCGGGATCTGGGCCGCGAAGAATATTCTGGCAGAGATCGCTGGCGAAACTCGAACTGCGTTTCACTATCACGACAAGGGAATCATGGCGATGATCGGGCGCAATGCAGCGGTGGCGGCGGTCGGAAAAAAGAGGCATGAACTCGAGGGTCCCATCGGCTTCGCTGCATGGATTGGCGTACACGCGCTGTTGATGTCAGGCGTCAGAGAAAGAGTGGAAGCCTTTGTCGATTGGGCTTGGAACTATTTCAGCAGGTCGCGGGCGATTCAAATTTTGGACCGTGCCGATGTGAGCCACATCGACTGGGGTAAAGAAACGGAAAGCGAGGCTCTCTCTTCGACGAGTGCGCAGAGCGCCCGTTGACTCGCCGAAACGATAAAGCCTTCCTCACATGCCTCACCGAATTAGTTTCGTGCTGCGGCAGAGGAAATGCAGCCGCATTTTTAGTTAACCGTCCAGTGCGAATCGCGTTGGCTTCTCTTCCTACCGGCGCTCATTGTCGGTGGGCCCTGTCCTTCCGCAATGGCCTGCATTATTGGCCTTGAAGGAGCCTCTAGCCATGTCGAAACGAGCGATTGTCATTCCATTGATTGTTCTGCTTGTCACCGCGTTATTGTTTTTTGTGATCAATGGCCGAGGGACCTCAGCCAGAATGTTTCCTTCGTCCACATCCACAACGTAAGGTGATCGACATCCATTCAGTGATTTCACTGTGGGACTGTCCCACAAAGAGTCCGAACGTTGGTAAATAACTCGATCGCAAAGGGGAAAATACCACAATCAGACGCAATCTGTGCTGAGAAGTGTGCGGGCTGGAAATCACCCCGGCCACTCTATTCTGGGTCGGTTTCGCTCTGGGAAGGCCGGATCTCCAGGGAGCGCATCGACTCGCGATTCTCTTCGTCTTTTTCCTTCTTGATTCCGTCGAATCGCTTCGATTGCTCCTCTAGCCTTGGATCTTCAGTGCGGGCATATAACAGCAGCAGCCCATAGTTAGCTCCATAGTTCTCGGGGTCAAGCTTAACCGCGCGATCCAAGTACTCAGAGGCCTTCGGGTACTCTCGCTTCGTCACCGCGATTTGGCCAAGCTCTGCCAGTGCGTCAGGTTGATCTGGGCGGATGGCAAGCGATTGCTTCAGTTCTGAAGTTGCGTCGTCGAGGCGATATTGTTGACGGGCAATCCGTCCAAGGTAGAAGTGCGCTTCGGATGCGGTTGAAGGATGCAGGAGCGCTGGCTTGAGCCAGACAGTGGCGGAGTCGAGGTCTTTTGCACGGAAGTAAGTTTCGCCTAACCTCAGGCTCCCGGCTGGATCCTGAGGGCGCGCCGATCGATATTTCATCAGGTATGGCAACGCTTGGGACGGGTCCTGTGAAAATGAGACGACTGTTCCCATCCCGAAGTTATAGTCCGGGTTTTCAGGGTCGAGTTTAAGCGCTTCAGCGATCGCCTTTCGTGACTCGCCGAGCAGGCCCATCTTCGCACAGATGCTGCCGAACTCGTAGGGGAGGCTTGCGTCCTCGGGCTTCAGATCCCGTGCATGCGCAACGTAGCCCAGTGCGCCCTTGTAATCTCCGCTTGTCTGGGCAACCCGCGAAAGGTCCTCGAGTATTGCAACCGACTTGCTATCTGCGGAAAATGCCTCCTCCAGGGTGGCGCGGGCTTGATCGAGTTTGCCTTCCGCTTCCTGCGCCAATCCCAGGATGCGCAACCCATGCGCCGAGAGAGCCTGGTGCATTGCCGCCGCCGTGAAGATGGTCACAATCAAATCAGCACGGTGCGCGGCGCGCAGGGCCGGAAGACAGGTATTCGCATCCTCCTCCTCCAAGTCGGGATTCGAGCTCAGAGCGGCCGCGGCCCGATCAGTTTCTTCACGATGCCCAAGTGCGGCCGAGTCTTCGCAGAGAAGCGCCTCGGGGCCCACCTGCCCACGAGCTTCCGCGCTGAGCTGTTGAAGACGATCGAGAGAGCGCTGATAGTTTTTTTCCCAGGCGAGGATCGTCGCGATCTGATAATTCGCCTCGTCATTGCCTGGTTCTGCACTTAGAACTTTTTGGTCCAGGCGGAGAGCCTCGGAACGAGCTGCCGGATTCGTCGCAGCGGTCTCCATATCCAAGCGGCTAAGATTAAGGTATGCGCCAAGCAAATGTGGATCATGACTTATGGCCGCAGTAAAAGCCTTGCGCGCGGCGGCTTTGTCTCCCTGCTGGATTTCCAGGACGCCAAGTAGATTCTCGATGCCTCCGTCCGCAGGGTAAGTCTTGGCGGCCGCGGAAATCTGGACTCGCGCCGCATCGAAGTTCCCAGCTTCAATCTGCTTTTGAATCAGAAGCAGCGTCTGGCGGTACGCTGATGCTTTATCCTGGGCCGCAATATGCTGCGCACACAGCGCCACAATTAGCGGCACAAGAACCGAGGCGCAAGTATAGCGGAACAGGCATCCAGCCCCGCGCCTAATTTTGGCGTCTTCGCCGCGCGGTAGAATTATCCTTCTGCTCAACTTCATTAGACTATTTAGCATCATGTCCCGAAGCGTGAAGATACTTGGCGTTTCATGGTTGTTTTTGGTCACTGCCAATCTTCTGACGCCTCCATCCTCCGCGCAATCCGTGACCGACGAGACCCATCCGGTAACATCTTCGGTCGAGTCGCTTGGACTCTCGAAAGAACAAGCATTGCAGTTGCAGCGGGCGATGGACGCTCAAGACTATATCCCTGCCGAAAAGCTGTTGCTTGCGGAAATCGATCGCGACCCTCACTCTCCGCGTGCCGCCGGCTTGCTGGAATTTGTCGGCAGTGTCTATTTTCTCAATCACGACTACATGAATGCCGCCGTGGCCTGGAAAAAATCCGAAGTTATTGCTCCTCTTGAGCCAAGGCTCGAATTCTCTTTGGCCATGGCCTACATCCAGATATCGCATCCGGAATGGGCGCGGAAGGTCCTCGATACGCTTGCCGTACAGAACCCCAAAGAGGCGGTTTATTTCTACTGGCTGGGCCGTCTCGATTACGATGGCCATGAATACAACCGCGCGATTGCCCATTTTCTGCACGCCATCGAATTGGCGCCAGCCATGTCGCGGGCCTACGACAATCTTGGGCTTTGCTATTACTATCAAAACCAGAACGACTTAGCGGTCGAGAATTACAAAAAAGCCATCGAACTTGACCGAAATTCGGGGCGGCCCTCCGCCTGGCCTTATCTGAATCTCGCCATAACACTCCAGTTTCAAAACGATCTGCCAGGTGCGGAAGCCAATCTGCGGGAAGCGATTCGACTCAATCCCAACTTCTACCAGGCCCACTTCCAGTTGGGCCTGGCGCTTGAGGACCAGGGTAAACTCCACGCAGCCGTGGAAGAACTCCGGGAAGCGGCGCGACTCAATGCGTCTTATGCAGAGCCTCATATGGCTTTGGCGCGTATCTACCGCAAGCTCGGACAGGAGGCGGCTGCCCGCGAAGAGGTGCAGGCATATTTGCGTCTCCACCCGCACTCAACACCAAAATAAGAATCGGACGGCCAACGCGGAGCGCCACCCCGAAACTGGATTTTCTACGAAGAGCAACACCACCCCACCAAGACTGGTCGGGTGGCGTTCGTGTACAGCTGGCATTTCACCGCGATCTAGAATTCAATCCGGCCCGCGAATTGAATGGTGCGTGGTGTGGTTACTGCTCCGTTCCATTGTCCGAAGGAGGAACTGGAGACGTCCGTTACGAACGAAACGGATGGTCCGCCGTAGTTTCCTCCTTGAGAGTTGATGAGGTAGTGATTGTTGAATGCGTTGAAGAAGTTGGCGCTGAACTTGAAAGTCACTCTTTCGGTGATATTCGTGCTCTTGGTGA
>Ga0081540_1001114_pt1 | contig 23786 bp, 19 predicted proteins | sample TabmetS2T1R1_FD_71024 | JGI IMG/M metagenome (GOLD analysis project Ga0081540, IMG submission 71024) | Tabebuia heterophylla rhizosphere microbial communities from the University of Puerto Rico - S2T1R1 | ecosystem: Host-associated > Plants > Roots > Rhizosphere ... | reverse complement strand
ACCGCCGCACCTAGTGCAGCGACGGCCAGCCACTCCGGGTGCGCGGTCCTCAGCACGCTCCCGACGTCGACCCGCGACAGCTGAGTGGCGAGCACGTAGGCGGCGACCGTCCCACCCACCACACTGATCACGGTCCGTGGCCTGAGCCGCTCCAGCCGCGGCGGCTCGGCCAAGGCGGTGGCTTCGGCCTCCGGGCTGCTGACGGCGGCGCGCAGGTCGGCCAGCAGCGTCGTGTCGCGAATCTCCTGGCGGACGCGTGGGGGCAGCGCGAGAGGCTGGAGCAGCACCGCGAGCCGAGCTTCCGTCACGGGAGTCGTCCGGTAGCCGGCGCGGAGGGTTCCGGCGGCCGCCTCCGCTCCGAGATACGCGCCCATCGGAACGAGCAGCGCGACGACGTCGAGCTCGCGCTGCAGCTCCGTGGCGGCCGGCTGCGCGGACGAGACCTCGGCGAACCCGGCCTGGCCGTCCGACAGGAGGACGACCTGGTCCGTGGTGATGCCGCCGAGAGCGAGACCGGCGTCGTGCGCCCGCCGCAGCGCGCACCAGGTCTCGGTGGCCGCGCTCTCGGTCGCGCAGACCCCGAACGGCGTCCCTGCGAGCGGCCGTTCGACGAGCAGCAGGGCGGGACCTGCGGCAAGCAGGGCCAGGGTCGCCGGCGCGGCGACTCCGGCGGACTCCGCCAGGGCGCTGCTGAGAGCCTGTCGCTCGAGCTGCCCGCGCAGCGACAAGGGGGGCCGCCCCACCGCCGCCGTCCGCAGCAGGAGCAGCCGCCATGCGCGTCGCGCGAAGGGAACGCCTCGCAGGTCCGGGTCCATCACCGTGACCCGGACGACGTCTCCGTCGGCGCGGACGCCCTCGTAGACGACCTGACCTGTCGACTGCTCGCGCGGCCGCAGGGCCCTCAGTTGCCATCCGGCGCGCTCGAGCACCGACCTGACGAGGTCCTCCGACGGCCGGGCCGGAACCACGCCGATGCCGACGCGGACCGCCAGACCTGCGACCGCCCCGAGCAGGACCGCGTAGGACGCGCTCGGCAGCGTGAGGCTGCCCAGCGCGAGCGCGCAGGCGACTGCGGCGGTCAGGGCCAGCCGGGCACGACCCAACCAGCGCCGGCGCTGCAGGTCCGCGCCGACCACGAAGGCCACGGCGAACGTGACGGGTGATCCTGCTGAGTCCGGCGGCCCGGTGAGCGCCTCTGCGGCGGGTCGGCCGGCCGCCGCGGTGACGATCAGCGCCAGCAGGATGCCGACGATGATCCCGAGGACACAGGCGATCGCCGCGCACGTCGCCGCGAAGTGGCGCCGGCGGAGCGCGTCGACGGCGATCACCACCAGGACGCCGAGGACGGACAACGACGCGACGACGTTCGCGATGGACACCAGCGTCCCCACGGCGCCGGTGACGGGCGGGAGAAGGCCGGAGATCGCCGACACGCGCGCGGGAGCGAAGATCGCTGCCAGAACGAGGCCGATCAGGCCGATGCCCGCCAACACCAGCCGGCCCATGTCCAGTGGACGGCGGATTCGGGGCCGAGGCCAGAACGATCGCCATCCGTCGCCGCCCGGGCCGCGCGCAGCCAGGCGACGCGTGGCGCGAATGGCGGCGGGCACATGACGAGCTTGCCTTACCGCGCCGACGATCGTGCGCGCGCTCAGTCCTTGACCCACACCGAGACGTGCGATCGGCTCGAGCTCGTGAATCTCGCCCGATGCCAATCGGCCCAGCGGGATCGTAGGGTCATCCCCGCGATCCGGGCCATGAGGTCCAGCTCGGCCGGCCACACGTACCGGAACGGCATCGAGACGCTCCGGGCCCGGCCGTCCTCGACCCAGTGATGGTGGGACACCAGCCCCTGTGTGACGACGTCGTACTCGTCGATCCCCAGCCGGTCCGGCGTGGCCGTGAAGACGCGGAATCGTTCGCCCGGCGGCAGTCTCTGGAGCTGGGGAACGCCGACCTCGACGACGAACGCGCCGCCGGCGTCGAGATGGGTCGCCGCGTTCCGGAAACACTCGACCTGAGCCTCTTGTGTGGTCAGGTTGTTGATCGTGTTGAAGACGAGGTAGACCAGCTGGAACGACCCGTTCACCCGGGTCGTCGCCATGTCCCCGATCGTCACGTCGACGTGCTCCGCGTCGGGCTTGGCCTTCAGCTGCTCCGCCATCGCCGCGGAGAGCTCGATGCCGGATACCAGAAGGCCGCGCGCGGCGAGAGGCAGTGCGAGCCGTCCCGTGCCGATCGCGAACTCGAGCACGCGCCCCTCCCGGGCCAGCTCCGCCAACACGTCGATCGCAGGATCCACGACGTCCGGGCGGAACATCTCGGCCGAGTCCGCGTCGTACCGCGACGCCACCGGTTCGTCGAAATAGTTCGGCAGCACGTTCCGAACACTGTCATCAGCGGGTTGGCCTGTTCCACTCCTCGATGCGGGGGAGCAGAATCCGCCGCATGGACTATGCCGAAGCTCGTGCCGCCTTCTTCCAGCCTCGCCCGGACGGCGCGAGCCCCGCGGGAACCTCGGAGTGGACGTCGCCGGCCCGCTCCCTGCGCGACGCGATCGAACCCATCGCCACGATCTGCTTCTGGAGCGAACCGGCCTACCAGGCCTACGCCGCCGAGGGCCTGGACTTCCTACAGGGATACGTATGGGGGCGAGGCTGCGTCCTGGGTGAGCCCGAGGGCGCGGTGGTGGCCTCGTCCTTCGGTGTCTTCGAACCTGGCCTGATCATCCAGCTGTACGACACCGCTCGCGCCGCCTGCCCCTTGCCACGGATCCGGTCGGCGAAACAGGAGGGTGCCGTGACCGCGCTCCAGGAGGTGCTCGGGGCACCGGACGGGCTGGCCGACGCCGTGAGCGTTCTCCGTCGGGGCGTCGATGCGGCGGACACCTCGGGGCGCCCGATGTACGCCGGGGCCCGGGCGCTGCCATGGCCGGACGACGAGCTGGGCCGGCTCTGGCACGTCTGTACGCTGCTGCGCGAGCACCGCGGCGACGGACACCTCGCGGCGTGTGTCACCGCCGGGTTGACGGGGCTCGAGGCGAACCTCCTGACCGAGATGCGGGTGGGGTGGGAACCGCTCGCCTACACCGCCACCCGGGGGTGGTCCCCGGAGGCGATGCAGGCGGCGGTGGATCGGCTGACCTCACGCGGTCTGGTCGCCGGTGGCGCGCTGACGGAGGCCGGCCACGCGCTGCGCGACGCGGTCGAGCAGACCACGGACGAGCTCGTCCAGCCCGTCGTCGAGGCCCTCGGCACCGAGCTGCAGTACGTCGAGCGGCTGCTCGACGGCTGGTCGCAGCAGATCGTTGACGCGGGCTGGTTCCCGCCGGACCCCTACAAGCGCGCCTCGGGGTGAGCTACCCCTCAGGGGGTCACCACGACTTTGATCGCTCCTCCCGCCTTGGACGCCGTAGTCTCGAAGGCCTCGGCGATGTCGTCCAGCGAGTAGCGGTGGGTGACCATCGGGTCGAGGTCCACCCGGCCCGACCGGACGAGCTCCAGACTCCGCTCGTACTGCCCCCGGCCGCCGTTCCCGCCGACCCCGAACACGGTCAGCGTCTTCGCCATGATCGGGATGACCGGGAGGGGCGGCAGGTCGTTCGCCCAGCCGATGTGCGCGACCTTGCCTTCCTTGCGGACGACGTCGAGAACGATCGCCGACGACGCCGGGAAGCCGGACGTCTCGATGACGACGTCCGCCCCGATCCCGCCGGTGAGGTCCGCGACGGCGATCGTCGGATCGGTCTCGGCGACGTTGATGCAGTCCGTCGCGCCGTAGGCGCGCGAGACCGCGAACGGTGCCTCGCGGGCGTCGGTGACGACGAGCCGGCCGGCGCCCGAGAGCGCGCACAGCCGAGCGAGGGCGAGTCCGATCGGCCCCTGCCCGAGGACGAGCACGGTCTCGCCGACGGTGATCCTCAGCCGGTCGACGGTGTTGAGCCCGACGGCGAGCGGCTCCAGCAGCGAGGCCTGCCACGCCTCGACGCCGTCCGGCCTCGGCACGAGGTTGACCTGCGGCACCGCGATCTTCTCGGTCAGACAGCCGTCGGACCACAGGCCGATCAGCCTCTTGCGGGTGCAGTCCGCCAGGCGTCCGGCCTGGCAGTCGGCGCACTCAGCGCACGGCAGCGACGGCTTGACGGCCACGGGCCGCCCCACGAGCCCGGCGTCGACGCCCTCGCCGACGCTGTCCACCCGTCCCGCGAAGTCGTGGCCGGGGACGCGCGGGAACGGGGTGTCGATGCGCCCGTCGTACTGGTGCGCGTCGGTGCCACAGAGGGAGGCGGACTCGACCCGGACGACGACCCACCCCGGCCGGGCCTGGGGCTCCGGTCGCTCGTCGATCTCGACCTGCTTCAGCCCGGTGAGGACGGCGGCCCTCATGTCAGAGCCCCGGTGCGGCCACGCCGCGGTCGCGCAGCACGTCCAGGGCCTGCTCGACGTGCCCGGTGAGGTGACCGTCGATGATGCCCGCCCAGTCGGCGATGGTCCTCGTCCCGAGGTCGGGGATCTCGACGGTGCGCGCGAGCAGGTCGTGGTCGGTCACGGGCAGGGTGGTCGCGATGGTGCGGCGCGTGCTCTCGAGCTGTCGGCGCGCGATGTCCACCGTCGGCGGCGGGTAGCCGGTCGCGTCGTGGCCGATCTCCTCGCGGAAGAAGAAGCGCAGCTCGGGGTCGCGACGGAGGCGTTCGAGATCGCCGAGCCAGATCAAGGTGCACAGGTTGATGTGCGAGATCACCTGGGCGACGGTCCAGCCGCCGCCCCGGGCGGCACGGTGCAGGTCGGCGTCCGAGATCTGGCCGACGACGTCCGCGAGGCGCGCGAGAGCGGCGTCCACCTCGCTGGTCGCACCGGTGGAGGGAGCGGGCGTCGTGGCGTTGGACGTGTTCGTGGACATGGGTGTCCTCTCGATGGTCGGGTGGGGAGGCGTCAGTCGACGGCGCGCACGCCGTCCAGGGGGCCAGTCATCCCAGCGTGAAGGGGTCGCGCGTGGCGCCCGTGAGCTCGACCCAGACCGACTTGGTCTCGGTGTACTCGCGGACGGCGTCGACGCCGTTCTCGCGGCCGAGCCCGCTGTCGCCGTACCCGCCGAATGGCACGTGCGGTGCTACCACGCGGTAGGCGTTGACCCAGATGGTGCCGGCGCGGAGCTTCGCGGCGACCCGGTGGGCCCGGTGGACGTCCTTGGTCCACACCGACCCCGCCAGGCCGAAGTCGGTCCCGTTGGCGAGCGCGACGGCCTCGTCCTCGTCGGTGAAGGTCGTGACCGCGACGACCGGACCGAAGATCTCTTCGCGGACGGCGCGCATCTGCGGCGTGGCGTCGACGAGGACGGTCGGCTCGACGAACCAGCCGCCGAGGCCGTCCACCGGTGTGCCGCCGCACGCGATGGTGGCGCCTTCCGCCCTGGCGGAGTCGAAGTGGCTGAGCACCGTGGCGTACTGCTTGTCGGTCGCCATCGGGCCCATCTCGGTCTCGGGATCCATCGGATTACCGATCTTGATGGTTCGTGCCCGCGCGACGATGCGGTCGACGAGGGCGTCCTTGATGCTGGAGTGGACGACGACCCGCGAGCCGGCCATGCAGGTCTGCCCCGCGGCGGCGAAGACACCGGCGATGACGCCGTTGGCGGCGGCGTCCAGGTCGGCGTCCGGGAACACCACCTGTGCCGACTTGCCGCCGAGCTCGAGCGTGACCCTCGTCATGTTGTCGGCCGCGGCGTGCGCGATGAGCTTGCCCACCTGGGTGGAGCCGGTGAAGGCGATCTTGTCGACGTCCGGGGAGCCCGCCAGCGCCTTGCCCACCTCCGGACCCCAGCCGGTGACGACGTTGACCACGCCGGGCGGGAAGCCCGCCCGCGCGACCAGGTCCGCCAGCGCCAGGGTGCTGACCGGCGTGTAGTCGCTCGGCTTGATGACGATCGTGCAACCCGCCGCGAGCGCTGGCGCGAGCTTCCACGTGAGGAGCAGGAGGGGCGAGTTCCACGGGACGATCGCCGCGACGACCCCGACCGGCTCGTGCCGGGTGTAGACCAGGTAGTTGGACTTGTCCGACGGGATCACGCTGCCCTCGACCTTGTCGGCGAGACCGGCGAAGTAGTAGTACCACTCGGGCAGGTACGCCATCTGGCCCGCCATCTCCCGCAGCAGCTTGCCGTTGTCGCGGGTCTCCAGCTCGCCCAGCAGAGCGGCGTTCTCCGCGATCAGGTCGCCGAGACGGCGCAGGAGCTTGCCGCGCTGGGTGGGGGTGAGGGTGCCCCACGGGCCCGTCAGGGCTGCCCGGGCCGAGGCCACGGCCCGGTCGACGTCCGCGGCGTCGGCGTCCGGGACTCTCGCCCACGGCTCGCCCGTGTAGGGGTCGATCGACTCGTAGGTCCGGCCCGACGCCGCGCCCGTCGGCGCGCCGTCGATGAACATCTGGAACTCCTGCACGGCCGCATCGTGGGCGGTGGCGGTCATGGCGCGATCTCCTCCGCTTTGGGGGTGGGGTGGGTGGAGTGGGGTTGGGTCAGAGAATTGCATACGATTCGGGCGTCGACAAGGGCTTGCGCCCCGCAAATTGAGGCAGTTGCGCGAGAATCGCATGCGATACGCTGGGCGGCGTGCAGCCCGACCCGCAGCCCACGACGGCCGTCACGTCCACGTCCGCCATGACCAGGCGCGCCTACGACGCCGTCCGGGGGAGCATCGCCAACGGGGAGTTCCCGCCCGGGGCCTGGCTCCGCGAGCCGTTCGTGGCCTCGTCCCTGGGGCTGAGCCGGACGCCGGTACGCGAGGCGCTGCGGATGCTCGCCGCGGAGGGCGTCGTCGAGCTCGTCCACAATCGGGGCGCTCGCGTCGTCCGGTGGACCGCAGCGGACATCGACGAGATCTACCGCCTGCGCGCGTTGCTCGAGGGTCACGGCGCCGGCATGGCCGCACGCGACGCGACCCCGTCCCAGGTCGCCGAGCTGCGCCGACTGGCCGAGCGCTACGAGCAGGCCGTGGACGACGACGCCGGAGCGCCCGGGCTCTCGGCGCAGTGCAACAACGCATTCCACGCCGCGGTCGTCGCGGCCTCGGGGAGCTCGCGCCTGCGGACGTTGCTCGACGTCATCTCCAGCGTTCCGCTGGTGACACAGGCCCTGCAGCGCTACACCGACGACGACCGGCACCGCAGTGTGCTGCAGCACCGGGACATCGTCACCGCCATCGTCCATCGCGACGAGGCGCTGGCAGAGTCGGCCATGCGCAGCCACATCCTCGCCGCGCGCTACACCGCTCGTCACGTCGCGACCGTCCCCGCGCAGTGAGGTGCGGCCCTCCGCCTGAGCCGCGAGCCGACCTCGCGGAATACCCCCCAAGGGTATAGTCTCCTGGCTGTGGAACGCGTCCTGAGCGCTGTCGGCGAGGCTCTGATCACGGCCGGTTCGATGGGCTGGGAGATCCTGTGGGCGCTGATCTTGGGGTTCTTCCTGTCCGCCGCGGTCGAGGCGGTGGTCCGGAAGGAGGCCGTCACCCGGTGGATGGGCGACGACCGTCCCCGCTCGTTGGCGGTCGCCACGGGGCTGGGCGCGGCGTCCAGCTCCTGCTCCTATGCGGCGGTGGCGCTGGCCCGTTCGCTGTTCCGCAAGGGCGCGAACTTCACGTCCGCCATGGCGTTCGAGATCGCCTCGACGAACCTCGTGATCGAGATGGGGATTCTCCTGGCGCTGCTGATGGGCTGGCAGTTCACGCTCGCGGAGTTCGTCGGCGGCCCACTGATGATCATCATCGTGGCGCTGCTGTTCCGGCTCTTCCTGCGCCGGCGGATCCTCGACGCGGCTCGGGCGCAGTCCGACCAGGGGCTGGCGGGTCGGATGGAAGGTCACGCCGCGATGGACATGAGCGTCCAGGACGGCGGGAACGCGCTCCGTCGGCTGGTCTCACCCGCCGGCCTCACCTCGACCAGCCACTACTTCGTCATGAACTGGGCGAGCGTCTACGTCGACATCCTCGTCGGCCTGCTCATCGCCGGCGCCTTCGCCGCATGGGTTCCGCAATCGTGGCTGCACGACGTCTTCCTCGCCGCCGACCCCACGGTCGCGGCCATCTGGGGGCCACTGGTCGGGCCGCTGCTGGCCGTCGTCTCGTTCGTCTGCTCGATCGGCAACGTCCCGCTCGCCGCCGTGCTGTGGAACGGTGGGCTGAGCTTCGGCGGGGTCGTGTCGTTTCTCTTCGCCGACCTGATCGTCGTCCCGGTGCTGCTGATCTACCGCAAGTACTACGGGACGCGGATGGCGCTGTTCCTCTTCGCGACCTTCTACGCCGCGATGGCCGGCGCAGGCTACATCGTCGAGGTCGTTTTCGGGACGCTCGGCCTCATCCCGTCCGAGCGGAACGCCCAGGTGATCGAACCGCACATATCGTGGAATTACACCACGTGGTTGAACATCGGGTTTCTCGTGCTCGCGGCGGTGCTGGTCGTCCGGTTCGTCCGCACTGGCGGGATCCCCATGCTGCGAATGATGGGCGGGAGCCCGGAGGCGGCCGGGCACCACGGGTCAGGTCACGGAGACCACGTCCACGACGACAGACACTCACCGTCAACCTCGACGGCGACCGTCGTCCCGCCCGTCGACCCATAGCCGGGTCGGGCAGCTCTCACGCGTCCCGGCGCTCGAAGAGCACCGCGCCGGCGATCAGGATCACGAGCCATTCGAGGGTGAAGACGAGGTATCCGTTCCACGGCGCGAGCAGGTTCGGGTCCTGCCGGACCGTCGTGATCTGGCCACCGGCGTTCGAGAAGAAGTACTCCCGAATGGTCCTGCCCCAGTCGCCCGGCAGCAGGTTGCTCAACAGCGGCAGCACGAACAGCAGGCCGACGGCCGTGGTGATGGCGCCTGCGCTGTGCCGCAGCAGGGAGCCCACGGCGAAGCCGAGCATGCCGCAGCCCAGGATGTACAGACCGCCGCCGATCACTGCCCGCAGGACCCCCGGGTCACCGAGGTGCGCCTCGACCCCCTTGGTCGCGAAGAACGCTTGGCCGATGGAGAAGGCCGCGAACGAGGTGGCGACACCGACGACGAGGGCGACCACGCCGAAGGTGAGTCCCTTCGCGAGCAGGACCCTGAGTCGTTGGGGCACGGCCGTCAGCGTGGTACGGATACCGCCGGTGGAGTACTCGGCCGTGATCACCAGCGCGCCCAGGACGGCGATCGCGAGCTGTCCGAAGTACAGGCCACCCAACGAGTTCGCGGTGGCGTCGAAGTTGGCCCGCTCCTGTGCGTCGATCTGACTCCAGTTGGCCGTCTGGCCCCAGGCGAACAACGTCGTGAAGCCCACGCTGACGACGAAGGTGGCCAGGAGCGTCCAGCGCGTCGAGCGCACCGACCACAGCTTGGTCCACTCCGAGCGGACGACGTTGAGCACGGTGGTGCCGCTGGACGGAACGGACGGCTGTGACGTCGCCGGTGCGATGGTTCCTGCGGAGGTCGTCATCGGCGTCGTCACCCTTCGTTCCGTGCGCTGCTGAGGGCCGGCTCCGCCGCGCCGCCGTCGCCTGAAGGGACGCCGGCGTGGTACTCCACGCTGTCGCGGGTCATCTCCATGAACGCTTCCTCGAGGGAGGAGCGCTGCGTGAACAGCTCGTGAACGGTCAGGCCGTGGGCAGCCGCGACGTCCCCGACCTGGTCGGTCGTCATGCCCTCGACCTCGAGGTAGCCGTCCACCCGGTTGACGCGGCCCCCACGTGCGCCCAGTGCGGCGGCCAACTCCTCCGCCTGGGGAGCACGGACGCGCGTCCTGGCCTCGGAGTTCTTCGCGATGAAGTCCGCCGTGCTCATGTCGGCCAGCAGGCGTCCGCGGCCGATGACGATGAGGTGCTGTGCCGTGAGCGCCATCTCGCTCATCAGGTGGCTGGACACGAACACCGTCCGGCCGCGTCCGGCCAGGGCCTGCATGAACTGCCGGATCCAGATGATGCCCTCGGGGTCCAAGCCGTTGACCGGCTCGTCGAACATGAGCACCTGCGGATCGCCCAGCATGGCGGCGGCGATGCCGAGGCGTTGGGACATGCCGAGGGAGAAGCCTCGGATCCGTTTCCCGGCGACGTCCCGCAAGCCCGTCAGGTCCAGGACCTCTACGACCCGCGACATCGGGATCCCGTTCGCCTGGCACAGGGCCCGCAGGTGTGCCCGCGCCGTCCGGCCGCCGTGCACGTCTTTTGCGTCCAGCAAAGCCCCGACCTCGCGCATCGGCGTCCTCGCCGAGCTGTACGGATGTCCATTGACCAGGGCGACGCCGGCGTTCGGCCGGTCGAGCCCGAGGATCAGCCGCATGGTGGTGGACTTCCCGGCGCCGTTGGGGCCCAGGAACCCGGTGACCAGACCCGGCTTCACCACGAAGGAAAGGTCGTCGACGGCGACCTTGTCGCCGTACCGCTTGGTCAGACCCCGTGCCTCGATCATGCTGGCCCTTCGCCGTCGGAACAGCGGATGACGTCAGCAGCCCGTGCCCTCCCGGCGTGCCGACCCTCCTCTGGTGCACGCTACCCGCCGGTCACCCGGGTCGACGGCTCTCTCAGCCGGTCCTCAGGTCGGCGGCACTTGGTCAGGGCTGCTGGTGGGCGACGTACTATCCGGCGGTGGACCGGTTCAGCCCAGCGGTCACACAGCAGACCGCGGACGTCGCCGCGGCGCTGACACCGCGCCTCGCCGAGGTCTCCGCCGACGTGTACCAGCTGATCGCGCGCGAGATCCCGCAACTGCGCACCGACCACCGAGTCTTCGCCCTGCTCGAGGCCAGCGTGGGGGAGAACATCGCGACAGTGCTGCACATCCTCGAGCACGACATCGACCTGACCGGCGTGCATGCACCGGCAGCAGCCGAGGAGTACGCCCGGCGTCTGGCCCAGCGGGACATCCGCATGCCCGCGCTGCTGCGGGCCTACCGACTGGGCGCCACCCGGTTCCAGGACTGGTGCCTGCAGGAACTCGGCCGGCGCACGGACGACGCGGCGATCATCAGCGCCGCCGGGATGCGGATCGCCGAGATCACGGCGAGCTACGTGGATCTGGTGTCCGAGGAGGTCGTCGCCGCGTACGAGGCCGAGAAGGAGAACTGGCTGCGCAATCTGAGCGCGGCCCGGGCGGCTCGGGTTCGTGCGGTGCTCGGCGACGAGCGCGTCGACGTCGACGCGTCCGAGGCGATCCTCGGGTACCGCCTCCGCCAGCATCATGCCGGCGTCGTGTGCTGGGTGGGCGAGCCCGAGGCGTCGGGCGGCGCACTGGCGCGGCTGGAGCACGCCACGGTGGAGCTCGGCGCATGGGCAGGCTGCGATGGCCGACCCGTCTTCATCCCTCAGGACGAGTGCACGGCTTGGGCCTGGCTGCCGTTGGGTGGCCGGGACACCCTGGCCGCGGACGCCGACGACGTCAGGCCGGGCTCCGGCATCCGGTTCGCGCTGGGTGCCGTCGGGTACGGACTCGCGGGCTTCCGGGGCACCCATCGGCAGGCGCTGGCGGCGCACGCCCTGGCCCTGGCGGCGGGGCCCGCTGCCGTGGCGGTGACCAGCTTCGACGAGGTCGCGCCGCTGGCCCTCATGGTCGGCTCCATCGAGCTCCTGCGCGACTGGGTGGTGGAAACCCTCGGTCCGCTCGCCGGGGACGGCGGGCACAACGACCGGCTGCGCGAGACCCTCCTGGTGTTCATCCAACAGAAGGGCAGCTTCAAGGCCACGGCCGAACGGCTCACGGTGCACAAGAACACCGTTCAGTACCGCGTGCGCAAGGCCGAGGAGAGCCTCGGCGGTCCGGTCGACGGCGATCGTCTGAAGGTCGAGCTGGCTCTCATGGCCTGTCAATGGCTCGGGCCGAGCCTGCGTCGCCAGGGCTGATCGCTAGGGCTGATCGCCAGGGCTGATCGCCAGGCTGATCGCCTTCGCCACCTCGCTCAGGTCGTTGTCCAGCTGGTGATCGCGCCCTGCCAGCAGGTGCAGCTGTGCCTGCGGGATCGCGCGGGCGTACAGGCCTGCATGCGACGGCGGAGCGATCTCGTCCCGGAGGCCGTGGAACACGTGAACCGGGGTGAGGCGCGGCAGCTTCGCGCCGAGGTCGCTCGGCAGCTCGAACTCGTCGCCGCGCCAGCCGCCGGCACCCACGAACGGGGCGGCGATCACGACGATCGCCGCCAGTGCCCGCTCCGGTGGCTGCTCGGCCAGCGCTCGGATGAGGATCGCCCCACCGACCGAATGGCCGACCACGACCGCGCCGTCCGCCAAGTCCGCCATCTCATCCCGGACGGCCGCGCTCCATCCGGCGTAGCTCGGGTCCTCCTCGTGGGGCATCCGCGGGTAGCGGACCTCGTGCCCGCCCGCCAGCTCCCGCGTGAGGCTGTCGACCAAGGCGTTGTCCCACGTGTCGTGCGCGCCCGCGCCGCCGCCCTGGACGAACAGAACCTGGCGAGCAGGGCCCTGGGTGCCATCGGGCTCCGGGTCAGGCGAAGGCACTGACACCCGTGATGTCCCTGCCGACGATGAGCGTCTGGATGGTCTCCGTGCCTTCGTAGGTGTGGATGGCCTCCATGTCGGCCATGTGGCGCATGACGTGGTAGTCGAGCAGGATGCCGTTGCCACCCAGGAGGTCGCGCGCGTCCAGGATCACTTGTCGAGCCTTGCGCGTGTTGTTCATCTTGGCGATGGCCGCGATGGTGTCGGTGAACGTGCCCTCTTCGATCAGGCGGCCGAGGCGGAGGCAGTACAGCTGCATCGAGCAGATCTCGGCGAGCATCTGGACGAGCTTCTGCTGCACGATCTGGAAGCTGACGAGCGGTCTTCCGAACTGTCGCCGCTGGCCGCAGTAGGCCATCGCGATCTCGTAGGCGGCTGTCGCGTGGCCGAGCGCCGCCCACGCGACGGCCTGCCGGGTCCCGGCGAGGACCCGGCCGGTGTCACGGAAGCTGTTGGCCCCGGGGAGGCGATGCTCGTCGGGGACGCGGACGTCGGTCAAAGTGATCTCGGCCTGCCAGACCGACCGGAGGGAGGCCTTCCCGTCGATGCGTCGCGCGTCGTAGCCCGGGGTGCCCTTCTCCACCAGGAAGCCCTTGACCTGCCCGTCGCCCACGTCCCGGGCCCATACGACGATGACGTCCGCAAGAGTTCCGTTCCCGATCCACTTCTTGGCGCCGTTGATCGTCCAGCTGGCTCCGTCCCTAGTGGCCGACGTCTCCAGGGCCACGCTGTCGGACCCGTGCTGGGGCTCGGTGAGTGCGAAGGCTCCCAGCTTCTCCAGCTGGGCCATCGGTGGCAGCCAGTGCTCCTTCTGCTCCGGCGAGCCGAGCAGAGCGATGGACTGCATGGCGAGCCCGGATTGGACGCCGACAAACGTGCCGAGACTGCCGTCGCCACGGTTGAGCTCCATGTGTATCAGCCCGCTGGCAAGCGGTGACATCGGCGGGCAGCCGTATCCCTCGATGCCGTCGCCGACGATTCCCAGGCCTGCCAAGGACTTGACCAGAGGCCAGGGGAACTCCGCGCGTTCCCAGTACCCGTTGATGGCCGGGAGCACCTCGTCGTCGACGAAATCTCGGGTCCGGCGCCAGTAGTCGCGTTCGGCATCGGTGAGTTGGTCGCCAATGTGGAAGTAGTCCGTGCGCAGGGATCGCCCGATCCGCTCGTCCATGGCGTCGCCTTTCAGGTCGGTCAGGTGTCGAAGACGTACGTGCCCGGTGCCTTGTCGAGGGGGCGCAGGCCGTTGCCGCCGAGCTCGTTCGGGGCCGGTACGTCCGCTCCTTCGCGGTCCTGGAGCCACTCCACCAGGTCGGGCCACCAGCTGCCATCGCGGGTCTCCGACGTCTTGAGCCACTCCTGTGGATCGGTGGGCGTGTCCTTGTTGACCTGGAACGTCGCCTTGGGATTCGTCGGCGGGTTGACCAACGCCGCGATGTGGCCGCTCGTGGAGAGGACGAAGCGGCTGGAACCACCGAAGAGCTGGGTGTTCTGGTAGCAGTTCTGCCACGGCGTGATGTGGTCGGCGATCCCGGCGACCAGGTAGGTGTCCACGGTGACCCGCGAGAGGTCCACGGGCGTGCCCAGGACGGTCAGGGAGCCGGGGGCGGCCAGCCGGTTCTCCATCCCGAGGTCGACGAAGTCCGCGTGCAGCCGGGCGCTCATCCTGGTGGTGTCGTTGTTCCAGAACAGGATGTCGAAGGCCGGCGGCTTCTTGCCCAACAGGTAGTTGTTGACCCAGTAGTTCCACACCAGATCCCCTGGTCGAAGCCAGGCGAACACCTCGGCCAGGTTCCGTCCGTCCAGGTATCCACGCCGCCGCGAGAGCTCCTTCGCGGCTCGGGCCGTGACGGGGTCGACCAGCGCTGACGCCGCACCGGCCCGTGCCGTGTCCAGCACGGTCACCAGGAGCACCAGCCCGGCGAGTCGGTCGAGGCCGCCGACGGCCGCCAGGTGCGCAGCAGTTACGCTCGCGATGATCCCCCCGGAGCAGACGCCCGTGAGAACGGTGCGGTCCGAGCCGGTGATCCGCTCCACCGCGTCGAGGGCGTCCAGGACGGCGCGCGCGTAGGTGTCGAGCCCCCAGTCGGCGTGCCGGGCGTCCGGGTTGCGCCAGGACATGACGAAGACCTGTTGGCCGTTGCCGACCAGGTACTCGACGAGGCTTCGTCCGGGCGCGAGGTCGAGGGCGTAGTACTTGTTGATCGTCGGCGGCACGAGCAGCACGGGCACCTGCTTGACCGCCTGGGTCGTCGGTCGGTACTGGAGCAGCTCGAACTGCTCCGTGCGGAGGACGACGGCGCCGGGGGTCACGGCGATGTTCTCGCCGATGGTGAACGAGCTGGTGTCCACCATCTCGGGGATTCGCGGCGGAGCGGCCATGTCGTGCACGAACGTGACGGCGCCGCGGACGAGGTTGCCCCCGCCGGTGTCCACCACGGCCTTGGCCGACGCCGGGTTGACCAGTGGGACGTTGCTCGGGGCGAGGGCCTCGGTCAGGTTCTCCAGCAGGAACCGCACGCGCTTCTCGTCGCGCCAGTCCAAGTCGGCGTCCGTCACCAGCTGCTCGGTCGTCTGCCCCGCCGCGAGGTAGCCCTGCACGACCCGCCGCAGCAGCGGATTCTCGGTCCACGCCGGGTCGGCGAATCGCCGGTCGCGACGCGACGGCGACACCGTCGAGGTACCCGCGACGATGCGCACGCCCTCGGCCGCCAGCGAGGCCAGCCGCCGCCCGGTGGTCCGTGGCTGCGCGGCGAGGCTGAGCGCGAACTTGGCGGTCGACAGATCCGGGGTGAAGCGGCGCAACGGACCGAGCGCTGCCTCGGTCAACAGCGCGTCCAGCGGCGCCGCCTGGTCGACCAGCTCCTGGTCGACGCGTTCCTGGTCGACGCGTTCCTGGTCGACGCGCTCCTGGTCGCCCTCGGTCCTGGAGGTGGTCATCGGGGCCCTCCCGTCAGCGACAGCTCGGAGACGCGGGCCAGCGATAACGACTCCTTCATCGCTCGCCGACTCCCGCGGGCGGCACGATCGCGCTCTTCTGCACCTTCCCGGTGGCGTTCTTGGGGAGCTCGTCCACCAGCCACACGTACCGCGGGTACTTGTAGGCGGCGACCCTGTCCTTCACGTAGGCGCGGATCTCCTCCGCCGTCGTCGACGCACCCTGCTTGAGGGCCACGGCGGCGGCGACCTCCTCGCCCAGGCTGGGGTGCGCGATCCCGATCACGGCGGCTTCGGCCACCTCGGGGTGCTCGTGCAGAACCTCCTCCAGCTCGCGCGGGTAGACGTTGTAGCCGCCACGGATGATCAGTTCCTTCTTGCGTCCCACGATGGAGAAGTAGCCGTCGTCGTCGACCCGGCCGAGGTCGCCGGTCCGGAACCAGCCGTCCTTCACCGCGGCCGCGGTGTCCTCGGGGCGCCGCCAGTAACCCTTCATCACGTTGTGCCCACGGATCGCGATCTCGCCGACCTCTCCGGCGGGCAGGGGCTTGCCGTCAGGATCGACGACCTGCATCTGCACACCCCGCACCGGTGTGCCGATGCTGCCCGGTCGGCGTTCCCGGTCCGGATGGTTGAAGCTCGCCACGGGCGACGTCTCGGACAGCCCGTAGCCCTCCAGGACCACGCATCCGAACGCCTCCTCGAACGCACGGAGCACCTCGACCGGCATCGCGGCTCCGCCCGAGATGCACACCCGCAGTGCCGATACGTCGTAGGCCGCGCGATCGGGTACGCCCAACAGAGCGCTGTACATCGTGGGAACGCCCTCGAAGATCGTCACCCGATGCTCGGCGAGCAGGGCGAGCGCCTTGTCCGGACTGAACCGGGGCAGCATCGTCACGCAGCCGCCTGCGGACTGGACGGCGTTCAGGGCGCAGGTCTGACCGAACGCATGGAACAACGGAAGCCCCCCGAACACCACGTCATCGGGGGTCACCGCGAGGAGGTCGCTCGCGACGATCCGGGCGTTCTCGATCAAGTTGCCATGCGTGAGCTCAGCGCCCTTCGGCCGCCCCGTGGTCCCGGAGGTGTAGAGGATCACTGCGGTGTCGCGATCGGCTCGATCGGTCACCGGGAAGACCGGCTCGGCGGTCGAGCCCGTCCCGTCCAGGTGGTCCGACGTGACCGGTAGCACGGTGGCGTCTCGACTCTCCGCACCGCGCTCAGCCTCGCCCACCACGTCCTGCCACGCGAACAGGACACGCGCTCCGGAGTCCCCCAGGTAATAATCGATCTCCCGCGCCTTGAGCAGCGGGTTCATCGGCACGACCATCCCACCCAGCCGCAGGATGCCGTAGTAGACCGCGGGGAACTGGGGCACGTTCGGCAGCATCAGTCCCACGGGATCCCCGGGCCGGACACCACGCGCCCGCAGCTCCCCCGCTACCGCGGCGCTCGCCCGGTCGAGATCGGCGTACGAGGCCGTGTCCGGCCCGAGCCGAACGGCGGCCCGGTCGGCATGCTTGGCCGCGGCATCAACGAAACTCTGCGCCAGGTTCATGGCCCCCACTCGCCTTCCTCCGAGAGTGCCGTTGCACTGTCATCCTGAACCGCGGGGCCGACGCCAGCGATGTGCCGAGGCGCCCAACCGACCGCCGCCGCCTGGTACGCGAGCACAACGGCCGTGGTTCGGCGTCCGCCGTCCGACGGGCGGCCGCGGTGGCCCCTCCGGTTGGGCCCGTCGGTTCGTACGCCGTAGCCTGCGGTCCTCGCGGGACGCCGTGTTCCGGGAGCGTTCCGACAGGACGGCATGGAGGACGGCATGGAGGACGAGATGGAGGACGACATGGCACCGACTGCGTTCACCGTCGCGGCCTCCGACGGCGCCCCGATAGCCACCTATCGGTGGGAGCCCTCCGCTCGCAGCCGGGCCGCCGTCCAGATCGTGCACGGGCTGGGGGAGCACGTGCGGCGCTATGACCATCTGGCGACCACGCTCGTCGCCGCCGGCTTCCTCGTCCAGGGACACGACACCCGCGGCCACGGGTCCACCATCGCCGGCGGCGCGGAGCCGGGCGTGATCGGTGCGGCGGGCTGGAACGCCTCGATCGACGACATCGGCCTGCTCCTCGACCGGCTGCGCGCGGACGCTCCGGGCGTCCCCGTCGTGCTGCTCGGACACAGCATGGGCTCGTTCGCCGTCCAGCAGTACCTCGTCGACCACAGCGAGCGCGTCGACGCCGTCGTGCTCAGCGGCACCGCCGCCGCCGACCTGATGCCCGCGCTCGACGCCGACGCGCCGATGGACCTGTCCGCGTTCAACGCCCCGTTCGAACCCGCACGCACCGGGTACGAGTGGCTCTCCCGCGACGAGGCGCAGGTCGACGCCTACGTTGCGGACCCGTTGTGCGGCTTCGGTTACGACGTCGCGGGCACCCGGGCGGTCTTCGCCGGCGCCCGTGCAGCTGCCGAGCCGGCCATGGTCGGCCGCATCCGCCGCGACCTGCCGATCTACGTCGTCGTCGGCGACCAGGACCCGGTGGGGAACGGTCTCGCTCGGGTGCACGCCCTCGTCCAGCGGTACAGGGACGCCGGGCTCGGCGACGTCGAGCTCCACGTCTACCCCGGAGCGCGGCACGAGGTGTTCAACGAGACGAACCGGGACGAGGTCGAACGCGACCTCCTGGGCTGGCTCGACCGGGTCGTTCCCATCGGCTGACGGGTTGGTGGTCAGCGCACCGCGTGCTCGAGCGCCGTGACGAGATCCACGTCGTCCGCCAGATCGGGGGCCAGCAGCGCGAGCACGCCCGGCACGGAGCCCGCACGGTCCTGGAACGGCGCGGCGCCGGCATCGTTCAGCGGCGCGCCGACGCCACGTAGATGATCGATCCAGGCGGCCACCGCTTGCACCGCGCCGCTCGGCATCCGTCCGGCGGCGCGCTCGCCCCGGAGCACGGGCAGCACGCGGATCGGCAGCTTCTGGGAACCGTCGGCGGCGATCTGCGCCAGCGTGTGCCGCATCCGGGGGTTGGCGAACCGCTCCAGCAGCGCAGCCCGATAGGCGGCCAGATCGGACGCGGGCAGAGGCACGTAGCGCACCGCCTCGTCCCACCACTCGTTCAGCCAGCCTCGGCAGACCGGGTCGGAGACGGCGGCCGCGATGGTCTCGTGGCCCCGCGCGCTGCCTGCGTACGCCAGCAGGCTGTGCCCGCCGTTGAGCAGCAGCAGCTTGCGGGTCTCGAACGGGTGGACGTCGTCGACGAAGCGCGCACCGGCGGCGTCCCAGGCCGGGCGCCCCGCCGGGAAGTCGCCGCTGAGAATCCACTCCGTGAACGGCTCGGTGACGACGGGGACGGCGTCGTGCCAGCCGGTCTGCTCGGCCACGGCGCGGACGTCGTCCTCGGTCGTGTGCGGCGTGATCCGGTCGACCATGGTCGTGACGAAGGACACCTGCTCCCGGATCCAGTCCGCCAGCGTCGGGTCGGCTGCCTGCGCGAAGTCCGTGACGACCCGGGCGACGGCGCCGCCGTTGCCGGGCAGGTTGTCGCAGGAGACGACGGCAAGGGCGGAGCCGCCGGCTGCCCGGCGCGCGGCCAGGCCGGCGGCGAGGCGGCCGGGCACGCTGGCGACGTCACCGTTGCCGAAGGCGTCGAGGTCCGCCCGGACGTCGGGGCGGTCCAGGTCCAGGCCGCCGTCCCGGGCGCGGGCGTACGCCGCTTCGGTGACGGTGAGCGTGACGACGGCGACGTCCGGACGGCCCAGGGAAGCGGTCCAGGTCTGGAGGTCCGTGCCGGGCTGCGCCTCGACGAGCGCATCCTGGACCGCCATCTCGTCCCGCTCCGGGCCGCGCACCACCAGCGTGTACAGCCCGTCCTGGGCGGTCAGCTGCTCGGCGAGCGTGCGGGACCGCCCCGTGAACGCGGCGATGCCCCAGTCCTCGGCGTCGGAGGCCGCACCCGTGTACCAGGCCTGGTGGGCGCGGAAGAAGCCACCGAGTCCGAGGTGGACGATCCGTACCGGCGGCCGGGTCGTCCTGGTCGGCGTCACAGCTTGAAGACCTTGCGCGGCTGGTCGACGACCAGCGTGGTCAGCGTGTCGAGTGCCTCGTCCTCGTCGAGGCGGTGCCGTGCGACCAGTTCGGCGAGGAACCCGGCGTCGAGACGACGGGACATGTCGTGGCGCGCGGGGATCGAGCAGAAGGCCCGGGTGTCGTCGATGAAGCCGGACATCCGGCTGAAGCCGGCGATCTCGCTCACCGACTCCTGGTAGCGGCGGATGACTGCAGGGTTGTCGAGGAACCACCAGGGTGCGCCGGCGTAGACGGACGGGTAGAAGCCGGCCAAGGGCGCCATTTCGCGGGCAAAGGTGTCCGGGTCCACGGTGAACAGCACGAGGTGCAGGTTGGGGTGGGTGCCGTAGCGCGCGAGCAGCGGGCGTAGCGCGTCGGTTAACTCCACGCTGACCGGGATGTCGTGGCCGGTGTCCGGCCCGTACCGGGCGAGCGTCTCCGGGTGGTGGTTGCGGCGGACGCCGGGGTGCAGCGTCATCACCAGGCCGTCGTCGCAGGACATCCTGGCCATCTCGAGGACCATGTGGCGGCGGAACGCGGTGGCCTCCGACTCCGACGCCTGCCCGGCCAGCGCCGAGCGGTAGATGCGCCGCGCGTCGGCCTGCTCCAGCGGCGCTGCGATCGCATCGGGGTGGCTGTGGTCGGCCGAGACCGCGCCTCGTTCGACGAAGAACCGGCGCCGTCCTTCCAGTGCCGCGACGTAGCCGTCGTAGTCGCCGACGTCCGTGTCGGCGACCTCTCCGAGCCGTTTCACCGCATCCGGCCAGTCGGTCCGCCCCGGTTCCAGGTAGCGGTCGGGTCGGAACGTCGGGACCACCCGCGTCGCGATCTCCGGATCGGCCGCGAGCCGGGCGTGCGGCTCCAGATCATCGGCCGGGTCGTCGGTGGTCGCGAGGATCTCGATGCCGAAGCGGCGCAGCAGCGCCCTCGGCCGGAACTCCGGGGCGGCGAGCTGCTCGGCGATCTGGTCGTACAGCTGGTCCGCGGTGTCCTCGCTCGGGCGATCCCGCACCTGGAAGATCTCCACGAGCTCATCGTCGAACCAGTACCGCACCGGCGTGCCGCGCAGTAGCCGCCAGTTCCGGCACAGGAGCCGCCATGCCTCGCGGGCGCGCGCCTCGGGCAGCGGGCCCTCGGCGACTCCGAGCTGGTCCAAGCCGACACCGCCGGCGTGCAGGAGTCTCGTCACGTAGTGGTCGGGCTGGATGAACAGGCTGGTCGGATCGGCGAACGGCTGGTCGTCCAGGAGGAGCACCGGGTCGACGTGCCCGTGCGGGGAGACGATCGGTAGCTCACGGACGGCGCCGTACAGCCGGCGGGCGACATCGCGCACCACGGGCTCGGAGGGCAGCAGTCGGTCCGAGTGCACCGTCAGGGTCGCCATGCCCAGAGCGTCCCGGGCCCACCCGGGACAGGCAAGCAGTTGCCGTCTGTTGCCACCGTCCTTAGGCAACAAACGGCAACTTGTTGTGGGTCACGCTCCGGCGGGGAAACCATCTCGCAAGACATCCCGCCGTTCTGCGGATCGGAACCCGCCGCGGCCAACCCAAAGGAGATCTGCCATGCGTTTGACAAGGCGCTCAGCGTTGGCGCTCGCGGGTACGACAGCGCTCGGCCTCGCGCTGACGGCCTGCGGCGGCGGGAGCGGCGGGGGAGGTGGGGGCGGCACGAACGGTTCCGGCAAGACGCTGGACGTGCTCGTCGGCACGAACACGCAGTTCCCCGAGCAGGTCAAGGCCTGGCGGCAGGACATCGGGAACCAGTTCAAGTCCCAGACGGGGGCGACCGTCAAGTGGGAGGAGTTCGCCACCGCGAACGACGAGATCACCAAGATCGAGACGTCCGTCGTCTCCGGCAACGGGCCGGATATCTACGGCCTGGGCACCACCATGACGCCGACCGCGTACGCCACCGGGGCCTTCGTCAAGCTGGACGACGCCGCGTGGCAGAAGGTCGGGGGGAAGGACAGGTTCCTCCCGGCCACGTTGGGCATCTCCGGCCCGGACGAGCAGAACCAGATCGGCATCCCGTGGGCCACGCGCCCCTTCGTGATGGCCTACAACAAGGACCTGCTGAAGGCCGCCGGGATCGCGAAGCCGGCGACCACCTGGGATGAGCTCGCACAGCAGGCCAAGAAGCTGACCAAGCCCGGTCAGTACGGACTCGCCGTCGCCTACAAGGACAACTTCGACCCCTGGAAGTTCGCCTGGGGCATGTCCATCACGGCGGGCAACCCGCTCGTGCAGGGCAAGACCGCGAAGATCGACGACCCGACCGTCAAGAAGGCCTATCAGGCATACTTCGGCTGGCTGACCCAGGACAAGGTCGTGAACCCGGCCGCCGTCGGCTGGACGAACACGCAGGCCCTGGCCGAGTTCGCCAAGGGCAAGACCGGCTACTTCGCCCTCACCACGCCCACCAGCGTCCCGACGCTGGACGCGAGCCCGATCAAGGGCAAGTGGGCCTACGCGCTGCTCCCGACCGTGCCTCCGGGTATGACGTCGCGGCCCGCTGGAGCACCGGAGGCTGCGAGCATCCTCTCCGGCGACAACCTCGTGGTCGCCGACTACTCCAAGAACCAGGACCTGGCGTTCGCGCTCATCAAGCTGATGACGAACGAGCAGAACGCGACGAGCTACTGGCAGAAGCTGGGCCAGCCGCCGACGAACGCGACGGCCGCGCAGACGGCATTGTCGGACCCGAAGCTCGCCCCCGCCCTGGAGGCCGCGAAGAAGTCGGTCGCGACCCCGTTCACCGGTGCCTGGGGAAGCATCCAGCTCGCGCTCACCAACGTCGTCGTGCAGTCGATCCCGGATCTGGCCAAGGGTTCGGTCCCTGATTCAGCGCTCGACAGCCGCCTGGCCGACGCGCAGAAGTCCGCGCAATCCGCACTGGACAAGGCGAAGTAGCCGTGGCCGGCGACGACCCGACCCGCTCCGCCGGGGGCACCGCGACGGCCACCGTGGCCGTCGCGGGCCCGGGCGGCACCGAACCGGGGCGCACCCGCGGCGCACGGACCCGCGGCGTGACGGAGCGGCAGCGCCCGCTCTGGCTGCTCATCCCCGGTGGGCTGCTGATGACGGTGATCATCCTGATCCCGCTGGCGCTCGCGGTCTACATCTCGCTGACCGATCTCGACCAGTACACGCTGCGGCGCTGGCTCCAGGCCCCCTTCATCGGGCTGCAGAACTACGCCGACGCGTTCTCCGAGGGTCTCGGTCACTCCATCTGGCTCAGCGTCTCGTTCGCCGTGATCTCGACGATCGTCACGATCCCGCTCGGGGTGGCTGCGGCGCTGGTGACCCAGAACCCCTACCGGGGGCGTGCGCTGGTGCGCGCGGTGTTCCTCATCCCCTACGTGCTGCCGTCGTTCGTCGTGGCCGAGGTCTGGCGGACCATGCTGCAGCCCGACGGGATCGTCAACTCGGTGCTGCACAAGGCCGGTCTCAATCCCGGGCTCTGGCTGGCCGGCCCGAAGGCGTACTGGACGCTGATCCTGGTGGAGATCTGGGCCGCGTGGCCGTTCATCTACCTCATGGCGTTGGCCGCGCTGCAGGGCGTCGACAACGAGGTCCAGGAGGCGGCGGCCACGGACGGCGCCACCTGGTGGCCCAAGCTGCTGCACATCATCCTCCCCTATCTGCGTGGGCCGGTGCTCCTGGCGGCCCTGCTCGCCACGCTCAACCACATCAACAACTTCACGCTGCCGTTCGTGCTCTTCGGGATACCCACGCCGGACAGCGTCAACGTGCTGCCGGCGAAGGTGTACACGACCAGCTTCCAGGACCTGCGGTTCGGGCTCAGCGCCGCCATGGCGATCGTGTCCCTGCTGCTCATCGCCGTACCGCTGTTCGTCTACCTCCGCGCCGTCCGTCTGGACGTCGGCGAGGATGGAGGCAGGAGATGACCGCCACCGTTGTCCCACCGCGCGCGGCCTGGCGTCCGCGGGCGCGCACCTCGTCCAGTGAGGCTCAGCGGCTGGTACCGCGGCCACTCCTGGTGATCGTCACGCTGGCGCTGTGCTTGATCATCATCATCCCGTCGCTGTACATCCTGCTGGCGTCGCTGAACACGGACGCCGGCGTCGCATCGGGCGAGTTCTGGCCCAGCTCGTTCTCGTTGAAGAGCTACGGCCAGATCTGGACCACCGCCGACCTGGCGAGCGGCCTCGCGAACAGCATGATCGTGTGCTCGTTCGTGGCGGTGCTGTCGGCGGTGCTGGGCACCATCACGGCCTACGTGCTGGTGCGCTACACCTTCGTCGGGCGGATCACCATCCTGCGCGGCCTGGTGGGCCTGCAGAGCATCCCCGGCAC
>Ga0081540_1001113_pt1 | contig 23805 bp, 17 predicted proteins | sample TabmetS2T1R1_FD_71024 | JGI IMG/M metagenome (GOLD analysis project Ga0081540, IMG submission 71024) | Tabebuia heterophylla rhizosphere microbial communities from the University of Puerto Rico - S2T1R1 | ecosystem: Host-associated > Plants > Roots > Rhizosphere ... | reverse complement strand
CGCGGCCTTCGCGGTGAGCGCCGGTGGCAGCATCACCCTCAAGCGCGGTGAGGCCCTGCGGCTGCCGCTCTTCGCCAACCGCAACAACGTCGGCATCAGCTACGCCTGGACCGTCACCAAGCGCCCCTCGGGCTCCTCCGCCGCCGTGCAGAACCCCATCGGCGTGGCCAGCGTCAGCCGTCACTGGAGCTACGCCTACCCGGACAGCGTGGGGAAGCCCATCTTCACCCCGGACAGCGAGGGTGACTTCGAGCTGCAGCTGAGCGCGAAGATGGTGACTCCGGATCCGCGCTACCCCGGCGTGGGCACCTCCGTCGCGGCGCTGACCGTGAAGGTGCAGTCGGAGAGCAAGGCCAGCGGTGGCTGCACCTCGCTGCCCCTGGGTGCTCCGGCCGCCGGTCTGGCACTCGCCGCCCTCGGCCTCCTGGTCCGCCGCCGCCGGCAGTAGTCCGGCTCCGGTTCCCCCTCGGGGGTTTCTGGTAACCCGATCGAATCGACGAACGTGAACTCGAAATCCCCGCTGTTGCTCACCACGGCGAGCCTCGTGCTCGCCGTGGTGTTGTCGTCATGTAGCGGTGCCGCGCTCGAGAAGAAGGCAACGCAGGTCAACGCGCTCGACAATCATCTGTCGGTGCGCGGCCGGGTCTGCACCGATCCTCCGGATCCGAACGGCTTCCCGGTGAAGGTGGTGCTGCTCGTCGACCAGTCCGGGTCGATGTGCATCAGCGATCCTCCGGGCAGCCAGGGCGCAGCCGGTCTCTGCGAGCAGTTCGCCATCGCGGCGGGCATCCAGACCCCGGCCCGGGTGCGGGCGCTGCAGGCGCTCACCCAGCAGTTCGCGGCCCAGCCCAACGTTCAGGTGAGCATCGTCCCCTGGGACACCAACGTGAAGAACGTCTGGCCGCCGGTCGCCACCGGCCAGCGCTTCGCCCGGCCCATCGGGATCGACACCTACATCTCGAACCTTCAGGCCCAGCTGGGCAAGGGCACCGACTTCCAGGGAGCGCTCAGCTACGCCTACGGGGTCATCGCCTCGGACATCGCGGACACCAACACCAACAATCCGCAGCTGCTGCCCCGGACCCGCTACGTGGTGGTGCTGCTGACCGACGGAACGCCCTACCCGCGCTGCTCGGCCAACGACAACCTGAGCAAGTACGCCGATCCCCAGAGCCCCGAGCTCATCTGGGCCGACTCGCTGCCCGACTTCTGCAACCTGACCGACGCCGCTGGCGACGACGCGATCGACGGCTTCGTCCCCGGCACCGACCGCAACCAGAACTACCAGATCTTCAGCTACGTCGATCAGCTGATGCAGCTCAAGCCGGCCTACAACGTCGGCGACATCCGGCTCCACACCGTCCTGCTGTTCAGCGACCAGGGCATCCAGACCTGCCAGTCCATCGGCCTGCTCTGCCAGGACATCTACGGCGTGTACCCCAACACGGCTCCGGCGGATTACCCGATGGCTGCGCACCAGGTGGCGACCTGGCTCCTGCAGCAGATGGCCGCCCGGGGGAATGGCGTGTTCCAGGAGTTCCGGAACAACGACATCCAGAACCTGGGCCTGGGCGCGCTCGACTACACCTCGCTGGCCAGCAAGAACGTGCTCAAGTCCCTGATCGTCCGCTCGCTCCGGAGCGTGCCCAACGGCAACGGCCGCGCGGTGGACAGCGACGGCGACGGGCTCAAGGACGATCTGGACCAGCCGTTCGCCGCGAAGGGCAACCAGTTCATCGCCGACACCGACGGCGACTGCTTCGACGACAACTTCGAGGTCATCCACTCCGACCTCGGCTTCGTCCCGGACAAGAAGGACGTGCGCGGCTGCGACCCGGCCTCGCCGTTGACCCGCAACTGCGTGTGCCGCGACACCGACGGTGACGGGCTCAGCCAGTTCGCCGAGGCCTACCTCAAGACGCGCGCCGGCCTCGCGGACAGCGATGGTGATGGGCTCCCCGACGGGCTGGAGGCGACGTACGGGCTCGATCCGCTCAACCGCAACTACAACGTCGACACCGACAACGACGGCATCGCCGACGACGAGGAGATCCGCGCCGGCACCGACCCCACCCGACCTGACCGCAACCTCTACGACCTCGCCGCAGTTCAGTACACCAGCTCGGCGGAGGTTCAGCCCGACGGCAGCGTCTGCTACGACTACGTGGTGAGCAACCTCGAGCTGGTGACCCCGCCGAACGGCGTGGGCGCGGCCCAGGCGGGATACAATCTCTTCAAGGTGTGGTTCGCCGAAGCCCCGGAGAGCGCGGTGTCGTCCGACTACGGAGTGTGGAAGACCGCTTGCGCCTGGGCGCAGTACGACCCCTCGGGGATTCGCGTGCCTGCGGGCCCTGACATCCAGGTGGACAACGCGGCGTTCCTCCCGCCGAATCTCCTGGTGAGCGATCCCGACTACCTCACCCGCTGCGTCGGTCTGCCTCCGGGGTCCGTCCCGTGACGAAACAGCGGGCGCGGCTCGCGGCCGCGGCCCTGGCGGGAATGCTCGGCCTCGGGGTCGCCTGCACGCAAAGTTACCTCTACGACGAACGGCGGCGGGACCAGCTCCCCACCGATCGGACCCTCACCCTCGAGGGGCGCTTCTGCACCCTCGGGACGAACGACGTGGTCCGGCCGATCAAGATCCTCTTCGCCTTCGACGCCTCGCAGTCGATGCGGGTGAACGACCCGAACGGCACCCGGGCCTTCGCGGTGGTGGACCTGCTCAACTCGCTGCCCCGCGACCCGAACATCGAGTTCAGCGTCATGCTCTTCGCCGGGAGCACCACCGCCTCGCTGACCAAGAGCGGGCTGGCGGAGTTCGAGCCTCTGCTCTCCTACAGCCCGGCGGACTTCACCCGGCTCGAGGACCAGATCCTCAACTACGCGAACCCCAACGCCAACCGCGACTCGACGGACTTCATCAAGGCGCTCTCGGAGATCTACGCCATCCTCAGCACAGACATCACCGCCAATCGAAACGCGGCGGCGGGAGCCCAGGTCGACGCGAGACCGCGGTACATCGTCATCTTCCTCTCCGACGGTCACCCGACGTTCAACCAGGACGATGAGCTGTTCCAGGGCGACGCGGTGAAGCGGATCCGCGGGCTGAGGATCCTGGTGGACGACGTGATCTTCAACACCGTGCACGTGTTCGCCCCGCTCCAGCCGGTCTCGAGCATCTGCGACGTGACCGGTGATGCAGGCTGCCCCCTCCTGATCGTCAACCAGGACGCCGAGCGCCTGGAGAAGATGGCCACCCTCGGCGGAGGAAACTTCCGGGACTTCCGGAACAACGAGGCCGTCAACTTCCTCAACTTCAACATCGGGCAGACGCGCCGAGCCTACGTCCTCAAGGAATTCGTGGCCTCCAACATGTCCGCCCCCGCCGACTCGCCGCCCGATGCCGGCGACGCCGATCGCGACGGCCTCACCGACGAGCAGGAGATCGCGCTGGGCACCGACCCGAACCTGGCCGACACCGACGGGGACGGCTTCAGCGACGGGGTCGAGGTGCACTTCTCTCAGCTGGGGGCCAACTTCAATCCGCTCGGGTACATGCTGCCCGACGGCGGCGGGCTGGACCCCGGCTGCCCGCCCGCGCTGCGGGGCGTGGACAGCGACTGCGACGGGCTCAACGACTGCGACGAGCAGATCATCGGCACCAACTCCACGCTGATCGACTCGGACAACGACGGAATTCCGGACAGCATCGAGTGGCAGCTCGCCACCCAGCCCTCGTCACAGGACCTGGACGAGGATCCGGACAACGACGGCCTGACCAACCGCAACGAGCTCCGCTTCCACACCAACCCCCTGCTCTCGGATACCGCCACCCTGGGGGTGAACGGCTACCGGTACGTGCTGGAGGAGGACGGACCGGTCGACGACCAGGGACGGCAGTGCTACCTGTTCCGGGTGGAGAACGTCTCGCTGGTCGAGACCGTCGCCAACCGCCCGGACGGCGGCATTCCCCTCCCCGACGGTGGCCAGCTCTTCCTCCCCGACGGTGGGCTGCTCTTCCCTGACGGAGGGACCGGTTACGGTGCCGGCTGGAATCAGATCCAGATCTCGATCGCGATGCTCCCGGCAGACGACCCAGCGGGTCGCACCATCCTCCGCACCTTCCACACCACCGCCGCACGCTATCCGGTGGGCGGCATCAAGCAGACGGTGGACGGGGTCATCCGGGTCGAGGCCGAAGACTTCATTCCCACCTGCTACGTCCCGCCGGCCATCGATGGCGGCGTCGACGGCGGGACTGACGCCGGGCCCTGAGCGCCAGGGGTGATCCCTTGCTGCGAGGAGGATCGATGAGCCGTGCCGTTCCCGGTGCCCGGACGCGATGGGCGCCGATCCTGATGGGTGGGTTGCTCGTCCTCGCCGCCGGCGCGGGCTGCATCAAGGGCGAGGTGGGAGGGGCGCCCGAACCGCCGATCACTCACCCGGACCTGGCCTGCAACACCGCGCCCGAAGCAAGGGACAACGCCGAGTGCCGGCTGACGCTCGGCACCGAGAAGCAGGAGTACATCCAGCGGCAGAACGACAAGGACTGGTGGGTGGTCAACGTGGGGGCGCTGCCCCAGCGGGCCATCGTGCACGTGGTGGCCGGATACAAGCCGGGCTCCGGGCAAGACGCGGGCAACTTCAACACCGCGGTCAACTTCCAGATCAACGTCCTCGACTCGAACAATGGCGTGGTGGCGAGCAGCCTCGCGACGGCCGTGGACGGGCACGGCTCGAACCCGCCGAAGATGCTGGACCTCACCTTCCGCTACACCAAGGGCAACAACGACCTGTTCATCCTGGTGGAGGACGACAACGGCCGGAAGTACGACAACCTCTCGCCGTACAGCATCTTCGTCGAGGTGGTGCCGGATCCGGACGTGAACGAGCCCAACGACTCACCGGCGACTGCCACCCAGATCCCGCTCACCCCGACGACCGATGGAGTTCAGGGAAGCGGAGGCGGCTTCATCGCCACCCCCGGTGACTCCGATTACTTCTCCATCAACGCGCCGAACGCGAACTCGGTGATGTGGATTCACGTGGTGCAGGACTGCACCACCACCTGCCCCACGCCGCACCTCTACCGCCTCGAGTACTTCCTCCGCGCCCCGGGAGGAACGGTGGTCGCCACCGACGCAGCAGAGGTCGGCTCGCTGGTCTCCAGCAATCCGATGGAGGTCGGCACGGCGCGTCTGCTGCCCACCCCGGGTCTGTACACCCTTCAAGTCAGGGGCTACGTCGATCCCAACAACCAGACGGTCATCCCGCCGGGCGATCTCAAGTTCAAGTACAAGGTCGAGATCATCATCGTCCCGCTGGTGGATCCCAAGGAGCCGAACAACACCATCGAGGACGCCAAGGCCAAGGCCTCGGATGACCTGACCCTGACCGCCGGGGCGTCGGGCACGATCACCGGGCGGATCAGCTTCGTCCCCGATCCCGATTGGTATCGCGTCCGGCTTCAGGGGGCCTCTGCCCTACCGCACCTGCTGCACTACAAGGTGACCTCACCGAAGCTCGGTGCGCCGGCGCCGCGATTTCCTCCGGTGCCCGGTCGCAAGGATCGCCTCCTCAACGTGACCACGGAGATCCCGGCCGGCGCGCAGTCCGCGTGCGCCGCGGGTGACGCGGGGGTGTGCATCATCAGCGCGCCGACGGACAACTACAACTACCCGATCGCGACCAACTTCTGTGCGCGGACGACCCCGCAGTGTCTCCAGTCCGCGCGCTACGAGAACTACGACATGCCGCCGAAGTTCCCGAACCTGGCCAACTTCGAGGGCGTGCTGCAGGTCCCGCCCCACGCAGGTGACGTCTTCTATTTCTTCCAGTTCGAGGACGACGGGGTGAACTGGGCAGACGACACCGACTACAGCATCCTCGTCGAGTGGCTGCCGGAGCCGGAGGCTGCTGCAGAGGCCATCCCCGAAGCCCAGCGTCCGGCGACCATGGGGTCGGGCGGGCCCGTGACCCCGCTCACCGGCTATCTGAGCTACGGCATCGGGGCGACCGACACCAGCCTGGGCATCGCGCCGATCACCGACGTGAAGGACTACGACGGACGCGGCGACGACGTGGACACCTACGTGGTGGACATCCCGGTGGGCGCGGTGGCCGACGCCCGGCTGTTCTGGCAGTGGCGCATCCCGTCGGCGGGAGCGGAGCCTCCCTACGACCTGGGCATCCGGATGGGCTTCTGCGTGCCGGACGCCGGAGGCATGCCCCCCGAGTGCGCCAGCATCCAGACCCGCACTCAGGCCGGCGGCCAGCTCGGGCTCCTCTACACCGACCAGACGCGGACCTCGTGGTGGAACGTCGCTCCCCAGGTCACGCCGCTGGAGAAGGTCTACGACCGGAGCTACTCGGGCACCATGCCCACCGGAAACGTGCTCACCGTCCTGCGCGACTACGCCTGCGGCTGTCTCGAGCAGCGGCTGGTTCCGGCCACCACCTTCACCGCGCGGATGTTCGTCTCGGTCTTCCCGGTCAACCGCACCTCGTGGGACACCGGCATCCCCTACACCGTGGAGACCGGGTACGGAACGTATCCGTACCCCTTCACTGCGCAGGGCGGGGCGCCGCTGAACTGCCCCACGCCGTGCGGCTTCACCAGGCGATGAAAAGAAAAACCGGGCGAGCATCGCTGCTCGCCCGGCAGGAAAAGGCGTTCCGAGATGTCTAGGGCGCGACGGCCGGACCGCAGCTCACCTGGACGTTCTTGCTGGGGGTGTTCTGCGCGTTGGAGGTGATGTTCAGCGTTCCGGTGATGGTCTGACCGGCGCTGGTGGGCTTGCAGGCCAGGTTGATGAACGCCGTCTTGTTCGACTTCACGATGGCGCTCGGCGCGCCCTCGGGCTGGAAGAGGTCCGGCGAGGTGTTCGAGAGGGTCCACCCGGTGTCGGCCTGGAGCGTGAACGCACTCACCACGAGGTCCTGTTGACCCTTGTTGGTGATCTGCAGGGTCTGGTTCTTCTGCTGGCCTGCGAAGATCGACTGGTCCACGATAGAGTCGCGGTCGGTGACGATCTGCGGCTGTGGCGGAAGGTCGACGCTGGAGTCACCGCCGCAAGCAATTCCCGCGGCGCCGAGCAGCACCGCGCACGAGACGAGAAGGCGCTTGATCATGAAAAGAAGTCTACCGATACCCACGAGCCTCTTCCAGCGACGGAATGCGATCGCCGCGGCGCTGCTGGTGTGGCTGTGTGGGTGTAGCAGCGGTCGCGACGACTTCATCGGTGCACGGGTGAAGGACAGCTGCAACGGGAGCTGGCCGGTCTGCAATCAGACCGCGAGTTGCTTCATCGGCGACGAGAGCTACATCGAGGGCCGCTTCCCCGGACAGGGAAAGATCATCGTCCGCCTCGAGGAGCCGAGCGAGGTGAAGGTCACCTTCTTCTTCGACGACATCTCGGCGGTGGGCTCGCTCACCTCCATCGTCTGGTACGAGACCGGCTGCAAGGCCAGCACCCGCGCCGACGTGGAAGGTCAGACGGTGGCGACCGAGTCGAACTCCACTGGAGTCTTCGAGCGCAGCGCGAACTTGCTCGAGAAGGACGAGCACCTCATCTCCTTCAAGAGCGACCTCGAGGCGACCTACTTGATGAAAGTGGAGATCACCCCGGCGGTTTTCTAGATTTTTCCTGATTTCACTTTTTGTACGAGCCGGTCCGCCACGCGGTAGGCGTTGGCCATGATGGTGAGGGTGTTGGGGTTACCACCGCTGGTGGGCATGAAGCTGCCGTCGACCACGTAGAGGTTGGGGACGGTGTGTGCGCGGCAGTCCCGGTCGAGCACACTCGTTGCCGGATCGTTCCCGAAGCGGCAGGTGCCGTGCTGGAGGATGGTGGTCTCTCCCGCCTCGGTGACCCGCCACACCGCGTCCGGCTCCATCGCCCGCAGGAGATCCTCGCCCCGCTCGATGAGGTAGCGGGTCACCGGGAGGTCCGCAGGGTGGCGGTCGATGCTGATCGCCGCCACGGGCAGGCCGTACCGGTCCAGCACCGAGTCCTCGACCGAGACGTAGCTCCCTGCGGTCGGTAGCCACTCGGCGTAGGTCTCGAACTGGAGCACCTTGCTGTCGCGGAACACGCGGAAGCGTTCCTTCAGCTCCTTGCCGAACGCTCCCCGGCCGCCCTGCGCCAGCACGATTCCCTGGCTGATCGGCGATGGGTGCTCCCAGAGGAAGCCGATCGCCCCGCCCTTTCTGCTCCCCAGCTTCGCCGACGCCGGGAGCACGTAGTGGTCGGAGAGGCTGCGCTGGACGAACGGCGCCGGATCGTCGAGCCAGGGCCAGCTCTGCTTGCGCTTGCTGATCCGGAAGGACGCCCGCGAACGACCGAAGCCGCTGAAGGTGAGGTTCTTGCCGACGAGGCCGCTGTCGTTGGCCAACCCCTTCGGCCAGCGTGCCGAGCGAGAGTTGAGGAGCAGCCGCGCGCTCTCCACCGCCGTGCAGGAGACCACCACGAGCCGCGCCGGCTGTTCATGCAGCTCGCCCTTCTCGTCGATGTAGACGACGCTCTTCGCCCGCCCGTCGGCCGTGACCTCCACGCTGCGGGCCATGCAGCGCGTCCGGAGCTCCACCTTGCCCGTGGCGAGCGCGAGCGGGATGAGCGCGGAGTGGGTGCTCGACTTCGCCCCGCTCTCGCAGCCGTAGCTCCCGCAGAACACGCAGTAGATGCAGCCGGCGCGGCCGCGGTACGGACGGCTGTTGATGGCGCGCGCGGTCGGGTACGGGTGCACGCCGATCTTCTTCCCCGCCCGGTCGATCTCCTTCGCGATGGGATGCTCGTCGAGCGGAGGGAGCGGGTACGGCTTCCGGCGGGGCTCGGCCCAGGGGTGGTTGGTCACCACGCCCGAGACGCCGATCTCCTCCTCCACCTGCTCGTAGTAGGGGAGCAGGTCCTCGTAGCGGATCGGCCAGTCCACCACCGTCGATCCCTCCGGCGCGCCGAGCATCGACCTCATCCGGAAGTCCACCGGCTTGAGGCGGTAGAAGAAGCCGCTCATGTGCACCGTGCCGCCGCCGACGCAGTTGGCGGTCCAGGCATGGTTGGTGCGCGCGTACTTGCCGCCCTGACCCACCCGCCAGAGGTGCGGCTCGTCCCACGGCAGCGGCATGAAGAAGTTGCGACGGCTGATGGCGATCTCGTCGTGGGTGAAGTCCGCCTCGCCGTACTGCGGGCCCTTCTCCAGCAGCACCACCTTCAGCCCCGCGCGCGCGAGCTGCAGCGCCATCGGTGCGCCACCCGCACCGCTCCCCACGACCACCGCGTCCACCTCGGAGAAGGACATTTGCGGCTAGCCCTTCCTGGTCTCGCAGCCGTGGTGATGGTGATGCCCGGCCGGATCGGCACACCCGCGCCGTCCCTGGCCGAAGCCGATCAGCTCCCAGCCGCGGCCGGCCCGGTTGCCGCCGTGCACCGGGTCACCGAACAGCCCCTCCATGGTGAGCCCGATGAGCACCGTCCAGTAGTGCTGCTCGCCGGAGCCCGCGGCCGAGTCCTTGAACTCGGTGAGGAGCGCATCCTGGACGTCCGGCGCGAGCGCAGCGAAGGGCTTGCCGTGCTGAGCTCTCGCTCTGCGCATCAGCACCTCGGTTCCTCGGACGAAGTCGTCGCGCACGTGACCGAGCGTGGGCGTGGCGAGCGCGCGATCGATGTACTCGGGCACGCCGAGGTCGATGGCACCCGGCTCCTCGTCGCGAGGACAGATGCGCTCCACCGCCGCGGCCACGGTGTCGTACTCCTCGTTGGTGAGCGAGCGATGCGAGGTCTCCAGCGGCGTTCCAACCGTGGTTTCGGATTTCTTTGACTCGGACGGTTTGCACCCTGCATAGAGCAGCGCCGTTCCGGACATGAAGCCGACGTGCTCGATGAAGTTTCGGCGCGTCATTTCCTCCGGCGGCGCGTCTGCAGAGGTGGGTGGAAGTGTCTCCGACATGCGGACGAGTGTCCTCCGGGAAATCGACGAGCCGCAAGACGATGCGTGCACGGGAACCGGCGAGCGCGCTGGTAGAATGCGAGCTCGGATCCGGGGGTGAAAGTGAAGGAAGGGATGCGTCCCACATCGATGGCGCTGACCGCCGGCGCCATGCTCGCGCTCGCACTCGGCTGCAGCCAGAAGCTCGGCGAGCTCATCTACAACGATAGCTTGCTGTGCGGAACTCAGGACCAGGCCTGCGAGCCGGATGGTGGCCGCTTCGACATCTACATCGTGGACCGCACCACCTTCGAGGTCGCGAACCCGGCGATCCCCAGCTTCGACATGGTGGCCAAGCCGAACAGCACCGTCGTCGGCTTCAGTTACCTGGTGAAGAGCCCTCGGCAGGATTCGGGGGTCATCGCGATGTTCCCCGACGCGGGCATCGTGGACTACGACATCATGTTTCGCGAGTTCGACGTCGATGCCGGCGTGGCGGGAAGCGCGCAGCTGGTGCAGACGGTGCAACGGTTCTTCGGCTCCAGCGTGGCCTACCAGATCAACGGCGCGCCCGCGGTGGCGTACCTCGGCGGGCTGCCCGACTTCACCGCGGCCTTCTGGTACCAGAACGACGCGGCCATCGCCTACAACCAGAACGGGCGCTGGGTGGAGTCGGTGGCTGCGACCGACTCGTCTCCGCCCACTTCCGGTTCCGCACCGAGCGACAACGGCATCATCGTGGGCTTCTATCCGGCGCTGATCTTCGAGGGGAACAACGCGGTGCTCGCCTACCGCGACGGCCACTTCGGCCAGTCCGCGGGTACCGGCGACTGGAACGCGGCCGATCTCGAGATGGCCATCGGCGGGCCCTCCACCTGGACACCCGTGGCATTGCTCCAGGCAGGGAATGCCAAAGGCGCGGGACAGGGAGGCTACGGCGGACGCAACCGGATCATCTACGGAGCCAACACGCTGAGCGGCGGGCTCAGGGCCGCAGCGGTGGTCTCCGATCGCGCGGGAACGGCGCCCGATACCTTCGGTGCGGACATCGAGTTCTCGGAGCAGCAGAGCGACGGCACCTGGAAGTCGTGCGACGCCTTCCAGCCGCTCACCGGGTCGTCGGAATTTCCCAGCATCCTCGGCAACACTGGCGCAACGATTCTCCCCAACACCCACGCCGGGCCCTCCATCGACTACCGCGCCAACTTCGGCTACGCGATCGCCGTCACCAATCGCAGCCAGAACGGCGCCTTCTTCACCGCCTGCCCTCTTGGATCCGACTGCCTCCAGTCCTCGGGTTGGGACACGCTGGACCCGGTGTTCCAGCAGGGCACTGGCGGCTGGTACGCCTCCGTCGCCATCTCTCCCGACGGTGATCCCTCGGTCGCCTATTACGTCTGCTCGCGACAGCCCAACCGCAACGAGAACAGCTGCACCGAGGACCACTACCTCGCGGTCGCCAATCGCGGGCTGAGCCAGGTGTGGAGCGACCACGAGGTGAAGGTCGACACGGGCGCGGTCTTCCAGACTCGCATGGTCTTCATCGGAAACCGGCGGGTCATCGGCTATCGGAACGGGGCGAGCGGGGTCCTGCAGATCGCGGTCGAGAAGCCATGACTCGTTCGACGCTGGTCATGCTCGCTGCCGCGGCGGTCGCGGCCTCACTCGCGTGCGGGAAGGGAGAGAACTCGCTCGACGGCAGCCTCTCCGAGGTGTTCGACCTCGACGTGTCCACGGTGCACGTGCTCCGCAACCCTGACGCCCTGGTGGTGAGCTACGAGCACAACGCCGGCCGGGACATCGACCTCGTCCTCCGCTTCACCCTCGCGCTGGACCAGCTGGAGCTGCAGGACGACCGGAAGCTCGACATCGCCGGCTACACCGACGGGGGAACACTCCGTGCCACATTCCTCCACAACGCCGCCGGTGAGCCCGCCCGGGTCCTGGCCAACGTCTCCATCGGCGAGTTCACCCTGGACAAGGGCGGAAACCCCGGAGACGACACGGCCGGCAGCTTCAGCGCGTCCTTCGTCGCCGATGGCACGTACGGAAGCGGACGCGCCGTGTCCGGAAGATTCCACGCCATCGCTCTGGACGGCGGATACGGGGACCCCTGAACCCATGTGTGCGCATCGCTCTGCACAGGTGGGATTGACGGAATTCGTCAGGGGAATCGCGTCGGTGGATGCGTTGACAGCTCTCCACAGCGTTCGATTTACTCGCTGGCGACCCATGCGAGCTCGAACTGCGCTCCGCGTCGTGGCGCTCGTCTCCACGCTCGCGGGAACGGTGGTGCTTTCGTCCGACGCGGCGGCCGCCACCCCGAAGAAGACTGCCGCCAAGTCCTCCTCGAAGAAGTCGTCCTCGTCGAAGTCCTCGTCTTCGTCGAAGTCCAAGTCCAGCGCGTCCAAGAGCGCGTCGAAGAGCAAGCCCTCCTCCACTGCCAAGGCCAGCCCGGCCAAGTCTTCCTCCTCGTCCACCTCGTCCGCGGCGAAGGCCGCCTACGATCCGGTTGCCCCCTCCACTTCCATTCCCGCCGCCCCGGCCACCGCCGCGGCTGGCGGTCCACCTCCGCAGCGCGGTCCCACCCGCATCGACTTCGACGACCGGCTCATCCAGGGCCAGACCAACAAGTCGGGCGCGGTGTACCTCTATGACCGGAAGGAGCTGAAGCAGCGCTCGATGATCAAGAAGCGCGAGACCTTCCGGGAAGAGATCGTCGGCGCGGTCTACGACTCCGAGCTCTGACGTGAGCGGCCAACCCGCAGTGCTCCAGGTGGTCATCCTTCGCGACGGTCTCCTGGTGGGGACCGAAGTCTTCGTGCCCGGCTCGTACGTGCTGGGCAGCGCGGACGACGCGGACCTCCGCCTCGACGACGCGGCGGTGGATCCTCACCACGCCGTCCTGTACTTCCAGAATGGCAAGGCCGCGGTGCAGGACTCGGGCTCGGTGGGCGGCCTTTACGTGAACGGCCACCAGGTCACCGCCTGCGAGATCCGCTCGGTCGACGAGGTCGTGCTCGGCCCCTTCGTGCTCAAGACGCGCGTCCTCGGCCCGCGCACCACGCCGAAGACCACGCCTCCGCCCGAGGTCTCGGCGCTGCTGGGCAGCGTGCCTCCGGCAGTCATCCCCCAGGTCGCGCCGATCTCCTCGCCCAAGCGCGCCTCCGCCCCGCCGCCGCCGCCCGCGGAGCTGGACGCCACCGTCCCGGCGCCATACGCCACGAGGGGACCCGCCGCCAACGGCAAGGTGGAGGGCCAAGGCCCCGGCACCGTCCCCTCCGCGCGCCGGCGCAAGGGCAAGGCGCCGAGGCACGAGGACGAGCCTCTCGGTCCGCTGCCCTCGGCCGTTGCCTTCGAGCCTCCGGCCCCGATGGAGAGCGCTCCGCGCCCGCAGTATCGCCCCGCGCCCGAGCGCCCCTGGCACGAGGCTCCCCCGGCGTGGCCGCACCCCGCTTCGGCCCGCGCGCCCGAGCCGAGCCGCCTGCCCTCGGTCCGGCCCCTGGCGCCCTCGGAGGCAGCGGTTCCGGCCGCCCGCCCCGCGCCGCGCCGGCAGTTCGCCGGAGGCATCGCCCGCGGTCCGCATCTCTTCTCCGTGCCCCAGAAGGGCGGGCGCGGCCGGCCGCGCATCTACTTCGAGCTCTACTGGCAGAACGCCCGGCAGGTGGCGAAGAGCTACGGGCCCACCTCGAGGAAGAAGCCCATCACCAGCGGCCTGGCCGACGTGGCGATGGTGCCCTTCTACGGCTTCACCATGCCCGAGGGCTTCCCGCTGGCCGAGTCCGCGGGCCGAGGCACCTACCGCCTCTACCTCCCGCCCAAGGCGGAGCTGGAGACCCGGCGGAGCGACGGACGCTTCGTCCACTCCGCGGCCGGCGAGATCGAGTCGTACGACGGCAGGAAGTGCGTGCTGCTCCAGAGCGGCAACGCGGTCGCCCTTCGCGAGGGCGAGATGACCTGCTTCGTCTACGTGGCGCCGCCGCCCGAGCGGAACTTCGTCAACCCGTTCCGCGGCAAGCCCTGGTTCTTCATCTTCCTCCTCTTGAGCTTCTTCGGGCCCACCGCGTGGTGGATCCTCTTCGGACCGCAGGGGCCCGAGCTGGCGGACTTCAACGCGCGGAACCTCAACCCTGTCGCCGTGCGGCTGATGGTTCCCAAGAAGGAAGAGCCAAAGAAGAAAGAGGAACCCAAGAAAGAGGAGAAGAAGGAAGAGAAGGTAGAGAAGAAGGAAGAGAAGAAGCCCGAAAAGAAGAAGGAGCCGGAGAAGGTGGTGAAGAAGGCTCCTCCGGTGAAGCCACCGCCGCAGCCGGTCCAGCCCACGCCTCAGCCGCCGGCCAACGTGCAGAAGGCCCTGGCGAAGGTCACCGCGGCCGGGCCGGCGATGAAGTCGATGCTCGCGGCAATCAACAAGCTGGGCCCCGGAGGGAACGCGGCCGCGTTCAAGCTGAACGGGCTCGTGGGAAAGGGCCCGGTGGCGAGCAACGTGGGGATGCCCGGACTGGGCGTGGGCAACGGCACCGGAGGCGGCCGCGAGCTCCTGATGGGCAAGGGAGGCGGCGGCATCGGTGCGATGGGAGCCGGAGGAGTGGGGAAAGGTCCGGTGCGCGCCGGCGTGCAGCGCGCAGCGTCGGACCGGGTGAGTTCGCAGGGGCAAATCGACAAGGAAGCAGTTGCGAAGGCGATCAACTCCCACCTCGCCGAGGTCCAGCGCTGCTACGAGGCTGCGCTGCTGAAGAATCCTGGGTTGGCCGGCAAGGTCGTGTTGGAATGGAGCATCTCCACCCAGGGCAGGGTGGTGAGCTCGAAGAGCAAGAGCTCGACCTTGAAGGACAGCTCGGTCGAAGCGTGCATCCTCCGCTCGCTCAACACCTGGCAGTTCCCGCCCGCCAGAGGCTCGTCGGTGATCATCAGCTATCCATTCATCTTCAACGCGGTGGGCTTCTGAACGAGGCGGCGGCGCTCGAGACGAGCGTCGCCGCGTCCCCCACTGTTCAGGACACGACTTGAAACGAACGCTCTTGCTCCTGGTGTGCCTCGCTCCCGTCCTGGCGTACGCGCAGGGCGAAGAACTGGAGAATCCGGGCACCGTGCTCGCGGTGCAGGACCGGACCTACCGGATGGTGAGCGAGCTGTGGATCGGCATCGGCGTCGCGCCGCTCGACGCGTTCTACAAGGGCCTCACCGGACAGGTGGGCTACGTGTACCACTTCAGCGACTCGTTCGCGTGGCAGGTGGGACGCGGGCTGCTCTCGTACAACATCAAGACGGGCCTGAGGAACCAGCTGGAGACGCAGTTCGGCGTGAACCCCACCGCCTTCCCCCAGCTCAACTGGATCGTCGGCTCGGACGTGATGTGGACGCCGATCTACGGCAAGACCTCCTGGCTCAACTCGAGCGTGGGCCACTTCGAGGTCTTCGGGTTGCTGGGCGGCTCGGTGGTCAACGAGCGCATCGCAGCCGACGTGGCCAGCGGCAGCGGGCAGACCGTGTTCCGCCCCGCGGTTCACCTCGGGCTCGGAGCGCGCGTCTTCACCAGCAAGAGCGTCTCGTTCCGGCTCGACTTCAGCAACGACTTCGTCATCTACAAGGGGCTGGAGTCCAACATCCTCCTCGTCCAGCTCTCGCTGGCGCTGAACTTCGGCGGGACCGAATGAGCGTCTCCCGGATGCAGCCGGCGACCGCGGCCGCGGTAACGCTCCTGCTCGTGCTCCCCGCGCTGGCCCAGGCGCCGGCGCCGCAGCCTGCCCCACCCGCTCCGGCGAACAGGCCACCCGCAGCCGCCGCTCCAGCACAGCCGGCCCCGGCCACTGCACCCGCGCAGGCGGGCGCAGCTGGAGCCCAGCCGGCCGCCGCGCAGCCCGCGCAGGCCCCGAAGCCGGCCGCGGCCCCCGGCGCTCAACCGGCCGCAGCTCAACCGGCCGCCGCTCAGCCGGCGCAGGCCCCCAAGCCGGCCACCGTCCCCGGCGCGGCACCGGCCGCCGCTCAGCCCGGCGCGCAGCCGCAGCAACAGCAGCAGGCGGGAACCGAGCCTCCGCCGAAGGTGGACCCGAAGATCTTCGACGAGGCGCTCAAGGACTACTTCGACAACAAGCAGGAGCAGGCGGCGCGCAAGCTCTACGCCTTCATCGAGTCCACCCCGCCCACCGACGAGAACTACTCCTGGGCCCAGTACTTCCTGGCCCGCTGCCTCATCGACCTGAGCCTCCGCCACGGCGGCGCGGTGTACCTGGCCAAGGTGGCCCACGAGCGGAGCAACCCCCAGGTGCTCCCCAAGACGCTGGAGGCGCTCAAGGTCCTCACCCAGGTCCCGCACGACGAGGTGCTGGTCGACGAGCAGATCTTCGGCTCGCTCGACCTCGGGTTCCTCCCGGACAGCGTCAGCGACTACGCCAACTACCAGCAGGGCATCGTCGATCTCCGCGTTGGCAACGAACGCTGGGCGAGGACCCACTTCGTGAAGCTGGAGGAGGAGGGCGTGGAGGCCAGCCGCGCCAAGTTCGCGCTGCTCGTCACCCGGCTGAAGAACGCCAAGCAGGTCGACGATCAGATGATCGACGACTTCCTCGACCTGTCCAAGGACCAGAAGCTCACCCTCGAGGCGCGCAACGAGGCCCGCCTGGCCGTGGCGCGGCTCCGCTACGAGAAGAAGGACTACGAGGGCGCGCTCAAGGCCTACGACATGGTGCAGCTGCCCTCGCTCGACCCCGGGCGGGCCACCCTGTATCTGGAGGAGGCCTGGACCCGCTACAACCTGGGGCAGCTCCGGGCGACCATCGGTCTGCTCACCACCCTGGACGCGCCGAGCTTCCGGGACGAGTTCCTGCCCGACAAGTACATCCTCCGGGCGCTGGTCTACCGCGACCTCTGCCAGTACCTGCCCGCCAAGCGCGCGGCGAAGGAGCTCACCCGCCGCTTCAGTGACTCGCTGGAGGCCATCCGGGAGCGCGAGGACCTCACCCAGGACTTCCGCCTCCGCCGCGCGGCGAACAGCCACGGCTCCACCAAGCGGGCGGCGCGGTTCCTCGAGTCCCTGAACCTCGAGGGCGAGCAGCTCAACCGCCACGCCGGCGGCTTCGGGGACCGGCTCTACAAGCACCTCCAGAAGGTCTACGACCTGTCCCACGCCGAGGCCGAGCGTATCTACCAGCAGCGGCTGCGGGACGCGGTGCGCGAGGAGGCGGACAAGCTGCTCCGCGCCGACGAGCAGGTGCGGCTCATGGAGTACGAGGTCGGCCTCAAGCTCTACGAGCGCGTGAAGCGGGGCGCCAAGCTGGCCCAGCCGGAGAAGGAGATCCAGCTGACCTCGGCGCAGATCGCCTTCAAGTTCACCGGTGAGTACTGGAACGACGAGCTCCGCAGCTACCGGGTGAGCATCCCCAGCCGCTGCATCGAGGAGGGTGCCCAGTGACGGGTCCCCTCCTCCTGCTGCTCCTCGCCCAGGCGAAGAGCCCGCTCCTCCCCACGCTGGACAAGAGCGTGAACCCGGTCGTCACCAAGCAGCGGGAGAAGACCGAGTACGTGGAGAAGCTGAAGCGGGACATCTTCAAGGTGGACCGCTCGCTGCTCGAGACCGAGCGGCTCATCGCCAAGAGCCGCAACGCCCCCTACCTGCCGGACCTCCAGTTCCGCCTGGCCGAGCTCTACGTGGAGAAGAGCCGGTACGTGTACTTCCTTCAGGTGGAGCAACGCGGCGGTGACAACAAGGGCGCCATCGTCAGCCCGGAGACCAAGCTCCTGAAGCAGAAGGCGGTGCAGCTCTACAACCGGCTGCTGCGCGAGTTCCCGGACTTCCACGACGGGGACAAGGTCACCTTCTACCTGGCGCACGAGATGCGCGAGCTCGGTCAGTTCGACGAGATGCTCAAGACACTGAACGAGCTCATCGCCAAGTACCCCAAGAGCCCGCTCCGTCTCGAGTCCGAGCAGATCATCGGCGACTACTACTTCGACAAGACCGATCTCGCCGAGGCCGAGAAGCATTACCAGGAGATCCTCAAGTTCCCCCAGAGCCCGGTGCACGACCTGGCCCGCTACAAGCTCGGCTGGATCCGGGTGAACCAGACGAAGTTCAACGACGCGGTCACCTTCTTCGAAGGCGCGGCAGGCAGCGAGCCAATCCCCGGCGTGGACAGCCAGAAGGCGCTCAACGTCAAGCGCGAGGCGCTGCTGGACCTGGTCTACAGCTACACCGAGGCCCGGCCTCCGAAGGGCGCGCTCCCCTACTTCGAGAAGCTCTCCGACAGCCGGACCACCTACGCGCTCGCCCTGGACAAGCTGGGGAACCGCTACTTCATCAAGCAGCAGTACGAGTGGGCCATCCCCGCGCTCCGCAAGCTGATGGAGATCCAGCCCGATCCCGACCTGGACATCGAGCGGGCGGAGAAGCTCTACGACTCGCTCAAGGCCGCCAAGGGCAAGGTCCCCACCCAGCAGGAGGACATCAAGTTCCTGGTCCGCGCCGCGGTGAACGTGAAGGTCGATCCCTTCAAGGACGACACCACCCGGCGGAAGCAGCTGGTGGAGCTGGAAGAGCTGACCCGCGACCTGGCCACGCAGCTGCAGGCGCTGGCCCAGAAGACCAACGAACCCAAGACCTATCTGCAGGCCGCCGACGCCTACAAGGCCTACCTCTCGCTGTTCCGCCCGGAGAAGTACGTGCGAGACATCATGCACAACCGGGCCGATGCGCTCTTCGCCGCCCATGCCTTCCCCGAGTCGGCCCGGCAGTTCGAGGAGCTCGAGACCTACGAGGTCCGGGCGAAGAACGCCGCCGGCGCGGAGGCCGCTGCCTACGGTGCGCTGCTCGCCCACTTCAGCGCGCTGAAGCCCGGCGAGGTGGACAAGATCACCGCCTTCGAGGTGGCGGACGCCCGGCAGGCACTGAAGCTCGACGGGGCGAAGTTCATCACCCAGTACCCGCGGAACGCCAACGCCCTCACCATCAAGTTCAACATCGCCCGCGCCTTCTATGACGACGGCGAGTTCGAGCGGTCGAGCCAGCTCTTCACCGCCTTCGCGATGGAGTACCCGACCCAGAAGGACTCGCCGGTCGCGGGGAAGCTTGCGCTGGACGGCCTCCGCCAGCTGAACGACTTCAAGGGCATCGAGGAGACGACGAGGAAGTTCCTCGGCAACGGCCAGCTGCCCCCCACCTTCCTCGCCGAGGTCCGCAAGTTCCAGGCAGAGAGCAAGGGTGAGGCCCTGGGCGAGCTCGCGCTGCAGAGCTCGGCCGAGACCGGCGACGTGGTCGAAGGACTTCTCAAGGTCGCCTCGGAAAACAAGGGCGGCGACATCGCGGAGAAGGCGCTGTACGGCGCGTTCACCGCCGCCCGGGAGAAGAAGGACTACGCCAAGGAGCGGGAGATCGGCGCGAAGCTGCTCACCGATTACCCGAAGACCGCCTACACCTCCGACGTGCTGGCCACCATCGCCCGGCACTCGGCGGAGGCCGGCCGCTTCCCCGAGGCGGCGCAGTGGTACGAGCAGCTCGGTCAGCGCATGGGCCAGGACGGCACCGCCTACGACGGGTGGATGGCCGCCGGCCGCCTCCGGCTGGTGCTGAACGACTACCCGGGCGCGCAGAAGGACTTCCAGTCCGCGGCCAACGTCGGCGGCAACCGCCGCGGCGAGGCACTGGCCCTGCTCGCGCAGGCGAAGCTGAAGGCGCGTGACATGGCCGGCGCCAAGGCCACCGCGCAGCAGACGCTCGGCGTGGACAAGACCAACCCGCAAGCCGCGGCAGTGCTCGCCGAGGTGGCGGCCACGCAGGGTGAGCGGCCCGACGTGCTGGCCAAGGCGCTCTCCCCGGTGGTCAACGCGCCCAGCAGCCAGGGCGAGGACACCGCCAAGGCGCTCTGGTACCTGGGCGAGCTGCTCTACCGGAACTTCAAGGCCATCCCCGCCGACCAGATCGACCAGAAGGTGGCGGCGCTCCAGCAGCTGCAGGGCGTCTACAACCAGTCGGCGTCGATGGGCAGCTCGGAGTGGGCGGTGGCCTCGCTCTGGAAGCTGGGCCTCTCGCTCCAGTCGCTGGCTGACGCGGTGGAGCAGACGCCGGTGCCAGCGGGCCTGTCCGCGGCCGACGCGCAGCAGTTCCGGTCGGCGGTGAAGCAACAGGTCCAACCCATCAAGGAGCAGGCCGACGAGGCCTTCAAGACCTGCCTCGCCCGCGCCACCCAGCTCGAGGTCTACGCGCCGGCGGTGCTCGGGTGCCGGAGCCGGAGCGAGACCGCGCGCTCTCCGCTGCCGGCGCCGCCCGCGCCGGGGAGCCTCCCCACCGGCTTCCCCGAGCTGCAGAAGAAGGCCGAGGCGCTGCAGGACGCCGCCTCGCTCGAGGCGCTGGGCCTGGCGTACCTCGAGGCCAAGCAGATCCCCCTGGCGCAGCTGGCGCTCGCGCGAGCCACCGAGCTCGGCGAGACCCGGACGCTGGCCCAGAACGGCCTGGGCGTGGCGCTCCTCTACCAGGGCGAGCCGATGGCGGCCCGCGCCGCCTACGGGAAGGCCATCGACGCCGACCCGGGCAACGAGAAGGCGCGGGCCAACCTCGGCGCGCTCCGCTGCCGCTACGGGGACCAGGAGGGCGCCAAGAAGGAGCTGGCGACCGTGAGGAACGGCACGCTCGCCGGGGCCGACGTCGACCCCGAGTGGAGGAGCTGCCGATGAGGCGGTTCGTCATCCCCATCGCCGCGGCCGTCGTGGGGGTGGCGCTCGCCTGCGGTCCCACCAAGGTCGAGGGCAGCCTCCAGGAGATCCTCGACCTCGCCTACCAGGACATCAAGCTGGGCTTCGCCGGGGATCAGGTCGCCGTGCGCTGGACGCGTCCGCGGGGCGCCGGCCAGGACACGGTGCTGGAGGTCTCGGAGAAGCTCGATGGCCTGACCGTCCTCACCGGGGACCTGGTGAACCTCGCCGAGCCGCTCCCCGACTTCGCGCAGGACGCGGGCCCCGACGGAGGCGTTCTCCCCGACGGCGGGGTGTTCACCCAGCAGCGAGGGGTGGTCACCCGGGACGTGTTCAACGATCCGCGCAAGACCTTCCCGCTGATCTCCGACGGGTTCATGGTCCTCTACGACGTCCCTCGTGACGGGGGCACGGTCCACGGCAGCTTCAGCGTGACGTTCCAGCGCTGCATCGACTTCGGGTGCGGCCGGACGGTGTTCGGCGACTTCAAGGCGAAGGTGCAATGAACCAGCGCACGACGGCTTGGTGGTGGGCGGCGCTCCTCCTGCTCGCGGGCTGCGGCGGCAAGTACGGCCGCACCGTCCCCGACGACATGGTGAACAAGCTCACCTACGAGGACAAGGTCGACCTGGTCGAGGCGGAGAACGATCTCTTCGTCGCCTACGACCGGGTGGATGACGCGGAGAACGAGATCATCCGGACCCGGGATCAGATCCGCCGGGCGAAGAAGTCCGAGTCCCTGGCCGGCGACGAGATTGGCCAGGCGCGGGACCCGGCCACCAAGGAGCTGGCGATCCTCGCCCGCGAGGAGGCCCAGGCCCGGGTGCAGTACCTCCGGACGAGGCAGGACTGGAACGTCCGGAACCGTGAGCTGGACGAGCTGAACCGGACTTGCGCCATCACGCGCTACCAGAGTGCCCGGCTGACCGCGGTCCGGAAGGTGAAGGTCCCAGGCAGCGAACGCTACGACCCGAAGGACTTCGAGCGGCAGGTGAAGCAGTGCGAGGGCGAGCTCGCCGACCGGAGGAAGGCCGCCAAGCCCGAGCGAGAGCGGATGGAGAAGGCCCGGGCCGAGTGGGAGAAGAAGCGCGACGTGGTGGCCCGGAAGAGCTTCGATGCCCGCGCCAGCCCCTTCGTGGAGAAGCTCTAAGATGATGGGCGCGGCCCTCCTCCCGGTCCTGCTGCTGCTCGCCGGCCCCGAGACCGGGAAGCTCCGCGAGTCAGTGAAGGCCGACGAGGCTCGGCTGCGCGACTCGCCGGACGACGCCGACGCGCTCAAGCGGCTGGGGATGGCCTACCTCTCCCTCGAGGAGCCGGACAAGGCGGTGCCTCCGCTCCGGGAGCTGGCCCGCCGTCGCCCCGGCCCCGAGTCCACCCTGCTCCTGGTCCGGGCGCTCAGGCTGGCCGGTGAGGCGGCCGAGGCCAAGTCGATGCTCGACCAGGCCATCGCCCAGAGCCCGTCCGACCCGGCGCTCCACGTGGAGCGGGCGCTCCTGGCCCGCTCGCTCGACGACAACGTGGGTGCCGTCCGCGCCTGGACCCGGGTGACCGAGCTGCAGCCGCGCGACGCCACCGCCCAGTTCAACCTCGCGGAGTCGCTCCAGCGGAGCGCGCGCATCGACGAGGCAATCGCCACCTACCGGAAGGCGCTGGAGCTGGACCCCAGCCTGACCGTTGCCAGGGTGAACCTGGCGAAGGCGCTGGCGGAGAAGGGGCTCACCGGCGAGGCCAAGGAGCTGCTCCTCGCCGCGTCCCAGGCAGCGCCGCTCGATCCGACCACCCACTACAACCTCGGCGTCCTGCTGCTCCGTGAGGGAAACATTCCCGGGGCCATCGGCGCCTTCGAGCGGACGCTGCAGCTCGACCCGCGCTCGGCGCAGGCGCACAACAACCTCGGGGTGGCGCTGGACTGGAAGGAGGACTTCCAGGGTGCCCGCCGCGAGTTCCTCGCCGCCACCCGCGACGACCCTCGCTCCGCCGAGGCGTGGTTCAACCTGGGCCTCTCCTACTTCCGCACCGGAGACAATCAGCGCGCCAACAAGGCCTTCGCCCGCGCGCAGACCATCAACCCCAGCGCCAGCGCGCCCTACACCCAGCTGGGCCAGCTGTACTTGAAGCAGGGCAAGCGGACCCAGGCCGTGGCCGCGTTCCAGAAGGCCATCATGCTGATGGCCGAGGACCGCAGGGCGTCGCGAAGCACCGAGGCCTACCGCGGGCTGGCCATCGCCTACGTGGGGCTCGGCAAGTTCAAGGAAGCCATCTCGGTGCTGGAGAAGGCAGTTCGCGAGTTCCCCCAGGACGGGAGCGCTCGCGCCGCGCTGGCTGACGCGCACCTGGCCATGGGCGATCTGGACGGCGCCATCGCCGAGGCGGAGACGCGGCTGCAGCTCGAGGGCAGCGCCGAGGCCCGCCTGGACCTGGCTGCGCTCTATGCCCGGAAGCGGGTCAGCGCGAAGGCCGAGCCGCTGTACCAGGCGGTCCTGAAGGAGAAGCCGGAGGATCTCGGCGCCGCGCTGGGGCTCGCGGACCTCTACCTCGCCAAGGGCGACTACGCCGCGGCCGAGCGGGTGCTGGGGCGGGCGAAGGACCGCCATCCCGACGACACCGGGCTGCTCTCGCGCCTGGGCGTCCTCCACAGCCGCCGCGGCAGGCCCGACCTCGCGCTTCCCGAGCTCGAGCAGCTCGTCCGTCGCGACCCGACCCAGCTCGAGGCAAAGGCCGAGCTCGGCTCTCTGTACTTCCGCGGCGGAGATCCCGAGACCGCGCAGAAGCTGCTCCGGAGCGTGCTCGCCACCGACAGCCGCCAGCCCCTGGCCCACATGTACCTCGGGCAGGTGCTGTTCGAGCGCGGGCAGCCGGCGGAGGCGGAGAAGGCGTTCCGGGCGAGCCTGGCGGTGGACCCCAGCTTCGGCGCGCCGCACTTCTACCTGGGCCAGCTCTACGAGTCGCAGGACCGGAAGAAGGACGCGCTCCGCGAGTACCGCGCGGCAGTGTCGCGGCAGGCCGACCTCGCCCCCGCGGCCGACGCGGTGAAGCGGCTCGAGGCGCAGGTCGCATCCGACGTGCCCACGCAGGGCAACGCCTCGCGGCCAAGCCGGTAACGCCGAAACCACTTGAATCGATCCGTCCCTCGCTTGCCCTCGCGGCCGATCTCCGCGTCGCTCCTCCGTCACGTGACGACGGCCACGCTCCGTCGTCGCT
>Ga0081540_1001112_pt1 | contig 23820 bp, 23 predicted proteins | sample TabmetS2T1R1_FD_71024 | JGI IMG/M metagenome (GOLD analysis project Ga0081540, IMG submission 71024) | Tabebuia heterophylla rhizosphere microbial communities from the University of Puerto Rico - S2T1R1 | ecosystem: Host-associated > Plants > Roots > Rhizosphere ... | reverse complement strand
AGAGGCCGCGGCGCCAGCGATACCGACAACGCCCGATACAGGGCCGGCAAAAGCCAAGAAGCCGCGCCGCAAGTTCCCGGAGAAACTGCCGCGCACAACGGTCGTGCACGAGCCGCAAGCGTGCCCCACACCAGGTTGCGACGGTGCTCTGCGCAAGGTGGGCGAGGACGTTACCGAAGTGCTCAAGTATATTCCCGGCCGCTTCGAGGTGGAGCGACACGTACGGCCCGCCATGTCGTGCCGCAAATGCGAGACTATGGTTCAGGCGCCGATGCCAGCGCTGCCGATCCCGCGGGGAGAGGCGGACGCCAGCGTGCTAGCGCACGTGGCGACCGCAAAATACTGCGATCATATCCCGCTTTATCGGCAGTCCGAGATTTACGCCCGCGACGGCGTTGAGCTTGACCGTTCGCTGCTCGCCGACTGGAATGGAAAGTCGGCATGGCTGTTGGAGCCACTGGCCCAAAAGATGGGCGAGCACGTTATGGCGGGACGTGTGATCCACGCCGACGACACCCCCGTTAATGTGCTGGCCCCCGGGCACGGTAAGACCAAGACCGGCCGCTTCTGGGCATACCTGCGAGACGAACGCGCCCACCTCGGGCCGGCGCCGCCGGCGGTGGTCTACTACTACACGCCCGACCGCAAGGGCGAGCATTGTCGGGCGCATCTGGCCTCGTTCAGTGGCCACCTTCATGCCGACGGGTACTCAGGATTTAGCCAGTTGTACCATCGGGATGAGGACGCCAAACCTGGTCCGATCACTGAGATCGCTTGTTGGAGCCACGCGAGGCGGCTGTTCTTTGATGTGTACGACTCGAACGGCTCTCCAATTGCCAAAGAGGCACTCGAGCGGATCGGCGTACTGTTCGACATCGAGCGCCCGATTGCAGGCCAGACGCCGGAAGTGCGCCAACAGGTACGTGCACAGTTGGCCAAACCCAGGCTTGATGAGTTGGCCACCTGGCTCGATCAGCAGCTGATACGCATTCCCGGACGCAGCGAGCTGGCCAAGGCAATCCGCTATGCACGCTCTCGCTGGATCGCGCTGACGCGCTACCTCGAGGATGGCCGATTGGAGATTTCCAACAATGCGGTGGAGAATACGCTGCGGTGCATAGGGATAGGCCGGAAGAATTGGCTCTTTGCCGGTTCGGATAGTGGTGGCCGACGAGCGGCAATATTCTACACCATCATTCGCACCTGCGTGCTCAATGACATCGAGCCCGAGGCGTACTTGCGAAATGTGCTCGCCTGCATCGGGGACTATCCGATCAATCGGCTGCACGAACTGTTGCCGTGGAACATTGCCGGTCAAACGACCCGCAACCTCGTCGCCGCCTAATACATCGGCGGCCCTGGGCCACGCACGTTCACCGCTTGTCCGTCACGCGTTAGGCTTCGGCTCGAGGAACCTTGCGGGATACGTTCGCCGCCAGGTGCTCAGCGAGCCTGCGCCGGCGACCAATCAATCGCCCAAACTCGCGTGCCTGTTGGTTCGAGAGGCGCCAGGATTGCCCCGTCTTGCGGTCCTCGATCACTATGCCAGCATCGTTGCCAGCAATGACCTCAAAAGGGCTGGTCGTGAAGGTTACAGTCATCGTGCTCCCTCGCTCAATTTCATCACGGAGCACTCGTCACCATTCGCGTGGGTACCGCAAGGCAGCCACGAGCCCACGCTTACCGCTACCCCGCCAATACTCTGATGCACTCGATGTGACTGGAAACTGTGGACATCCCGGTCCATTGGTCCCAACCACCTCCGCAGGACCCGGGGGGAGGTCACATCTAAAGGCGTTAGCGCCCTAGACCGCCGCAATCAAAAAGCTGCAGCAGGTGCTCGGCGTGACGGCCGACGGGCATATCGGCACGCGCACCATGCTGGCGATCGCCGAGCATTGCGAGACCGACCAGCGCGCGCTCGTCGCGGCTTACATCGATGCCCGGCGCAGCTATCTGCGCGGCCTCGCCGATTTTGACGCCTTCGGCCGGGGATGGCTCTACCGGCGCGACGGTGTGGAAACGCGTGCAACCGCCATGATCGGCGCCTCGAGCTCGTCGCCGGCTGTGGGGTGTCCGTCCATTTCTCGTAGATGCGAGCGGCATCAGGAGTTTCGTGGCCGGTCATTGCCATTTCTCCCTGCTCGGTCAGTTCGGCATCGCCAAGCTCCGTTATGCCGCTATGGCGGCAGGGGATGCCTCATCGGACGCGGTTTGTAACAGGCACGCAAGCGGCTACATGCATAAATTCATCACGGCCGGTGATATCATTGCGCTTAGTGCGCCCTTTTCAACGATTGTCTGGATTAACAATTGTCTGGGCCGGATTAACTTTGGTCCAATAGTTCGGGCAACCACCAGCAAAACGGCGAAGTGTGTGAGCTTGAAAAAGGCATAAGAAAGGATCGCGCTCGTTATAGCCTCGCTCAGCTCTCGCAATTACTCGACACATCCGTAGAGCTGACAGAGAGGGCACCTTCCGCCCATCGGACGGTGCCCCTCTTTTTTGGTATGTCCTTACGCACGAACTAGCTGCGCGTTGGGATTTCCGCACATTCTCGTCCGGCATCGACCCGATGCAACGCCGGCAGCCATTGGCCTACACTTGTCTCCGCTGGTCAATCCCCCAGAGCCAGGGCTGCTCTTCCTAGCCCCTCTGGTGTGACATCCCACCTCTGGGCCACACGAGATGTTCAAGCGCCTGCTGATCGCGACGGATGGATCGGAAATTGCCACCAAGGCTGTTAGAGCCGGTCTAGAGCTGGCGAACAGCCTGAATGCGCAAGTAGTCATCTTGACTGTCACTGAACCCTGGTTGGGCTTGATGAATGGCGACACCAACCCAATCTATTTCCCGGTCGAAGAGTACGAAAGGGCGGCCAAAGCAGAAGCCGACCGGCTTCTTGGCAAGGTTCGTGATGAAGCGCTCAGCCTCGGCGTCGACTGTGAGACGGCGCACGTAAGCGGCTATCCGGCGGATGCGATCATAGAGACGGCAGTAACCACAGCGTGTGATCTGATTGTAATGGGATCGCATGGGCGGCGGGGGATCGCGCGACTATTGCTCGGGAGCCAAGCGGCAAAAGTGGTTACGCTCAGTTCGGTGCCGGTGTTGATCTGTCGCTAGGGCTGAGTGTAGTGCCGGCCAAGCCTTGTTTGGCGGCCTGCCAGGTAAGGCTCGCAAGCTGCCGCTCGGCAAGCAACAGGGCGGCTGTCGTTTCGGCCCTGGCGCGCTCGCGCTCCGGCGGAGCCAGCGCCGCCTCGTGATCGCTGCTCTAGCAGTGCGTCGACGGCCTTGAGCAACTGCGGCTTAAGAGATGCGCCACCAGTGCGGTTGCGGCGCTCACCTCGACAAACGCGACTGGCGCGTCCTGACGCTGGACGTTGTGGACTCAACGTGCCGCGTCTCGGTCGGAAACGTGATTTCGTTGGCATACCCCTGGATTAGACCCATCACATCAAGACGACCGCGCTAAGCGCGTGCAAGCCAGCGGTTTCGTGTGCGATACCGGCAGGGGAGCGCGCTCGATCTGAGCCAGACGCACCTTGCCGCGTTTCACGTCCTCGCGGGAGCGGAAAATGCCCGCCAACAGGTCCTCGCGCTTCCGTAAGGGTGCTGCGGGGCCATTCCAGTCTTGCCACATCATGCCGGCGGGCAAGTCTTGCAGTCGGGTCTCGCACGCACGGCGCAGCCATCCTATCGCTTGCCTTGCTGAGCCGCGCGTCTCATAAAGACAGTGTGTCCCAGAAGACGGGGCTGTCCCGCGCGACGATCTACACATACGTTGCGCGCAATCTCTTTCCGGCACGCCGTCGCATCGGTCCCGACCGCATCGCGTGGTGGGCGATGCAGAGCCGGCCTCGTCCAGGCACACCTTCGTGAGTTTCCGGCGTACCCTCCACCGAGCAAACCGGAGTTCACGACCGCTGCAGTCGCGCGCAACATCAATCACTGATCTGGTCGATCGGCTTGAATCGGTCGCCTTCGACGACATTGACGAAGATGACTGCCGACGTGTTGTCGCCTTTTTCGGTCCACTGCACCGGCTTGGCGTAAGCAATGCCTTGGAACGTCAGGCCCTTTAGTGCCGCGACGACATCCGCCCTAGTTGGTGCCGGTTTCCTGGACTTTGAAGCCTTTTCGATTGCCGCTATCAACACGCGGGCAGAGTCATACGAACTGGCGGCATAATTGTTGATTGGCCCATATTTGGCTGCATATCTCGCGGCGAACTCGGCCGAACCGGGCACGGCACCAAGCGCCGGGGCGGCCGAGAGGACGCGCACGCCTTCGCCCTTGGTCGCCGCTCCCTCCGCCGGCAGAATGAATGCCTTCGTGTCCCAGCAGCCGTCGCCGCAGCTGAAGAGTTGCGTCAGGCCTTGCGCGCGCATTTCCTTCAGGATAAGCGCGCCCTCGCGGATGCCGGCGAAGAAGACGACATCGAAATCTTTGGGCCACGCCTTGACGAACTCGGTGAAGTTCTGGTCGCCGACCTTGACCGATTTTCGATCGACGACAGTGCCGCCGGAAGAGAAACCGGCGACGAACTGGTCGGCCAGCCCCACGCCATAGGCGGTGCCATCATCGACGACGAGCGCCCGTTTCTTGCCGACCTTCTGAATGAGGTAGCGCGCCAATCCCGGACCTTTCCGGTCGTCACGGTTGGTCAGGCGGAACGTTGTGGAAAAGCCACTCTCCGTCACCTTGGGATTAGAGGCCATTGGCGTAATCATGGCGAGACCGCAATCTGCGTACACTTTGCCGGTTGCAATGGCGACGCCGCTGTTAACGTGGCCGACCACGCCGAGGACGGCTGGGTCATCGCAGAAACTTTTGGCGACGACCGTGCCGACCTCGGCGTCCGCCTTGTCGTCGATTGCCACCGCAATGACCCTGGTTCCGTCGAGGCCGCCGGCGCCGTTGTATTCGTCTACCGCAAGCTCGACAGCTTGCCGCATTTCCACGCCGAAGCCGGCCGACGTGGTCGTTAGCGGGCCACCAATACCGATCTTAACAACTTTGGCAGGTGTCTGTGCTGCTGCCTGTCCCGACACTAGGACAGCAAAAACGACCACCAGCGGCAAGCGCGAGGGCATGGTCTCGTAACCTTCAAATGGCGATTTGCTGGAACAAAATTTCACATAGGCAGCATGCCCAGTCAACATGATATAGATGGTTACATGGATCGGACGCGCGGCTCGGCCGTCGTCCTGTTTCCCTGGTCGGAAGTGACCCCTAACCGGCCGCGGCGCGGCAAAACGCGCCTTTTGATGGTTACACTTTTGATGGTTACATATGAGACGTGCTCGTAATCCTCAGCCATTCTTGTTGCCGTCCCGCGCCGGCAGCCTCGATCTTGTCGGTTGCGAGCTTGCGCTGGATTTCACAAATACCTCGTCCGGCCGCGGTTTCCGCTCGCATCAGGACCATCTCAGAGACTTCGATACCATCATGGAGTGGGTCGAACACGCCCGCGTCATGGCACCGTCCGACTGCGCCTACGTTCGGACCACCGTTGCCAAGCGCCCGAAGCTCGGGCGCGCCGTATTCGAGCAGGTACTCAAGATTCGAGAGCTCATCTGGACGATCGGAACAGCCCTTGCGGAGCAGCGGCCAGTCTCGGAGAAGTTGCGGGCTTCGCTGACAGCCGCGCACGCATACAACCTCCGCTTCGCCGAGATGAAAATGCGCGATGGTGCCTACATCTGGACCTGGGATCCACGCAAGGACGTGCAAGGGGCAATCCTCGGGCCCATTACGCTTTCTGCGCTGACCCTGCTCATGGAAAAAGAGCTGTCGCGCACCAAGCGATGCGCTGGCATGGAATGCGGTTGGCTGTTCTTCGACACCACCAAGAACAGTCGCCGCCGCTGGTGTGACATGCGCGTCTGCGGCAATCGCGCCAAGGTTCGCGCCGCGCGTGCGAAACAAAAGTTGATGCGCAAAGCCTAGCGGCCCACCGGTGATGCCCTATATCTGCTCCGGCTGGGCTTGCTCAGCTGCGGCTAGGTGCGCCGTGGGTGATGAAGGCAACGGATGTGGTTCCGTTCATCGGTCGACAACAATCGCCTGGCCCGGCAACATCAAATCCCGCGCAACAGGTCTTTGATTTTCAATGACATAGAGGGGAGTCGTCCCAAGCCCGTTCATGCACGGGTCAATTTTTCAACTCGGCAGCACTTGCTCGACGCAGCCGTAGCACCTCTGGCAGCTGACTGAATTGCTGCGTCCGCGAACTTGCCGGCGTCGTGCCATGCATGGCGCGAGGTGGAAGCGCTGCACCGTGGCCGGCTGGCAGCGTGGGCACAACAAGCAGCGAGTGTCGCCAGGGAAACCTCAGCCCAAGTCGAGCGTTGATCCCATCTTGGGTCACGATCATGGGTGAATCCGTCAAGGATGGAGCGTTTATGCGACCTGCGATTAGGCCGATCGGGAACTTCCACCTAACCGGGAAACGTATTTCTCGTAGCCAAAACGGAGATCTCATCGCTCGATGCGCCAATCCTCGGTGGACAATCAGCACGTGCAGCCGGACGCTCAACGTGAGGAACTCAGGATGAAAATTGCGCAAATCGCACCCTTGATGGAAAGCATACCGCCAAGGCTCTACGGCGGTTCAGAACGAATCGCCTCCTACCTGACGGAGGAATTGGTATCCCAGGGCCATGATGTGACTTTGTTCGCGAGCGGGCAGTCGATCACAGCGGCAAAGCTCGTGCCCTGCTGCACGCAACCATTGAGGATGAACCCTGCCGTTGTCGATATCATCCCCTATTACATGCTGATGCTCGACAAAGTTCGTAGGATGGCCTCTGCATTCGATGTCATGCATTTCCACATCGACCAGTTCCATTTTCCGGTCTTCCACGAGTACGCGGGACGGACCGTCACGACCCTGCACGGACGGCAGGATCTGCCGGATCTGAAACGTCTGTACGAAGGTTTTCCCGACATGCCGCTGGTTTCGATCTCGTGGGCTCAACGCGGGCCAATCCGGGACGCAAATTTCGCCGCCACGATCTATCACGGCCTGCCTCTCAATCTCCTTGTTCCTACGCTCGAGCCGCAGGGTAATTACTTGGCGTTTCTCGGTCGTATTTCGCCGGAGAAAGGCGTCGATCGCGCGATCAATCTCGCGCGCAGCACGGGCTTTCCGCTGAAGATTGCCGCCAAGGTCGATCGCGTAGATGAGGCCTACTTCCGTGCAGAAATCGAGCCCCTCCTAAACCACCCTGGCATCGAATACGTCGGTGAGATCGATGACCGCCACAAAAGCCGATTCTTGGGCCAAGCGCACGCTCTGCTGTTTCCGATCAATTGGCCCGAACCGTTCGGGCTTGCCATGATCGAGGCGATGGCCTGCGGCACCCCAGTACTCGCTTTCAGAAATGGGGCCGTGGCCGAGGTGGTCGACGAAGGGGTAACTGGTTGCGTCGTCGACAGCATCGAAGAGGCTATTGCCGCGCTCGATCGCGTCCTGGCTCTGGACCGGGGCCTTGTGCGGCAACGTTTCGAGGAGCGGTTCTCCGTTACCCGTATGGCCGACGACTACGTGTCGATTTACAAGCAGCTCCTGGACAAGCCGAACACACGCTTCGTGGGCGGGACGTCCGGGATTACAGCAAAGCCGAACGGTGCCGCAAAGTCAGCTCACTGAAGGCCGTCGCCATCACTTCTATCATGCGCTTGACCTGGGCATTATTCAGATGCACGGCAAGCGCATGCGCATCCCTTGCTTTGTCCTGCGAAGCGGCAGTCTGTGGAAGTGGGCGCAATCCACATCGCTCGCGCGAGCGATCCTGTATCAGCCTTGGTCAGAAAACAGAGACCAACCTGGCTGTCTGTCGGCCCTGCATGGTACGTCACCGAAGCGGCGGGGACCGCGCAATCCACCCTGCGTCGCCTGGATGGTCGCGCGCGACGAATGCGTCAAGGGTGGCGAAGGTCGCTGGCTCCGCGGTTAGGTTCCATGCCTCAGGGCCTTCGCTCAATTTTAGTTGCGTTGCGGGTGTTGGGTCAGCCGCTTGCACGGAGGGATCGAAGTAAAATCGCCGCGTCAATGCCGAGTGTTCCCACGGCACCTGCTGGCGATCCGTCTGTCGCATGACATCATTGCGCACAGCAATTAGGATGGCATTGAGATCCTCGTTCGACGCTCCGAGCTGCCTTACGAGCGCACCGGTAAACGGTGAATTGCGGCCGGTCCCATCCAGGGCCACGTTTCCCGGCTGGGTCGAGAAGCTGATTAGCGTGCCCGCGCCGCTTTCGACGGCTGCGAGCCCACGCCCGATTTGAAGCGAACGCGCGCCCATGACGCCGGCAAGGGTATAAGCGAGAGGATTGTTTCGGCAGGCATCGAAGAACAAAAGATTGGTCTTTGCCTCCCGTTCCATCGTTTGGAGCACGAGCTCGAGTCGCACCGTCTCGATGTCCAGCGCCGAGATTGTCGTCAGCTTCGCGTCGACGGGAACCAGATAGTTATGCCCTGAAACCTGCATTCCATGACCGGCATAAAAGAAAAGGCCCACCTCCGCGGCCTTAAGAGCTGTGCCGAAATGCTGGACCATTGCGTCAAACGCTGCCTTGTCGAGATCGAACCCTTCGATCACCTGAAAGCCCAGCTTTCTCAGCGTGGTGCTCATATCTGCGGCATCGTTCTTGGGGTTATCGAGCCTTGGCGTGTGCTGATAGGCAGAGTTGCCAATGACGAGTGCGACGCCGTTGGGCGCGGCGGTGAGGGATCCGCGTTGCGCATCGAGGATAGTCGATGTCGAGCTGGCGTTTAGAAACGTAAATGTAAGAACGGCGAATGCGGCAAGCCTGACGCATTTTAGGAAAAGCCATCGCCAGGTGACGGCTCCCTGCGTTGCACCGTCCTGGGCGTCGAGCACTTCATCGAAAAACCAGTCTCTACAACCGGCGACGTCTTTCACAGCCCTGGTGAGAGATATGCCAGCGGTCAGCTTAACGGCGTCGGTTAAAGAGACGTCCTCACTCATGTGCGAACTCGTTTATCCAGCGACCCTGCCTGCCGAGCAAAGCCTGCGAGGTTCCTTCTAGGTCGGCCACGACTCTCCGAATTTCTCGAACAGGAATTTGAACGCCATTTCGCCAAGCTCTTGGTTGGTAGTGTCGCAATCCGATGCCAGACGTCGAATTGCGGCAGCCACGCGCTGGTCGAAGTAAATAACGATGCCTTTCCGACCCGACCGCGTAGCCGGAGGGTTGCGCTTGTGGCTCGCCACTTTCTTCACGGACTGGCTAAGAGAGGCCTCGGGATGCGGCCCCGAGGGTTTCCTTGCGGCACGCGGGAGGCGGCCCGCGCAGGCCTTGACAGCATCGGTCATGGATAGCGCAACCTGGCCCACGTTACTCGCTCCCCTCTTCGTCATTGTCGCGCGCCCAGAGCGCTTGGTAGAGTGAGGAGATTTCTTTTGCCGCCGAGCCATTCTTCTCGACCTCCGTAACACCGCGACCCGCCTTCAGACCGTGACTGAACGCCAGCAACTCGCTCAGTCGCTGGGGCATGACCTCCAATTTAAGACGGCTCGCAGTGCGCAAGCTTTCCTTGACCGCAGTTTCCCTGTTTTGGGCCGTCGGCACGGCGTTCAGGATGACGGCAGACCTACCGCGGACCTTCGCGAGATTGATGAGGTCAGAGGTGTCCTCCAGCGCCTGCAGATCGAGCACGCTGCTTTTCAACGGCACCAGCACCAAGGTGGCGGCTTTGAGTGATGGGATGATTGCCTTATCGAGCTTCGGGGGCGTGTCGATCAGCACGAGCTCGGCGCCGAGTTTGTGCGCAGTCCTCAGCATGTCGGGAAGCTTCTGATAGGGCCCCGCGGCGATGCTCGGGTCGTCCTTGGCGCCAGTGGTCCTTTGCCTGATGGCGTGCCACCGCTCGGCCGATTGCTGGGGATCAAGGTCGATCACCAGAACTTTCCGATCCCTAGCCGCCGCGATGGCCAGATGCAGCGCGAGCGTTGTCTTCCCGCTGCCGCCCTTCTGGCTGACGATACTCCACACTTTCATACCGGCTGGTCCTTCGTGCGCATTGCGGGTGCTAGCACATAATTGCTAGCACAACTTAAGTGGTAAAGAAAGTGTTAATGCGCTGGTGCCTGGCGTCCGTTGCTGAAAGCAATGACGGTGGCCAAGTTCATCGGCGGCAGGACGTCCCTGTTGGCCTCAGTGCGCATTACCGCCCGTGTGCGGGACCGTCCTTACGATGCAGATTGCAATCGACGATGGACAACGACGGACGCGAAACCCAAACCACGTTTCGCATCGAGACGACACGTCTGATCAAACAAAATCTTCCATCGCGCGCTTACGACGCTTGGTATGCCCTGCCAATAAATCGTTGGCTCAGGAGGAAATATGAGATGCGTTTTGAGGGCGTCTCAGAGACTTAGTCACCGGGAAGTGGATCGGCTATGCGCGCAAAACGGCAATAGCCGACGACCACTATGTGAACCCTCGTGACGGCCTCCGCGACGGCACGAAACTAGTTCGCCGTCGCGGTTCGAAGCTCGGGCGCGCCGGCACCGGCTCATCCGCTCCGCAGCATCGGCGCATCAGCGCCGATCATTTGGCCGCCTTCACGGCGACCTCGAACTTATCGGGCGCAAAAGCCGGCATGCTGTGGATGCGACCCATGCCCTGCGCCGCATACCAGACCGAGAAGCTCAACAACGCCTCGGGATTGGGCGCATCGACGATATCGACGAAATCGTAGTATCCCTGGGTGTAGTGGATCGACACCAGCTTGATGCCGAGCTTTTCGAGCTTGTTACGCGCCTTGTTGGTACGCTCCGTCTGCTTGAGCGCCCATTCGGGACCAAGCGTCCCGAGCAGAACATACCTCATGGATACCTCCCTAATGTCACTGGCAGGCCCCGGCGAGCCACGCAATCTTACACCCTCCAGCCGCTGCACACATCGGCTTGTATCGCTCGGTTGAAGGCTAGGCCTCCCCCTTCTCCCGCAGGCACGCGCTCACCACGTATGGACCTAAATCGCTCTCACGTGCCGGGAGGACGGAAGATACGGGCCGATCTGCTTACTCCCGTTTGCCGGTGTCGCTATCGCTTTTGGACCCAAGAAGGTCAAATTACTCGTCATTGAAAGGCCAGCGAATAACCACGACATCATGAGGCAGAAAATCTCTGCGTGATAATCACCCACGCTAGTGCATCACCTCTGCGGTCCACGCGTTTCCACTCAGCATGCAATTGAAGGCGAGGCAACTGGCACGGCGTTTTATTGCAGAAGCACCTTTGCAATCAACAACGTGAGCTTGTCTCTCTCGCGGACCATATGGTCCACCATTGCGTGGCAACGCTGCAGCGTTGCCTTGATCTCGGTGACATCCTGCCCAACGCGCTCGAGCTTGCTCGCCTCTGACGCAAGCTCAGCTATTCGCGCATTCGCCACTTTAATATCTTGGTTAACCTGGGCAACGCGGCCAAGTTCGTATTGGAGATCCATGCAGGCTCCTGGTACCCGTGCAGGGTCAACTTGGCACCCACTATACACATACCAGCAAGACTAAGCAGCCTGCCCCAGATCCGTACTGGCCCGGCAACGAGGACAAATACTCTGCCATGCAAGCGTGCGCCCTTGCGGCACCTCCCATGGTATGAGTTGTGCGACGCTGCGCTCAAGAGTTTAGTTGCCGCGACCAGTAAGTGCGCGCGACAGATGCCAGCTGCGCGCGTAGCGTGCAGATTTTTCTGCGTGGCTCAACCGGGCTGATCTCTTTGCGCAGTCCGACTTCGCGCCGACGCGCAAGGCACGAAAGTGCGCGTCCTTTGACCGCGCTGGCTACCGCGCACCGCGCCGCCCGAAAGGTTCTTTCCCCACCAGGAATAGCATCTCGGCAAACCGGTAGCGAGTTCCAAGCAAAACGTCGTAGATCAAGTACCTCCACAATGACCGGCCATCCGCCAAATTGCCGCTACCGAGCTGGGACTGCAGGTATGAAACGAGGCGCCAAGTATCCCAAATGGCTTTTATTCGCCGCAATACCACCGGTCCCCGCAGCGATTTTTCGTATAGCCGCGGGTGCAGCGAAATCTGGACACCTCGCAATGCGCATTGTCGAAGCTTTGCGATTTCGTGAGGAATAACGAACTCAAATCCTTCTATATCTATTTTTGCAAACAAAGGGCGATCTTCGACACGGGCGAGGAGTTCATCCATTGTCACGCCCCGTACCGTTGTCGATCCCGCGGTGCCGATACCCAGCACCGATGTGCCAGAGCTTCCGAAGCATCCCTTCGCGTGAATTTTTACTTCCGGGTCAGTTGCGAGCGCAGCCTCGATGACGGTTACGTTCGGGTGCCGCGGCGCAAGTGCTCGCAATATTTCGAGACACTTCGGGTCCGGCTCCACGGCAATTACGTGCTTTGCGATCTGCGCTGCCCAAAACGGCGTTACCCCGATCCACGCGCCGATGTCCAGAACGACAGTGTCTGCATTCACACAGCGACGAAGCGCTTCGAATGTGTGTGGCTCCCACTTACCAATTGCGAGACGCGCATAAACTTTAGCGTATTCGGGGAGGTCCGGTAACGCGATTGTCTGGCCTGCGTAGGTGATATCGACGGTCTGCATTTTTCTCGCGAGGCTAAATTATATCATCCACGGTTGCAGCAAGCGACGAATCCGGAGCAAAAGCTAGTCTGGTCAACGCGATGTGCTTTCCCACTCACGCGAGCAGACATTGGTCGGAAGCCACGTCACTGTTTTGGCGGAACCCGGTATAAAGACCGTCGAGCGCGCGGGGGTGCCCACTGACGCCACTACGCACGGCTTCCCAACAAAAAAAGGCGGCGCATAACAACCCGACCTTAATGCAGCTGGGCCCAGACCAGCATTTGACCAACGGTTCCGATCTGCCACTTCAGCAGCCCGCACTCATGCTGACCTGACGATGGCCGGAAGCGTCGCTCATGTGGGTCACCGCTCCGTTAGGTCGCCGCCTCTATCAGCTTGGCGGTATCAAAATACTCATAGAACTCTACGGCGCGGCCATCATGGAAACGCCAGACATCAACCTTGGGCGTTTCGCAGACCTTACCTGTTCTTTTGTTACGCCAGGCCGTGGAACCGACCGCGACCGCCCGGTCGCCATCGACGATGAGATCGTCGACGGTGTAGTGGATCATCTCCCAGCCGTCGCGCAAGCCGTCGAAGTAGCGTTTCAAATCCTGCTTGCCATTGACCCGGGCGGTGAACGTCGCCGCCGGCATTCCCTCGGCCAAAGAACCGAATTGAATGTTGTTGTCGACGATGTGCAACCAAGATTCGACGCTGCCGCCTTTGCTGTCGTGCCAGCGCTTGTACTCGCGGGCGAGGATTTCCTTGATGCGGGCGACCTCGCTGGCTCGAGCCGACGCCGTTTCGGAGCGATCCTTCATGTGCAACTCCCTTTTGAAGAAATATCCGGAAGATCCCCCCGCGGAAGGATGGCCTAAACCCTGCTGCCTGGCAACGCGGTCAGATCATCTGCGCTGCTGCGGCAGCTGTGTCAGGACTTTGGGCTTGCCTGAACGCCGGGAAAATCCTTGGGGTCATTGCGCGACATGGAAGGTTCGAACCACAATCTAACGTCGACGCGAAGCTAATCGGCCCAATGATCGTGACGGTGTCGTGCCTCACTCGGATATTAATTTTTCAGTGAGCGTCATTTTAGGGGATCATCACGGTACGCGAAGGGCGCCGCGTGGCCGGGCGCCATTGCTGGAAGAGCTGAGCTTGTAGCGGCACTGCGCGATACTCTCGCCTCTAGGACGCGAAAAAAGCTGAACCGTGTCGATCATGGTAAAGCCCAGTTTGGTAAGGACCTGTCCTGAGGCGGGGTTGTCCTGCGCATGCCCCGCCCTTAGAGCTGCGAGGCCAACATCTTGGAACGCAAAACCTGTCACTACATGCGCGGCCTCGAACGCATATCCGTGACCCCAGGCCGCCCGATCAAGCCAATAACCGAGCGATCCTTCGCCCTTGGCAATTCCGTCGACGTCAACGACGCCGATCATCCGGCCCTCAAGGGTCACGGCAAACCGGTAAGCCTCACCGGCTATCCATTCGCGTCCGTGATCGGCAAACCACTGCTTGATCTCCGCTCGATCGGGAGGAAAGGAGGCCATGCTCAGCATGCGCGTGACCTCCCAGTCGGCTTGAATTTCAAAAGCGCGGTCTGCATCCGAGTCGCAAGTGGGCCTCAGTACGAGGCGATGCGTTCTTATCGAGCGCCGAGTGATGGAAGACATATTGGTCCACCGAGAATCAGGCTAAGGGGCCGCAACAGGTCCGATTTTGACGTGGATAGCGCGCGGTCGAGCATGTCCGCCATGGCAGCCGTCGCGTGTAGCGGGCGCGCCGGGCCGGCTTCCGCTGTTGGCGCCACAAGCAAAAGCTCAATACAACCCCGCTACACCGCCGTCGACGATTGCCACTCTGGTCGCCACCAGAAGCGGTACTTGAAAACCGCCTCAGAGCTGTTTGCAGCTTCGGTGCATCTATTCCATAACACCTCGTGGATTTTGATTCTTCGATATCCGGATCCCAAGTGCGCATGGATGTCACAATGGGCGCCGCGCTCGAGGTTCTGCGCGGCACTTTCGGGCACGCGCAATTTCGAGGGCTCCAGGAGGGTGTAATCAGCGAGGTGCTGCGCGGGCGCAGTGCACTCGCCGTGCTGCCTACCGGCGGCGGCAAGAGCCTGTGCTACCAGATCCCCTCGCTTCTGAGACCCGGCCTCGGGCTTGTAATTTCGCCACTCATTGCGCTGATGGCCGATCAGGTCGCGGCCTTGCAGCAACTGGGTATCGCGGCGGAGCGCCTCGATTCAAGCACGAGCCTCGATTCCCGAGACGATATCTGGCGGCGCATCAAGGATGCCGCCCTGGACCTGCTTTACGTCTCGCCCGAAGGGCTGATGCAGCCCGCGATGCTGGAACGGCTCGCGAATCTGCCGCTTGCCCTGGTGGCGATCGACGAAGCTCACTGCGTTAGCCAGTGGGGCCACGACTTTCGCCCCGAATACCGCATGCTCGGCCGCCTTGCCGACATCTTTCCCCGTGTGCCACGTCTCGCCGTCACCGCCACCGCGGATGCCCGCACGCGCGATGACATCCGCGCCCAGTTGCATCTCAACGATGCCCGTGAATTCGTCGACAGCTTTGGGCGGCCCGAACTCGCATTGTCGGCGGAGCGCAAGCAGGCGGGGAGCCATGATCGGATTCTCGAACTCGTGGCCGAGCGGCCAAAGCGGTCCGGAGTGATTTATGTCGGCTCGCGCGATGGCGTCGACAAACTCGCCGAGAAGCTAACTGCAGCGCAGGTGCCGGCGCTTGCCTACCATGCTGGCCTTGACAAGCACCTACGCACGGCCAGCCTTGAGCAGTTCCTCGAAGCAGACGCGGCCGTCATGGTGGCCACCATCGCCTTCGGCATGGGGGTCGACAAGCCCGACGTGCGGTATGTAATCCATGCGGATCCACCCGCATCGATCGAGTCTTATTGGCAGGAGATCGGCCGTGCCGGCCGGGACGGCGCGCTCGCAGAAGGCATTACGCTTTATTCAGCCGCCGATCTCGCCTGGGCCAGGCGCCGCATCGACAGCCGCGACATCGACGATGCGGTCAAGTCAGTGCAGATGCGCAAGCTGCGCCAGTTCTACGCCATGCTCGACGGTGCCGGTTGCCGGCCTGCGGCGGTCCGCCGATACTTCGGCGAGACCAACGTTGAGGATTGCGGCATATGCGACCTCTGTCTCAATCCACCGGAGGCAACCGACGTCACCGAGGCGGCGCAAAAGGCGCTTTCTGCTGTGCATCGCCTGGGCGGGCGCCTTGGCCGCGGCCGCGTCGTCGACCACCTGCTCGGCAAGAGCAAAAATGCATTTGTCTCAGAAACGGCGCTGTCGACCTATGGCATTGGCCGCGAATTTGGTGCCGGCGGCTGGCGTGATCTCATCGACCAACTGCTGTTCGAGGGACTGCTGCGTGAAGATCCCAACGACGGCCGGCCGCTGATCGGGCTTGGCGAGGCCGACGAGGTCCGCGCCGTCTACCGCGGTGAACGGCGGGTGTCGGTGCGCACGATGCCGACGAGCGAACGCTCCGAAATTAAGGGACGATCCGGCCGGCGGCAGCGTCGCGGCGGGGATGACCCACCCGTGGATGCGGCCGACGCCGCGCTATTCGCTGCGCTGCGCGCCTGGCGTCGTGAGCGTGCGAGCGAGCAGAAAGTTCCGCCCTACGTAATCTTTCACGACGCTACGCTTGCGGACATCGCACGCAAGCGACCAAAAAATTCCAATGACCTCAAAGACGTCAGCGGCGTCGGGCAAAGCAAACTCCACCGCTACGGTGCTGCCGTGATCGAATTGGTGCGCGACCACTGAGATTCCCGCCGCCCCGGGCTTGGCCTGGAGCGCTGGAGCAATTGCCTCCTGCGAGGCTTTCCTTTAGCGGGTGCAGGGCCCGCTGATCCTCACAACCTTCATCGCGACCACACTGCCTTGAAGATGTAATTCGCTTGGCTGATCCCGGTCCCCAGCTCGTTGCTTGCGGACGTCGCAAGTGCGCCGAGGCAGATGCCCGCAACAAACGCTCCAACCAGTCCAAGCGTGCCCGACCTTGGCTGTCTGATGATCGGCGCCTCGCGGTCTGGGTGCTTATCCCGGGCATGCATCGCGAGCGCCCCTTCCGTGCGGAACTTCTTTTTGCAGGCATGACACTTGTGTCGCATCGGTAAGCCCCCCAGCAGAAGAGCACGCAAGCAAGTGCTTAAGGAATTGCCGGGGTACACGATCCGCGCCGACTCGGCGCGCCCGATTGAATGTTTTCCACGTTTGCGTTTGTGGCCAAGCAGGGTTTGGGGCCTGGGTTTCGCCTCGAGAGGACCACGCCAGCTGAGATCACGACCCCTCCGCGGTGCAGATGCACCATTCTCGATACGCACGCGTACCCGGAAACGATGCGTAGAGGCGGGAAAGATGCAGCTGATGGACGAGCTCATGGACAAGGTGGTTGCACCTTGTCATACCCGGTTCTTGTGCCCCAATCCCGACGCGACGCACGCGGCCTGCGAATTGTGCGCTGCTTGGTGGACTCTAGCGATCACGCCACTCCCTAGCGGACCAGTTCATTGAGTGGCCTTTCTGCGCCACAGCTGCGCCAGACGATTAGGCTCTTCCTGGTTCTTGCTTTCCGACAGGTTGTCGCGCATGTCCTCCAAGTCCTTCGTTTGCAGGTGCCAGGAGAAGCTCGCGCGTGTTCTTCTGGCAACGAACTGGAACTGGTGAAATCGGTTCTCATGGTGTGCTCCAAGCCCTCCAGCAGAAGGTCGTTGGCGAACCGGCCGCGCGTCTCGCGAGCCGCCAGCGCCCTTCTAGCGGACTGGTGATCTGCTCTGCAATTTGCTCGAGCTGCAGAATGACGCGGGACGGAGGCGCCGGCTCCTCATTCGGAAACGCCAAGATGCGGATGAGAATAACCTGCAGGTTGTTGTCCTTTACAAATTGCTGCACGTCCTTGTTGCGTAAGAACACGGCCGCCGCGGTGATGCCGAAGTTATCGAAGTAGCCGGCGGTGTAGAGCACTTCTGAAGACAGATGAATCTGAAAGGCCGAGAGCGACCATGACCGGTCGCGCGATCCGCACCATGGGGGGAACGGCGCGCGTAACGCATTGGAAATCGGAGAAAATAGCCAACTCAGAGTCTCCGGGATCAATTCCGAATACGGCGTCAGTCGCTGTCAGTACGCCGATTAATGTCTAACTCTGCACCGGAGACTAGCGTGCCGAGTAGCACGTAACGTCACCGCGAGGCCATCGATGCTCGACTGTGATAGCCGCGGCGGTGATCGAAACGGCAGCGGAAGAATTGCCGCCACTGCAGTGCCCCCCTTCGACATTGGCCCCTGCTGCTGATCGAGCTTGCGAACGGCGCTGGGTTTCTGCAGTCAGGGCACGTTGGAGCGTTCAGACTTTGAATCGTCCTCAAGCTCATTCGCAGCCAGACTGTTCCGACGATGAAAAGTTGGGCCCGCTGCAACATTGGAGGTGGCGATGGGCCAGGCGCTGAAAGGGCACAGCGCTGTGTGTCAAGCCGTGGAGTTTCGGAGCTCTTCGACTAAGGAGAAGTCAGCGAAGGCTAGTCCGCACCGTAATCTGCCAGATCTTGTCGGTGGCGGAGCTGCGCTCCGCGTCAGGCAGCATCCGAAGACGTTGCCATTCGCGTGCGAAATCATGCAGACGCTCGCCGCGAGGCCGATAGCCTGAATGCGCCACGCCGAGCCGCTTGACGTATTGCGGATCTGCGAGCCTGTCGATGAGGATGGGGCTTGCCATCATAAGAACAAGCCGCGCGATTTGGTCGTGTAATCCGTTGCCGCCGTGGTCATGTTCCCGATAGGCGGCGAACCCGAAGAGTGTCTCGTCGTCCCGGGTCGGGCGTCCATGCAGGAAATCCATGTTCGCCTTCGCTTCGAGGCCCGTAATCTTGTCTTTGCCCTCATCCATCATCATGCGATGGGCGACCGGGTTGGGAAGCAGCAGCAGACCTGGGTGCTTCACTGCTTCCCGTTTGACGTGCCTCACGAGGTCAGGATTCAAGAAAAAACTCTCTATGGTCGAAGAACTGCCCTGGGTCAGCACATGGAGCATATCTCCGCCGTCGGGTGCCGTCGTGATCCCGTAGATCTCGATGATGATCGAGCTTGTGACAAGATCCTCTCTTTTGAATTGAACCCGCCCGCGATGCTTCGACCATCGGCCGGCGATAAAGCCGCCCAAGGCGATGGCACCGCCGATCACAGGAAGCATGAGACGTGCGTGGTCGCCAGTGATCTCCAAACCGAAGAACTGCACGGCTTTGCCCTCTATGTCATGTGGCGATCGGACGTCTGTTTCGCGCTCCCGGATCGCCGCAATTTTTGATCGTGTCGTTGCCCAGATATTGTATGCGCGCATACTCCGAAAGTCGCGCGAGTGGGCGGCGGTTCGCAAAGTCCGCGCTACCTGCAGGGTCGTTAGCTGCTGTCGCCGACGCCGATGGTCCGCCGTAGTGTCCTGGCATTGATCAAGATTGCAACGACAGCCTGTGTCATGCTGATCAAGGTGAGCATGAGAAACTCGGTATTGTTGAACACCCTCAGGGGTCTGACGCCGGCCGCCCCAAGAGCAAAAAGAAGCACCTGAAAGGCTGCGATTGCGGCCATCAGAATTGCCTCAATAGTATTGTCGATTCCAGGATGCGAGACTCTCAATTGCTCTGCCATCGCCATCATAGCGGCGCCGACCAAGAGGACTTCGACCCAAGAGAGTTGATACTCGCCCCATTGGATCAGGGTCGCCCTAGGATCGGAGAAGGTGAACTTGCCGACTATGTAGACGACCAGAATGTACGCGAAGCCAGGCAGATATTTGAGCGGGCTACGTTTTTCGATGCCGTGGGCATGTGCAGCAGTCGCTGTTTGTGCGAGTGCGCCATCCGAAGGTTTGGCTGAAATTCTTGCCATTTGACCCCTCCTTGGTGGCTCGCGACTTTCATTTCAAGTCGTCGAGCACGCACGCTGTGGGGACATCTACTAGATGGGGCGCCGCTGGCCGCGTTTCAATGTGGTGCTTGTGGCTTGCCGCCATGTCACAGAAATTGAACAAACGCTCCGCAGATCCTGGCGGGCGAGCGCGCCCAAATTTCGAGGTGGGAAGCATTTGCATGCCGTGCAGTGCCCGTCATGGAACGCTGCTTCGGGGTTCGATCTCGACGCGGCCTTCAAGGCATCGGTCGATGACAAGGCAAAACTATGCCCGCACCGCCAACAATCTGGCGCGGCACAATAGCCATCAGATAAGGGCCTTCGAACAGGAGCCCTTCGCCCGTCACAGAAACGTCGCACGTGTGGTGCTAGGACGAGTGCCGAGAGCGGTCACGGCGAGGGGCATTCCCGAGACGCCACTTTGCAATTTGTGCAGGCTGTGTAACCGCTCTCATTACCGATCACGCAACCGAAAAAGGCTGGCAAAGCGCTTCCGAGGATGTGGAAACACGGGCGTGCAAGTACTCTCCGCCGACTCTCGGCCGGCCAACGCTTTGGTAACGTATGGGACCTCATCTGCAACAAGCGTCCCGCATCTTGCCGCTGAGTTACCCGATCGGCTTAGAGATCGATCCCGCGCGCCCTAAAGCATGGCTGGTCGCCCCGCGTGGGCCGCGGCCTGCCTCAATTGGCGCGCGTGCGCGCCAGGCCTCGGCAGCGGGCGCGCGCCTCGGGTAATGGCCAAACACGTCTGCCGGCGAGCTCGTCTGTGAGGCGCAACCGTGGCAGCTACGTTTCATTTTCAAGTCTATGGACAGGCCCGCGCGCGATGGCGAGTGCTCAAAGCAGTTCTTAAGCGCTTCGCCGTGCCTTTAAGTTCGCGCCTAGCAAATTGATCGCTTGCCCTCAGCGTTCACCGACATCAACCACGTCGATTGCAACTTTTCGCTCCACGCCGTTCCGCATCACGGTGAGCTGAACTTTTCCAGGTAGCTGCACCTTCTCGAGCGCGCGCGTAAGATCGGACAGTTTGCGCACGCTCTGGTCCCCGACCGCAACGATGACATCGCCGATCGTGCTCGTAGCGAGGTTGATTCCCCGCAAGCCGGCGCGTTCCGCGGGCGACCCCGAAATGGTACGCACAATAACAACACCTTCGACTCCCGCCTGCGCGGTGAGAGATTCACTTGCCGCAATGATGCCTATGCCGGGGGTTGGCGCACGACCTGCCCGGATGAGCTCGGGAACCACGCGATTGACGGTGTCAACGGGTATGGCAAAACCAACGCCGGCATTTGTGCCCGAGGGCGAGACAATGGCGGTGGTGACGCCTATCAGGCGTCCGGCGGAATCCAGAAGTGGCCCACCCGAGTTACCGGGATTGATCGCCGCGTCGGTCTGAATTACATCCGATATTTCGCGGCCAGTCGTGGTCGGTATCCGCCGCTTCAGTGCGCTTATGACGCCGGTTGTGAGGGTTTGATCCAATCCAAAGGGATTGCCGACGGCATACACCCATTGACCTACTTTCAGATCGGCGGAGGAACCGATCGCCACCGCGGCTGGGATTGAGCCGCGGCTGATGATGCGGACAACAGCAAGGTCGTAGTTTGGCGCGGCTCCAATTACATCGGCTTGCAAGGTGTCGCCGGACGTCGTGCGGACAACGACTTGTCTGGCATCGCCGACGACGTGGGCATTGGTTACGACATTGCCGGCGCGATCCCACACAAAGCCTGTGCCGGTGCCAACCGCTTGCGGTGAGAGGTCAGCCCCGTCTTTCTCCGTGAGAATGCGAGGGTCCATTTGTTGACGAACCACGACGACCTGTACCACTGATGGGGACGTGCGCTCGAACAGCTCAATGGAGGTTCGTTCGAAGTCGGCGAGGGCGCCGCGCGGCTGTACCTCGCGCGGCTTCGAAGCGGAGAAAAAATAGCCTCGAAGGTTGGGTCCGAAGAGAAAAAATAACAGGAGGACCGCGGCGGCCACGATGAGCAATCGGGCTAGCTGGCGTTCACGCATTGGCGTTCTCCGGTAGCCTTTTTTGGACGCCGCTCGAGGTTTTACCTCGCGGGAAGGTTCGTCTTTCAGATCTGTCCGTTAATGAAGGACGCTGCGCTGGTGTAGTTCGGTCCAGCAAGTTCGTGCGGTCCGGTCGTGTGGCAAGGTTAATCACGCGGACCGCGATCACCGTTCCGACTGGTGCGCTTTGTGACACGATCGATCCAGCCGGTCGCGAACAACATCGCCAGGGTGAGCGGAAGGGCTATCGCAATCGTTCGCCAGGCCCCGAGGCCACAAGCAATTCCAAGGGCTGCGCTGACCCACACCGTCGCGGCTGTAGTTAACCCTTGGACGTTGCGGGTTGCCACGTTGCGCAAAATAACGCCCGCCGATGAAACTAATCCCGGCCATTACGCCCTGTATGATCCCCTGCACGACGCGACTTAAAGCATCGGGATTTTCGGCCATTCCCTGTACCTGTATGCCGGCCGCGCTAACGGTCGCCGCGCCGAGTGAGACGAGGGCCAGCGTACGCGCACCGATCGGCTTGTCGGCGAGGTCTCGGTTTAGCCCGACGAGACCGCCAGCGCCGGTCGCTGCCAGGAGGCGCACGAAAATATCGCCAAGTTCAAGATCCACGAGCTCACAGCCTTTCGCTTTGTTCGCGAGCCTGCAAATGATCCAACGGTGCGGTCGCGCACTCGGCGGCACCCACCGCGTGCAGCGCGCGTGCGAGGTGTTACCTGCCCTGGCACGGCATTTAGGAATTTCGCGACAGCGATGCCAACACCCGGCGACCTGTTACAAACTCGTGGCCCTTGAACGTCGACCGGATGAGCGCAAAGATCGGCGCCGGCGCCGCAATATGCGGCCGTTCGCGGCCAGCCCATCCTGCCCAGCCAAGTCGACCGTCGCTCACACGACGGGTTCGGCGGCAGCAGAGGCTGCCTATAGGCCTTGAGCGTGGGCGGCCAACGCCCGCGGCAATTTGGTGGCCATAAGCAGGTCGTCGATGACTGCCGATGCCGCGGAGGCTCGGTGTCGGCTCGCCGATCGCAGGGGTCGTGCCGCCGCGTGGCTGCTCCTGTCGCAAGGCTTGCGAAACAGCAGCTGGGCTGGAGCTTGTCACGGTCCGGCAAGCAGCAACCGACGCGCCACAAAGGCTCGGGTCCGGTGTTCCCAAGCTCCCGGAACTCTGCTCCGGCCCAATCGTTCGACAGTCGAACAGAAAAATGTGCTAGGGAGAAACCGATGTTCAGGCCAGCGATTGTTCTTGCCATCCCCCTTCTCGTCCTACTACCCACCGGTGCCTCTGCTCAGAGCCCAACGACTTCGGCCAAATCCAAATCCGCCAATGCTCCCGTTCGCGTGAAAGGCCGTGGAGCGGTCCATCGTCGCGCTGGCTACCGCGCCGCCACAGCACCGGCGCAGCGCTCGTGTGGTGCGTTCATGTATTTTAAGAACGGAAAGTGCAACGATGCTCGTGACAAGAAATAGGATCGGCCTTTGACCGCGTAATGCATGCGTCCTTGGCCGGCCGTGCCTTCGCCGAAGCGGTAACCATCGGCGAGTGCGCCAACGCGCGTGCCTCTCGGTGAGGCAGGTTCACTGCGCCGAGCCCATCAAACCTTCCCGCTGCAGCCGCGACGACGCTTGCGCCGCCGACCATGGGGTCGGTAGCGCCGCTGCAGCCCGGCAATCGCCGGGCCGCAACCCGAGACCCGAGATATAAGACCGGCGCGGGCGAATGCTCTCGGCCGTGCACGGCAAAACGATATCAAGCCAGTCCTGCCGTGCCTGCACAGGCTGCGGTCTAAAGGGGGCCGAGTTTCCCGCGTCGGGCGCTGCGACGAGTCGGTGACGCTTTACGGGTTATCCACAAGGATCTAGCGATGAATTTGAAATAGGGCCGGGTCTCGGCCGTTGTCCTGACGACTCGGGCCTCGCACCCCGCACCCCAGGCGCTTCCGGGTCACCCGCTTGCAGGCATCTTGAGGTCTTGTACATGCGTACGGGATGTCTCGCGGGACTTCATGACCCGACGAGGGAGCCCCACCCGAGAGGCGTGGGGCTTCTTTTCATCGCGGAATGCTAAACGAAAGAATGCTCCGTTCGAACCGGCACGTCGGCGCTTTTTGACGGCTTTCCTCAGCCCAAGCCCTGGTATCGGACCGCCCGCGCCGCCCGCCGCAGCGCCTGCGGCGGTTGGCCAATGCTGCGTAGGAAGGCGCGCCGCATGCGGCCGGGGTCGCCGAAG
>Ga0081540_1001111_pt1 | contig 23828 bp, 16 predicted proteins | sample TabmetS2T1R1_FD_71024 | JGI IMG/M metagenome (GOLD analysis project Ga0081540, IMG submission 71024) | Tabebuia heterophylla rhizosphere microbial communities from the University of Puerto Rico - S2T1R1 | ecosystem: Host-associated > Plants > Roots > Rhizosphere ... | reverse complement strand
GGCGGGGACCGTCGGGGGGAGCGGCGGCGGATCGTCGTGGAGGATGGAGTAGCCGCTCTCGACGATGGAGCCCGTGCGGAAGGTGCGCTGACCGGAGAGCAGCTCGTGGAGGATGATCCCCAGCGAGAAGATGTCGCTCCGGGGGTCCAGCGACTCGCCGCGGACCTGCTCCGGGGACATGTAGCCGGGCGTTCCCAGCACCGAACCGGTCCGGGTCGCCGAGCCGGCCGGGCTGATGGTCGGATCCAGCAGCCCACGGGCCTCGGTCACCCGCGGGTTCGACTTGGCGATGCCGAAGTCGAGGAGCTTCACCTGCCCCATCCGGGTGAGGAACACGTTCTCCGGCTTGAGGTCGCGGTGGATGACGCCGTGGGCGTGGGCAGCGGACAGGGCGTGCGCGATCTGCCCCGCCCAGTCGAGCGCCTTCCCGACGGAGACCGGGCCGTGCGAGAGCCGCTCCCGGAGGGACTCGCCCTGGAGCAGCTCGGTGACCACGTAGGGAGACCCCTCGTGGACCCCGATGTCGTGGACCGCGACGATGTTGGGGTGGTTGAGGCCGCCGGCGAGCCGGGCCTCCTGCTCCAGGCGCCCGAGGATGTCGATGTCCCCGGCGAGGGCCTCCCCCACGACCTTGATCGCCACCTCGCGCTGCAGCCGGCTGTCCCGGGCGCGATAGACCTCCGACATCCCGCCCGAGCCGAGCGCGGCCAGTACCTCGTACGGTCCGAGCCGGGTGCCGGGGGCGAGTCGCACCTTTCCACTCTAATGCCCCGGCTCCCAAACCTCCCTCCTCTCTTCACCTGGAGCTGACGAGTCGGGAGCAAGATCCGCCCGGCGCCGGTGCGGACGCGGCGCCCATGCCACGGGCCCCGGGCGGTCGCAGGATCGGGTGCGCGGATGTCGCCTTGGTTCCTCGGGAGAGACTGGTAGGCTGATCCGGCTCCCTCCCCGATGACCGTCCTCGCCCCGGCCCTCGTCGCCGCGCTGCTCACCGCCGCGCCGTCCGTTCATCAGACCCGCATCCTGAACCGCCGCATCGAGCGGAATCAGGTGCTGGCCACCGCGCTGCGCTCGGCGGGCCTGGACGGAGTGCAGACCGACCGCGTCGTGGCTGCGCTCCAGGGTGTGTTCGACTTCCGGAGGTCGCGAGTCGGAGACCAGCTCCGGCTCGTCTTCCGCGACGGCGAGCTGGACCACTTCGACTACCGCCAGAGCCCGGTCGACGAGTGGCAGGTCCGCCGTGACGGCGAAAAGTACGTCGCGAGCAAGCGCGAGGTCGAGGTGGAGACCCAGGTCTCGCGCGTGGAGCTGGAGGTGGCGAGCTCCCTCTACGACGCCGCGCTCTCCGCGAAGGAGGACCCGACCATCGCCCTGGCGCTGGCCGACGTCTTCGCCTGGGACATCGACTTCTACGTCGACGTGCGCAAGGGAGACCGCGTCCGCTGCCTGGTGGAGAAGGTCCTCAGCAAGGGCCGCCTGCTGCGCTACGGCGAGGTGCTCGCCGCGGAGTACCGGGGCGAGTCGGTGGGCACCAAGCGCGTCTTCCGCTGGCAGCTGCCCGACGGCGAGTGGTCCTACTTCCAGGAGGACGGGACCTCCGCCCGGAAGGCCTTCCTCAAGTCACCGCTGAAGTTCGCGCACGTGACCAGCCGGTTCGGCATGCGCTTCCACCCGGTGCTCGAGTATCTGAAGGCGCACCAGGGCGTGGACTACGCCGCCGCCGTCGGCACGCCGGTGTGGTCCGTCGCCGACGGCACGGTCACCGTTTCGGGCAACACCGGCGCAGGCGGCAACAGCGTCTGCGTCCGCCACCGGAACGGCTTCGAGACCTGCTACCTGCACCTCTCCTCGTACGGCGTGGGGGTTCGCAGCGGGGCGCGGGTCTCGCAGAAGCAGATCATCGGCTACTCGGGGAACACCGGCCGCACCACCGGGCCGCACCTGCACTTCGCGATGAAGCGCAACGGCGCGTTCGTGAATCCCCTCAACCAGAAGTCCCCGCGGAGCGAGCCGGTGCCGTCCACCCTCATCGCCCGCTTCCGTGAGGCCATCACCCCGATCGCCGCGAGCCTCGACGCTCCCTCGCTGGCGACCGTGACTCGCCCCGGGCGCTGAGCCCGATCGAGCGGCGCCACGCGCCGCCACATCAGCGTCCCCCTGGTTGTAGCGGGATACGAACTTCTTGAGCCGGGCGAAGACGCAGTTCGGGTCGTCCAGGCTCTTCCCCACCTTGGGCTTCCCCGCCTTGTCGAGCTGGTAGCCTCAGGTCGCGTCCACTGAACACCCCATCCTGGAGCGGAGCGGGTCCCGGCGGCTGACCGTGGCCGGTCCGTCGGAAACGCGCTCCGGGAGGCTCCCGGTCGGAGCCTCGAGGGACGGATGGGAGGGACCACGCATCAAACCCCCAGGGTCCTGATTGCCGCGAACGCTACCGAGGCGCCCGGACCGGGAGGGACAGCCCGGGCATGAGACCTTGGTCCCACGGGTCCGGCCGGCTCCAGACGGTCTCCCGTGGGTTGACCGCCCACGCGCCGCCCGCGGCGGTCCGGCGGCGGTAGAGTCAAGGCGGCCCGATGAGCGACAGCCCCGTCCGCCTCGTTCCTGAGACGCCCGCGTCGACGACGCCTGCGGTTCCGCACCTCCGCAGCGATCCGCACGCACTCCAGCGCTCCTTCCTCGCGCACGTGCAGTACACCCGCGGGCAGGGGACCGACCGCGCGACTCCGTGGGACAAGTTCCAGGCCATCGCCATGGCCGCGCGAGACCGGCTCGCCGAGCGCTGGGTGGCCACCAAGCGCACCTACCGCTCGCTCGATCCGAAGCGCGCGTATTACCTCTCGGCGGAGTACCTCCTCGGCCGCGCGCTGGGGAACAACCTCATCGCCACCGGGCTGCTCGATGCCGCGCGCGAGGGGCTGCGCGGTGCGGGCGTCGACCTCGACGCTCTCATCGATCTCGAGCCCGATGCCGGGCTGGGCAACGGCGGCCTCGGTCGGCTCGCGGCCTGCTTCCTCGACTCGATGGCCACCCACGGCTACCCGGGCATGGGCTACGGCATCCGCTACGAGTTCGGCATCTTCCGGCAGGACATCATCGGTGGCCACCAGGTGGAGCGGGCCGACGAGTGGCTCAAGTACGGCAACCCCTGGGAGATGGTCCGCCCGGAGAAGACCGTGCCGGTGCGCTTCTTCGGCACGGTGGAGCGTGGCTCGGGCCGGAACGGTGCGCCGGCCTCGCGCTGGGTGGGCGGCAAGACCGTGCTCGGCATTCCCTACGACATGCCGGTCGCGGGCTACGGCGTGGCCACGGTGAACACGCTCCGCCTCTGGCAGGCGCGGGCCTCGGAGGAGTTCGACTTCCGGCTCTTCAACGACGGCGACTACGAGCGCAGCGTCGTGGAGAAGAACGAGTCCGAGGTCATCAGCAAGGTCCTCTACCCCAACGACCAGAACCAGGCCGGCAAGGAGCTGCGCCTCCGGCAGGAGTACTTCTTCGTCGCCTGCAGCCTGGCGGACATCGTCCGGCGCTACCTCCGACGCCACGAGGACTTCCGGGCCTTCCCGGACAGGGTCGCCATCCAGCTCAACGACACGCATCCGGCGGTGGCCATCGCCGAGCTGATGCGGCTGATGGTGGACGAGAAGCACGTCCCCTGGGACGAGGCCTGGGAGGTGACGGTCAAGACGTTCGGCTACACCAACCACACGCTGCTCGCCGAGGCGCTGGAGATGTGGCCGGTGAGCCTTTTCGAGCGGCTCCTCCCCCGGCATCTGGAGATCATCTACGAGATCAACCAGCGCTTCCTGCGCCAGGTGCAGATCCGGCACCCGCTCGACACCGACCGGCTGCGGCGGATGTCGCTCATCGAGGAGGGGCCGGAGAAGAAGGTGCGGATGGCGCACCTGGCGGTGGTGGGCAGCCACAGCGTGAACGGAGTGGCAGAGCTCCACACCGAGCTGCTGAAGCGCGACGTCCTCCCCGACTTCGCCGCCTTCTTCCCCGAGCGCTTCAACAACAAGACCAACGGGGTGACCCCGCGGCGCTGGCTGCTGCTCTGCAATCCCGGACTGGCGAGCCTGGTGACCGCGCGCATCGGCGACGGGTGGGTGCGGGACCTGGACCAGCTCCAGAAGCTCGAGGCGCTGGCGGGCGACTCCGGCTTCCTCCAGGAGTTCCGGGCGGTGAAGCAGGCCAACAAGCAGCGCCTGGTGGACAACGTCCGCGACACGCTCTGGCTGAACCTGAACCCGACGGCCATCTTCGACGTCCAGGTGAAGCGGCTGCACGAGTACAAGCGGCAGCTGCTGAACGCGCTGCACATCGTGGCGCTGTGGATGCGCGCCCGGGAGAACCCCGCGGCGGTGATCCACCCCCGGGTCTTCCTCTTCGGGGCGAAGGCGGCGCCGGGCTACGTCCTGGCCAAGCTCATCATCCGGCTGATCAACGGCATCGCCGAGGTGGTGAACGCCGACTCGGGGCGCACCGGCATCCAGGTGGTGTTCCTCCCCAACTACCGGGTGAGCCTCGCCGAGCGAATCATCCCCGCCGCGGACGTGTCCGAGCAGATCTCCACCGCGGGCAAGGAGGCCTCGGGCACGGGCAACATGAAGTTCGCCCTCAACGGGGCGCTCACCGTGGGGACGCTCGACGGGGCGAACATCGAGATCCGCGACGCGGTGGGCCCGGAGAACTTCTTCCTCTTCGGTCTCACCGCCGAGCAGGTGACGGAGACGCTGCGGCGCGGGTACCGCCCGGCGGAGGTGGTGGCCCGCGACCCCGAGCTGAAGGGCGTGCTCGACCTCATCCGCTCGGGCTTCTTCTCGCCCGAGGATCCGCGCCTCTTCCACCCCCTGCTCGACGCGCTCATGAACGAGGACCGGTATCTGGTGCTGGCCGACTTCCGCGCCTACGCCGATGCGCAGTCCGAGATGGCCCGGGCCTACGCCGGAGACCCCGAGGGCTGGTCCCGGAAGACGCTGTTCAACGTCGCGCGGGTGGGCCGGTTCAGCTCGGACCGGAGCATCCACCAGTACGCCAAGGACATCTGGGGCATCTCCTCGGTCCCGGTGACGCTCTGACGCGCTAGCCCGCGGCGCTGGTGCACCCGCACCACGCTCGCGCTGAGCGGCGGGGACGCTCGCACCACGCCTGGCGTGGGCCGAACGGCATCACGCGAATCGCCGGTCGGGCTTGCGACCCTCCGACTCCTCCGCCGAACGCCAGGAGGGGTCCTTGTACCGAACCACCCAACGTCCCGCGCCGTGGCTCCCGAGAGCCGTCGCGACGGTCCTGCTGCTCACCGGGGCGAGTTCCCGCGCGCAGACAGGCATCGCGGTGCTGACCGGCAACGTGGTCGACACCAGCACCCGTGCCCCCGTCGCGGACGTGGTGGTGACCGCCACCTCCGCCGCGCTCCAGGGGGAGCAGGTCGTGGTCACCGACGCCACGGGCGTCTACCGGGTCCCGCAGCTTCCGCCCGGCACGTACACCCTCCGGTTCGAGAAGGAGGCCTACCGGCCCTACACCCGGACCGGCATCGAGGTGGCCGCGGACCGCACCCTGCGGCTCAACGTCGAGCTGCTCCCGGAGACCGCGGGGACGGAGAGCATCGCGGTGGTGGGCAGCCCGCCGGTGATCGACGTGGGATCGAGCACCGTGGGCACCACGGTGAACCAGGACATGGTGCGAAACCTGGCGGTGTCGCCGCCGGGCGGTCTCTCCGGAGCCAATCGCTCCTTCGACTCGCTGGCCAGCCTCGCCCCCACCGCCCACGCCGACGTGTACGGCGTCTCGATCAGCGGCTCGCAGAGCCCGGAGAACAGCTACCTCATCGACGGTCTGGCGGTGAACGACACCGCGTACGGGGTGAACGGGACGCCGCTGACCATCGAGTTCATCGACGAGGTGAACGTCATCACCGGCGGCTACATGCCCGAGTACGGACGGGCGCTGGGAGGCGCGCTCAGCGCGGTGACCAAGTCCGGAGGCAACGAGTTCCACGGCTCGGTGTTCGGGACGTTCACCCCCGGCGCGCTGAGCGGGGCGCCGGGCGCGGTGAGCGCGGTGGGAGGCGGCGCGGTCAGCACGAAGACCTCGCTCTACAACCTCGGCGACTTTGGAGCGACGCTCGGCGGCTACCTCATCAAGGACCGACTCTGGTTCTTCACCGGCGTGCAGTACTCGGCGACCCGGAACTCGTTCACCCGCGACTTCGCCCAGGCCACGCTCGACGGCAGCGGGAACCAGGTGCTCGACCCGGCCACCGGTCAGCCCATCTACACACCGATCCAGGGAGGGACCCAGCGCTGGTTCCAGGATGAGCGCTCGATCAACTACATCGCCAAGCTCACGCTCCTCCTCAGCTCGGACCACCGGATCAGCCTCTCGGTGAACGGGACCCCGACCTCGGGCGGCGGCGACAGCTCGCTCCCCTTCCGCATCCCGGGCCTGCTCCAGCTGCGCGCGCCCCAGACCGCGGCCACCACCATCGGGCTCGGCACCTTCAACACCTTCCACATCAAGACGCACAACGACTCGCTCAACGTGGTGGGCGAGCTGAACAGCTCGTTCCTCGAGAAGCGGCTGCTGCTCGACCTCCGCGTCGGCTGGCATCACCAGAGCGACGAGGGGTTGCCCGGGGACGGGAGCGAGTTCGCCGTGGACGATCCGACCAAGCTCGCCGGCACCCCGCTCTACGGGCTCCACCCGAACATCCCCCGGAACATCGCCGAGGTCGATCAGGTGCCGGCCGTGGTGCAGCAGGCCTGCGCCGGACCCAACGGAGCGCAGAAGTGCGGAGTGCTGGGCTGGCTCACCGGCGGGCCGGGGTTCCTCGAGCAGCTGAAGCTGGACTCGTACCAGGCGCGCGGAGTGCTGACCTACATCTTCTCCGCCCTGGGCCACCACGTCTTCAAGGTCGGCGCGGACGGCACCATCTCCTACTACCAGCACAAGAAGGCCTACAGCGGCCGGGTCAGCTTCGCCGAGGTCCCCGAGGACAGCTTCCCCGGACCGGGCAGCGGCACCCAGCCCTTCGCGGTCTTCGAGACACGGAACTTCGGTCATCTCACCGGTCCGGACCAGCCGGTGCTCGACCCGTTCTCGGACGCGAAGACCAAGTCGACGATCATCGGCGGCTTCGTCCAGGACAGCTGGAGCATCCTGGACAGGGTCACCCTGAACGCTGGCCTTCGCTACGACCAGCTCGCGCTCGAGGGGGCCGACGGGGTCACCCGCATCTCGCTGAAGGACCAGATCTCGCCTCGGATCGGCCTGGTCTGGGACCCGACGCAGCAGGGGCGGGCGAAGATCTATGCGAACTACGGGCGGTACTACGAGCAGATCCCCCTGGACATCGCCGACCGCGAGCTGACCGTCGCCTCGGGCCTGGTCGTCTACCACGACTACAACTGCGACCCGCTGGGCAAGGGCGTCCAGAACTGCATCGACCACTCGCGCCTCTACTCCAACACCCGGCCCAGCCGGACCTGGCTCATCACCGCCGCCGATCAGGTGCCGGTGGACCCCAACCTCAAGTCGGCCAGCAACGACGAGCTGGTCGTGGGGGCCGAGTACGAGGTGATTCCCAATGCCCGCATCGGCGTCGGCTACATCCATCGCAACCTGGTCCGCACAGTCGAGGACATGTCCAACGACGAGGCCGCGACCTACTTCATCGGCAACCCCGGGGAGGGGATCGCCTCCTCCTTCCCGAAGGCCAAGCGAACCTACGACTCGGTCACCGTCAGCTTCACGAAGACCTTCTCCAATCTCTGGCTCGCCCAGGTCAGCTACACCTGGACCCGCCTCTACGGGAACTACGACGGCCTCTTCCGGCCGGAGACCCTCCAGCTCGACCCCAACCTCAACTCCACCTTCGATCTCAAGTCGCTGCTGCTGAACCAGGAGGGACCGCTCTTCGGCGACCTCACCCACACGGTGAAGGTCTACCTGGCCAAGGAGTTCCCCATCGTCCCGGTGTTCAGCATCACCCTCGGCGCCTCGTACAACGGAAACTCCGGCCCGCCCATCAGCTACCGCGGCGCCCAGATCCTCTACGGAGCCGGGGAGGCGTACATCCTCGAGCGCGGCCAGGGCGGCCGGCTGCCGTGGGTCAACACCTTCGACCTCCGGCTGGGCCTGAACTACCGGCTGGCAAAGGACAGCGTGGTGACAGTCGCGGTGGAGGCCTTCAACCTCTTCAACGCCCAGCGGCCGATCGGGGTCAACGAGAACTACACCTACGACCAGGTCGGGCCGATCCCCAATGGAAGGCAGGGATCCATTCCCGGCACCGTGTTCGGATCGACGGTTCTCCGCAACGACGATCCATCGAAGGGGCCGGTGTACGATCCGTCGAAGAGCTTCGACGACAACGTCGCCGCCGGTGCGGCCCGCGTTCTCACCCCGGGCAACGGGTCGCTCCCCGCGCCGGGTTACGTCAACGGCTCGGCGAAGCGCGTCCTCCTCCCCGACCCGAGCCAGAACGCCTTCCCCGCCGCGGTGAACCCCACCTGGGGGCGCCCCACGGCCTACCAGCCGGTGCGGACCTTCCGCTTCAGCGCGCGGGTGACCTTCTGATGCGCCTCCACCCGTCCATCGAGGGAATGACCATGCCCCGGGCTCTCCTCTTCGGCGCGGTCCTCGCCGTCACGTCGACGGCCTGCCTGCCCGACGCCGCGCCGGCTCCGTGCCTCATCCAGCGCGGCCACTACGCCGTCCAGCTCACCTTGAAGGACACACCCACCGCCGCGTGCGCCGACGTGCTGCCACCCATCTACGGCGACGACTGGCGGATGGACATGTACCAGCCCGACAACCAGGTGGTGGTGCATCCCCTGTCGATGCCCTACCCGGACGTGGGCGGAGATCCAGACCCCTCACATCCCTACTTCGGAAAGGGCAACCTCTCCAGGGAGCCCGATGCGCAGAGCGTCTGTACGATGCCGACCATGTCCGAGACCCGCTCGGACACCGACCCGCTGGGCCTCGGCCCGGGACAGGCGAAGTACACCCTCTCCGCCACCGCGCTCGACTTCCTCGATGGCGCCGACTACCAGGGCACCGAGTTCCAGGCAGAGGCCAACCTCACGTTCGGCGACTGCGCCGGGACCTACCAGGCGCACGCCCTCAACCCGCTCGTGGGTTGCGCCACGGACGACGACTGCTCTCCGGACGCGGACCCGGCGGCGGGACGGGCCATCGGCTCGGGCATCAACGCGAAGTACGCGGTGGCCTGCACCAAGGCGGACTGGGTGACGACCTTCTTCACCGGCGACCCCGACGTCGGCATCTGCTTCTTCACCAAGCCCTTCCCGGGACTGAAGTGACGGGACGCGTGGCGGGCCGGAGCCGGACATGGGCGGGAACGAGATTCTGCGGGCGTTGAAGGCGGTGGCCGAGCCCACGCGCCTCCGGGTGCTCGAGCTCCTGCTCGGGTGGGAGGGGCCGCGCACCGGCCCGGTCCGCTCGGGGGAACGCGGGCTGTGCCTCTGCGACCTCGAGCTGCTGGTGGGCCTTCCGCACGCGCTGGTCTCGCACCACCTCCGCATCCTCAAGGAGGCGGGCGTGGTCGAGTCGGAGAAGCGCGGCCGGTGGACGGTGTACCGCGCCCGGCCCGAGCTCCTGGCCGGCATCGCCCGCCGGCTGGCCGGCCTCGCCGCGCCCCGCTCCGGGAACGATTTCCGCGCCGCCTGATCGTCCCGTCCCAGCGCGCCTTTCCGTGCAAGCGAGCGGAGGCGGGCCCCGGCGAGAGTCGGGGCGTGCGACTCCTCGACGACTCCGCGCCCTCTCCCGTTGCTCCCACCGCTCCCTTCTTCGGCGCGCGAGGCCTGCGCGTGCTCTCCGAGCTCGCGCGGGCCGGCAGCACCTGCGACGGCCGCCAGCGCTACCGGCTCGAGGCCCCGGCCGCGCTCCGCAGGGCCATTCCCTTCGACTTCGGGTTCATCGCCGCCCCGTGCACGGGAAGGTCCGAGGCCGCCGCGCTCGGCGCCACCGCCGGGTTGCTGCGGATCCTGACCCGGCATGCACGGGCCTCGTGGATCGAGCTGCGCGGCCTCCGGACCAGAGCCGAGCAGGGCGTGCTCCAGCTTGCAGGAGGGAGCGGCTCCAGCCCGCTGCTCGGCCTGTTGCGGACCGACCGCCCGGTGGCGGCGCTGTGCATCGGCTGGTGGACCGACGACACCGCCGCGCTGGTGCTCGGTCGGGAGCGCGAGGCGTCCTTCCACGGTCCGGAGCTGGAGCTGCTCCGCCTCACGCTGTCGGTGCTCACCCTGGCGGACACGCAGGCTGCAGACCTGGCGGACTCGCTCGGGGCGCACCTCAGCCCGCGGGAAGAGGAGATCTTCGCCTATCTGCAGCGCGGCTACAGCAACAGGCAGATCGCGCTGGTGTTCGGCACCTCGCCGCTGACCGTGCGCAACCAGCTCGCGCGGCTCTTCCGGAAGGTCGGCGTGTCGACACGCGCCGAGCTGGTGGGACTCGCCGCCAGCTGCATCCGCAGCGGAACACGGTGAGCACCAGGCACTTCGTCTGGTGCGACGACACCACAGCTGCGTTGGTTCAGCTGCAATCCTGACCTCCTCCCCCCCGCGCATCGACAGTTCTCTCCATCACTGCGTCGTGAGGAGGGCTGCTCTTGAAGCGAGCCGAGCTGGGAACGACAGGAAGGGTACGGGTCCTTGCGCTGCTCTTGGCGCTGGTTCCCGAAGTTGCGCTGGCACAAGCCAGCACCTCGGTACTCACCGGAAACGTTGTCGACACATCGACCAAGCAGCCAGTGGCCGACGTGGTGGTGACCGCGACCTCTCCGGCACTGCAGGGCGAGCAGGTGGTGGTCACCGACACCACCGGCCTCTACCGCGTGCCGCAGTTGCCGCCGGGGACGTACACCCTGCGGTTCGAGAAGGAGAGCTACCGCCCGTACAGCCGCGCCGGCATCGACGTCGCCGCGGACCGGACGCTGCGCCTCAACGTCGAGCTGCTCCCCGAGACCGCAGGGAGCGAGACGGTGACGGTGGTTGGCACTCCGCCGACGATCGACATCGGCTCGAGCGCCACCGGCACCAACATCAACCAGGACTTCATCCGCAATCTGGCGGTGGCCCGACCGGGCGGGCTGGGTGGAGCGAATCGCTCCTTCGACTCGGTGGCCACCACCGCGCCGCAAGCCAACGGCGACTACTACGGCGTCGGCATCAACGGCGCGACCTCGCCCGAGAACCTCTACCTCATCGACGGGATCTCGGTGAACAACCCCGGCTTCGGCACGCTGGGTACGCCGCTCACCGCGGAGTTCATGGACGAGATCAACGTGGTCAGCGGCGGGTACATGCCGGAGTACGGCCGGACCAGCGGCGGGGCGATCAGCGCGATCACCAAGTCCGGGGGCAACGAGTTCCACGGATCCGTCTGGGGCACCTTCACTCCGGGGAGCCTCACCGGAGCGCCCGGGGTGATCCCGGGGGCCACTCCGGTGGTGCAGGGGAAGCGGGAGATCGGAAACTTCGGCGACGTCGGAGCCACCCTGGGCGGCTACATCATCAAGGACAAGCTGTGGTTCTTTGCCGGCGTCCAGTGGTCCGCGCAGCGCTACATCTACAGCCGCTCGTTCAACGTGCGGATCAACGGCGCGTTCGAGCCCATCCCCGACTCGACGCAGCGGCGGAACGGTGACGAGCGAAGCTGGAACTACATCGGCAAGCTGACCTACCTCATCAGCTCGGACCACCGGCTGAGCCTGACCGTCACCGGCACCCCGACCACCGGAGGCGGAGACGGCGGGGTGGCGCTTCGGAACCGGTCCAACAACCGTAACCCCTTCCCTCAGGGGTTTCTGACGTTTGGCACGTACAACTCCTCGTGGACGAAATCGAGCTTCAACGCCATCGACGTCGCGGGCGAGCTCAACAGCTCCTTCATGGACAAGCGGCTCCTCCTGGACGTGAAGGTCGGGGTCCACCTCCAGCGCGACTCGTACCTCCCCGGCGATGGAAGCACGCTCGATGACATCGACAATCCCAATGTCCTCGCGGGCGTTCCGCAGGTGCGCTCGCCAACCGGAGTTCCCACCCCGGTGTACCAGCTGGACACGTCGGTCCCTGCCTCGGTGGTCCAGGCGTGCACCCAGCCTGGAGCGACGTGCAACGTCGTCCGCTTCTTCACCGGCGGTCCAGGCGGGCTCATCGAGCAGCTCAACTTCGACAGCTACCAGGCGCGCGCAACGTTGACCTACCTCCTCAACGCGCTGGGCCACCACGTGCTCAAGGGCGGCTTCGATGGGCAGATCAACAAGTACTTCCACGACGAATCGTACACCGGCGGTAGCGTCTATCGGGACGGGCAAGACCTCGGCGGCCCGGCGGGCTCGGTCTACGACTACCGGCGCTTCGGCACCATCGTCGACACCGACACCATCAGCGACAAGCCACGGGTCCAGACCTCGACCAAGTCGACGGTCGTCGGCGGCTTCGTCCAGGACAGCTGGAGCATCATGGACAAGGTCACCCTGAACGTGGGCCTCCGCTACGACGCGCTCATGATGGAGGGGCAGGACGGGAAGACCCGCATTGCGCTCAAGGACCAGTGGAGCCCGCGGGTCGGCGTCGTGTGGGACCCGACGCAGCAGGGTCGGTCGAAGATCTTCGCCAACTATGGCCGCTACTACGAGTACATCCCGCTCGACATCTCGGACCGGGCGCTGAGCAGCTCGCAGGGCGTCATCCAGGGAGTGCACGACTGCAATCCGCTGGTGGTGGGCCGGCAGGGGTGTGACGCCAACACCCGCGTCGACGGCTCGGCCCTGATCAACGGCGTCACCCAGGCGCCAAACAGGAGATGGGGAGTGACCGGCCCGCCCTACGCATCCTTCGTGGATCCCGACCTCAAGTCGACGGCCAACGACGAGATCGTCGCCGGAGCCGAGTACGAGCTCATTCCCAACGCCCGCGCCGGAGTCACCTACACGCACCGGAATCTGATCCGGACGGTGGAGGACATGTCCAACAACGACGGGCAGACCTACTTCATCGGCAACCCAGGCAGCGGCATCGCCGACTCGTTCCCCCAGGCCAAGCGCACCTACGACGCGGTGACCGTCCTCTTCAGCAAGACCTTCGCGGATCTCTGGCTGGCCCAGATCAGCTACACCTGGGCGAAGCTCACCGGGAACTACGACGGTCTCTACAACCCCGGGAGCCTGGGCGCCCAGACCGGCGCGCCCCAGCTCGATCCGAACATCAACTCCACCTTCGACCTGCGGACCCTCCTCCTGAACCAGGAAGGGCCCCTGAGCGGAGACATCACCCACACCGTCAAGATGTACCTGGCCAGGGAGTTCGTGATCACCCCGGTGTTCAGCGCGACGCTGGGAGGCTCGTTCAACGCGAGCTCGGGCCCGCCCATCAACGCGCTGGGGGCCCACCCGATCTACGGCGCCGGCCAGGCCTTCATCATTCAGCGCGGGAGCGCGGGACGGCTTCCCTGGGTGACCTCGCTCGACGCCCGCATCAACCTCAACTACCGGCTCAGCAAGGACAGCGTCATCACCGCATCGGTCGAGGGCTTCAACATCTTCAACTCGCAACGGCCGATCTCGGTGGACGAGAACTACACCAACGGGTTCGTCAGCCCGATCCTCGGTGCGACGCAGGGAACGGTGCCAGCCCAGTTCGGCGGCATCTGCACCACGGCGGCCGCATCGAGCTGCGCGCAGGGAAACGGGTCGCTGCCCAAACCCCACGTGGACCCGAACTCGGCGACCGGCGCCGCCATCCGGGTGGGTCTTCCCAACCCGAACGGAGCCCTCTCCTCCCAGGTGACCAACCTCACCTGGGGCTCTCCCACCAACTACCAGCCGGTGCGGCAGTTCCGCTTCAGCATCCGGTTCACGTTCTAGCCATGGACACGACCACGACCATGAGGACCTCACTGTTCTGCGTGTTGCTCGCCCTGACCGGGTGCAGCTCGATGGCCCCGCCCGAGTGCCAGCTGCTGCCCTCGGCACAGGGCGGCTACGTGCTCCAGTTCACCAGGACCGCACCGGCCGCCGCCGGCTGCGAGGCGGACAACCCCGACCAGGAGAGCGACATCTGGATCTTCGACACGCTCGCCAACAGCCAGGTGCGGGTCAAGTCCGCGGTGAACATGCCCTACCCCGTGCCTCCCGTTGAGGTGGTGCCCGCGGGCCTGATCGGCGCCGGGCAGTTCACCCAGCGGGACGTCGATGGAGACGGGAACTGCAAGATCGCCAGCTTCACCACGATGACCGACGGGACGCTGTCCTACACGATGACCAACTTCGAATCGCAGGGCAGCGCCCAGTTCCAGAACGCGGAGTTCAAGGCCGACGTGAGCCTGACCCGGGGCACGTGCACCGCCGCATACACGGTGCATGCGCTCTCTCCGGCGGTGGGCTGCGAGTCCGACGCGGACTGCGACCCGTTCAAGCAGCCGTTCAGCTCGGGCATCTTCAGCGTCTTCGACCAGGGCTGCCACAAGGACGCGTGGACCGCGACGGTGACCGCCGCGCTCGGTAGCTCAGGCGTGTGCTTCCTCAACAAGGCCTACCCCAGCGTCAAATGATCTGAGCCGCCGAGCACTGCTCCCGGGTCGCTTGGGGTCCCGGGAGTGGTGACGGGCCCCGTGCCGGAGCCGCTCTCCGGTCCGGGGCCCGTGCTCTTTTCGAGCGGGGAAGGCGCTTACGCCGTGTGAGCGCGCCGGGTGGCCATCGCCGCCAGCCCCACCAGCTCGGAGCGGCCGCTGACGCCCACCTTGCGGAAGAGCCGGCAGAGCTGGTTGCGCACCGTGAAGTGCGACGTCCCGAGCGCCGAGGCGATCTCCCGGTTGTTGTAGCCGCGACTGACGTAATCGAAGATCTCCTGCTCGCGCGGAGTGAGCCGAGCTCCGAGCGCCTCCTGCACCTCGCTCGCCCTGCGGTCCCCGAGCCCGATGACCGGCAGCGCGAGGCGCACCATCTCCAGCTCCCGCCGGGTGAACGGATCACCGGCGCGGCCGAGGACCAGCGCGGTGCGGCCCTCCTCCAGCGCGGCGAGACACAGGTGACGGACCGGGCGGTCCGAGCGCAGGAGTCGTCCGAGCTCCGAGTCCGCGCTCACCAGACCCGAGGCCTCCACCACCCCGCCCAGACCGAGCGCGGCGGCGCGAATGCCGGCGAGCTCGCTCCAGACGGTGTCCGCCCGCCGAGCGAGGAGCCGTGCGGCGAGCGGGGGAAGCCCCCAGCTGACCGGCTCGGGCCCGGCGGTGGAGGCGCCACTCTGGACGAAGGCAACCTCGAACGGGATGACGCTCTGAAGCCGTGTGAGAGTCCCAGATCTGAACTCCGCACGGTCGTGGGCGCGGACGGCAAGAGCTGCGATCTCCGACAGCAGTTGCGGAGCAGCGTTGAGTGACATGCGCTTGTCGTTCTTCAGGTACATCCCCCTCATCCACTGTGACAATGGTGGTTGACGTTCGATTGCAGTCCTTCGCCGCAGCACGAGGGCACCTCGCTGCAGCCTCCGGCGAAGCGTCGTCCCGTACCCACGAAGCGACTGGTACGGACGGACCACAGCCGCGATTGGTTCAGGCGCAATCCTGACCCGCGCCCCTCTCCCACCTCATCCTCGCGTGCATCACGCAGTCCGAGGAGGGGTGTCACTTGGAACGAATCAAGCTGCGTTGCCGTGTCCTGGGCCTCGGAGGACCCGGACGCTTGCGGGCGCTGCTCTTCGCCAGCGCGCTACTCGCTTCAGCAAGCGCGCTCGCTCAGGGCAGCACCTCGGTGCTCACCGGAAATGTCGTCGACTCTTCCACCAAGGCCCCGGTCGGGGACGTGGTGGTCACGGCCACTTCTCCCTCCTTGCAGGGCGAGCAGGTCGTGGTCACCGACGCGTCCGGTCTGTACCGCGTGCCCCAGCTGCCTCCCGGGACGTACACCCTGCGGTTCGAGAAAGAGACGTTCCGCCCCTACACCCGCACCGGCATCGAGGTCGCCGCGGATCGGACGCTGCGCCTCAACGTGGAGCTGCTGCCCGAGGTGGCCGGCGTGGAGACGGTGACCGTGGTCGGCACTCCGCCGGTGGTGGACGTGGGCTCGAGCACCACGGGCACCACGGTGAACCAGGACTTCGTGAGGAACCTCGCCGTCTCCCGCCCCAACGGGCTGGGCGGTGCAAACCGCTCCTTCGACTCGCTGGCCTCGACCGCGCCCAACGCGGCCAACGACATCTACGGAACCTCCATCAGCGGATCACAGAGTCCGGAGAACGCCTATCTCATCGACGGCCTGTCGGTGAACGACCCTGCGTACGGGGTCAACGGCTCCCCGCTCACGGTGGAGTTCATCGACGAGGTGAACATCATCACCGGCGGCTACATGCCCGAGTACGGACGGACCCTCGGCGGCGCGCTGAGCGCGACCACCAAGTCCGGCGGTAACGAGTTCCACGGCTCGGTCTTCGGCACCTGGACCCCGGGAGGCCTCACCGGCGCGCAGGGCCCGCTGACCATCGCCGGCGGCACCCCGGCCATCCTCAGCGCGCGCAACCTCGACAACATCTGGGACCTGGGCGCGACGCTGGGCGGGTACATCATCAAGGACAAGCTCTGGTTCTTCGCCGGCGTCCAGTACGCCACCCAGCGCTACTCCTACACCCGGACCTACCAGAAGGCGCGGGTCGACGGCTCGGGCAACTTCATCAACGACTCGGTCACCGGTCAGCCCATCTACGACCCGATCCCCGGAGGGGAGAGCCGGCGATTCGGGTCGGAGAAGACCATCAACTTCATCGGGAAGCTCACCTACCTCATCACCAGTGACCACCGGCTCAGCCTGTCGGTCACCGGGACTCCCACCACCGGTGGTGGGAACGGGAACTACCCCATCCGCGTTCCGGGCGTCCTCCAGGCTCGCAATCCGGCGAACCCCGGGCTCTTCGGCGGTGGCGGGTTCAACGTCTTCAATCTCACCACCAAGGACGACTCGCTCAACGTGAACGCCGAGCTCAACAGCAGCTTCCTCGACAAGCGGCTGCTCCTCGACATCCGGGTCGGCTGGCACCACCAGCTCGACGAGGGAGTCCCCGGGGACGGAACGGGCTTCGCCACCGGAGGGACGGGGCTCGCGGCCACGCCCGCCCTCGCCACCAGCACCTCCGACCTCCAGAACATCGCGACCCTCGAGCCGGACGTACCGGCGGCCGTCCGGCAGGCCTGCTCGGGTCCGTTCGCCACCGCCGAATGCGGCTTCACCGGGTACGTGGTCGGAGGACCCGGCTTCATCGAGCAGCTGAAGCTGGACAGCTACCAGGCGAAGGGAGTTCTGACCTTCCTGGTCAACGGAGCCGGTCACCACGTCATCAAGGGCGGAATCGACGGCGCCATCTCCTACTACGAGCACACCAAGGCCTATACCGGGAAGGCCGCCTGGCAGTACCTGAACGGGAACAGCACGCCGGACGGGCTGGACGCGCTGAACGAGGCACGTCGCTACGGCACCCTCACCGCGCCAGATCAGGCGGTGACCCTCGACAGCATCACCGCCAAGAGCAAGTCCACGGTCATGGGCTTCTTCATCCAGGACAGCTGGAGCATCCTGGACAAGGTCACCCTCAACGTCGGCCTCCGCTACGACACGCTCGCCCTCTCCGGCGAGGACGGCATCACCCGCATCGCGCTGCACGATCAGTTCTCGCCGCGCATCGGCGTGGTGTGGGACCCGACGCAGCAGGGCCGGTCGAAGGTCTACGCCAACTACGGCCGGTACTACGAGAACATCCCCCTGGACATCGCCGACCGCGAGCTCAGCATCGAGCCGCAGATCTTCGGCTACTCCGACACCAACTGTGACCCGGTCGGAGCCGGCGGCCTCGCCCGATGTGACGCGGCGAAGCGCCTGACCTCCGGGGTGCGTCCCAACCGCAAGTGGCGGCAGGGATCGGCGGACCAGGTGCCGGTGGATCCGGATCTCAAGTCGGCGGCCAACGACGAGATCGTGGCCGGCGCCGAGTACGAGATCCTGGCCAACGCCCGCCTGGGCCTGAGCTACACCTACCGGAACCTCGTCCGGACAGTGGAAGACATGTCCAACGACGAGGCGAACACCTACTTCATCGGCAACCCCGGCGAGGGGATCGCCGACACCTTCCCCAAGGCAAAGCGGACCTTCCACGCGGTCACGGTCAGCTTCACCAGGACCTTCTCCGACCTCTGGATGGCGCAGGCCAGCTACACCTGGTCGCGGCTGACCGGCAACTACGACGGTCTCTTCCGACCCGAGGACGGGCAGCTGGACCCGAACCTCAACTCCACCTTCGACCTCAAGTCCCTGCTCCTCAACCAGGACGGGAACCTGGCGGGGGACGTCACCCACAACATCAAGGTCTTCCTGGCCAAGGAGTTCGTGATCGTCCCGAGCTTCAGCATCACCACCGGCATCTCGTTCAACGCGGCCTCGGGTCCGCCGATCAACTACCTCGGAGCGCAGGTCACCTACGGGCCAGGCCAGGCGTACATCCTCGAGCGCGGAGCCGGTGGGCGACTGCCCTGGGTCACCAGCCTCGACGCCCGGCTCTCCTTCAACTTCCGCGTCAGCAAGGACAGCGTCCTGACGGCGAGCGTGGAGGGGTTCAACCTCTTCAACTCCCAGCGGCCAATCACCGTCGACCAGAACTACACCTTCGACAACGTTGGGCCGGTCATCGGGGCGCGGAACGGCAGCGTTCCCGCGCCCAACGGTGCGATCGTCCGGATCCTCCCGAGCTACGACCCCAATCTGACCTTCGATCAGAACGTCGCGGCGGGGAACGTGCAGAGCATCCAGCCCGCGAACGGCTCGCTTCCCAAGCCCCGGTTCATCCAGGGCGCGGCAGCCCAGGTCGTGCTGCCGGATCCGTTCCAAAACACCTCGTTCGTCAACACCAACCCCAACTGGGGCAAGCCCACGAACTACCAGCCGGTTCGCAGCTTCCGGTTCAGCGTTCGGTTCACCTTCTAGAGGATGCCCATGCACTCCAGAGCTTCAGGCCTGCACACCGTCCTCCTCGCCGCCGTCTCCCTCACGGCCCTCACCGGGTGCCCCACCGCGGCGCCCTCTCCCTGCCTCATCCAGCGCCCGCCGCTGCAGGGCTACACCATGAAGTTCACGCTGCAGGGATCCGCCCCTGCAGGGTGCGAGACCGTCCTGCCCACCGAGTTCGGCGACAACTGGCGCTTCGACGGATTCAGCGAAAAATCGATCTGGGTGAAGTCGGACTCCATCCCCTACCCCCCGGGTGACGATGGAGGACCGACCAGCACGGTGCTCGGCAACGGGACCATGACCGAGAACCCCGATCCCGACAACATCTGCACCATCCCCGACATGACCTCGTTCGGCGGGGAGGCGCCGGATTTCCCGGTCAGCGGGACGATCAACATCTCCTATCACGCGAAGAATCTCCGCTTCCTCGATGGGGCCCGCTATCAGGGCTCCACCTTCGAGGGCGACGTCGACGTCACGATGGGGACCTGCACCGGGAGCTACCAGGTCCAGGGGCTCACCCCGTCACCCATCGGGCTCATCGGCCCGTGCGAGGACGACTCGCTGTGCGACCCGTTCGGAGATCCGGCAAACGGCATCTTCGCCTCGGGCCTCAATCCCGACTACGCGATCGCCTGTGTGAAGGACGACTGGGTCGTCAACTATCTCACCGGCGATCCGACCCAGGGAATCTGCTTCTTCACCAAGCCGTTCCCGGGACTCAAGTGACATCCGGGACCTCGAGGAAATCATCCGCGGGGTCCCGCGTTCTTCTGTTGGCCGGAGCAGTGACATGAGCGCGAACGAACTGCTGAGCGCGTTGAAGGCCGTGGCCGAGCCCACCCGGCTGCGCATGCTCGAGCTGTTGCTCGGGTGGGAGGGGCCTCGCGCGGGTCCCGTGCGATCGGGCGAGCGGGGGCTGTGTCTCTCGGACCTCGAGCTCCTGGTGGGCCTGCCCCACGCCCTGGTGTCCCACCACCTGCGCATCCTCAAGGAGGCCGGGCTGGTGGAAACCGAGCGGCGGGGCCGGTGGACGGTCTACCGCCCCTGCCCGGAGCGGGTGACGCTGGTGGCCGAGTCGCTCCGGACCGTCGGATCGACCCGGCAGCTCCCCGGCGGGCCGACCCTCTCCGCCGCCTGAGCACCGGGGCACCGGGACGGTCAGCCGTGCCGAAATCGCCTGCGGAACGCGGCCGGCGTCTCACCGAGCAAACGGCGGAACACCCGTGTGAGGTGGCTCTGGTCGGTGAAGCCGGTCTCCAGGGCGATGTCGGCGATGGGGCGCTCGGTCTCCGCGAGCAGCCGCCGCGCCTGGTCCACCCGGAGCTGGCGGAGATAGTCCGCCGGCGTCGACTCCAGAAAGCGGCGGAACGCGCGCAGGAGCCGGGTCGGCTCCACTTCCACTTCTCGGGAGAGCGCGTCCAGCGTCCAGCTCCGGGACAGGCCCGCGTGGAGACACTCCTCGGCCCGGTCGAGCCAGGGGGGACGCTCCGAACCGCGCTCGCCCTCCGAGGCGCGGGCCACCGTGGCCAGCAGCTCCAGCGCGAGGCCCTCGGACAGCAGCGGCGAGTGCGCATCCGGCGCCCGCAGCTCGGCGGCGAGACGGGCGGCGAGCCCACCGAGGCCGCGCTGGTGCAGCGTGGCGGGCTCGGCGAGCAGCGAACGGTACCCGGGCGGCAGCCGGGAGCGCTCCGGCTCGAGCTCCACCACCACCACCTCGGTCTCCGCGGGGAAGAAAGCGTTCCAGTGCCTGGCGCCGGCCGGGGTCACCAGCACCGTGTCCCCACGCCAGAGGGTGGAGGTGTGGCGGTCGAGCTCGCCCTCCCATCCGCCCCTGAGCACGACGGCGACGCTGGCGGTGGCGTGCTCGTGGGGCTCGAGGCGCAGCCCGGGCGCGAACCAGGCCCGGGTCATCACCAGCCCCCCGGCCTCCATGACCAGTGCCCGCTGGTAGTGCGAGAGCGCGCGGGGGATGGGTTCTGGCTGGGACATACGGCCCACATCCATCTTCGGTCGGGGCGTGGAACGATTGCGGCACAGTTCCGGTGCGTCCCAGACCGCGCAGCCCGTCCAAGCGCGGCCCCGGGGAGTCGCCGGAGACTCGGCGTTCGCCCGAGGAGGGGCGCCTCGCATGTTCTCTCTCGTCGTCCTCGTCGCCATCGCCGCCACCCAGCCGAACGATTCACTCGCTGCAGCGAACAAGGCCTTCGCCGACCGGGACTGGGCCCGGGCCGCGGAGCTGTACAAGAGCGTGGTCCAGGCGCACCCGGAGCAGGCCTCCAGCTGGGCGCGGCTCGGGCGCTCGCTGCGCGAGGCGGGGCGGGCCCGCGAGGCGCTCCCCGCGCTGCAGAAGGCGGAGCAGCTCGGCTTCCTCCCGCCGCTGATGCAGTACCAGCGCGCGCTGGCGCACGCCCACCTCGGGGAGAAGGACGCGGCGATCGCGCTTCTGAAGCCGCTGGTGGAGCAGGAGTTCGGGCCGCCCCCGGGGTTTCCCGCGGTGGACGCGGACGCGGCGGTGGCGGGCGACGCCCGCTTCAAGGAGCTGGCGGCGAAGTTCGACGCCCTTGCTCGGCCCTGCGCGCAGGCGGGCTCGCCGTGGCGGCAGTTCGACTTCTGGGTGGGCAGCTGGGACGTCTACGACCGGAGCGGGAACAAGGTGGGGGAGAGTCGCATCGAGCGGATCCTCGGCGACTGCGTGGTCCTGGAGAACTGGAAGGGCACCGGCGAGGGCAAGAGCTGGAACACCTGGAACGCGCCCCGCAAGCGGTGGGAGCAGTCGTGGGTGGATGCGAGCGCGACGCCGGTCTTCTTCAGCGGGCAGCTGGAGAACGGGACGATGGTCTACCACTCGGACCAACCGCAGCCGGACGGGAAGCCCTACGCCCGGCGCCTCACCTTCACTCCGCTGGCCGGAAAGCGGGTGCGTCAGTTCAGCCAGGGGACCTCGGATGGCGGCAAGACGTGGAGCACCGAGTACGACCTGATCTACGTGGCCCAGGGCGCGCCCTTCTCGGCGCTCTAGGCGCCCCCGCGCGCCGGGAGGACCCGTGGCCACCCCGTGACCGCGGATCCTCCCGGCGCACGACGGGCGTCCCCACGTGCCTCACCGCTCCCCTCACCCGAGAGGACCGGCGGGACAGCGACGCTGTTGCGTGGATTTTTCGACGTGCCGGCGATGTGCCGGGCACCGATGAGCGGGAAAGCGGCAGAGGGGCCGCGCGTTAGACTCATGCGAGAACAGACGATGGACACATACCCGCGCGCGCTCGATCCCCTGGATCTCCAGCTGCTCGCCCTGCTCGAGATGGACGGCCGGATGTCGCACGCCCGGCTGGCCCGGCGGGTGGGTCGCTCACGCAGCGCGATCCAGGAGCGGATCGACCGGCTGGAGCGGATGGGCCACATCGCCGGCTACACCATCCGGCGCGGCAATCGCGGCGCCGAGGTCCAGGCCTATCTCCTGGTCTCGGCCACCGGCGCGAGCCACGACAACCTCGCGGCGGCGCTGCAGGCGTTTCCCGAGGTGCGGGTCTGCGACTCGGTGAGCGGCGAGCTGGACCTCATCCTCCAGGTCCAGGCGCGGGACATCGCCGGCATCGACCGGGTGCGAGCTGCCGTGGCCGCGCTCCCCGGCGTGGCGCGTACCCGCACCGCGATGGTGATGCAGAACCGCTTCCACCGCGGCGAGCAGCCCTAGGCGCTGCGCCGCTCGATGGGGCTCAGCCGACGCGGCGGAGCGGAGAGGGCTCGAGCCGCTGGAGGAACCAGTCGCGGATCGGGGCCCAGATCGTCCCCTCGAAGCGCGGGCGCACCCAGCCGAAGTGGCCGATGCGGGAGCTCCCGGCCTCGGCGGGGGTGACGGTGTGGACCTCGCGGCGCCCTCCGTAGAAGGCGACCAGGGCCTCCACGCCGCTCCGCGGGGCATAGAGGTCGTCGGCGATGTGAAGCGCGCGGACCGGGAAACGGAGCGCTCCATAGGCCTCCCTCGCCTCGGGCACCGCGTCGAAGAGGTAGTGGCGCCGCCGTCCCCAGGCCGCCCACTCCCGGGCGACTCCGGAGGGGAGGTCCTCGCCCTGCCCCAGCACCCGCATCGGCAGGTAACCCACGGCCGAGGTCAGCAGCGGGATGAGCCCGTGCCACATGCTCCACATCAGCGCCCGCGCGGGCCACGGCCAGTGCCCGGCCCAGCCGAGCTGGGAGCCGACGAGCGCCGCGCCGGCGACGTGCCTCGACGAGGGGGCGAGGCCGATGAGCTGGCCGCCCGCGCTGTGGCCCAGCACGAGCAGCGGAGCCCCGGGGTAGGCCTGCCGCATCCAGCAGAGCGCGCCCTCGAGGTCCAGCCGTCCCCAGTCCTGCATCCGGACGTCCTCGTTCCGGGCCGAGCGTCCCAGCATCGAGTCGCCGATGCCCCGGTAGTCGAAGGTGAGGACCGCCAGGCCGGCGTCGGCGAGGCAGCCGGCCACGCCCTCGTAGATTCGCCGGGGCACGCCGGTGGCGCTGGCGATGACCACCGCGCCCTCCACCCGGGAAGGCTCCAGCACCGTGGCCGCGAGCGGGCGGCCGTCCGCGGCCTCGAACACCAGCGCGATGGGACGCACGGGCACCTCCGTGATAGTCAGTAGACCAGTCGGTCCAGATCACTAGACCGACCGGTCTACTGAGGTCAAGGAGGGTCCGCCTTGGACACCCGGGAACGCATGGTGGAGGTCACGGCGCGGCTGCTGGCGCGGCAGGGGTACCACGCCACTGGACTGGCGCAGGTGCTGACCGAGGCCGGCGCCCCCCGCGGCTCTCTGTACTTCCACTTCCCCGA
>Ga0081540_1001110_pt1 | contig 23850 bp, 23 predicted proteins | sample TabmetS2T1R1_FD_71024 | JGI IMG/M metagenome (GOLD analysis project Ga0081540, IMG submission 71024) | Tabebuia heterophylla rhizosphere microbial communities from the University of Puerto Rico - S2T1R1 | ecosystem: Host-associated > Plants > Roots > Rhizosphere ... | reverse complement strand
CAACCACGGATCGCTGAAGGAGATCTTGGCGTAGGCCTGATCGGGCAGCGGGACCCGGGCCCGGAACAGCCGCTCGTAGTCCTTGACCAGCAGGTCGCCACGACGGCGGATGCCCGCGGCGGGCACGACGGTGAGGATCTCGGTGACGTAGGCCTCGATCGTGGTCGCCCCGGTCGCGATCGCGATCGAGACCCGGTGATGTCCGTCCTGCACGAAATGCAGGTCGCCGATGCGGTACACGTCGATGGGCGGGATCGGCTCGCCGCGGCGCTGAGCCAGGGCCAGCCGCTCCCACCGCTCCCTGACCCGCCCGCTGGTGGGCCGGAACCGGCGGTCGAAGTCCCGGCCCGAGTCGAGGGTGCCCACGATCGTGTCCAGCCGGATGGTCTGCAGGCCGAGCCGCCGCTCGCCGCGCATCCCCAAGGCGGCGACGACCTCGTCGAACGGCAGGATGAGGTTGACATCGTCCGGCCCGCGGCGGAGCCACTGGGCGAGCCGGGCCAGCGTCTGCCGGCGCCGGGCGCGCAGGAAGTCGTTCTCGACGTCGGCGCGGGGGAAGCCGGTATCAGGCATCGCGACGACCCGGGAGCAGCTCGGCCAGCCCGGCGCCCGGCTCGAGCTCGAGCAGATGCCATCCGGTGACATTGCACACCGCGGTGCGGCCCAGATGGCCCCGCCGGGCGGCCGCGCCGAAGGGATGCACGTGACCGTGCAGCAGCGCCGCGGGCTGGAGCGCGGCGACCAGGCCGCGCAACCCTCTGAACCCGCGGTGCGGCGGGTCGTCGCCGTCCCCGACGCCACGCGGCGGCGCGTGCGTCAGCAGCACGTCGATCCCGCGGCCGTCCCGCTGCCGGCGCCACCACGCCCGGCCCCGCAGCGCGCGGGCGCGCCGGGTCTGCTGCCGGTCGGTGTACTGGTTCGGCCCGTCGCTGTAGCGCAGGCATCCGCCGAGCCCGGCCAGCCGCAGGCCGGCCACGTCGATGATCCGGCCGTCGGCGTTGACGGCGCCGTCCGGCCAGGGCGGCCGGGCGGGCAGGCCGGCCTTCAACGTCAGCCCGGCCCGGGACGAGCGGTACCCGGAGACGTCGGGATCATGATTACCCGGCACGAAGACCAGCGGGACGTCCAGCGTGTTCATCAGCGAGCCCAGGTACTCGAACGGCAGGTCACCGCAGGCCAGGATCAGCTGGGCGCCGCGCACCGCGGTCGGGTCAGCCACCAGCGCATTATCGACCTCATCGGAGACCGCGAGCACGCGGACCATACCTCGATCATAGGACGGCGCGCGGGTTCCCTCAGTGCGCGGCCGTTTCCGGTGCCTGCACGCGCACCTCGACGCCACCTTGCCGCAGCGCCGCTTCCACCCGGTAGATCTCGGCCTGCGAGGCGCGGTCGCCGCCCTGCGGCGGGCCGATATCCAGCCGCCGGCAGGCGGCCGCCAGCGTGTCCAGGTAGGCGCCGCGCAGGGCCTGCACCCGGTGGTGCTTGGCGGTCAGGCCGGAGCGGGTTTCGGTGTCCTCGAGCTCGGCGCGCAGCCGGCGCAGGTCGGCCTCGAGGCGCTCGATCGGCTCGGGGGGCAGGGCCTGGAAACGAGCCCGGTAACGGGCCTCGGCGAGCCACCGGGCCGCCCGCCACGCGCCGATCAGCGCGAATCCCACCGCCGTGGGCATTGCGAACAGGAGGACGTAGCCGAGAACCGGATTCACCTAACCAGTGTCGGCTCGCCGGCAGGCGAAATCAAGCGCGCGAGCACGCGAGCGTAGGCTGGCGCCGGTCGCACGGCGACTGGCGATGAGGAGAGCAGATGACCGAGAACGCGGACGGGCGCCGCTGGTGGCACGGAGCTGTGATCTACCAGATGTACGTACGGTCCTGGCGGGACAGCAACGACGACGGGTACGGCGACCTGCGCGGCATCATCGAGCGGCTCGATTACTTGTCCCAGCTCGGGGTGGACGCCGTCTGGCTGTCGCCCACCATGCCGTCTCCGGACGACGACTGGGGGTACGACGTCAGCGACTACACCGGCGTCCACCCCGAGCTGGGCACGCTGGCCGACCTGGATGAGCTGATCGAGCAGGCCGGTCAGCGAGGCATGCGGGTGCTGCTCGACCTGGTGCCGAACCACACCAGCTTGGCACACCCCTGGTTCGCCGACGCCGCGTCGGGGCGCGAGGCCGAGCATCGCCGCTACTACGTGTGGGCGGATCCCCGGCCGGATGGCGGCCGCCCGAACAACTGGCTCGACTTCACCGGCCAGCCCGCCTGGCAGTGGCATGACAGCGGCCAGTACTACCTGCACAACTTCCTGGCGGGACAGCCGGACTTGAACTGGTGGGAGCCCGCGGTCCATCAGGAATTCGCCCGCATCCTGGAGTTCTGGTTCGAGCGGGGCGTGGCCGGGTTCCGCATCGACGTGGCGAACGGCCTGTACAAGGACGCCGACCTGCGCGACAACCCGCCGCTGGACCACGACGACCCGCTGGAAGGCGTGTTCGGCCTGCGGTTCGTCTACAACAGCAACCGCCCGGAGACGCACGGCGTCTACCGCGACTGGCGGAAGATCGCCGAGAGCTACTCCCCCGAGCGGCTGCTGCTCGGCGAGACGTGGGTCCCCGACGCGCAGCGGCTGGCCGCCTACTACGGGGACAACGACGAGCTGCAGCTCGGGTTCAACTTCCCGTTCGCCCTGGCCGACCTCGACCCAGCCCGGCTGGCCACGATCGTCGAGCAGACGCTGGCCGCGCTGCCATCCGGCGCGGGCCCGGTGTGGATGGGCTCCAACCACGACCTGGGCCGGTTCCCCAGCCGCTGGTGCGGCGGCGACGAGCGCAAGATCAGGCTTGCCCTGCTGGTGCTGGCCACCCTGCCCGGCACCACCGTGCTCTATTACGGCGACGAGATCGGCATGACCGACGTCGACGTGCCGCCCGCGCTGCGCCGCGACCATGCGACGCTGGACCTGGAAGGGGGCGCGGACCGTGACCGGGCCAGGACACCGATGCCGTGGAACGGCTCGCCGGGCGGCGGCTTCACCGGTCCCGGCGTGACACCGTGGCTGCCCATGGCCGACCCCCCGGTTAGCACCGTGGCCGACCAGCGGGACAAGCCGGAGTCCACGTTGTCGCTGTGCCGGCGGCTGCTCGCGCTGCGGCGGGCCGAGCTCGGCCGCGGCCTAGGGAGCTTCGAGAACCTAGTCGTGACCGAGGGCGTCTGGGCGTACCGGACCGGTCCCCTGGTGGTGGCGGCGAACTTCACCGATCAGCCCGCGGACATGCCCGCCGAGGCCGGCGAGGTCCTGCTGAGTACCTCCGCCGAGCAGGCACCGCCGTCACCGGGTGTCCTGCGCCCCTGGGAAGGCGTGGTCACGCGCCCAGGGGAGGGCTCCCAGGCCGCGGTTCCGGTAGACGGGGGCCAGGTGATCCCGCATGCCTGAGAGCACGGGACGCTGGAGCTCGGAAGAACTCATGCTCCGCGCGGCCTGGTACTACTACAAGGACGAACTGACTCAGGACGAGATCGCCCGGCGGCTGTCGGTGTCCCGGGCGTCGGTGGGACGACTGCTCGACCGGGCCCGGAGGGTCGGCCTGGTGTCGATCAACCTGAATACCGAGTACCTCGACGCCTTCGAGCTCAGCGGCGAGCTGTGCAAGACGTTCGGCCTGACCGAGGCGCTGGTCGTGCCGGACCACGAGAAGGAGCCGTCCGATCACCACGCCATGAACGCCCGAGTCGGCCTCGGCGGAGCCCAGTTCATGGGCACCCACCTGCGGCCCGGTGCGAGCCTCGGCGTGGGCTGGGGCGAGACCGTCGCGCGGGTGATCGCGGCCACGAGCTTCGGCACGGTCGGGCCGGTGCACATGGTCACGCTGACCGGCGGGGTGGAGAGCTACCTGCAGACCATCTTGTCCTCCAAGGGAGAGAAAGCCGGCGAGCCGGCCCACCTCACCTCGGCCACCGTGATCCCGAGCCCGATCATGGCGTCCACTTCTGACCTGGCGGCAGCTCTGCGCGCGGAACCCACCATCCAGCAGGTGCTGAAACAGGCCTGCGGCGTGGAGTACGCGCTGGTCGGCGTCGGTACCCCGACGGCCGACGCGACCATCGTCCACACGGGCTACCTGAACGCCGAAGACACCCGCGGGCTGCGTGAGCGAGGCGTGGTCGGCGACATCCTCGGCCAGTTCTTCGACGCCGGCGGCGACGTCGTGGACCTGCCGATTCATGACCGGCGGATCGGGATCGAGCTCGCCGACCTGAGGCGCATCCCCAAGGTCGTGGGCGTAGCCGGCGGGAGACACAAGGCCGAGGCGATCCTGGGCGCGCTGCACGGCGGGTTCCTCGATGTCCTGGTCACCAACGAGCTGACCGCCATCCGGCTGCTCGAACTGCGGTGACCAGAGTGGCCCGGAATCCGTAGCTGCTCCTTGCGGCATCGCGGTACGTGTTCGATACTCAAGCTGAGCGAATGACCGTCATCTGAGCAAGTGCTCCGGGAGGTCCCTGCGCATGGTCGCGGGAACTCGTTGATCTCGTCCTGGCATCTCGCGGCCAGCCTGCCCGATCCGTCACCAGCTGAGGAGAATTCACATGGCCACCAGCGACGCACGGCAGATCGTCCCGCCACCCACGCCCATGAAGATCACCCAGATCGCCGTAGTGGTCCGCGACATGGAAGCCGCGCTGAAGTCCTACACGGAGACCATGGGCTGGGGGCCGTGGAGCGTCTTCGACTACAAGCCTCCGCTGCTGCACGACACGCGGGTGCACGGCGAGCCGGTCGAGTACCGGATGATCGGCGCGGAGACCTCAGTCGACGGATTGGGCTTCGAGCTGATCCAGCCGGTGAGCGGCCCGAGCATCTACCAGGAGTTCCTGGACTCCCACGGCGAGGGGGTCCAGCACATTGCCTGCATGAAGCACTCCTACGACGATAGCTCGCTGGTCCGGGAGCACTGGCACGCCAACGGCGCCGAGGTCCTGATGAGCGGGCGGATCGGCGAGTCGATCGAGTTCTACTACCTGGACACCGCCCCGATGCTCAAGTTCGTGCTCGAATCAGGCAGCGGTCACGCCATTGACCTCAAGCCGACCCGCATGTACCCGTGACCCATCCCGTGCGGAAAGAAGAGAACAAGGTGAGCCAGGCCACGATCAAGCCAACCCCGCCTGCGCCGGTCACGCTGGCCGAATTCGACGAGATCTTCGAGGCGGTCAAGAACTGGGGCCGCTGGGGACCCGACGACGAACTCGGCACGCTGAACTACATCACCGCCGGCACCGTGCGGGCCGCGGCCGCCACGGTCCGGTCCGGGCGGCGCGCCACGATGGCGATCGCGATGAACACCGCGGCCGGGCCGGACAACCCGAGCCCGGTGACCCATCACGTCGTCCAGGGCCATGACATCGACATCGGCTCCAGCGGAGTGACCTTTGCCACGGACTACGTCGGGCTGGCCTTCCACGGCGACTGCCACACCCACATGGACGCGCTCTGCCATATCGCCTACCAGGGCCTGGTCTATAACGGCCGGCCCGCCCAGCAGGTGATGACCTCCAAGGGCGCCACCGCGCTCGACGTAACGGCCTACCGCGAGGGGCTCGTCGGCCGGGGCGTGCTGCTGGACGTGCCACGGTTCCGCGGAATCAGGTGGCTGGAGCCGGGTGAGGCCGTAACCCGGGCCGAGCTCGAGGCGGTCGAGCAGGCTCAAGGGGTCCGGCTCGGTGAGGGGGACATCTTCGTCTTCCGTACCGGGCATCACCGGCGCCGGCTCGAACTGGGCGCGTGGAGCAACGACTACCCGCCGGCCGGCCAGGGCAAGGCCGGCCTGCACGTGGACACCATCCCATGGATGCACGAGCGGCGGATCGCCGCGTTCCTGCCGGACGGCGACGGGGAGACGGTGCCGAGCAACGTCGAGGGCGTCCTCTACCCGATCCACCCGCTGCAGGTCACCGCGATGGGCATGCTCGCCGCCGACAGCCTGCAGCTCGAGGACCTGGCCACCGCCTGCGCGGAAGAGGGGCGCTTCGAGTTCATGGTGGTCGGGCTGCCGCTCCGGCTGCCCGGCGGCACCGGGTCGCCGTGGAACCCGATCGCCATCTTCTGACCAACTCCGCCGGACCCGAGCGGCGGGGATGACGTGAACCAGGGAGGCAGCGAGCCATGGAGCGGCGGTTCGAGGACAAGGTGGCGCTGGTCACCGGCGCGACCACGGGCATTGGTCAGGCGACCGCGGTACGCCTGGCCGCGGAGGGCGCCGTCGTGGCCGTGAACCACCTGCCCGGGCAGGACGGGGAGGGGACGCTGCGGCGGATCGCCGAGGCCGACGGCCAGGGCTTCCCGATTGTCGCCGACATGCGCGACCCGGAGCAGGTCACCGCGATGGTGCACGATGTAGCCGAGCGCGCCGGGCGGCTCGACTACGTGGTATCGAACGCGGCGATCAACCCGTTCATGGCGTGGGACGAGACGACCGTCGAGGACTTCAACAACCTGTTCGAGACGAACGTGCGGGGCACCTGGATGGTCTGCACCGAGGGCGCCAAACAGATGATCCGGGAGGGGCACGGCGGCGCGATCTGCTGCGTGAGCTCGATCTCGGCCCACGTGGGCGCCCCGGGCCAGACGGCGTACTGCGGGACCAAGGGCGCCATCAGCATGCTGGCCAAGGCCCTCGGCTGCGACCTGGGCGCGCACGGCATCCGGGTGAACGCGGTCGAGCCGGGCTGGGTGATAACGCCGATGAGTGCGCCCCTGATGGAGGATCCGGCCGCGGTGACGTACTACAACGATCGCGTCGCGCTGCACCGGGGCGCCCAGCCCGCCGAACTCGCGGCCACGATCGCCTACCTGCTCTCCCCCGATGCCAGCTACGTGACCGCCGCGACGCTGCTCGTGGACGGCGGCTTCATCGTGAATGCCGAGCTCTAGTGACCTGCCACCCACGGGCACGCTGAGGAGGAATGCCATGCCGGACCCGGCGCGGATCTTGCGCGAGGCCTACGACACCGTCAGGCGCGACTACGGAAGGGCCATCGGCCAGCGGCGTGATGAGCTGATCACCCCCGCTCTGGTGCTCGATATCGACGCGGCGCAGCGCAACATCGACCACATGGCGAGCGAGCTGAAGCAGATGGGCGCGGCCACCATCCGGCCGCACTACAAGACGCACAAGAGCCCGGACCTGGCCCGACGCCAGCTGCAGGCCGGGGCCGGCGGCCTGTCCATGGCCACGGTGTGGGAGGCCGCGATCCTCGCCGCCGCGGGGATGGACGACCTGTTCGTGGTCAACACGGTGGCCCATCCGGCCAAGCTCCGGATCCTGGCCGAACTGGCCCGGGAGCATCGGGTGCTCGTCGCCGTGGACGAGGCTGAGAACGCCGCGTCCGCGTCCGCGGCCGCCGTCACGGCGGGGTCGACGCTGGGGATCATGGTCGAGGTGGACACCGGCATGGACCGCTGCGGGACCGACAACGCAGCGGACTGCCTGGCGGTGGCCCGGGAGGTGATGGACCTGCCCGGCCTGCGCTTCGAGGGCATCACCGGCTACGAAGGGCACTGCTCCATGACGCCGGACCACGATTTGCGGCACGAGCGCCAGCGCGCGGCGATGAAGTTCTTCACCGACGTCGCCGGGCAGCTGGAGGCGGACGGAATACCCTGCCCGATCCGGTCGGCCGGCGGCATCGCCACCTGGAACTGGACCGCGGCCTACCCGGGCGTGACGGAGATCCAGGCCGGCACGTACGTGGTCATGGACAACTTCCACGGCCGGATGGTGCCCGGCTTCGAGCACTCGCTCACCATCGCGGCGACGGTCATCAGCCGGCAGAGCGGCAAGGTCATCGTGGACGCCGGCAACAAGTCGGTCGCCGACCCGGCGGACGTGACGATGGTGGGCCACGACCACCCGGTGCTCCGGTTCGACGAGGAACACGGCATCTTCGACGCCGCGGGCGGATCCCCGCTGCGGGTCGGTGACCCGGTAGGGCTCGTACCTGGGTACTCGCCGAGCACAGTGAACTGGTACGACGCCTACCACGTGGTCCAGGGCGACATCGTCGTGGACATCTGGCCGGTCATCCCGCGCGGTCCTGGCCATCACGGGATCCCAAATCCGGGCTGAGCGGCCCAAACCCTTGCCAAGCTCCGCCGGCTAGGTCGATACTCCAGTGAACGGATGATCTATCCGTGAGCGGATGCTCCGAGGGACGAAGTGATCCTGTTGCCGGTGGGCGACGGGAAGGAGACTCGCGATGGCAGTTGAGGCTAGCAAGCCGAGCACGGGCAGCATTAAGACCGAGCTGCGGGAGAATGCGGTCGGCCTCCCCGGAATGCTGATGCAGGGAATCGCCACGATCGGGCCGTCGTTCGCGATCCTCGCGTCCTTCGTCTTCATCGTGAGTTTCGCCGGGCTGGTGACGCCGTGGGCGTACCTGTTCGGCGGAATCCTTCTCGGCCTGCAGGCCCTGGCGGCGGCGCAGCTGGCCAAGGTGTTCCCGTCGGCGGGCGGCTGGTACACCTGGATCGCCCGGGCCTTGCACCCGCGCGCGGGGTTCTTCGCCGGGGTGCTGTTCTCGATCTGGCTGCCGCCGGTGGCCACGCTCACGATGTCGTTCCTGGCCAAGACGGTGCTCGAGCCGTCGATCAAGGCGGAGTACGGGGTGGACGTCCCGTGGTGGATCTGGGTCGTGGCCGGCGTGGCCCTGGTGGTCTTCTTCGCCTACCAGGGGATCTCCATCTCGGAGAAGGCGCTGATCATCACCGGGCTGATCGAGATCGTGATCATGGTGGCGCTGGCGTTCACCGGGCTCGCGTCGCCGGGTCCCGGCGGGTTCAGCTTCGGGCCGCTCAACCCCGGCAACTTCGGCCTGGCGAGCAACTTGTTCCTCGGCGTGGTGTTCTCGATCTTCGCCTTCAGCGGCTGGGAGTCCACCGGGCCGCTGGCCGAGGAGAGCAAGAACCCGAAGCGCAACGTGCCCATCGGGCTGGTCGGCTCCGTCGTCCTGCTGACGGTGTACTTCGTGTTCGTGACCTGGGGTTACCTTGTCGGCATCGGCGTGAGCAAGGTCGGCAGCATTCCCACCGCGTCCGCCTGGCCGGTCGCCACGCTGGCCCAGCGGGTCTGGGGCGGCGCCTGGGTGCTGCTGCTCTTCGCGCTGCTGAACTCGGCCATCGCCCTGTCCATCGCGTGCTTCAACGGCGGCACGCGGACCTGGTACGCGATGGGCCGGTCCGGAGTGCTGCCGAAGATGGTCGGGAAGGTGAACCCGACCAGGAAGACGCCGGTCAACGCGATCAGCCTGCAGGTGGGCGTGCAGGTCCTCGCGTTCGTGTGCGTGCTGATCTGGGGCGCCGAGGACGTGTTCTTCTCCTGGGCCAACGCGATCACGATCGGCCTGGTGCTCATGTACGTGCTGTGCAACATCGGAGTGGCCAGGTACTACCTCACCGAGGGCCGCGCCCAGTTCAACCCGCTCCTGCACATCGTGGTCCCGGCGGTCGCCTCGGCCGCGGGCGTCGTGGTCGTGTGGAAGTCCTACTTCTCCCCGTTCACCAGCACCGGACCCGTGTTCTGGGGTCTGATGACGTTCATCGTGGTGCTCGCGCTCACCGTGGCGATCCTGATCTACCTCCGCGTCACCGGCCGGGAAGACTGGATGCGCCGGGCGCAGCTGGTGTTCGAGCAGTCGGGCGGGGGTCACTAGCGTCCCGTGTGACTAGAGCCATCGCCGGATGGCTGTGACCGCTGTTTCCAGCGCCCGTTGCGGAGCCGAGCGCGTTTGCCACCGGCTCAAGTCGATCTGCCGGCTGCGCCGGAGGTCTTCTGTGAACTGGTGGTCGAGTAGGTCCACCGACGCCTGGTCGATCACTACCATGGCGACCTCTTCGTCATGTTCGAGCGATCTTCGGTTGACGTTGCTCGAGCCGACAAGAGCCGCGGCGCCGTCTACCACCATGATCTTGGTGTGCAGCATCGATGGCTGGAAGTTCCATATCCGTATCCCGGCGGAGATCAAGTCGGCGTAGATGGCCTCGCTCGCTAGTTGCGCAACGCGTTTGTCCGCGTTCGGGCCTGGCAGCAGGATGTCCACGTCAACCCCCCGGCTGACAGCCTCCTTGAGCGCGGTGACCAGGTCCGAGTCGGGTGCGAAATACGCGGTCTGCAACCGGATCCGGTGCCGAGCGGAACGGGTGAGCACGTACCAGACCGTGCGAATGTCGTTCCAGCCGATGCTGGCCGAACCGCGCACGACCTGAACCGCGGCCACACCAGGTTGCGGCTGGTCAGGGAAGCGGTCACGCTTGTCGTAGAGGGGACGCCCGGTCTCGGCCCAGTCCTGGATGAAGGCCGCAGCCAGGCCGTCGACCGCTGGCCCTTCCACCCGGAAATGCGTGTCCCGCCACTGACTCTCGTCGCGGGCGTCGCCCGCCCACTCCTCGGCAATCCCCACTCCGCCGGTGAACCCGATGGTTTCGTCGACAATGCACACTTTGCGATGACCACGGTGGTTCTGCTTGAAGGGCGAGTTCCGCCAGAACTTGCGGTACCAGTGCACATCGACACCCGACTCCTCCATGGCCTCGACGATCCCGTCCTCGATCTGGATGCCCCCGAGGGCGTCGATGAGGACCCGCACCCGCAACCCGGCCCTGGCCCGGTCACACAGCGCGTCCGCGAACTGCCGGGCGGGCCAGCCCTTCCAGTACACAAAGGTCATGAGGTCGACGGTGTGCTGTGCGTTCCTGATCGCTTCGAGCATCGCGGGGAAGATCTCGTCGCCGTTGCGGAGGACCGTGACCGCGTTGCCTTCGGTGAAGTGAACTCCGACAAGGCACTCCAGAGAACGACGCAACTGCCGTCGGGTGTCCTCACCCGTCTCCGAGGTGGCGCGGTCGTCCGGCAAGGTCGTCAGGCTCCTCCCAGGCTCCAGGGCTCTTCACCCGGTAAGTCAGGCATCATAGATCCCAGGGCCTAAGGCTGATGACCGAATTGCGGATCCTGGCCCGGCACGCCGACGCGTGGCCGGTTCTGACATCCAGCCCAGCATCGTGCTAGTAGCTATAGGCCGAGGCCGCGGCCGATGATCTCCTTCATGATCTCCGTGGTGCCGCCGAATATCGATTGCACGCGGCTGTCGGTCCAGGCCCGGCCTACGGCGTACTCGCGCATGTAGCCGTAACCGCCGTGCAGCTGGACGCAGCGGTCGGTGACCCGGTTGCACAGCTCGGTATCCCACCACTTGACCATGGCGGCCTCGTCGTTGCCCAGCTGCCCGGCGCAGTGCTCGGTGATGGCGCGGTCGGTGAACTCGCGCGCCACCGCGATCTCGGTCGCCATCTCGGCCAGGGTGAACCTGTTGTGCTGGAACGTGCCCACCGGCTGGCCGAACGCGCTGCGCTGCTTGCTGTAGGCCAGCGTGTCGGCGAGGGCCTGCTCGGCGATGGCCAGCGCGGTGACGCCGATGGTGACCCGTTCCCGCGGCAGGTTCTGCATCAGCGCGACGAACCCGCCGCCCTCCTCCCCCAGCAGGTTCGCGGCCGGCACCTCGACGTCGGTGAAGAACAGCTCGGAAGTGTCCTGCGCGTGCATGCCGAGCTTGTCCAGGTTCCGGCCGCGGGTGAAGCCGGTCATGCCCCGCTCCACCATGAGCAGGCTGATCCCCCGGTGCCCGGCGTCCGGGTCGGTGCGGGCCACCACGATCACGATGTCGGCCAGCTGGCCGTTGGAGATGAAGGTCTTCTGGCCGTTCAGCACGTAGCGGTCCCCGTGCCGGACCGCGGTCGTGCGGATGCCCTGCAGGTCGCTGCCTGCGCCGGGTTCGGTCATCGCGATCGCCGCGATCAGCTCGCCCGAGCAGTAGCCGGGGAACCAGCGGTCCCGCTGCTCCGGCGAGCACAGCCGGTCCAGGTACGGCCCGATCATGTCGTTGTGCAGCTGGAACATCGGGCCGCTGGCGCCGGCGCGGGCCAGTTCCTCGTTCAGGACCACGTAGAACCGGTAGTCGGGCTGGCCGCCTCCGCCGTACTTCTCGTCCAGGTGGATGCCGAGCAGGCCGGCCCGGCCCGCGGCCAGCCATACGTCGCGGGACACGATCCCGTCCCGCTCCCACTGCTCGTGGTACGGCGTGATCTCCTTCGCGATGAAGGCCCGCACCATGTCACGGAACGCGTCGTGCTCCTCGGTGAAAATCTGTCGCCGCATGCTGAGGACCTCCCCCCGCATGCTAACCCGGCGCCAGCGGTGCCTTACGCGGCCGAGGGCTCACGCAAATAAGCGGCCCACTGGGGGTCGCCGTCGTGATGTGCGCCCACCAGTCTCCAGTGGGCGCCGCGTGGTACCACTGGCGGCACCGCCAGTGTCCAGCCGAGTTCATCGAGCAGCCGATCGGCCTTGCGGTGGTTGCAGATGGTGCAGGACGCGACGCAGTTCTCCCAGGCGTGCTGCCCGCCGCGGCTGCGCGGGATCACGTGGTCGATGGTCTCGGCCTTGCGGCCGCAGTAGGCGCACTTGTAGTTGTCCCGGCGCATCAGCGCGGCGCGGGTCAGCGGCACCCGGTTGCGGTACGGAACGCGAACGTAACGGCTCAGCCGGATCACCGACGGCGTGGCCAGGGACACCGTGGCCGCATGGAGTATCGCGCCCGCCGCGTCGTCGTGGACGATCTCGGCCTTGCCGCAGAGCACGAGACACACGGCTCTGCGCAAGCCCACGGTCGTCAGCGGTTCATACGTCACGTTGAGCAACAGCACTCGTCGCACCGCACCTCCCGCTGGCGCCGACCGTCTATCTGAACCTCATGCTCCCAGTGTGTCGCCTGGTACGCGCATCCGCCACCACCTAAGAGTACAAGTTGCCGGAGACCGTAGAGTGCGAGGGTGAGCGCGCGCGAGCACAACACGAACGAGTTCCGGTATCCGGAAGCCAGCCGGCTCGATCTGACCGAGGACATCGGCGGGCATCAGGTCAGCGACCCCTACCGATGGCTGGAGGACGACACGAGCGCCGAACGGGCCGGGTGGCTCGCGGCGCAGGCGGACCTGTTCGTCTCCTACCGGGAAGACCTGCCGGGCCGGGAGCGGCTGGCCGCACGGGTGCGCGAGTTGCTGGGCACGGGCTATGTCGGCACGCCGGCCTGGCGGGGCGAGCGGTGCTTTTACACCAGGCGCGACCCCGGCGCCGAGCACGGCGTGCTCTGTACCCGGCTAGGCGAGGATCCAGAGCAGGTGCTCATCGACCCGATGGCCATCGACCCGTCCGGGCTGACGACGCTGGACGCCTGGCAGCCGGACAAGGAGGGACGGCTGCTGGCGTACCAGCTGTCCGAAGGCGGCGACGAGGAGTCGCTGCTGCGAGTGATCGACGTGGAGACCGGCGCCCTGGCCGACGGGCCGATCGACCGCTGCCGGTACTCGAACGTGGCCTGGCTGCCGGGCGGCAAGGCCTTCTACTACACCCGCAGGCTGCCGCCGGAGGCGGTGCCGGGGGGCGAAAGCCAGTACCACCGGCGGGTCTACCTGCACCAGGTCGGCGCGGCGACCGACGAGGATGCGCTCGTGTTCGGCGAGGGCCGGGACAAGACCGACTACTACGGCGTCTCGGTCAGCCGGGACGGGCGGTGGCTGGTCATCTCGGCGTCGCGGGGCACCGCACCGCGCAACGACCTGTGGATCGCCGACCTGTCCGAATCCGATCTCTCAACGCCCGAGCTGCGGGTGATCCAGGAGGGAATCGACGCGCAGACCGGCGTCCGGGTGGGCCGGGACGGGCGGCTCTACGTATTCACCGACCTCGGCGCGCCGCGGGGCCGGATCGCGGTGACCGACCCCGCGGAGCCCGCCCCGGCGAACTGGCGCGACCTGATCGGCGAGGATCCCGAGGCGGTGCTGAGCGGATACGCCATCCTGGACGGGGCCGAGCTGGACCGGCCGGTCCTGCTGGCCGAGTGGACCAGGCATGCGGTCAGCGAGATCACCGTGCACGACCTGGCCACGGGCGAGCGGGCGGGCCAGGTGCCGCTGCCTGGCCTCGGCACCGTGGGCGGGGCCAGCGAGCGGCCCGAGGGCGGGCACGAGGCGTGGTTCGTCTACACCGACTACACGACGTCCTCGGTGGTACTGCGGTTCGACGCGCGGGATGCCTCCGTGACCACGTGGGCCGCCGCGCCGGGCAGCGTCGAGGTTCCCGACGTGACGGCGCGGCAGGTGACGTACCGGTCCAAGGACGGGACCTCGGTGCGGATGCTCGTGATCAGCTCCGGTTCCGGCTCCGGTTCTGGCGGCGCGCCCGCGGGCCCGCGGCCGACGATCCTGTACGGGTACGGCGGCTTCGACATCAGCCTCACCCCGGCCTACTCGCCGAACATCCTGGCCTGGGTGTCGGCAGGCGGCGTCTACGCGGTGGCCGGCCTGCGCGGCGGCAACGAGGAGGGCGAGGAATGGCACCGGGCCGGGATGCTCGACCGCAAGCAGAACGTGTTCGACGACTTCCACGCCGCGGCCGAGGCGCTGATCCGGGACGGCTGGACCACCGCGGAGCAGCTGGCCATCTCCGGCGGATCCAACGGCGGCCTGCTGGTCGGCGCGGCGCTGACCCAGCGACCCGACCTGTATGCCGCCGTGATCTGCTCCGCGCCGTTGCTGGACATGGTGCGGTACGAACGGTTCGGGCTGGGGCAGACCTGGAACGTCGAATACGGCACCGCGTCGGACCCCGAGCAGCTCGGCTGGCTGCTGGCCTACTCGCCGTACCACCACGTGACGGAGGGAACGCGCTACCCGGCCGTGCTGTTCACCGTGTTCACCAACGACACCAGGGTGGATCCGGTGCACGCGTACAAGATGTGCGCCGCGCTGCAGCATGCCACCGTTTCCGGGGCGCGCCGTCCGGTGTTGCTGCGGGCCGAGGCTCAGGTGGGACACGGGGCCCGGGCGGTGAGCCGGATGGCGGAGCTGTCCGGCGACACGCTGTCGTTCGCCGCGCGGACCACCGGGCTCACGGTCTGAAGTACGAACCGGGGGTCTGGCCGGTCTCGCGGCGGAACGCGGCCACGAACGCACTCGGGGTGTCGTAACCGATCCGGCCGGCCACCCGGCTGACCGGCTGGCCCGCAGCGAGCATGGACAGCGCTGCCTGCAGCCGCAGCAGGGTCCGCCAGCGGCCGAACGGCACGCCCGCCTCGGCCGCGAACGCGCGGGCCAGCGTCCGCTCGCTGGCACCCACCTCGCGGCCCCACTCGCGCAGCGTGCGCCGGTCCGCCGGGTCGGCCCGCAGCGCCTCGGCGACCCGCCGGGCGGTTACCGCGGACGGCAGCCGGACACCGATCGTGGTCACCGGCACCGGCGTGAGCAGGTCGGCGAGCAGCGCCTCGGCGTGCTCCCGGCGGCTGGCGTCGAGGCCGGGCCCGCCCAGGTACCCGATGAGCTCGGCGAGCAGTGGGCTGGCCGCGACGGGAGTGGGCCGGCCGGTCTCGTCCCAGCTGACCCGGAACAGCCCCGGCCTGATGTACAGCGAGCGCATGGTGGCACGGCCGCCGTCGGAGGCGGTCTCGTGCGGCAGCCCGGCCGGGATCCACAGCGCCCTCGTGGTCGGCAGCACCCAGGTCGCCTCGGCGGTCAGCACGGTGAGCACCCCGCTCGCCGCCCAGGCCAGCTGGTGATCCTCGTGGGTGTGCCAGTCGAACCGGGTGCCCGCGGCCATGGGGAAGTCCGCCACGAAGACGGCGCCCCTGGTGTCTTCGCGGCCATCCGGAGATTGTCCGGCTCGCGACACAACATGGCAGCTTACGCCGTATCTCACCGCGGCCCGGGGGCCTAGCGTCGGTCTCATGAACGAGAACCACGCCAAGCTGATGCCGAGCCCGGAGTGGGCCGCGCACATCCAGGACGAGGTACTGCCGCAGGCGACGGCGGGCGTCGAGCTCGGTACCGACCTGCTCGAGCTGGGGCCGGGACCGGGCGCGGCCACCGAGTGGCTGCGGCACCGGGTCGGCCGGCTGGTCGCGGTCGAGCACGAGGCGGAAGCCACCGGACGGCTGGCCGAGCGGTTCGCCGGAACCAACGTCGAGGTGGTACACGGCGACGCGGCCGCGCTCGGCTATCCCGACGCGTCCTTCGACACCGTCGCCACCTGCACGATGCTGCACCACGTGCCGACCCGCGCGCTGCAGGACAAGGTGCTGGCCGAGGCGTTCCGGGTGCTGCGTCCCGGCGGCACCTTCCTGGGCTCGGACAGCCTGCCCAGCGACGACCTGCACCAGTTCCACGAGGGTGACACCTATAACCCGGTCGAGCCAGCCGCGTTCCTCACCCGGCTGCAGACGACCGGCTTCGCCGCGATCACCCTGCACGTCTCGTACAACCTGGTCTTCACCGCCCGCAAGGCGGAAGACAGCCCCTGACGGCGAAGCCGCCGGTAGCCTCGCGTGGAGTGGCACTCGTCGAAAGGAGTTCCGTGTTCCACGCCACCGGCTTTCGCATCGCCGACCTGCCGGACACGCTGACCGGAAACTGCGGCAACAGCCCGGGCATAGCCTGCCGGCTCGCCTGGGACGTCACGCACAGCCCGACCGCGACCCAGGTGGTCAAGGTGTACCTGGCCGGCCCGGTCAGCCAGGCCGGCCGGATCGCGTTCGTGCTGGTGCTGGCGCTGCTGGTTCGGTTCATCTTCCACCGGCTGATCAACAAGGTGACGGAGCGGGCCGCCACGGCCACCCTCGCGGTGACGCCGAACGGCCGGGCGAACAAGGCGGCCGCGACCATACAGGTGGCCGGCACGGAGCGCCGCGAGCAGCGCGCCCGCGCCCTCGGCTCGATCCTGCGCAGCGCGATCTCGGTCATCGTGTTCGGCATCGCGGCGCTCACCATCTTGTCCATCCTCGGCTTCAACGTGGCCCCGCTGCTGGCCAGCACGGCGGTGCTCGGCGTGGCCCTCGGGTTCGGCGCGCAGAACCTGGTCCGTGACTACCTGGCGGGCCTGCTCATGCTGGTCGAGGACCACTACGGGGTCGGCGACACGGTCAACGCCGGGGTCGCCACCGGCACGGTCGAGGCGATGTCGCTGCTCACCACCACGCTGCGGGACGTCAACGGGGTGGTATGGCACATCAGGAACGGCACCATCGACAGCGTGGGCAACGAGTCGCAGGGCTGGTCGCGTGCCGTCATCGACTACCCGGTCCCCTACGAGGAGGACCTGGCCAAGATCCGGGCGCTGATGGAGCAGGCCGCGAACAGCCTGTACCGCGAGCGCGGCTGGAAGAAGCTGATACTGGAGAAACCCGAGGTGTGGGGGGCCCAGGGACTGTCCGGCCGGGAAGTGACGATGCGGCTGGTGGCCAAGACCGCCCCGATGCGGCAGTTGGAGGTGGCCCGCGAGCTGCGCGCGCGGGTGAAGGCCACACTGGACGCGGCCGGCGTCCAGCCGGCCGGCCCGGACACCATCGTGATCTCCGCGCCGTCCGCGATCGCGCACCAGGCCGGAGAGGAACCCGTGGCAGCGGCGGTGATCGAGGCGGAGCCAGCGCCGGACACGGAGAAGAGCCCGGCCCCCGGCCCAACGCCCTGACCCCCCCAGGACAAGGCGGCTTCATGATCGTGAACAGTTTCAGGCATATAGCACCGGTTTCTGTACATGATCATGGTGACGGGGGCGGAGGTTGGGGCAACGGGACGCCGTAAGCTTTCAGGCATGAGCCAGCCGGTCAGTTTCTACGAGGCGGTGGGCGGGGAGGAGTTCTTTACCCGCCTGGTCCACCGGTTCTACCAGGGCGTGGCGGAGGACCCCGTGCTGCGTTCGGTCTACCCGGCCAAAGACCTCGGCCCGGCCGAGGAGCACCTGCGGCTGTTCCTCATGCAGTACTGGGGCGGGCCGCGCACCTACGACGAGCTCCGCGGGCATCCCCGGCTCCGGATGCGGCACGCCCGGTTCACCATCGGCGAGGCCGAGCGGGACGCCTGGCTGCACCACATGCGGGTGGCCCTGGACGAGTTCGAGCTGGACGAGGCGCTTGCCGCCCAGCTCTGGGACTACCTGGTCATGGCCGCGCACAGCCTGGTCAACGTCGATCCAGCGCACGGGCGCCCTGACCTCGGGCTGAGGCCCGCCTGACGATGGACCCGCTGCTGCGGAAGGTCGACTGCGTGCAGATCCCCGTGCCTGACCTGGACGCGGGCCTGCGCTTCTACTCCGATGGGCTCGGGCTCGAGCTGAAGTGGCGGCACGCCACCCAGGCCGGGCTCCGGCTCGGCGACACCGAGCTCGTGCTGCAGACCGAACGGCCCGACCCCGAGACCGATTTCCTCGTCGACTCCGCCGAGGCGGCGGTCCGCCGGGTGGAGGAGCTCGGCGGGTCGGTGCTTTCCGGGCCGGAGGACATCCCGGTCGGCAGGGTGGCGATGGTGGCCGACCCGTTCGGCAATCCTCTCGTGCTGCTCGACCTGTCGAAGGGCACCTTCCAGACCGGCCCTGACGGCACCGTCACCGGAGTGGGTTAACCAGGTACGGCGCGCTGGCCGGTGACGTCGTAGAGGTGGTGCACCGGGTCGTGCACGAAGTAGCGGGCGAAGGTCTCCACGGTGAAGCGGGCGCCGTCGGTGCGGGCGCCGGTGCGCTGCCACGCCTCGCCGGTCACGCCCTCGAACCGGCCCGCGATGGCGAAGGCCGCCTGGCGCAGCTCCGCCGCGACCTCGGCGGGGTCCTGCTCGCCGTAGCGGTCGGTGACGGCGGTCTCGTCCTGGTCCCAGTTCGGGAACAGCGGGTCGTCCTGGCTGAGCATCAGCTCGAGCCGCTGGTCGTAGAGGCGGAACACGTCGCGGACGTGGCAGGCGTACTCCAGCGGGGACCACGTGGACGGCTCCGGGCGGGCCCGGGCGTCGCTCGCGCCGTCCAGCGCGGCCTGCCAGGCCGCCGTGTTCGCCATGATCATGCCGGGGACGGCTTCGACGGGAAAGCCCTGGGTGTCGAAGCCGCACTCGGGGCACGGCCGCTCGAGAACCCAGGTCCAGTCCTTGGTGTCCGGGGTGATCGCCATGCCCGCATGCTACCCATGCATAGGGTTCGAACCATGGAACCCCAGATCCAGCCGTTTCTGCTCGAGGTGCCCGAGGCCGAGCTGGCCGACCTGCGGCGGCGGCTGCTGCAGACGCGCTGGCCGGAACCCGAGACCGTCTCCGACTGGTCCCAGGGGGTGCCGCTGGCCTACCTGCGGGACCTGTGCGGGTACTGGGCGGACGGCTACGACTGGCGGCCGGCCGAGGCGCGGCTGAACGCGCTTCCGCAGTTCCAGACCGAGATCGACGGGCTCCGCATCGTCTTCGCCCACGTCCGCTCGCCGCGGCCGGACGCGCTGCCGCTGATCCTGACCCATGGCTGGCCCGGTTCGGTGGTGGAGTTCTCGAAGGTCATCGGGCCGCTGGCCGATCCGGATGACGGCGGTGACGCCTTCCACGTGGTGTGCCCGTCGCTGCCCGGCTACGGGTTCAGCGGCCAGCCAGGCCAGGCCGGCTGGGGCGTGGGGCGGATCGCCCTGGCGTGGGCAGAGCTGATGGCGCGGCTGGGCTACTCGCGGTACGGGGCGGCCGGCAGCGACTGGGGCACCACCATCAGCACCCTGCTCGGCCAGCAGGACCGGGCGCACGTGGCCGGCGTCCACCTGATACCGCCGCTGGCCGGGCCGGACCCGGCGACCTCTGAGGACCTCACTGATGCCGAACGGGCGGCCATGGAGTCGCTGGAGTACGCCGCCGAGTGGGACTCGGGCTACTCGCGCGAGCACGCCACCCGGCCGCAGACGGTCGGGTACGGCCTGGTGGACTCGCCCGCCTTCCTGGCCGCGTGGATCGTGGAGAAGTTCTGGTCCTGGACCGACCATGACGGCCCCCTGGACGCCGTGCTCAGCCGGGACGACCTGCTCGACAACCTGATGCTGTACTGGCTGCCCGGCACCGGCGCCTCGGCCGCGCGGCTGTACTGGGAGAGCATCCGGCAGGTGAACGAGTGGATCTCCGGGGCGGCCACCGAGCCGGTTTCCGTTCCGGTGGGCTGCTCGGTGTTTCCGCGCGAGCTGCAGCGGCCGTCCCGGCGGTGGGCGGAGAAGCGCTTCACCGACATCAGGTACTGGGGCGAGCCCGAACGCGGCGGGCACTTCGCCGCGTTCGAGCAGCCGGAGTTGTTCGTGCGGGAGCTGCGGTCCTTCTTCCGGCTGGTCCGCTTAGCCGCGGGTCAGCCTGCGGTACGTGACGCGGTGCGGCCGGGCGGCCTCGGCGCCGAGGCGGTCGATCTTGTTCTTCTCGTAGGCCTCGAAGTTGCCCTCGTACCAGAACCAGTTCGCGCCGCCTTCCCAGGCCAGGATGTGCGTGGCCACCCGGTCGAGGAACCACCGGTCGTGGCTGGTGATGACCGCGCAGCCGGGGAATTCCAGGAGCGCGTTCTCCAGGCTCGCCAGCGTCTCCACGTCCAGGTCGTTGGTCGGCTCGTCCAGCAGCAGCAGGTTGCCGCCCTGCTTGAGGGTGAGCGCCAGGTTCATCCGGTTGCGCTCGCCGCCGGACATGACCGCGGCCGGCTTCTGCTGGTCGGATCCCTTGAACCCGAACGCGGCCACGTACGCGCGGCTCGGGATCTCGATGTTGCCGACGCGGATGTGCGCCTCGCCGTCGGAGATGACCTCCCACACGTTCTTCTTCGGGTCGATGCGCTCACGGGACTGGTCGACGTAGGAGATCGTGACCGTCTCGCCGACCCTGATCGTGCCCTCGTCCGGCTTTTCCTCGCCCACGATCATCTTGAACAGGGTGGTCTTGCCGACCCCGTTCGGCCCGAGGACGCCGACGATGCCGTTGCGGGGCAGGCTGAAGGAGAGGTTCTCGAACAGGCACCGGTCGCCGAAGCCCTTGACCAGGCTGCCGACCTCGACCACCACGCTGCCCAGGCGGGGACCCGGCGGGATCTGGATCTCCTCGAAGTCCAGCTTGCGGTTCCTGTCCGCCTCGGCGGCCATCTCCTCGTACCGCTCCAGCCGGGCCCGGCTCTTGGTCTGCCGCGCCCGGGGGCTCGAGCGGACCCACTCCAGCTCGTCCTCCAGGCGCTTGCGGCGCTTGGCGTCCTTGGCCCCCTCAACCTTGATCCGGGCGGCCTTGGTCTCCAGGTAGGTGGAGTAGTTGCCCTCGTAGGGGTAGGCGTGGCCGCGGTCCAGCTCGAGGATCCACTGGGCCACGTCGTCCAGGAAGTACCGGTCGTGGGTGACCGCGACGACGGTGCCCGGGTAATTCTCCAGATGCTGCTCCAGCCACTGCACGCTCTCCGCGTCCAGGTGGTTGGTGGGCTCGTCGAGCAGCAGCAGGTCAGGCTGGGACAGCAGCAGCCGGCACAGGGCCACCCTTCGGCGTTCGCCGCCGGACAGGCTAGTGACGTCGGCGTCCGGCGGCGGGCAGCGCAGCGCGTCCATGGCCTGCTCGATCTGGCTGTCCAGGTCCCAGGCGTTCCGGTGGTCGAGCTGCTCCTGGAGCTGGCCCATCTGCTCGAGCAGGTCGTCGGAGTAGTCGGTCGCCATCTTCTCGGCGATCTCGTTGTACTCGGCGAGGAGCCTCTTGGTCTCGGCCACGCCGTCCTCGACGTTGCCGAGGACGGTCTTGGTCTCGTCCAGCTCGGGCTCCTGGGCGAGCAGGCCCACGGTGAAGCCGGGCAGCAGGCGCGCGTCGCCGTTGGACGGCTGCTCCACGCCCGCCATCATCCTGAGCAAGGTCGACTTGCCGGTACCGTTCGGGCCCACGACGCCGATCTTGGCGCCGGGCAGGAAGGCCAGCGTGACGTTATCGAGGATGACCTTGTCGCCGTGCGCCTTGCGCACACCGCGCATCTGATAGATGAACTCAGGCATGGAGTCAAGCCTACGGGCACGCGTCCGTTGCCTCGTCCTTGTTTTCTGTGGCGTTCCCGGAGGCGTGGGCGTAAATCCGCACCTGATCGCGGCCGGCGTCCTTGGCCCGGTCCAGCGCCACATCGGCGGCCACGAGCAACTCGAACAGGTCGTTGCCGTGCTGGCCGCGCACCGCGACCCCGATCGAGACCGTGACGTTGATGCGCGCGTCGGCGGCGGAGATATTGGGGTTGGCTGCGCTGGTGCGGAGCCGGCCGGCGACCCCGTACGCGCCGGCGCCGTCGGTGCGCGGCAGCAGCACGGTGAACTCCTCGCCGCCGAACCGGCCCACCACGTCGGACTCGCGGACCTGCTGCCTGAGCTCGGTCGCCAGCGCGCGATGACCGGCGGCAGAGCCACCAGGAGAAGCAGGTAGCTGAGTAGTAGCGGAGTGTGTCGCGGCGCCGCACGGATGGCTACGCCATGATGTCGAGCGCATCCGCTCCGTGCGGCACCTGACAGACCCGGAGCACCGGCCCGGACCCGGATTCAGACCCGGGGAGTGCGGATCCTATGCGAGACGTTATCTGGACCTGAGGCTCAGCAAGGCGTTGAGCTGCACCAATAACGGGGCCCACGGGGCACAGGGCTCACGGGCGGCGTCCTGACGGCGATTAGTAGGGCGTCGCGGGGACCGCTGAGGCGGCGGTGTCGGCCGCTTCCCCGTCTTCCTCGTCACCCTCATCCTCATCCTGGGCATCCAGGTCTTCGGTGAGGACCCGCGCGGCGAGGTCCGCGTCGTCCAGATCCCGGCCGAATCGCTCGATGGCCTCTTCGTCGATCATGTCCTCGGGTCCCCCGGTCAGCTCGGGGTTTGCTGGCATCTGCGCACGAGTCCGGTCGCCCTCGCCCGTCCGGCCGCTGGCCTGGTCGCTCGTCTGATCGCTCGTCTGATCGCCTTCCGCGGGCGGCTGCTTGGGCCGGTGCTTGATGTAGTTGGCGATACCCCGGCTCAGGTCGTGTCCGACGGTGTCCGCGGTGATCCGCGTATCGGTCCTGGGACGGCCGTCCTTGTCCTCGTAGGTGCTGGTCTTGAACTTGCCCCTGACCAGGACCGGCTCGCCCTTGTGCATGCTGGCGCGCACGTGATGGGCCAGCCGGTCCCAGCAGCTGACGGTGAAGTACGAGGACTCCGCGTCGCGCCACTCCCCGGTGGCCTGGTCGAGGTACCTGGGTGTGATGCCGACACGAAGGTCGGTAACCGTCTTTCCGGTCCTGGTGGTGCGAATGTTCGGTTCCTGGGCCACGTAGCCGACGAGGGTCACAAAGGCGCCCTGGCTCATGTCGATCCTCCTTGAGTTCCCGGCGGCCCGACGCCACCGGGTTCCCTTCACCGTGCCGGAGCGCGCCCGTGCGGCGCCGGCGAGGGAATCCGCCTGTGGATAACGTCGCCGCGATGGTTCGGCTGTGGACAACTATTTGCCATCTGCACGATGATGCGGGAAAATCCGCGCCCCCGCTCGCGGAGAAGGAACCCCCGGTCGGCCCCAGCCGGGCTGCTGACCGTGCCTTACGGCATGGATGCCGCGTTCGTGTCGTTCCTGGAAAGGGCTTGCGGCGTTAGTTGATCATGAACGAGACGTCCAGACCCACATCCTCGATGCTTCTGTGTTCCGGGTGGGTGCCGTGACTGGTGATAGGGCTTCGGAGCGGGCCGCCGCCCGGCGCATACGACATGAAAGCCGCGTTCATGCAGCTCAAGCGACATGAACGCGGCATTCATGCAGTAACCACTTGGCGCGGAGTGGTGCCGGAGTGTCCGGGGTTCGTTGCGGGGGTGGAGAGGTCGGTGTGACCGGGCATCGGCGGAAGGGAGCCGGCAAAGGCAGGGATGGGGAACGGCGGGATGGGGAACGGCGGGGTGGAGAAGGGCGGGGGCGGGGGTGTCGGGGGTGGGGTTGGGGGGGTGGGGGGGGGGGGGGGTGAGGGTGT
>Ga0081540_1001109_pt1 | contig 23852 bp, 23 predicted proteins | sample TabmetS2T1R1_FD_71024 | JGI IMG/M metagenome (GOLD analysis project Ga0081540, IMG submission 71024) | Tabebuia heterophylla rhizosphere microbial communities from the University of Puerto Rico - S2T1R1 | ecosystem: Host-associated > Plants > Roots > Rhizosphere ... | reverse complement strand
CTCTTATGGCTTTCGCGACGCCTGGGCTGCGGGCTTCGACGGTGAATATGTCGTCGCCGTGTGGCTCGGCCGGCCGGATGCCACCTCCACCCCGGGGATGACTGGTCTTGGCGCGGCGGCCCCGCTCCTGTTCGACGTGTTCGCGCAATTGGGTGCCGAACGTGCGCCCTTCCCGCCTGCGCCGTTCGGCGTCATCCGTGCCGCTTCCGGTGGCTTGCCGCCGCCGCTCGCCGTATTCCGCGAGCCAGAAGCCGTCACGGCTGCCGCAGCCGACGCCGACCCGCCGGTGCAGATCGCCTTTCCTCCCGATAAGGCCGAGTTGGAGTTGGTGCCGGATGGCGATGGCACCCCTGCTGCCCTCGCCTTCAAAGCCGAAGGCGGAGCACTACCCTTTACGTGGTTGGTAAACGGCGCGCCGATCGAAACATCACTCCACCGGCGCGAAGCCTCCTGGCGGCCCAATGGTAAAGGTTTTATTCAACTTTCAGTGATCGACGCAAAGGGCCGTGTGGACCGCGTGAATGTCCGATTGCGCTGACAGCGTTTTAGCCGCTGTTTCTGGTATGCCACAGTCGCCTCGCCGTCGTCATATAATCAGAAGGTCACATTGCGGCGTCACGGGAGCTGTGTCACAATCCATTAATGAAAGATATTGCATACATTCCAGCGAAGAGCGTTCTGTTTGTTTGCCTTGGCAATATCTGCCGCTCGCCGATTGCGGAAGGTGTGTTCCGTCACATCGCATCCAAGAGCGGTGCGCTCGCCGGCCTGACCATCGACTCGGCGGGGCTCGGTAGCTGGCATGTCGGGCAGCCTCCCGACAGACGGGCCCAGGACGCACTCGCAAGCCATGGTATCGACATTTCGGATCTGCGCGCCCGCCAGGTGACGCGGGAGGATTTCGAGACGTTCGACTTGATCCTGGCCATGGACAAGTCCAATTACCAGCGCCTGCTCAAGCTCGCGCCCAAGCAGCATCACGACAAAATTCGCCTGTTCATGGATTGCGCGCCGCAATTCGGCGTCCACGAGATTCCCGATCCCTTCTTCGGTGACAAGGAAGGTTTCGACTATGTCGTCCAGTTGGTCGATGCGGCGAGTCGCGGCCTGATACGCTGCCTGACGCCGCCAAAGCCAGCGCTCCAGCAGGCTCAGAGCACAGCGCCGGCCTCGCGGCCTCTCGAACCCCTCGACGGGTAGCATTCCTCGATCACATAAGGGCCGCCGCCCTGATTGGCCCGCGAGGAAAACAGCACGAACTCGCTGACCCGGAACGGCTCGGCGAACAGCCCTCCATAATAAGACAGATATTCCGCGACCGCCCCTGGTTTGGTGTCCTTCAGCCGGGCGAGCGTGATATGGGGCGTGAAATTGCGCGTCTCCGGCGGCAGCCCGGCCCGGCGCGCGGCACGCTCATGCGCCTTCTGTAGCCGCTCGATAGGCTCCGTCATCCGCACGCCGGCAAACAGCGCACGCGGCTTGTTGCCGCCGAATGATCCCAGCCCCTCAATGGCGACCTCGAAGCTCTCGAATGCGATCTCCCCAAGCTCGGCAGCGAAAGCACGGGCCTGCAGGTCGTCGATATCGCCCGCAAAACGGAGGGTGATATGGAAATTCTCCGGGTCGATCCAGCGTGCCCCCGCCAGTTTGCCTCGCATCATGGAAAGCCGGGTAACGATCCGAGTAGGAATTTCGAGGCCAGTGAACAGTCGGGGCATAGCGCACCTCCCTCGTGGAAATGCTGGTGGCATCAAGGGTTGGATAAGTGTATCGCACGTGAATATCGTCGATAACGCGTAGTATCTCCTTATTCAGTTTCAGATCCTTTGCTGCGCTTCGCCGTCGTGATAGCGCAATGATCACGAATGGCAAAGTCCGGGTGAACACAAACTGAAGCTCCATCTGCGCCGGACTAGGTTCATGTCGCGGGCAGCGCCAGATAGGCCCCGATCCTGGGGCAAAATTTGGCCTCTCATAACGCTGGAACCGGTTGCAAAGTTGCTTTCGCGAACCTCCGATAAGCGCACCAGCGTTGGCGCTGACGCGCATGCCCGTCGCGCCAAGCTCGCGAAATTCCATCGGGGTTTTCCCTCATGCAGTGCCCGTCGCGCGCCGTTCGGGATGGCATTATAGGCAGGGTTTGGGATTTCGGAAGACTCTTTGGCTTGAGTGTCTTTTAGCGACCGCCCCGAAATTGCTCTTAAAAAACCTCTCAACTGGGCTCAGCGCGTTTCTTCTGCACGCGCGCTATCAATTCCTCCACACTCGGCAGGATGCGCTCCACGATCCGCGCTACGCCTTTGTCTGTCGGGTGTATACCGTCCGGAAGAGTGAGACCGTTGTCGAGGGCAACCCCGTCAAGGAAGAACGGATAGAGCGGTGCGTCATATTTGCGCGCCAGGTCCACATACATTTGGCGGAAAGCCGTCACGTAATCAGGTCCCCAATTGCGCGGTGCTTCCATGCCGGCGATCAGCACGGGCAGTTTGCGCTCCTTGAGTTTTCCGAGGATGGTATCCAGCACCTTCATCGTTCCAGGGACAGGGAGCCCTCTCAGCGCGTCATTCGCTCCCAACTCCAGAACGACAGCATCAGCATTATCAGGAAGAGCCCAATCGAGCCGGGCGAGGCCATCGGCCGCAGTATCGCCGGAAACGCCTGCGTTTATGACTTTGACGTTAGCCGCGCGCGATTTCAGCGTCTTTTCGAGCTGGGCTGGGAAACTTGCGTCCGGCCGAAGCTGATAGCCGGCCGTCAGGCTGTCGCCAAGTGCGACGATCACAATCTCACGGGAATTATCCTGAGCCATCAGGTCAGCCCGGATAGCCGAGCAGGCGAGCGCGGCTAAAACGCTCGCAAAAACAGTGAACGGTTTCCATATGCTGTTTCGTATCATTCGGAGCCTGATTTCCTCTTTGGTAATCGGTAACGGATATGCGCATTCCATATCGGAGTTACATGCCACGTGTCTGAAAACATCATTACCCTCAAAGATGTTCATCTCACGCTTCGCAGCCGCGCGGGCTCTGTTCCTATTCTGCGTGGCGTCAATCTCGGCATCCGCGCAGGCGAGGCCTTGGGTGTGGTCGGGCCGAGCGGCTCCGGCAAGTCCACCCTGCTGATGATAATGACCGGACTTGAGACAGCATCAAGCGGCGCGGTAAGCGTTGCAGATCACGACTTCATGGCACTCGGTGAGGATGCGCTGGCGCGGGTGCGCGGCGAGAATATCGGCATTATCTTCCAGTCTTTCCACCTGGTGCCGACACTGACAGCTCTCGAGAATGTGGCGCTTCCGCTGGAGTTTCTTGGCCGCCTGGACGCCGAGGAGCGCGCGGCCGACGTGCTGCAGTCAGTGGGTCTTGGCCATCGTTTCAGCCATTTCCCGGCCCAGCTTTCCGGCGGCGAGCAGCAGCGTGTCGCCATCGCCCGGGCGCTAGCGTCAAATCCAAAAATCCTGTTCGCCGACGAGCCGACCGGCAATCTCGATGCGAAAACTGGCGAGCAGATCATGGATCTTTTGTTTTCTCTGCATCAGCGGCATGGCGCAACGCTGGTGCTGATTACCCACGATCAACGATTGGCGGCGCGCTGCGGGCGCATTGTCGCCATCAGGGATGGACAGGTCGAGCCCTCCGATATGGTGCTGGAGAGCGTCGCGTGACAGCCATTCCCGCTGAAGCAGCCAGCCGCAGCCGTGCCCTGCATCTGCCGCTCTCTTTTCGGCTTGCGCTGCGCGAACTGCGTGGCGGTATCGCGGGATTCTACATCTTCATAGCGTGCATCGCACTCGGCGCGGCGGCGCTGGCGGCGATCGGCACGCTGTCATCGGCGATCCAGACCGGCATCACGCGGGAGGGGCAGGTGTTGCTCGGCGGCGATGTCGAAGCGAGCCTGGTCCATCGCCGCGCGAGCGATGCCGAGCGTGCGTTTCTCGCCCGGGAAGGGCCGCTCAGCGAGGTGGCGACCTTGCGGGCCATGGCCCGGCTTACGGATGGCTCCAGCCAGGCTCTGGTTCTGCTCAAGGCCATCGACAACGCCTATCCGCTTTACGGTGCCGTAGTGCTGGAAGACGCGGCGACTCTGAAAGACGCCGTGCGCCCAGGCGGCGCCGTGGTGGAGCGGGCACTGCTCGAACAACTCGGCCTCAAGAAGGGGGACCGCTTCAATATCGGAGAGACCGCAGTTGAGATCACCGCGGTCATGCTGTCCGAGCCGGACCGCCTGTCCGCCGGCCCAAGCCTGGGTCCGCGAGTCATGGTTTCGCTAGATACGCTTGCCAAGACGGGTCTCGCCCAGCCTGGAAGCCTGATCGACTGGCGCTATCGCATTAAGGAGGCCGACGCCGGCGAAATTACCGGTTTCAAAGACAAAATCGCCCGCGAATTGCCGAATTCCGGCTTCCAGGTGCGCGATAAGAGCGACCCCTCGCCGGGGATCAGCCGCGCCATCGAGCGGCTTGCCGACTTCCTCACCCTCGTCGGCCTCACCGCCCTGCTTGCGGGGGGCATTGGCGTTGCGAACGCGGTCAGCGCCTTCATCGAGCGCAAGCGCAAAGTCATCGCGATCTACAAAGCCGTCGGCGCCCCACGCGATCTGGTCACCCGCAGTTTTCTGGTCCAGGTGATGCTGCTTGCCGCCATCGGCATCCTGATCGGCCTCGTCGTCGGTGCGGCACTGCCATTTATCTTCACTGCCGCTTACGGATCGTTGCTGCCGGTCAGGCTGGAGATCGGCATTTATCCGAGCGGCCTGCTCTGGGCAGCCGCTTATGGCCTGCTGACCGCGCTCATCTTCATGCTGTGGCCGCTCGGCCGTGCCAGCCAGATCCGGGCAGGCGAACTGCTCCGGGAGGAAGTCGCAGGCCGGAAAGGATGGCCGCCGTTCCCTTTCATGTTGGGATCCTTTGCTTGCACGGCCCTGCTCGTCATCACCGCAATCGTGTTTGCCGATGACCGCAAAATCGCTGCGATCACACTTGCGGCTGTCGCGGTTACATTTCTGCTGTTCGGCGGTTTGGGCCAGGGCTTCCGTTGGCTCGCCCGCAATCTGCCGCGGCCACGTTTGCCAGCCCTGAGGCTGGCGCTCGCCAATATCGCCGGGCCAGGCGGATTGACGCAAACCGTTACCATTTCACTAGGTACCGGCCTTACGCTCCTGACCGCCATTGCGCTGACCAATGCCTCGCTGACTGAGGAACTGCGCACCGAAGTTCCCGAGCGCGCACCATCGCATTTCTTCGTGGGCATTCCGAAAACCTCTTACGACAGTTTTGCCGCACTGGTCGCCGAGAAGGCGCCCGGTTCCGACCTCGAGGCCGCGCCGATGCTGCGCGGCAAGATCGTCTCGCTTGCCGGCGTCCCAGCCGCCCAGATCAAGGCGCCGCCGCAGGCCGAATGGGTGCTGAACGGGGACCGCGGCCTCACCTTCTCGGACACGCCGCCCGCAGATTCTCAGGTGGTAGAGGGCAAATGGTGGCCAAAGGACTATAACGGCGAGCCGCTGGTCTCGTTCGAGGTGGAACTGGGACGGGCGCTTGGCTTGAAGATCGGTGACCTCGTCACCGTCAATGTGCTCGGACGCAATGTTAGCGCGAAGCTCGCCAATTTCCGCACCGTCCGCTGGAATTCCTTCGGCATCAATTTCGTGATGATGTTCTCACCGAATACGCTCAGGGCTGCCCCCTATAATGTGCTCGCCACACTCGCATGGAGCGTGCCGCATGATGACAAGGCGGAAGCAGAGGTGGTGCGTGCCGTAACTCAGGCATTTCCAAGCGTCACATCGGTCCGCGTCCGCGATGCGCTGGAGACCTTCAACAGCCTTATGGGCAAGGTATTCACAGCCATTCGGGTAGCCGGCGGCTTGACCTTGTTCTCCGGCGTGCTGGTGCTGGCTGGGGCGCTCGCAACCGCACGCGCAAGGCGCATTTATGAGGCTGTGATCCTGAAGACGATCGGCGCCACGCGCTGGCGGATTGTATCCGCGCATCTGGCCGAGCACCTGATCCTGGGGCTTGCGACAGCGCTCGTCGCCTCGGCGGCAGGCGCACTCGTATCTTACGTAATATTAACCGAGTTGATGGACGTTGGATTTCATCCGTCGGCTACCGCCCTATTGCAGGCGAGTTTTTTCGCGACCATATTTATGATCGCATTCGGCCTGTTCGGAACCCTGAGGGTGCTCGGCGCAAAGGCGTCGCCCTATCTGCGGTCCGAATAGACGGGGCGAAGCTGCACTTCGTTGTGGTCATACCTTGGTCACTACGCTATCGCGTAGAATGGTAAGGTGGTAGACTATAAGGATCGAAGGGGCGGATCGTTCCCGGGAATGGGAAGAATTCGTGAAGGGATTTGAAATGGCCGACCTGAATAGAAGCACGCTCGCCGGGACGCGCGCCGGTGTTGACGTCATTGACGTTGGGCTGCGCGCTTATATGCTGCGCGTCTACAACTACATGGCCGCCGGCTTGGCGATCACGGGCGTTGTGGCCTATCTGTTCTACTCGCTGGCCGTCGTCCACACCGCCGCTGGCGTAGAGTTGACCGAATTCGGCCGGCTGATTTTCGTCAGCCCGCTGAGATGGGTGATCTTGCTCGCGCCGCTCGGCGTGGTGTTCTTCCTCTCCGCAAGGCTGCAGAGCATGAGTCTTGCCGGTGCGCAGTTCACCTTCTGGCTTTATGCGGCCCTCGTGGGTGCATCGCTGGCGTCGATCTTCCTGGTCTATGCCCATGGCTCGATCGCGCAGGTGTTCTTCATCACTGCTGCGACATTCGGCGGGCTTAGCATTTACGGCTACACGACGCGCAGCGACCTGTCCGGCTGGGGCTCGTTCCTGATCATGGGCCTGATCGGTATCATCGTTGCGGGCCTCGTGAACCTGTTCCTGCAGTCGACCGGCCTGCAGTTCGCGATCTCAGTTATCGGCGTGCTGATCTTCAGCGGCCTTACTGCCTATGACACTCAGCAGATCAAAGAGGTCTATTTCGAGGGTGATAGCCAGCTCGTCGCCGGCCAGAAGGCCATCATGGGCGCGCTGCGTCTCTATCTGGACTTCCTCAATCTGTTCCTGATGCTGCTGTCACTGTTCGGCAATCGCGAATAATCGCAGCACACGAGACAAGCCTATGAAGCCCCGCGAAAGCGGGGCTTTTGCTTTTGTATGGCAGCCGTCCTCCGAGTAGGGTCACACCCGCGTCGTTATCCGAATTGGAATCTGATGACCACGGCCCCTCCCGCAAGAATATGGCCGGTTCTCGATCTCTCTGGCGCGCAATGACGCCAGAGGCTCTACTCGCCCGTAGAGGAAGAATTTCCCTACGCCTTGATCAGCTCCAGCCTGCGACGGTCGAAGACGCGCAGCACGCGGCAGAGGTCATGTCCACGCTTCAGGATTAGCCCCGTTGCAGCGATCACGCTGTAGGCGCCCTGCCGCCTGGCGAATTTCGGTGCTTTTTCGATCCGGTAGAGCGGCGCTTCCGCCGTGCGGCGGAATACCGAGAAGACCGCCCGGTCGCGCAGCATGTCGATCGCATAATCTCGCCACTCGCCCTCTGTGACATGCCGGCCGTAGACCGACAGGATTTGATTGAGCTCTAGGCGATTGAACGTCACCATCGTTGGCCGCCCGCCGGAGAACCCAGGAAAACTTGTGGGTCGGATGTCGCCGGCGGGGCGGAAAAATATCGGCTCAATATCGCTCATCGCGCCTCCCGATTTGTCGTAAACACATATCATCGGCGTCCATTAAGCAAATAGCAAGTGTGAGCTTGAGCCAGAACAGGAGAAATTCCGTGCCGGGTAGGAGGCTTGCACCATATCGCGCAGAATTTGCTTTCGAAGCTGGCGCAAGCTGACAAACGAGACTTCTTCACCTTGAAATAATTTGTAACAAAGATCACGAAACTGCCCAGATTTGCCCATTCAGAGGCCGTATTGCCCCGTATACTATTAATCGTTGCCTCTTGGCCCGGTCTGTAGGAGGCAGCCCGTCCGACGCCCCCGCCCCCCGGGGGTCTTCTCTCCGGACCGGGCCGCTTAAGGCAACGGGTGTTCCCCATATATCGTCCTGGCGAGCCTGATATCAGGCTCGCCATTTTCATGTGCCTGTGGACGCCCTGCGTTCCCCATGGGAGCCGCCTCTGGCTCTTCCCGTCCGCATCGGTCACCATCTCCCGGAATGATTCGTAGCGGAGGGGACCACGCGTCATGACACGAACGGCCAGCCTGGCTTATTCGAGATTTACCGTCGATCTCTGGTGGACCGACATTAATGACGTCGAGATCGGCTTCTTCCGCCAATCACGGCACCGCGCCAAATCGCGGCAGTTCAGCAAGGATTCCGATGTTATCGGCGAGGTCGACGTCAATGGCGAGCGAACGGGTCTCCTCACCTATCGCCGCGGCGCCTGGGATGACGCACAGGGGATGAAGAAACGCCTCGTGGTGAAGCTGTTCTCGCCGGAAATGTCATGGCGCGGCAGCATGGAATGTCTGCTCGGCCGCAGCCTGCAACTCACCCTCGGGGCTCACGGCCTGCCCGTCCTGTGCTTCAATGTGAACCTTACCGGGCACGACCAGATCATCCAGGTGGAACGCTCGGCACATAAATGGCCTCTGGTGCCAGAGGATTACTCCTTCTTCATCAGCGAGGACAGGAAGGCGCGCTTCTATCGTTTGCGCCGCGACTGGATCAGCATCGGCCAGGACTACACGCTTTATGATGCGACAGGGATGAAAGTCGGACATCTCAATGGCCGGGTGCTCGACCTTGGCGGGCGCTGGGATGTGAAACTGCGCGAGGATCACGACAATCCCCGCGTGAAGGGCGTGCTGCAGCTGTTCTGCGGCATGCTCCGTTATCGGGCCGCCTGCGCTCGCCAAATGCGGGAGCTCGCCCGTCAGATCCATCATGGACATATCGTGCCGGAAATCGACACACAGGAGAATGAGCTCTATCTCAACCCGCGCCGGGCGAATAATTAGGCGATCCCTTCAACCGCCCGCGTCCACGAGCGCCAGATAGCGGCGCACCACCTCAGCTGGCGGCCCATCTGCCGCCAGCGCCCCTTCGTGGATGAGGACGGCGCGGTCATAGTCCGCGATCAGCTCGAAATCATGAGTGACCGTGATCACCGTCTGCGGCAGGTCATGCATCAAGCGGGTGAAACGGCGCCGGGCAGCAAGGTCGAGCGAGTTCAGCGGCTCATCGAAAATGATGTAACGCGGCTCCATGACCAATACGGAAAGCAGGCTGAGGAGCTTCTGTTCGCCGCCGCTGAGCAGATAGGCCGGCGCCGCACGGCGGCCGGTGAATTTGTGCGCAGCCAGGATGGCGTCCACTCTCGCGGTGATCTCGTCCTTCGGTCGATTCATATTGCGCAAGCCGAAGGCAATATCCTCCTCGACAGTCGGCATCACAATCTGATGCTCCGGATTCTGGAAGACGTAGCCGACCAGGCGGCGTACCTTCGAGGCATCTTTCGCCGTCGAAATCCCGTCGACGACAACTTCACCGCGTTTCGGGATCAGGAGTGCATTAAGCATCCGCGCGAGCGTGGTCTTGCCCGAACCATTGGCACCGAGCACGGCGATCCGCTTCTCCGTTAGGCGCAGATTGATGTCGTTCAATACCACGCGGCCGTCGAAATCGTGGAAAACCCCTCTAATTTCAATCATTGGCTATGGAGGCTGGGCCGACGGTTCAGTTTATAATAAGAATAGTTTAAAATTGGGCCGCTTGTATCGTGGCCATATAAGCGTTACTTAGTTACATGCTACTTGCAAGTGGCATGCGAAGGATGTTGATGCTGACCGGGCTCTTCCCAGAACCAAGCCATGATCACGGCCCATGTGTTGAACAGGCGGTCGCGCGTGCAAGGCGTGTCTGCGAGGCCCGTGGCATCAAGCTCACGTCTCTGCGTGAAGCTGTGCTGCGTGTCCTCACCGGCTCGCACAAGGCGCTCGGCGCCTACGACATCATTGACCGCATGCATGAGCAAGGCCGCCGGCTCGCGCCGATCTCCGTTTACCGCATCATAGATGTGCTCCTCGAGGCCGGTCTTGTACACCGGCTGGAAAGCAAGAACGCCTATTTTGCATGCCTCTCGCGACATAAGGACAGCGCTTCGATGGTCGTCCTCCTATGCGAGGCCTGCAACCGCGTGGCCGAGGCCGAAGCGCCCGACGCCTGGGGCGCAATCAAAGCAATCACGCAGGACACTGGCTTTGCCGTTTCCGCAACCGTTCTGGAGATCCAGGGCCAATGCCCCGATTGCCGCAAACACCCTCCCAAGGCCGCATGAGCGAGGCGGGATGAGCCCTTCCATCGCCGTCTTACAGCCGACCGAGCCGGCGCGCGAGGCTGTATCGATAAGGCAGGGGCCTTCGCTGATCACAGCGCGCAGCGTTGGGATCGATCTTGGCGGACGGATGGTGCTCGACCGCATCGATCTGGAGCTGCGCGGCGGCGAAATCGTCACTCTGATCGGGCCAAACGGTGCGGGCAAGACCACCCTCGCGCGGGTGCTTCTCGGGCTTTTGCGGCCGACGCGCGGTGCCGTAACCCGCATCCCCGGCCTGCGCATCGGCTATGTGCCGCAGCGCTTTGCCGTCGATCCGACCATTCCCATCAAGGTCACCCGCTTTCTCACACTCGGTGTTCGCGCGAGACCTGCCGCTATTGCCAGCGTGCTCGCGGAAGTTGGCGCGAGCCACCTGGCCAACCGGCCCCTTTCCGCGCTGTCAGGCGGTGAATTCCAGCGTGTGTCGCTCGCGCGGGCTCTGATCGCCGAGCCGCAATTCCTGATGCTTGACGAGCCGGTGCAGGGTGTCGACTATTCGGGCGAGGCCCAGCTTTACGCCCTTATCGGCCAGATCCGCGATAAGCGTGGCTGCGGCATTCTGCTCATCTCCCATGATCTGCACATCGTGCTGGGCGCCAGCGACCGCGTGATCTGCCTCAATCGCCATATCTGCTGTGAGGGCGTGCCGGAAACGATCGCCGCGCATCCGGAATATGTGCGCATGTTTGGCCGCGAGGCTGGCCGCGCCGTCGGCATTTATCGCCACAGCCATGACCATGAGCACGACCTCTCCGGCGCAGTAAAGGACGCCGCCTGCTGCGCGGACCACACGCATGATTGACGATTTTCTGGTGCGCGCGGCGCTGGCTGGTATCGGCGTGGCGCTGCTCACGGCACCGCTTGGCTGTTTTGTGGTCTGGCAAAGGCTTGCGATGTTCGGCAACAGCATCGCTCATTGCGGCCTGCTTGGCGTCGCTATTGGCGTGCTGCTCAGCATCGACCTGACGCTCGGCGTGATCGTGGTGTCGCTGGCGCTCGCGATGTTACTCATCGGCTTGCAGGGCCAGAAGCTGCTGCCGCAGGACACGCTGCTCGGCATCCTCGCCCATGCCGCATTGGCCGCTGGCCTCCTTGCTGCCACCTGGGTCGGCGGCACGCGCCTCGATCTGATGGGTTATCTGTTTGGCGATATCCTTGCCGTGTCCCGCGCCGATATTGCATGGATTTTCGCCGGGGTGGTGATGGTCGGCGGCGCGATGCTTTATCTCTGGCGGCCGCTGCTTTCCATGAGCGTGCATGAGGAGTTGGCCGCCGCCGAAGGTGTCCCAGTTGGCGTCGTGCGGGCCGCCTTCATGCTGCTGATCGCCTTCACCGTCGCAATCAGCATCAAGATCGTTGGCATCCTGCTGATCACCTCACTGTTGATTATTCCCGCGGCAGCTGCCCGCGCATTCGCCTCCTCGCCGGAGCGCATGATCGTTGGGGCGGTGCTGCTTTCGGCAATCGCAGTGCTGGCCGGGCTCGGCTTTTCCGTCCAGCTCGACACACCGGCCGGCCCGTCGATTGTGCTGATGCTGACTGCCCTTTTTGCTCTCACGGTGCCGCTGCTGATGCGTCAAGGCGCACGCTGACTGTGACAATGCTGGGCTTTATGGTGCCGAAGCGCTAAAACATCCAGGAACGGCGACCACACTTCGGAGTTTTCATTCCCATGCAACATCTTGCTGACAGGCGGCCTACCCACGCCGTGAAGGTCGGCGGCGTGGCCATCGGGGGCAATGCGCCGGTCGTGGTGCAGTCGATGACCAACACCGATACCGCTGATGTGCAGAGCACGGCGCGCCAGGTTGCCCAGCTCGCACAGGCGGGCTCGGAGCTTGTGCGCATCACCGTGGATCGCGACGAGGCTGCGGCGGCAGTTCCGCATATCCGTGAGCGGCTGCTAGCGATGAATGTGCATGTCCCGCTGGTTGGTGACTTCCACTATATCGGCCATAAGCTGCTGAGCGATCACCCCGCCTGCGCCGAAGCGCTCGACAAATATCGTATCAATCCCGGCAATGTCGGCTTCAAGGACAAGCGCGATCGACAGTTCTCCGCGATCATCGACATCGCGCTGCGCTATGGCAAGCCGGTGCGGATCGGTGTCAATTGGGGGAGCCTGGACCAGGATCTCCTCACCCGGCTCATGGATGAGAACGCTGCCTCACCGGAGCCAAAGGATGCCCGCGCAGTGTTGCATGAGGCGATCGTGCAATCGGCACTGCTCAGTGCCGAGCGTGCCGAAGAACTCGGCATGGGCACCGATCGCATTATCCTGTCGGCAAAAGTGAGTGCGGTGCAGGATCTCATCAGCGTCTACAAAATGCTCGCGGAGCGGGGACGCTATTGCCTCCATCTCGGCCTGACTGAGGCGGGGATGGGAACAAAGGGCATCGTCGCATCGACGGCGGGGATTGGCATTCTATTGCAGCAGGGCATTGGCGACACGATACGGGTTTCACTCACCCCGGCACCAGGGGAAGCCCGCACCCGCGAGGTGGAGGTAGCCCAGCAGATCCTCCAGACCATGGGTCTGCGCTCCTTCGTGCCGGTGGTGGCCGCGTGTCCGGGCTGTGGGCGCACGACCTCGACGCTGTTCCAGGAATTGGCACACGACATTCAGACGATGATCGCAACCAATATGCCGGAATGGCGCAAGAGATATCCGGGCGTCGAGGCGCTGAACGTTGCGGTCATGGGCTGCATTGTCAACGGACCGGGCGAATCCAAGCACGCCGACATCGGCATCAGCCTGCCTGGCACCGGGGAGAGCCCTGCCGCGCCGGTCTTCATCGATGGCAAGAAAGCTATGACCCTTCGCGGCCCGACGCTGGCTAAGGATTTTAAGGCTTTGGTCGAGGATTACATCGAGCGACGCTTCGGCAACCGGCAGGACCAGCCCCCGCAGGCGGCGGAATAACCCGTCACACCCGTTGCAGGCTGCTCGCCCGCAACAGCTTTGCGGCGAGCTGGTCGGCAGGTGTGGCGCCGGAAACAAGGGGCACGCCGTCCACGACGATGGTTGGCACACTGTCAACGCCGATGTCGTGCGCACGGTCGATCTCCTCGCGCACTTCCGCCGCGCCCAGACCTGACGTAAGCACTTTGGTGATTTTGCCACCGTCGATGCCGGCGGCTTCGCCGACTGCGACGAGCACCGACATCTCGCCGATATTGCGCCCTTCATGAAAGTAGGCGACGAACAGGCCCTCGACGACGTCTTCCTGCTTGCCTTTCTGGCCAGCCAGCCAGATCAGCCGGTGAGCGTCGAAGGTATTGGGCGTCCAGCTCATCTTCTCATAGTGGAAGTCGAGGCCCACCATGCGTCCGGCTTCGGCGACACGGGCGTCGAGCTTGTCGGAATATTCCAGCGATCCGAACTTCGCCTGCCGATAGACGCGGCGGGGCACGCCTTCCTTGGGCATACCGGGATTGAGTTCGAAGGGTTTCCAGCGGATGTCGAGCGCAAGCTTGCCACTCAGCAGCGCACTGGCGCGCTCGATCTGCCGCTTGCCGATCCAGCACCAGGGGCAGATCGCATCCGAGATGACCTCGATGGTCAGAAGTGGTTGTTCCATTGACGTGACTCTTAGTACCAGAGGCCGCTGATATGGTAGCTCGGCCGCTGGCGTGCCAGGGGGAAACGGCCGGTGACGTCGGTGGCGCCATCAAGACCGACCGGCCGCGCGGCGGTCGTTCGTCTCAACTGGCGCAGCCGGGCGATGCGTTCCTCTGTGGGTGGATGGGTGCGCAGAAGCGACGGCACGGGGACGCGCCGCCCTGGCAAGAAGATGTTCTCCCATGCCCCGCCCTGATATCCCTCGATCTTCGCCAGCGCCGAGATCAGCCCATCGGGGTCGCCTGTGAGGTCGGCGCCTTCCAAATCGGCGCCGTATTCGCGCGATCGCGATAGCCCGAGCTGCAACAAGCTCGAAAGGGTTGGAGCGAAATAGAGCAGGATAATGCCGATCCAGGATATCGGCGCGCGATCGAGGAACGCCAGCGGCAGATTGATAAGAAACAGAAGCACCCCCAGCATGGACATGAAGTGAGTGTACCGGCTGAGCGTATCCGCAAGGTTCATGACCCAGAGATCATTGTGTCGAATATGGCCAATTTCGTGCGCCAACACGCCGGTCAGTTCGCGCGCATCGAGATTGGTCAGCATGCCGTGGGTTATGGCGATCACGCTGTCGGATTGGGTCCCCGTCGCGAACGCGTTCAGGATCGGGCTCGGTATGATATACAGCTTGGGGACGGCGGGTAACCCTGCCCGTCGCGCCAGCTCTTCCACAGCCCGCAAAAGCCGCGTTCCGCCCGTTCGTGGGGTGACACGCTGTCCGCCATACATGCGCAAAATGACTTCTGGCGCAATACGCGGGCTGATCAGCAGCAACACGACGATGAAGACGAAGGTCCACACGATCCCGCTCCGTCCCCAGAGCGTGTAGGCGCAAAGCGCGGTAATCAGCCCGATGCCCCCTATAAGGACCAGCGAATGTAGGACGTTGCGGGAACCTGTCGCCAGCTCCGTGGGCGCGCCGTTGTAAGAAACCATGAGTAAAATCCGCAGGAGAGAACCGCCGTTCTGTTAGATAGTCGCAGCCGGCAGGAATTGCGACGTCGCTACGGCCTCCCCTCGAGCGTATCGGCCGGTCAAAGCAGCTCGGGAATCAACGAATCGGGCTCAGGTGGCGGGTGTTGCAGGAGCAGCGGCACGATCTCTTCGGCCTTCTCCACGACAACATAGCGCGTAGTGAACCCTTCGCGCAGGAACGCCTCGCCGTGCATCTGGTCGAAAAGCTCCAGAAGCTTGTCCCAGTAGTGATCGATATTGGCCAGGATGACGGGCTTTTCGTGTATGCCGAGCTGAACCCAAGTGAGCTGCTCGACAAGCTCCTCGAGCGTCCCAAGCCCGCCAGGAAGCGCGACGAATGCCTCGACACGCTCGAACATCAGCATCTTGCGCTCATGGAGAGTGTCCACGACGACATACTCGTCCACTTGCGTATAGGCGTTTTCGCGCGGGATCAGCAGCTTGGGGATGATGCCCGTTACTTTGCCGCCGCTCGCCTGGGCGGCCCCGGCAACTTCTCCCATAAGACCATTGCCACCTCCGCCATAGACCAGCCTGATTCCCGCCTCGGCGATCATTCGCCCCAGAGTTCTGGCGGCTTCTGTGAAAAGGGGATTTTTGCCAACGCCTGAACCACAATACACGCAAATACTGCTGATTTTCGCTTGGTTCATAATGCTTTTTCGCACCTTGGTTCACTTGCCGTCAAGATCATGGTAAGAACGATCCGCTGATCCCATGCTGGCCTGAGATATCGCATGCTTCCACGATATAGGTTGGATATGATGCGGTTGGTCGGCGACCATTTGTTAGGATTGTTAAGGTTGAAACAGCCTGCTTCTGCGTGCTGAAGATCATTTCAGGTCTACGCGTGAGCTTCTAGCTCACCGGAGGGACAAAGGGACCAGTCGGGCGGCGATCGGCCGGGGATGCCGAAGCGTTGCAGGTTAGCGCATCGAGAAGGTCACACTTATGCGCCGGGCACGGGTATTGCTTTTCCTCTTTTTAGTCGCGATCACGGCCGTGGCTTATATCGGCTTACGAGATGGATGGGAGTTACCCTCGCTTCCGGGCAAGGAAGATTCGGCTACGACCTCTGCGGACGCTGAGCGCTCTGCAAAAGGCGACGCGGCGCGCCCGACATTCGACGTGGTGCGAGCCGAACCAAGCGGCGACCTCGTTATGGCTGGCCGTGCCGAGCCCGGCTGGACGGTGACCGTTGAAGGCAATGGCAAGGTTCTGGGCAGCACCGTCGTCGACCCAAATGGCGAGTGGATCATTCAGCCGACCGATCCCATCGCCAAGGGAGAGCATTCGCTTCAGCTCAAATCTCAGTCACCCAAGGGCGAGCAGACGCTCTTCTCCTCCCAGCGTTTGGCCTTGTCGCTTGGCAGCGATCCTTCGAAGCGCCGACCGCTGGTGGCTCTGACCGAGGAAGGCGAGCCAACCCGCGTTCTGCAAATGTCGCCGCCGGTTTCGGATGAGAAACGCATGGCCGCCGCTGGGCCAACTGCCACGGCAAACATAGAAGCACCCCCCGTCAAACCTGACATCCCTTCCCCCGAGCAAAGCTCAACGCAGGTCAGCTTCACCTCTGTGGATTATGAGCAGGTCGTTGGCCGCAGCACGGTGTTTCTGAGCGGGCGCGGTACGCCGGGTTCACGGCTGATGCTCTATCTGGACAATGAATTCGTAGGGACGGTAACTGTCGATGCCACGGGGGGCTGGACCTTCAAGGCGGTGCGCGATCTTACCCCTGGTACGCATGCACTGCGTGCCGATAGCGTCGAGCTAGCAAGTGGCAAGGTGCTTGCGCGGGCTGAGGTGAGCTTCGATCGTCAAGGACCTCAGATTGCAGGCTTGGAGGATCCTGTAGGGAGTTCTGTGCAGACGGCTCAGGCCTCGCGCGACCGGTCACCTGTAGGGCAGCCTCAGCTGGCTGGGGGTAAAGAGACTCCCAAACAGGGGAACGGCACACCTGGACCTGTCAAGGTTGCCGACACGGGCCAGGCGATCGATGATACGCCGCAGGACGGCAATGTCATTATCGTGCGACGCGGGGATACACTCTGGCATATCGCTCGCCAACATTATGGCAATGGCAAGAAGTTTACCGAAATCTTCCAGAACAATCGCGGCCAGATCCGCAACCCGAATCTCATCTTTCCGAGCCAGCGTTTCTCGATACCGCGATAAGCTTTACCAACAGGCGCTGTTGACGCGGGCTCCGACTGCCATCCAGCGGGACTGAGCTACGCCTTTCGCCCTATCGCTCCATGGGTCGCCGGGGCAGCGACCGCTGCAGCCTTGCCACCGCGCCGGAAGAAGCCCCGATGCACCGGGCTGGCGGTGAGACTCGTCGAGAGCCCGAGAACGCTTTCCGATGCACCGAGCACAATGACGCCATCCTCTGCGAGAATGCGTGTCATGCGATTGAGAATGTCGGATTTGCGGCTTGGCTCGAAGTAGATCAGCACGTTCCGACAAAAGATGATGTCGAAATTGCCGAGCAGCGCAAAGTCGTCGAGCAGATTGAAATGCCGGAAATTCACCCGCTGACGAATGCTCGGCTTGAGCTGCCAGTCGTCGCGGACCTGGGTAAAGAAGCGGAGGAGCTGTTGGGTGGCCATTCCGCGCTGCACCTCGAACTGCGAATATATTCCCGCCCGCGCCTTCGCCAGAACCGCCTCGGAGATATCGGTCGCAACGATCTCCACCCGCCAGCCAGCAAGGCGCGAGGCAAAATCTTCCAGGATCATGGCGATCGAATAGGGCTCCTGGCCCGTCGAGCTCGCAGCGCACCAGATCCGCAGCGAACGCCGGTTCGCACGTGCCGTGATGAGCTCGGGCAGCACGAAATCCTTCAGCTTGTCGAATGGCAGCTTGTCGCGGAAGAAATAGGTCTCGTTGATCGTCATCGCCTGGACGACTTCCTGGGCGAGACCGGGATGGAGCCCGCGCTCCATCGCACGCACCAGCTCCGTCAGTCCGGAGAAGCCCTCGCGGCGCACGATCGGTGCGACGCGGCTTTCGACGAGGTAGCGCTTGTCGTTGTCCAGAACGAGCCCGGACGCGCGCCGTAGATAAGCGCAGAGGGCGTCATAGGACTGCGCCTTTTGCGCCTCGCTTTCCCACACTGGCACGTCGCTCATCGGAACCTGCTCGCCCTCTTACTCACTTCAACAGGGACGCCGTTGCGCCACGCTCTTATGCATCCACCAAGCCGATCTGGATGAGCTTCTCGCGGACGATGAACTCGTCGAATGGCTTCATGATGTACTCGTCCGCGCCGGCGCTCATCGCGCGCTGGATCATGTCGACGCTGTTCTCGGTCGTGCAAAACACCACTTTCGGCTTGTCGCCCTCGGGCATGCCGCGCAGTTGCTTGAGAAACTCAAAGCCACTCATCACCGGCATGTGCCAGTCGAGCAGGATCATGTCTGGCATGGCAGCCGCGCAGTTTTGCGCGGCTGCAGCACCGTCCTCAGCCTCACGGACCTGGAAGTCCATGCGCTCCAGCATCTGCCGTGCGATCTTGCGGATCACTGCCGAGTCGTCGACGACAAGCGCTTGCTTCATAGCGCATCTCCTCAGGGGACAGCCTGCCCTGCTTTGGCCTTCAGCTCTGGAACGCGAATAGAGTGTCGATGTCGAGCACCGGGATCAGCAGTTTGCCGACGCGGTAAAGCCCACCAGTCAGTCGCGAACGGTCGGGATCGAAATGCGCCGGGATCGGAATCTGCATCGACTTGGCGAGCGAAAGCACATCGCCAACCTCATCGACGATGAGCGCAAAGTTTTCGCCCTTGTGCTCAATGCCGATCGCCAGCGCGTCCTGGGTGTTGACATCGGCGGGCATGCGCAAGCGCCGGCGCAGGCTGACGGCGGTGACGATCTTGCCGCGCAGATTGACGAGGCCGGCAATATCGCTCGGTCCCTTTGGCACCGATGTGACAGAGGTGATGCGGAAGATGGTGTGCGTGTGCTCCACCGGCAGGCCGAAGATCTCCTTGTTCACGAAGACAGTGAAATAACTCCGTTCGCTGTCGATCGTGCTGTCGATGGGCTCTTTGAGCGCGGCGTTCATCATGCTGCCATTTCCCTTGCCAGATAGCTGGCTCCGCTCTCGCGCTCGTTGAGCGCCAGGAGAGACGAGAGCGTATTCAAGAGATATTGACGGTCGAGCTTGCTGACATTGGCTGTCATGCGGTGATCCGAAGCCATGGAGAGCACGGCGGGTGTCGGCACTTCGTGCAGCACCAGTATCGGCAGATCGTCGGAAACCAGCCCATCACGCAGGGTCGTCGCCAGGGGCAGGCCGTCCTTACCCATCATCTGTGCATCGAGGAGCACGGCGTCGAACTTGCTTCCGCCGTCCAGCTCCGACTGCGCCTCGTCGGTGGAGAGCGTCGTCGTGACCCTATAGCCAGCGCCGGTCAGCACCGGCAGCAGTGTATCGCGGAAGAACGGATCCTTCTCGGCGTAGAGGAGCTGTCTGGGCTCCTGCTGGGTAAGGCTGGAGAAGGCCAGCTGCATGTAATAGGTCACGTCGATCAGCTCGACTGGCTCGCCCTTGATTTCGGCCGAGCCGACGATATCGCCCGCCTGACTCTGCAACTGGACTTCGAGCTTCTCTTCCAAGATATCGATGATCTCGTCGACAAGCAGACCGATGGTGCGATCCTGGGCGGTGATGACCAGTACGGGGTGCGATTTGCGGGTAATCTCGTGCATTGGCGCGAGCGGCAGCAGTGGCATCAGGCGGCCCTGGTGAAGCATGAGGAACTGATTGCCCGAGCGTTCGATGCGGGAGGCGTCCACCATCTCGATGCGGGCCAAGAGGGAGAGCGGCAGGACCTTGGGTAGCCCTTCGCCGGCGCGGAACAGCACCAGACGGGTGCGCTCTTCACTGGAGAATGTTTCCTTGGCCGCCTCACGCTTCTTTTCGCCGGATGCGAGGCCAAGCTCCTGGGCAATTCCGCCGGGATCGAGAATAAGCACCACTGAACCATCACCGAGAATGGTCTGCCCGGTGAAGATCTTCAGGTGCGCTAGCGATGCATTCAGCGGCTTGACGACGATTTCCTGGACATCCAGAACCGCATCCACCCGCACGCCGATCGTGCCGCCGCCGACGCGCAGGATGACTACCAGTTGATCGGTGACATGCTCAGGGTGGGTTTCATCCAGACCCAACATACTGTTGAGGTCCAGGACCGGCACCACCTCCTCGCGCAGCTTCAAGACGAGGGCGTTCTGCACCCTGTCGATCACATGGCGCGAGTCGCTACCCAAGCCGACGGCTTCGACAACCGCGCTTTGCGGCAAGGCAAAGCGCTGCTCACCGACTTTCACGATCAGCGCCGGTGCGATGGCCAGGGTCAGCGGGATGCGCAGCGAAAACCGGCTGCCATGGCCTTGCACGCTCGCCAGCGAAACGGAGCCGCCAATCGACTCGATATTGGATCGAACGACATCCATACCGACGCCGCGGCCGGAGACACCGGTCACCTTCGCGGCTGTCGAGAAGCCCGGCTCGAAGATGAAGCGCATGATCTCTTCTTCGCTCATCTGCTGGAGCGTCTGCTCGGTGGCGAGGCTGTTCGAGATCGCCTTCGCCCGGATCTTCTCCATGTTGAGCCCGCGGCCGTCATCGGAGATGTCGATGGTTATCTGGCCCGCTTCATGGGAAGCCGCCACGCGGATCTCGCCGAATTCCGGCTTGCCCGCGGCGATGCGGTCTTCCGGTGTCTCGATGCCGTGGTCGGCGCAATTGCGGATCAGGTGAGTGAGCGGATCGCGCAGCACTTCGATGAGCTGCCGGTCAAGCTCAGTATCGGCGCCTTCCGTCACCAGGTCGATCTTCTTGTTGCACTCGGCGCTGAGCTCGCGAACGAGGCGCGGCAGCCCCGAGAACAGCCGACCGACAGGCTGCATGCGGGCGCGCATCACCGCGTCCTGCAGATCAGTGGTCAGGCCCGAAAGCCGCTGCAACGGCGCTTTGACAGTGTCGTTCTCGCGATGACGGGTGAGCTCCAGCAGCTGATTGCGATTGAGCACCAGCTCGGAGACGAGCTGCATGATGCGCTCAATTGTGTCGACAGCAACGCGAATGGTCTCTGCGCTCTTCGCACCACCGCCACCCCCAGACTGTACACCACCGCCGCCGCCAGCAGCGCCACCGGCAGGAGCCGCCGGGGCACTTTCCGGCTGCGGAGCACTTTGCTTAACCGGGGCGGCAACCGGCAGAGGAACTGCCGGCTGGATCACAGAATCGGCGACAACGGGTTTGAAAACCGGCTCCCCGCTGGTGACTTCGTCCTCAACGACCTCGTCGCCCATATTCACGCTGGCTTCGAGCGCATCAATCAGTTCGCCGTCGTCGCCGTCGGGTTCGGCACCGAGCTGCTCGATCTCCCCGACGATGGATTTGATACGGTCGATCGCCGCCAGGATCAGAGACACCTTGCGCTGGGTGGGCGGAGCGCCGTCGCGCAACTCGCCAATCAGCGTTTCGGCTGAATGCGCAACGCGCTGCAACCGATGCAGGCCAAGAAAGCTGGACGTGCCCTTGATGGTGTGGACCAGACGGAAAATGCCGGCAACTAGAGGGGCGTCGCGGGGATCGCGCTCGAACATCACAAGCTGCGTCTCGACCCCTTCGAGATGCTCGGCGGTCTCAGTCAGAAAGTCTCTTAACAGCTCGTCCATTATTCGTGGCCCTCAATGTCGGCAAGCAAGTTTCTCGGCGAGGTGTTCATGATGCGATTGGCCATGTCCTGGGCGCGCTCGAAGGGCGGCGCATAGCCGTGATTGACAAGGTCCGCTGTGCGGTCGAGCACCTTGCGCAGCCGGACCCCGAGCTTTTCGCAGGTATCCGAGACTTCATCCGCCTCGAGCGTGCCATCGGGGCGCCTGGCCGATTTGATGACCTCAACGCTTTCGAGGATAATCTTGTCGAGCATCACCACCATCGACTCGAAGTCGGTGCGGAACTCCTCGTCTAAACTGTCGTAGATTTCGAGGGTAGCAGCGCTTCCGGGGAGCGGGGAGTTGGTGAAATACTGTCGATAGCTCACCGGCCGCCACGCCAAGATCTCATCGATCATTTCCGGCAACAGGGCGGGAAGGTTTTCGATCAGAAGAAGTATCTCATTGAAATGATTGAGATAGTCGTTTGCGATTCCCGATGCGGGATTGACGAGGGCGGCGGCGCGGTTTTCGAGAGAGCTCATTTCCCTTACCTCCGACCGATCGAGGCAACGGCCATGCTGGGAGCGCGCGATGGAATCATGACAAGTCCGCTGCGTTCGGTGAGATGCCTGTTCTTAAGCTTGATACGCGCGAACTCCTAAGAATCGGTTCCTTGGTTGCGTCGCGCCGCATTTCACGATCCTAAGTTGCGGAAATCTCAGGAGATTGGCTGCCTTGGCAGGATGGGAAGCGCGGCTCGCAAAAGCGGCCGGCAAGCTTGCGGAAGGTTTGGGATGATAGTGCTTCGCTAACCTCAACCGGTTGCGGCTTTTCCGGCCCCGCCACAAGCGGCGGCGCCTCAGCTTGCGCGCGTCAACACGGGGTTTGCGAGTAGCGTTTTGTAGTTGTCCGTCGGAGGTGACAATAGAGGATCTTCACATGCTTTTTCCACGTTTGACCTGGGCCGGCCTTCTCATTTCCACACTGGGCTGGGGTCTGCTGCTTTCCTGCCCCCTCCTTTCACCTCATGGCGTAAGCGCTCCCGAAACAAGCGATCCGCAGCGCTTCATTCTCATCTTCGGCCAGAACGCGATCGTTACGGGGCTTGCCATCGCCTTTCTCGGTACGATGGACAAGGTGATCGGTCTTCTGTCGCGCGCGCCGACGAGTGCGGCCCAGTCGAAGGCCACTGCGGCGCGCGTACAGGCGCTGTCGGCGCCGCAGTTGATGACAACCCGCCAGGCCAACGACGTTGTCACCAAGGGAGCGCTCGCGGGGCGCGACTATGTGCTGTTCCGCGACGGCTCGGTGGTGGTGGAAACGCTGCTGGGGCCGCGCCGCTTCCTGTCGCTCAACGAAGCGCAGGAGTTCATTGGCGAGAATTAGAGCTGGGTCGCCTATGATGAAAGCAGTTGCACGCTATCGCCTTCCCGCCAACGGCTCCAGCTGCCCGCCAACATCATCCCCGCCGCTCCAACGTCATCACCGCGAAAGCGGGGGATCCACTAAACGCATTCCGGTGTAATGAGGCCGGTGCAACACGCAAGGCCTGGCCCTTCCGTTCCGCCGTGGCGTACTGGGGTCCCCGCTTTCGCTGGGATTGCGGTTGTGCATGTTGAGCGTGCGTATCACCTAAGCAGATCAGGTAGTCGTTCCGCTTTCACTGGCGGCCCGCAGAGCCTGCGCCATCTCCTGGAAGGCGTCGGTGCTTGGCGGGTCATGCGGATGCTGCTTCATGCACTCCAGGATCCGCGGCACGATTTCGATGGCCCTGTCCAGCTCGGGGTCGGTGCCGCGGTGATAGCCGCCCATCAATCGCAAATCTCGGGTATCTTCAAATTGCGCGATCATGGAACGCAATTTGATGATCAGGCTGCGCTGCTCCGCCGTCCATACGCTGTTGGCCAGCCGCGACACCGAGGTAAGAATATTCATCGCCGGATAGCGGCCCTGATCGGCGGTGGCCCGATCGAGTACGATATGGCCATCCAGCGTGCCCCGAATGCTGTCAGCGACCGGCTCGTTATGGTCATCGCCATCGACCAGGACCGAGAAGATGCCGGTGATCGAGCCTGTACCCTCCTTGCCAGGCCCCGCCCGCTCCAGCAGCTTCGGCAGATCGCTGAACACGCTCGGCGTATAGCCGCGGGCTACCGGTGATTCTCCTGCCGCCAGCGACACCTCGCGAGCTGCATGGGCGAAGCGGGTGACCGAATCCACGATCAGCAGAACATTCT
>Ga0081540_1001108_pt1 | contig 23889 bp, 22 predicted proteins | sample TabmetS2T1R1_FD_71024 | JGI IMG/M metagenome (GOLD analysis project Ga0081540, IMG submission 71024) | Tabebuia heterophylla rhizosphere microbial communities from the University of Puerto Rico - S2T1R1 | ecosystem: Host-associated > Plants > Roots > Rhizosphere ... | reverse complement strand
GCGGATGATGTCGATCACGCCCGGGCGGGCCAGCTCGAGGTCGTGGTGCCCATATCCGACCAGCGCGTCTGCAAACCAGCGCCTGGAGGAATAGGAAATGTAACCCGCGGCCTGAACGGCATCGACATCGATGCTGGCACCGCGATTAAGGTCAGCGTTCGTACTCGTGTAGTTCCCCGCCAACCCGACGATGAGGCCGGGACTGATGCGGTACTCGATGCCAGAGGTGCCCGAGCCGCTATCGGTGTCGAACCTGCCGGGATCGGGTGAGTCCGAGCGGTTGGCGCCGGCGATCGTGCCCATTGCGTAGACGGTGAAGCGGCTTGGCGTCGGGCCGCCCGGCCCAGAGCCGATATCCTTGAGGCCCGCGGAGGCCCGCACGTCCGAGACGATGTTGTGCTCTCGCATGGCATCGAGGCGGCCCAGCACGGTGCCCGTGAAGGTATTGGTCGCCGCCGCCGCAATGGCCGGCTCGGTGGCGATTGTATCCGGCGCCAGCACCATATTGGCCATGTAATCGGCGACGAGCGCAAAGCCGCCGTTCGTCAAATGCAGACCGTCGGGACCAAGATAAAACTGTTTCTGCAGTGGGTTAGTTTTATCGATCGATCCGCCGCAAACCAGCCCCACCCCGGGACAATTGAAGCCGACAAAACCGTATTTTCCCGGGTCGGCGTTGACGGCAACGCCGAGCCGAAAAAGATCGAGAATGAAAAAGCGGATGCCCGATTGTGCCAAGGGCGCCAGCCGCGTTTGCATGGCGTTAAAATAGGCTTGACCATAGGCGTCGGCGATGGGGGCGACCACGCCCGGGACGACCGGCAGCCCGGACAGGCCGCTGAACTCCCCGAGCACGAAATTGCGCGCGCCCGAGTCGACCAGGCGCTGAATTTGCGCGGTCGCGTAATCGGCGGTGATGTTGGCGAAGGTTGCCGCATTGCCGACGTTAATGGAGATGCCGGGGTAACCGATGAACGTATTATTGAGGGGCGTCGCAATATTGTTGATCAGCGCCAGACCATCGTTGCCGCCGATGTTGAGCGTCACCAGGTCGCGTGTCCCGATGAGACTGCCGCCAGCGAGATAGGCATCGACCTGCTGCTGCAGATGCCAACCCGGCGCGGTTACGGCGGGCGGACCTATGGGCGAGGCTCTTGCGCCGCCGACGCCAAACTCCACCATCTCGCCGATGCCCAGATTTTCTTGCAGCGGCAGCGGATAGACCACCCACAGACCCGGCGGGGCCGGCGGCGGCGGGCTTGGCGGGCTTGGCAGGATCGCGCCTATCGGTGGCGCCACGGTCTTGTCGAGCCGACCGGCCAGAAAAATATCGGTGTAGCTGTCGCCAAACACGAACAGGCGCTGAAAGTTGCTCTGGGCTGCCGCCCCAGTGGACAGGGCGGCCGTGCCTGAGATCAGCGCGATAGCAAAAATGCTGGCGCGGACCCACGCGGGCGAAGGCTGACGCATGACGATGCCCCCTGGCGTCGCGCAGTTCTCAACTGCGAACTGCGAACTTAGCCATCCCGCAACATCAAGCTACGGTCAGTATGCCTTGCTGAAAAGCAGGCGGTGCAAAGATTTTGTGCTCGTTGCGCAGGCGCAACTTTGGATAGGCCACCGCACCCATTGGCTTCGGCACAGCCGCCCCGATTTAATCGAGGACATAACCGCCTCGACCGGTGTGAAGATTAGCAACGCCCGGTCACTGCGGGATTGAACTAAAGGTGGGGACTGCCGCCGATAATCGCGGATAAAATCGGCCGGTAAATGTTTTAAGGGCGTCAGTTAAGAGCGATGGCGATCGCACGCCAATACTGATCCAACCGCGGCCAGCGGGCATTTTTGTGCGAGATTTGGTCCTGCGGTCAGCGGCTGAGATTTAGGATCCCGGATCCGCTGTCGCTGGTCAGGCGTACGGTCTGGCTCGACCCGTGCACGACAATGTCGATCACGCCGGAAATCGAAAACTCACTGTTATAAAAACTCCCGGAGTATCTGTTGCTGCCGACCTGGCGCACCGTCGCCGTTTGGTCGGCTTTACCAGAGGCCGTGGCGCAGGTGGCGTTGACCGTATAGCGCCGCTCGCCGGCCCGACTGAAGCTCGCCCGGCAGCGCGCCTGCTCTTTGCCGCCGGAGGCGAACGATACCGTGCCACCACCGCTCCAGGAGCCTTCAAGACTGACAACGCTCAGTTTCTTGGACACCTGCGCCTGGCCGAGCTGCGGTAATGCGCCGAGCGTGAGCGCGGCGGCGCAAGCCAACGCATACGGCTTGGCTCGATGGAGGCATGAAGTAAAACGAGGATCTCGTGACATACTGCACCTCTCGCTAGAGTTTCACTTCGGGGGACTACAAAGGCGTCAGGTCCGCCCGGCGCTCGCCGGCAACGTCCAAGTCCGTCCCTCGTCTGACGCAGCGGCCAATCCGACAGGGCGCTGGCCTCGCGCGAACCCTAAGCGGCACCATCCCTAAGCGGCACCGCGCCGAACAATGCCCAAAAGCTCAGCCGACACGCTTGTGCGTCCTCCTCTGCAAGGCACGACCTTTTATGAGCATGCCATCGGCAGGTGCGACGGGCACTACCAAACAACCACGACGTGCCGTCAACAGGCTCTGTAGGTGGCCCTCGGGACCCGACAGGAGGCAAGCACCTGCAACAACAGGTTGCCCTTGGAGCTGCGATCGACCCGGTGTGCTTGCCCCTCTGCATTGACTGCCATTGGCTATTTCCGGGTTTCCACGCATTGCCCGTGCAGCTCAGGAGCGTAGTTAATCTCGGCACGGGGCAGCTCTAAAGCCGAGCTGATCGGTTCAGTCCAACACCATTGCCAAGGAGAGTCTCGATGAAGCGGGCATCCGCCATTGCATCAGCTGCATTCGCCCTTGCCGCGTCGGTTTCCCTACTTGCGACCACAACGGCAGCGCCAGCCCAGGGACTACGCGACTTTGTTGGGGATCGGGCAGAGAGCCGCGGGGACCTGCGCGACCTCATTTCGGATCGAGCCTCAAGTCGCGATGATTTGCGCGACCTATTGCGAGATCGGGTGGAGAGACGCAGCGATCTGCGCGACCTCATTCTGGACCGGTTGGCAACGCGTGACGATTTGCGCGATCTTTTCAGAGACCGGCTAGAGCGGCGCAACGATCTGCGCGACCTGATCCTGGACCGGCTGGCAACTCGCGATGATCTGCGCGATCTCTTGCGAGACCGGCTGGAGCGACGCAACGATTGGCGCGATCTCATGGCGGATCGGGCGTCGAGCCGTGATGATCTGCGCGACCTGTTAAGAGACCGACTGGAGCGGCGCAGCGATTTGCGCGACCTCATGTTGGACCGGTTGGCAAGCCGCGATGATCTGCGCGGCCTCTTGCGTGACCGGCTGGAGCGGCGCAGCGATCTGCGCGACCTCCTCTTGGACCGGTTGGCCACGCGAGATGATCTGCGCGACCTGTTGAGCGACCGCATGGAGCGGCGCCACGACTTGCGTGACCTTCTGCTGGACCGCTTGGAAAGGCGCAACGATCTGCGCGAGTTGATTTCCGACCGCGTCCGCAACCGGGAGGATCTTGCTCCTCTTCTCAATCGGTTTCGCGATCGCCTTGGCGGAAACAACTAAGGCCGATCAAGTTCGCAGCGATCAAGATTGTGCGCTCCCGCCCCAAGCGGGATGCGAGCTCTATGGAGAATCAAATGAAGAAGGCCGTTCTCATGGCGGCGACGCTGCTGCTTGCGCCGCTGCCTACACTGAGCCAGGAGGCGCAGCGTTCCGAAGGCCGCGAGCCCGCCAAGGCCGAGAGGAGTGGCGAGCGTGACGCTCGCGGCGAGCAGGCGAGTGAGCAGTTGAGGCTCGACTTCAGGGAGCGCATGGTCAACGCCATCGAGACGGTGCAGGGCGCCTGCGCCCAAGACATCGATGATTTTTGCGGCAGGGTGACGCCTGGCGCAGGTCGACTGGTGTTATGCATGCGGGCGCACGAAGATCAATTCAGTCGCAGCTGCCAGGCCGCGCTCGATCGCGTCTCGAACGGGCTTGAACGCAGCGCCGAGCGCATTACGCAAACGTGTTGGGAGGAAGTTCGTTCGCTGTGCGGCGAGGCGGAGGGTGTCGGACAATGCGTGGCGCAGAAAAAGGCGTCGTTGTCGCCGGCCTGCGAAACCATCGTCACCATCTTGGGCCAGAGGGCGCAGGGATTAATGGCTCGGGTGGGCATGCCCGTTTACGGGTCCGATGACAAGGCCCTGGGCCAGGTGGCGCAGGTGGTTAAGGGGCCGGACGGCAAGGTTCAATCCATCCAGGTAGACATTGGCCGAATGCTCGGGCTTGGCTCAAAGGTCGTCGTCATCAACGCCGATAAATTCGAGCAGTTGGCCGGGATCAAACTGCGCCTTTCGGACGCGGAGATACGGTCCTTGCCGGAAGCCAAAAAGTAGGAACTCGCGCCGAGGATGGTGGCAGCGGCGCGCCGGCAGCTCGCTGGTCCACCCGGCAACTTTGTCCTACTCGCTCGCCCTGTTGTTGCGCTGTCCTTCTCGCGCCGCCGCGACGAGGGACCGATGGCGTCCTGGCAGGCACTCTGAGGCATCGCGGCCTCCGTGGCGTGGCGAGCGGCTCAGGATCCCGCGGCCACCGTCCGCAGCCGCACGAGCTCGCCGCGTGACACCCGGTCGCCCGGAATGTCCGGCATGTCCAGGATGAGCGCAATCGGCTCGACCGGCGTGCCGAGCATGCGCTCGAGCCAACCGCTAGGCGTGGGCGTGGCGAGCTGCAGCGTCGCCTCGACCTTGCCGTTCTGGTTGAGCACCTTTGCATCGTAGGCATCGAGCTCGGCAAACTCGGGGAGGTTGGGAAGCTTTTCGCGCAGTACGCTGATGCTGCTGGCACCCCCCATTTCGGCGGCGTATTTTTTGCGCAGGGCGTCATTAAAGGCGGCGACTTGGCTCACAGGCGTCAGCGACTTCCCGTTGCTGTAGCTGACGGGATAAAAGATGACCGTGCCGGTCCAGGCGGCGCGCCCGGCGATCACCAGAGCATTGAAGGGTGTCTTTGGTCGCTTGCCGCGGGTATCACCGAAATAGGCGGCATCGGCGGTGTAGGTGGCGGCAAAGCGCGCGCTGAGGCCAGTCTTGGGATTCTTGACCTCGAGCTGCAGCGAAAGCACGGCGCCGTCGCGGGCGCCGCCGTTGGCGATCGTGAGCGGCATCGCCAGAACCTCAAAGCCACCCGACGGCTGTATGGAGGCATCATCGGAGGTGTCGCGCCCATAGGTGACGACGCCGGTCGCGTAGACACTGAGGTCGGCCTGCTTGAGGGATGTTTCCCACAGGCTATAGGCCGAAAACGTGAGGGCAATAGCCGAGATGATGGCCGCAGCGCGGCCCCCGTCGGAGGATCTCATCGCCTCTACGGCGGCCTCTGTCAGATTCGTGCCGACGGGCTGGCGCCGAAACCACCGCATACCGGATCTCCCTCGATCGGCCCCCAAGTCGCTCAAATCGAGCACGCTGATCGGCCCCTTGCCAATCGCAGTCAGGACTTTGGCAGGCCCGAGGCGACATACGCTGCCGGGCTCGCTGCCGGATTTTGCGGGACGATAAAATGTACGTGAGCGCCAAAGGTCGGTTCCTCGGAGCGCAGCCCGGGCTGCCCAGGGTTGCCGGGATCCGTTGCGGCGCACTTGGGGTTGGAGCGGCGCCTGGGGTCGGAGCGGCGCCTGGGGTTGGAGCGGCGCCTTGGGTCGGAGCGGCGCCTGGGTCGGAGCGGCGCACAGGGCGTCGGAGCGGCGCACAGGGCGTCGGAGCCGTGGCGCAAGGGAAAGGGATGCTGGCCCAGGGGCATGGGGGCGCACGGCTTCGCTGCCGGGCCCTCGTGCAAACGCGCGCCTCAGTCGGCGATTAGGCGATGTCGGGCGATCATGAGGCGGTGGACGGCAGCCATCCCGGGAGGAAGGGTGCCGAGCCAGAAACGCTCAGTGGCGAGGCTCTGCGGTCGGGGCTCGCTCGGTAGCAGCCACACGGCCCCGACCAGCGTTGCCCAGATCAGGATCAATCCCAGCAGCGGATATTTGGCGATTAGCTTGGCCAAGGGTGCCCCCGCCTCGCCATCCTACGAGCCGAACAGCAATTGCGACAAGGCCAGGGCCCCGACCTGTGTATTCCCTGTGGATTTGTGCAAACCCCGCCCTGATGGTCAACGCGCGCACCATAGATCGCGCTCCGCCCCTTGTCGTCACCGCAAAAAACGCATTTCGCGGTCGCAGGGGAGCGCTGCCCGACGACGCCCGAAACGGCTGGGGAGCGCGCGCCGAGGCGCGGCTCTTAAGGCGACCAACCTGCCCACGTCCGAGCCCAGGACCTTGCCTCGCAGCCGCCCCTGCCGCACCGGGCAATCGGCTCATGTCCCGCGCGGCTTTGCTCGCGCGGTCGGAGCGGCGGCGGCGGGATCTTCGGGCCAGGGGTGGCGTGGATAGCGGCCTTTCATCTCGGCTTTGACCGCGGCCCAGGACCCTTTCCAGAAGCCCGGCAAGTCGCGCGTGATCTGAAGCGGCCGGTGCGCCGGCGACAGCAGGTACAAGGTCAGCGGTAGTTTGCCGTTGGCGATCGAAGGATGGCGCTTCAGTCCGAACAACTCCTGCACACGGATGTGCAGGGCGGGGGCGCCCGCCGTTTCGTAGTCGATGGCGTGGCGATTGCCCGTGGGCGCCTCGAAATGCGTAGGTGCCTCCGTTTCCAGGCGGCGCTGCAAGGACCATGGCAACAACGCAGCGAGCGCCGCACCGAGGTCATCGCTGCCGATCTCCGACAGCTTCGTCTTACCGGCAAGAAAAGGGGCAAGCCAGGCGGCGACCGTGCCGCCGAGCGCAACATCGCTGAGGTCCGGCCATTCGTTCTCGCCGGCCGCGCGCAAGAACCCAACCCGGTCGCGCAGCTGGCTCTGGGCCTTGCTCCAGGGCAAACGTCCTAGCCCGAGCCTGGCAATACCGAGGGCGAGCAGGCGCGCGCTTTCGGCGTCCGCCACGACGGCGCGCGGTTCGCTGGCCAGCGTGATGGCGTCGAGCCGGCGCACCCGGCGCGCCCGCAGGGCCGCGGCGTTGCAATCGAATTCGAGCTCATCTTCCTCGCTGAGCCGGTTGCCGGCGGCCGCCAGGACGTCGGCTTCATCGGCCGCGGCGGCGAGCAGAATACGCGTCGAGACCGCCGGTCCCGACAGCTCGGCGGCGACCAGGAACGGCGATCGCGCCAAGGCGTGGCTTGCATCGAGGTTGGCGCCGCGGCCATTGGCGAGCAGGAACTGGCCGGGCGTGCCGCGTGCCTTGCCGATCCGCTCCGGAAAGGCCAGCGCCAGCAGCCGCGCGAGCGATAGCTGCTGACGCGGCGCTTTGCGCAACCGGCCCACGTTTGCCGCGCGCGCCCAAGTGGCCGCCAACCTTCGCATGTCGCTGGCGCGGCGCCCTCGGTCTCGGTGCAGACCTTCCAACCGCTGGGCGAGATCGGCATCATTGCCGCCGAGGCCGCGTTCCACGATGACGGCGGCGATCTCGGCGGCCGCCTCGGCGTGTCCGAGCTCGGCTGCGGCGAGTGTCATGCGGGCAAGCCGGGGTGGCAGCGGCAGCGACCGCAACCGTCTGCCGACGGCGGTGATGCGGCCTTCCGCGTCGAGCGCCTCCAGCTTCATTAACTCCTGGCGCGCGGCATCGATGGCGGCGGGCGAGGGGGGATCGAGCCAAGACAACGAACGCGGATCGGCCGTGCCCCACTCCGCGCAGTCGAGCACCAAGCCGGCAAGGTCGGCGGCGCGAATTTCGGGCTCGGCGAAAGCCGGCAGGCTCTGTGTTTGCGGCTCGTCCCAGAGGCGATAACAGACGCCCGGCTCGGTACGCCCGGCGCGGCCGCGGCGCTGATCGGCGGCGGCACGAGACGCGCGCACGGTCTCGAGCCGGGTTACGCCGACGTCGGGGTCGAACCGCGGCACCCGCGCCAGGCCGCTGTCGATGACGACGCGGACACCCTCGATGGTCACCGACGTCTCGGCAATCGAGGTCGCCAGCACCACCTTGCGCCGCCCCTCGGGCGCCGGCGTGAGCGCCAGGTCCTGCGCCTTTGCGTCCATGGCCCCGAAAAGCGGGGCAAGCACGATATTGGGATCGCTAATGTGGGCCTTGAGCCGTTCCTCGAGGCGCCGAATCTCGCCCTGACCTGGTAGGAAAGCCAGGATCGAGCCGGCCTCCGCGCGCAAGCCGCGCAGCACCGCGTCCGCCATTTGCTCCTCGATGTGTGCATCGGCATCGCGACCGAGATACCGCGTCTCGACCGGAAAGGCGCGACCTTCGCTGGTGATAGCGGGAACATCGCCGAGGAGCTGAGCCACCCGCGCGCCGTCGAGCGTCGCCGACATGGCCAAGATCCGCAAGTCGTGCCGCAAGCCGCGTTGGCAGTCGAGCGCGAGGGCAAGCCCCAGGTCGGCCTCGAGCGAGCGTTCGTGAAATTCGTCGAACAGCACCGCACCGACGCCGGCGAGCTCGGGATCATCGAGGATCATCCGCGTGAAGACGCCCTCGGTGACGACCTCGATACGCGTCCGCCGCCCCGACTTCGACACCAGGCGCGCGCGCAAGCCGATGCGCTCACCGATAACTTCGGAGAGGGAATGCGCCATACGCTCGGCGGCAGCCCGCGCGGCAAGGCGGCGCGGCGCCAGCACCAGGATCTTGCGACCCTCGAGCCAAGGCTCCTCCAGCAACGCCAGCGGGACGCGGGTGGTTTTGCCGGCGCCAGGCGGCGCAACGAGGACGGCCGATGCGTGCCCGGCGACGGCCGCACGCAAGTCGTCCAGGACCGCGTCGATCGGAAGCGGTGTGGCAAACTTCATGGCGGCTGTATCCGGCGGCGCGGTGGCTTTCGCAAGCGCATTTTTCGACGCCGCTCCAGATTATACCGGCGCCCTGCGGGGCCCGGCCTGCAGCTTCGCCAGGATGCGGTCGAGTTCCGCTAAATCCCTCTCGTCGAGCTGCGCGGCAAAATGCCGGGCGATGCTGCGCCCATACACCGGCCACATGCGTTTTTGCAGGCGCCGGCCCGCCTCCGAAATGGCGATGTAGGCCCCGCGCGCGTCCTCTGCCACGGGGGCCCGTGCCAGCAAGCCATCGCTCGCCATGCGGTCGATCAGGCGCGAGAGATTGTATTTGGCAAGCAGCACCCGCGCCTGCAGGTCTCGGTGGCGCAGCCTCCCGTCCGGGGCCCGCGCCAGCTCGAGCACGACGTCGTACCACACCAGCGGCGGCAGGCCGGCGGCCTTGAGGTCGGCCTCGACCGCTTCCAACAACCTGTGTTCGGCGCGGATGAACCGCGCCCACACCTCCACCGCGGCACGCGAAAGCTTTTTGGGCATGCAAAAAAGCCTAGCACGGTTGTTGCAATTGCACCAACTTCACCTTATGTTGTTGCAATCGCAACAATTGGAGAGCCCCGATGGCTGTCGATGATCGCTTAGCTCCGATCGGTATCCTCTTGCTGCGGATCGCGCTCGGGACGATGTACTTGGCTCACAGCGTCGGCCTCAAGCTTTTGACCTATGGCCCTGCCGGCACGGCGCAATTCTTCCTGAGCGTTGGCCTGCCGGCTTGGCTCGCCTACGTCACGCTGGCGGCGGAGGCCGTGGGTGGGGTCTTGCTGCTACTCGGCATCCAGGCGCGCTGGGTGGCGCTGGCGCTGCTGCCGCCCCTGCTCGGCGCCATCGTCTGGGTGCACGGTGCCAACGGCTGGGTGTTCACGGCGAGCGGCGGTGGCTGGGAGTATCCGGCCTTTCTGATCATCGCCAGCCTTGCCCAAGCCTTGCTGGGCGACGGGGCCTATGCGGTGAGGCCGTCGTCGGGCTTTGCCGCCGTCGGGCGGGCCGCCCCAGCCCGCGCTTGAGCGAAGGCGCCAGGACCGCCGCCATGACCCAGCCCCTCATCCTGATCAGCCATCATCTTTGCCCTTACGTCCAGCGCGCCGTCATTGCGCTTACCGAAAAGGGCGTGGCCTGCGAGCGCCTTTACGTCGACCTCGCCCATAAGCCCGAATGGTTCCAGGCGCTTTCCCCGCTTGGCAAGACGCCGGTGCTGAAGGTCGGCAACACGGCCATTTTCGAATCCGCCGTGATCCTCGAATACCTCGAGGACACCCAGCCCAGCCCCATGCATCCGGCCGACCCGCTGCAACGCGCCAAGCACCGCGCCTTGATCGAATACGCCTCGGCCGTCCTCGATGATATCTGGGGGTTTTATGGCGCGCCCGACCACGCCGCCTTCGAGGCCAAGCGGGCGCAACTTGAACGCCGGTTTGGCTGGCTCGAGGCCGGCGTGCTGGCGGCACCATGGTTCGACGGTGATACGTTCTCCCTGGTTGATGCCGCCTTCGGCCCGGTGTTTCGCTATTTCGATGTCTTTGACGGCATTGGCGACTTCCGTATTCTCGCCGGCAAGCCGAAGCTCGACCGCTGGCGCGCGGCACTTGGCGCCCGACCGTCCGTCCGAGATGCGGTCGGCGCCGACTATGCTCAGCGTCTGCGGCGGTTTCTTGCGGGGCGCGGTGGTGAGCTCTCGCGTCTCATGGCAGCATGAGGAGGCTGCCACCGCCCGGCCTGGTCGATTGCCGCGGCGCCCATTGGCGGGGCCAAGGCGCCCCTGGGCGCGCCCGCTCGGTGGTCCCTGCCGGAAAAAGCAAAGGGGCGGAAAGCCCCGAAGCCGGTTGCGGGCGGGCCGCTCTGCCGGCTCAGTGCAGGGTCGTTCGCTGCAACGGCGGTCGAGCTGCGGGAGCCGAGCGGCCTGCGGCCGCCACGAACGCCCAATTGATCTGATCGTTGGCGCAGAGTTGCTCCAGTCGCAGCATGAGCTTGTCGGCCCGCCGCTTGTGCGCCTCCTCCGTCACGCTGGCCTGCGCCAGCCGGGCCGACACCGCTGCCGTTACGGCCAGCCCGCCGTACCAGTTGTCGAGCTGCTCGCAGACCGAGAGTGCTCCAGCCGCGACCGTGAGTGCTGAGCCCGCCAGGCTGGCGAGCACGCTGCTTTCCGTCTCGCTCAAGGGCCGGGCTAGCTGCTCGTGGGGATTGCGCGCGCGCATCGTGGCCGGCCAGTCCGCAACCTGCGCGTAGCCGCGAACCATATCCTCAACGCGCCCGATATCGGTGTCGGCCAGAGCATGGTGCCGGGCCGCGTGGAGTGCCCAGAGCGCCTTGCGGTGTCCCCGATGCAGGTGACCTCGCAGCAGCTTCAATTGCTGGATGCTGTGGGTCACGGTTTCGACCGCTTGCCGGATCGTCCGCAGCGCCGCGCGGCTGTGCTTGAGTTCCGTCTGCCTCGACTGAGCCCTTTTCATTGGCGCGATCCCTGTCTCAAACCAAATTCGAGAGCGCTTCGTTGAGCTCTCCGCTTTCCTGGGCGCGCCGATCGCGCTCCGCCTGTTCCGCCCTCGCCAACCCTTGCCCGGCGACGCCGAGCACCGTGGCCAGCCACTGGCCAAGAAATAGCGCGACCTTCGGGGTCGGCTCTCGATAGCGCCGCCGCAGGCGTTGGTGGCTGTGATCCCAACGCTCGCCGACGTGCAGATGCGTGAGGCCCCGGACACGGCGCGCAAGCTGCATCCAAAGCGCCGCGTCGGATTTGAAGCAATGCGGGTCCATGATGCTCATCATGACCATCGCACCCACCACCTCAACGACGTCGCGAGGTCCCACCTCCGGCGCCAGCTTTACGACTTCGCGCGCGGCCAGCAGCTCGTACCTGTTGCCGGCCTTGCCACTTTCGAAGTCGGCAATGATGTCTTGGGCCTGCTGCACCAGCACGCGCCAGCGATTGTCCAAGGTCTGCCAGGCTTGATTGTCGGGGTTCCTGGCGATGCGGGCCTTGACCAGCTCCAGATATGGCTTGAGCTGCGCCTTGCTGATCGCTTTCTGATCGACGGCGCCGTGGCGGCGCAACGCCGTTCTATGGGAGCGGCAGTAGGCGGCGAAGGCTGATGCCGTTTGAGCCCCGCAGCCGGGGGCCTGGCAAGTTTGGTCCATGATGCCCAACGATTTGTGACCGTCCCGTAAGGATTGGCGTGTCGCGCGCTCGCGGCCTGGAAAATAAGAACGGGCCCGGCCGTTCGGATCACCGAAAAGGGTGAGGTCGCAGGCGCGGACCGAAGTGCCCCCGCAGGCGGGCCTGGTGCCCGCGCTCCCTGCAGGGGCGTGCCGGCGGCATGCCGGCAACGCCCATTGGCGAGCAGTTATCATCCCCTATGGGGGTCGCGAGATCCTCAGGAGATTCTCCGGCGCTGGGAGCGTTTGCGGGTGGCAAGACGCGGCCGCCGCTGGGGGTTGGCGCGAGCTCCCCTTGGTGTCGCGAGCCGGCGCGCGCCGCACGCGGAGCAACCGCGACGCCACCGATCTCGGTTAATGACCAGGGCCGCTCTCAGGTCTATCCCGGATAGGCGAATGCCGATTCCATCGCCCACACTAACGTTCGAGCTGCGGTTCTCCCTCAGTACCGCAGCAGGGGTAGAGGGCGATCAAGGGCTATGGCTTGGACCTTGGTCCTCCCATACGGCGCCACTCTCAGGCCGGCAAGGCGATGGAGCGGGTTCGCACTTCCGGTCTGTGGGTGGCGCCAATACCGGCTAACCCCGATATACAACGATCATCCGTTGGCGCATGATGTCTGTGCTCGTGCTCCCTTTGCGGTTGTCATCGCTTGAGACGCACAAGGAGCCGCCCCCAGGCCCGGCGTGATCCAGCTCCTTGCCTGGGGGTAGTTTTGCCTTCACCGAAATTTTGCACTTAAATCGTCCGCCTGACGGGATCTTTGCGCACGCGCGCGCGCCATGCCCTGGCTCAGCCAGCGCTGGGCAGAAAGCGCCGCAACCAGGGGCGGGTGCTGCTCGGGGTATTTGAGGCGCGGCTTTTCCGCGAAATATCTGAACCCTAGTCGGTATTCCTCCGTGTAGATATCGACCGCGCTAGCTGCCAGAAATGTAACGGCGCCGAAGCAGGTTTCTCCCTCGATCCTGACTGGCGCCGGGCCTGCCCGTCCCTACCCTCGATGGCCGTGGCCCAGGGCGAGAGCGCGTTGTTGTTCCCCCCGACGCCCGCTCTCGCCCTTCCCTTTTTGTGGGGGACTTCTCGTTAGGTTGTCGGGCTTGCCGGCGCGGGCCTATGCTGTGGCGACCTGACGAACCCTTCGCTCACTCGTCACTCGTCAGGCACCTGGCCTCGACACGGACACCCTCCCTCCTCCCCCCGATACTCGACTGTCCCTGTCGAGGCCTTTTGTTGGCGACGCTCGCCTTGCCCTCGCTCAGGATCACAAGGTCGGCGGCACGCCTTTCAAGGCGGCGGCATTGTTGCTCATTTCGACGGGGCGCCGATCGACACCGGTCGCACGGGCGAGCCCGAGGCGCCTTGGGCGCGCAGCGGCAGGATCATGGTGCACGATAGCCAGACCTTGTCCTTGGCAAGCTCGCCGAGGCGGGCGTTTTGGATCTGGTGGATGCCGGAATGCGCCAGATTGTAGTGGTGGATCACGAACGGTAGGCCGTCCGGCGCGCCCTCGGGCGGCGCGGCCTTGCCCTCCAGGAAGCCGTCGGCGACCGGGTCGGTGAACGGATTGTCGAGCGCGATAAGGACCACCTTCTTGCCTTCGATGTACTTCGCCGCGTCGTAGGCGAGCCCCGGGCCCTTGGTGTAGTAGAACTTTTCCGTGTCGGGGTCTTTCCAGTTGTCGCCCCAGCCGGTGTAGATGTAGAGCACATCGCCGGCGAGAATGCCGCGTTTGGCGAGCCCCTGCGCTTTGAGCATTGCCTGGATGTCGGCGGCCTTTATCAGCTGGCCAGGCTGCATGGCCTTGCCTTTGCCGAGATAGGCTTTGGCGTCGAGCAGGACGGCGGTGGTGACGATCGGCGGCACTTTTTCGATGCCGAGCTTTTTGAGCGGCGAGTCGGGTGAGGGTTTCACGTCTTGCTGTGTGAAGCCGCCGTAGTATTTCGCCTTGTCCGCCGGGAATGGCGACTTGCCGTCCCATTTCTCGGGCAGCACCGCAAAATGACCAATCGCATCCATCTGGGTGCCCTGCGCCCCCGGCTCGCCGCTGACCGTTTCCTCGCCGTTGAAGGCGTGCAAGGTGCCGGGGATGCCGACCGTCGGCCGGTATTTGTCGACGAGCGGGGTGCCGAAGGGCGACTGCGGCATGGTGTTTGAGCGCAGGTGCGACAGCTCGTAGGACTTGGACTTGGCATTGGCGAGATGCGGCGCGCAGCGTTGCCAGGTGGCAGAACCGAGCGTGTTGGCCATGCCGAGTTCGTCACCGGCCGGCCAGGGCGACGCGGCCGTTTGTGCCGCACTGATTTGCGGTAAGGCGAAAAGCGCGAGCGCCGTCGGCACGGCGCGAATGATCGCCGAAATCGTCATGAATGCCCTCCCCCGGAAATTGCCCCGGAAATTGCCAACGCAAAATGCTTGCACAACGAGGTAGTGGCGAGCCCGCTGCCGCGGAGACTAGCATGAAAGTTGGCGGACACCCGCAACTCTTCGCATGCGCTTGATCTTGGAGCCCTTGCGAGCTGGTCGCCGCCGAGAAAAAAAAGCGCCGGCGCCGGCCGCCGGCTCCGCGTGAGGCATCGAAGTGCCGCTTCCGCATCCTGGCGGCGACGGTCTGGCGCTGATGGATGCTGACGCTAGCCGACGCGAGCGGTAGGGTCGTTGCGCGAGGTTTGTTAGTTGTCGGAGGCGTCACCAGGGGAGGTGTGACCAGGTCCGACCCAACAGCGGCCATTCCAGACGGCACCCAACTCCAACAGTTCGCTTTGGTTGAACAAGGCCTCCGCGGCAAGGGCGTTCAAATAGTAGGTGCCCTTGATGGTGACGCCGCAGCTGCCAAGGTAGCCCTTGATCGTATCGTGGCTGCGCTCGAGGCTGCGCGCGATTTCGCGACTGGGCATGCCCTTGAGGCGCGCCTTGATGGCGCGACGCCTGATGTCGTCGGCAGGACGCTGGCGTTTCATTCCTTAGCCTCGGCTGAGACCCGCTGGTGCGGGTGCAAGCAGCGGGGCGGGCAGCCCCGCCCAGAGCTCCGCAACCGACAAGGTGCGCGGCAGCAAACCCTGTTGGGCGGCGTAGCGCAGAGCAAGGGCAAGCGCGGGCGCGAGCGATGCCGCATCGACCGCGTAGGGCAGGCGCCTTGCAGTGTCCGGATCGGCGGCCGCGGCTTCGCGGAACATGCGCACAAGATCGCCGACGAGATCCGGCCGGCTTTCAGCCAGATCGCTCCCCACCGTGACCATGTGGTTGATCGGCACGACGCCATGCCCGCGCCAGAACGCCCGGCCCGCGGCGGTCGGGTCGGGAAAGACCGGGCGCAGTGCCGGATCGGTGGGCAGGTCGTTGCCGAGGATGACGGCGTCGATGGCACCTTGCCGCAGCATGCCCATTAGGTCGGCGCCAAGGGGCGCCCGCTCGATCCAGGGCGGATCGCGGTACTCGGCGACATGGGCGTCCTCAAACGTGACCCAGCGTACCGCTTCGGGCCCAACGCCGTAGGCATCGGCCAGGATGCCGCGCAGCCAAACCCCCGTCGTTTGGCTATAGGCGCGGACCCCCACGCGGCGGCCGGCCAGATCGGCAGGGCCGCGGATGGCGCTGCCGGCGAGGCACAAAAGCGCTGGCTCCTGGAAACGTGCGGCCAACACCACGGGAAGCAGGACGAAGCGTTTGCCGTAGGCCTTGGCTTGCAGGAAACTGGCGATTGCGATTTCGCTGACGTCGAAGCGATGCTCGCGCAGCATGGGTGCGAAGGCACGGTTGATCGGTGCGATATCGACAAAATCGAGTGCCAGCAGATCGGAGGCAATGCGGCCCTCTCTGAGGGCGGCGGTATGCGGATAGTTGCCGAGGGCCGCGAGAAGCACGGCACGCTCGGCCGGCGCTCGGCCGCCGTCGCGATCCGGCATGGATCAGCCCTCCACGTCCGCTGGGCGATAGCGGAGACCTTTTTGAGTCAACTTCGTGCGCATGCCATAGATGTCGAGCCCCAGCTCGCCGGCCTTGAGGCGTGTCCGCGTTTGCGCTTCCTTGGCCTCACGCGCCTCGCTCTGGCTCAACACGGTCGCAGCCGAGGTCCGCGGCACAACGACAACCCCGTCGTCATCGCCAAGGACCAGGTCGCCGGGGCGGATGATCTGGCCGGCGCATACGATCGGCAGGTTCACCGAGCCCAGCGTCTCCTTCACGGTGCCTTGCGCCGAGACGGCCTTCGACCAAACCGGAAAACGCATCTGCGTCAGGGCCGCAACGTCACGCACCCCAGCCTCGATCACCAGCCCCAGCACGCCGCGGGCGGCCAGCGAGCAAGCGAGAAGCTCGCCGAAATAGCCGTTATCGCAGGGCGATGTGGGTGTGGCGACGAGCACGTCTCCGGCCTGACACTGCTCAACGGCCACGTGCAGCATCCAGTTGTCACCGGGCGGAATGGAGACGGTGACGGCGCTGCCGGCAACCTTGGCGCCGGCATAGATCGGTCGCATTGAGGCCGCGAGCAGGCCGCCGCGCGCCTGCGCTTCGTGCACGGTGGCAACTCCGAAGCGCGCAAACGCCTCGGCAATCTTGCGCTCGACGCGGGGTGGATTGGTGACGACGAGGCTCATGCCAGCGCCTCCAGCACGTGCGGAAAGACGTTTTCGTAGCCTTCGCCGTAGGTGATCTTCTTGTCGGAGTTGCGGGCCGCTTGCGCGCCGCGCTGCAAGGCGACACGCGTGTAGTACTCCCATAGGTGCTCTTGCCCCGCCATGCACTCGATGGCGGCGCGCTTTTTGTTCCAGACCGGTGTGATGTCCAACAATACCGACGGCTTCCAGTCGCACTGCTCGGGCTGGTGTGGCTCAAACAAAAACACGGGCGGGGCGCCCAGCACCTGCTGGCCCGGGTTGTGGCCGTGCGCCTGCGCTATGATGCGCGCGTGCTGCGCAAAATCCGTGGTGGCGGGGTGATCGTGATTGTAGATGTCGGCCCTGGAGTGCGACAGCACAAAGGCCGGATGCAGGGCCCGGTAGACATCGACAAGCCGGTAGAGGGATGCTTGCGTGAGCCCGATGGGATAGTCGCCAAGGTCCCAGAACTGAATGTCGGCGACCCCGAGAAGCTTGGCGGCGGCCTCGGCTTCCTTCTGGCGCTCCGCCTTGACCCGCTCCAGCGTCATGCCGCCTTGGCGCCAAAGCCTGGCCGACTCGCCGCGCTCGCCATAGGAAAGGCAGATCACCGTTACGGCATAACCTCGCTCGGCATGCAGCGCGATCGCTCCGCCGGCTCGCCACACGAAGTCCGCTGAATGTGCGCTCACCACCAGAGCCGTCTTTGTTGCCGTCGTCATGCTGTGCTCCCCGTGTCTGCTTGCTCGTCGCGCTCGGCACCCCGATCGTTGCCGGGCTGGCCGGGCAGCGGCGGCGTGCCGTGGGTGTGGAAGCTTTCGATCGTCTTTAGGCCCCACGCTTGACCTTTTTTGCGCTCCTCCTCGGTCCAAGTGATCGGTTGCCAGTCCGGCGCCAGCAGCAGTCGTGCGCCGGCATTGGCCACCTCGACCCGATTGCCGCCGGGCTCGTAGACATAGAGAAAGAAGGTTTGCTGGACCGCGTGCTTGTGGGGCCCGGTTTCGATGTAGACGCCGTTCTCCAAAAAGATATCGGCCGCCCTCAGCACGTCCTCGCGGCTATCGAGCGCATAGGTAACGTGGTGGAAGCGACCTTTGACGCCGTGCGCTTCACGCGTGTAGGCAAAGTCGTAGCTCTTGTTCGTGCAGGTGAGCCACATGCCGGCTTCCGTGCCGTCGTTGAGCACGATGCGTTCGGTGAGGCGAAAACCCAGATAGCGCTCGAAGAACTCGCGGTTGGCCTGCACGTCGACGGCGAGGCAGTTGAAATGGTCGAGGCGGCGCACGTTCACCCCGCGCGCCGGGAAGCGCTGCGCCTGGTTTTTGAGCGCCGGCCGCAGGGCATGCGGTGGCTGGTACCACTCCGTCTCGTAGTAGAGCTCAATCAGGTGCCCGTCGGGATCGTGAAACTGATAGGCGGGCCCGTGTCCCAACTCACCCTCGTGCCACCCCACCCCGTAGCCGGAGCTTTGTAGCGCCTCGACCCGCCGCTGGAGTGCCTGCGGGCTGCGGGCGCGGAATGCCACGTGGCCAAGGCCGGAGGTGCTCGAGCCCGTGAGCTTTAATGAGTAGCGCTCATAGTCGTCCCAGGCTCTGAGGTAGACCGAGGCGCCCTGCCGGCCACTCTCGGTCATGCCGAGCACGTCCACGAAAAAGCGCAAGCTTGCCTCCGGCTTCGGGGTGAGCACCTCAAGATGGGCGAGATGGGCCACGTCCATGATCGGTTCATCGTGCATGACGTCGTTTCCCGGTTGCGTAGCGGGACCTTGGCTTGAACCGCACGCCGGCTTCGGCGGGTGGCGGCAGGTTGCTTCGGCGTGGCCCGATAACGTGGCCCGATACACGGGGCCCGATAGCGCGACCTGTGTGCCAGGCGCCTGCGGCGCGCCCGGCCGGTTCGCAACGCCCTGCTCCCCTGCGACAGTTGAGGGTGAGGCGAGGTGCGCCGGGCGCGCTCGCCTCCTAGCCCCGATCGGCTGCCCGTGTCATATCGCTAATTGCGGCGCTGCTATAACTGCCGGCTATATCGGCGACGCCGCGCTCGGCGATCTCCTTAACAAAGGCGCGCAGGCACTGCACCAGGACGCGCCCCGCCGGTGGCAGCGTGCGGTCGCTCGACAGAATGAGCCCGGCCGGCCGATCGGGCGCGGGGATCGGCAGCGGCACGACCTTTAGGGTTCCCCTGAGGAGATCGCCGACCATCATCAGCCGGGGCATGACCGAGATGAGGTCGGTGGCATGCAGCATCTCGCGGATGAAGCCGTAGGAGCTGGAGCGCAGCGAGCTGGCCGGCGCCAGGCCAAGCAGCGCCAGCAGATGTTCGATTTCGAGCCCGACGCGTTGGCCCACGGTTGGCAGCACGAGTTCGTAGCGGCGCAGCGCCTCGGGCGTAACCGGATCGGCAAAGATCGGGTGCTCGGTGCGGGCCAGAATTGAAATCGGCTCGGTCCAGAGCGGCTCGCGTTGGAAGCGATCCGGTACCGCCGGCTCATAGAGGCGCCCCACGATCAGGTCGATCTCGCCCGTGGCCAGTAGCGGCAGCAGGTCTCCCGTGCGGCCCTCCTGCAGCCGCACCTTGATGTCTGGGTGGGCCGCCTTGAGCCGCGTCAAGGTGCCTGGAAGCACGCCGGCCGCAGCCACGGGTAGGGCGCCGAGGGCAACGGTGCCGCTGCCGGGGCTTGCAAGCTGGTCGAGTTGGTCGTCGAGCCGGCGCAACTCGGCCAGCAGCCGCCGGGCGGTTTGCACGAAGGCGTCGCCGGCCGCGGTCGGCCGCACACCGCGCGAGTGGCGGTCGAACAGGCGGGTGCCGATGATGTCCTCCAGTTCGTGCAGGCTTTTGGTCAAGGCCGGCTGCGATACCCCGAGTGCGGCTGAGGCGGCAAGCAGGCTGCGATGCGTTTCCACGGCGTCGACGGCGCGCAGCAGCGAGATTTTGAGGCGTTGATCGAGGTATCGTCGTGTCATGGGGTGAAGACCCCTCTTGCCCTGATCCGTGACTGAGGCCTGTGCCCGGTGTCGTTCGCTCAATCCGCTGCCGGCAGCCACGGCTTTGCCAGGCGGCGTCGAAGAGGATAGCGCAGGGGCTGGCCGCGTCGAAGCGTGTTGCGTCGAGCGCGGCGCCGGCGGCGGCTCGGGGCTGGCGGTTGCCGCGTGCCCAACGTGCGCCAGCGGCCGTCACCGTTAATGGCGCAATGCAGATCCGCTCGCTCGACATTGATCTCAACGCAGGGCTGTGATCGCGCTCTTGCCAGGCAATGGCAAGTCGAGCGCGAAATGTGTGGGCCCTCTAAGGGTCGCAGCCGAGATCGAAAGCCTTGCTGTGCAACGCGCGGCTGTGTTGGCGCTCTTGCCAGGCAATGGCAGGTCGCGACCGATAAACGCCAAGGCCCAAGAGGGATTGCGCTCGCCGAGCTTGACTACTATCTGACGCACACTGCCAATCTGACCAATGCGCCAGATGCTGAGGCAGGGACGCTCAAAAAATTTGGAGCCACTGATGCATCGGGGCGAGGCTGAGGGCCAAGCGCACGCCGTAGCCACTGCCATGAATGAGATTGTCGTCTCGTCGGTGGGCCGGCTTGCCGCGCGTGCAATGGACAGGCAGGCTCGGCAAATCCGCATCGCCGTCGTGGACCCCTACCCGATCTTTCGCATAGGGGTGGTGCAGGCCATCGCCCGCTGTGAAGGCCTTCTGCTCGTTGCCGAAGGAGCAACGGCGGCGGAGGCGCAGCGCGCCGCGCAGGAGGTGGCCCCGGACATTCTGCTGATCGATATCAGCATCGCGGAGCATGGCATCGAGTCGCTGCTGCGCGAGGCCAAAAGCCGCACCAATTGCAAGCTGGTGGTGCTGACGGCGCTCGATGACGTGGCGAGCGTGTCAAAGGCGTTGGCCACCGGGGTAAAGGGCTACATCCTCAAGGGCATCTCCGGAGCGGAGCTCGTCGGCGCCATCCAGGCGATCGATGCCGGGTTGCCTTTCGTGACCCCACGAGCTGGCCTCACGCTTGCTGACGGAGGCAAGGGGCGGCGCACTCTTGCCCAAGCGCGCGGCCAAGCTCAAGGACGCGCTCAGCTACCGCGAACAGCAAATGCTGGATCACGTGACCAAGGGGCTGACCAACAAGGAAATCGCCGATCGGCTCGGCCTGACCGTCGGCACGGTCAAGCACTATGTCGGGCACCTGTTCAAGAAGATGCACGTGCGCAATCGCATCGAGGCGATCGAGCGCCTGGCGCAAGACGAGCGCCAGCTGGGCCAGGCCTGAGGTCAACGGCGGCCGTTGCCCGACAAGGTCTGGAAGCTTTCCCCAGGTAGGCGCGGTGGCCGGGCCGGCGCCTGGCCTTGTTGAGGCCAGGCGATGGACGACGGTCGAAGTGGGTCATGCGTTGGCTCCGGAGCAGGCGTTGGCGCCCGCCGAGATGAGGTGCTCGCCAAGACGCACGCTGGCAGCCTCGGCGAGGCGGTCGACGGCCTCCTCGAGCCCGGCACGGCCAGCAGCGTCAAGGCAAAGCGCGGCGTTGGCGCGGAATTTGGCCTTGACCTGCTCGGGGCTGGCCGGCCGCCGGGCGCCACCAAAAACGTCGTCGATGCGGCAGCGCCGCTCGCGGCCATCGTTTAACACCACCACCAGCTCGGCCTCGAAGCGCTGCGGGAATTGCGAGGCCGCGAGGGGTGACCAGGTCACGCGTGCGGCAAGATCGCGTACGGCTGCGGCCGGGGGATGGGAAAAGGTCGCGTGGCCAATGGCGCCGTCGATGAGGCGTGCCGCCACCACAATCGGCAGGCTCCAGCGGGCCTCGTGGCCGGTCGCGGGTTCCTGCTTGCGTGCCCACGGCTCGCAAATGATCTGGGCGGCGCCGGCTGCCACCAGGCATTTGACGGCACGGATGTCGGCTGGGTGCACGGGTCCGAGTTGGTCGAGCGCCTCCACATAGGGGTGCAGGTAGTGGCAGCAGGGTAAAAATTTGTATGCCGCCTCCAGGATATGCCAGTGGCGGCCGAGCGTTGCCAGCAATGCTGCGAAATCTTCGGCGGCGCCGGCGCAGGCAAATTGATTGAACAACCCCATTCGCCCTTCGAGCGCGGTTTCGGGGCCGGTGAGACCGGCGGCCGCCAGTCGCGCTGCCAACAGGCCGGCGTGCGCCGCCCAGCCCGGATGCATGGATTTGACCGAGGCGCCGTTGCTCAAGAATTCGAACACACCCGCCGCCTGGCTGAGCCCGATGCCGAGCGCGGCGACCGTGCAAGTCTCATCGAGTTTTGCGATCTCGGCCGCCTGCAAAGCCGCCACCAGCGTGCCGCCGACGGAGGTGACCTGGAAGCCGCGCGCTTGAAAAGCGCCGGGCGCCGCCAGCCCGATGCGCACCAAAACCTCCCAGCCGAGGATGTAGGCGCGGAGCAGCTCTTCGCCCCTGGCGTCGGCCTCCTGCGCGGCGGCGAGCGCCGCCGGTGCCAGCACGGCACTGCCGTGCACGATCGAGGCCGTGTGCGTGTCGTCGTACTCGAGGCTGTGCATGAGCCCGCCGTTGGCGAGGGCTGCCGTGGCGGCGTCGCGCAGGAGCTTGGACCCCAGGATGTTTGCCGGCCCGGCGCCGCCGAGGGCCGCGGCGGCAGCAAGATACGGTTGGCCGATGCCGGTGCCCGCCGCGGCAAGCGCCACGCCGATGCCATCGAGCAAATGCAGGCGACCACATGCCAGCACGTCGGCTGGAATGTCGGCCAATCCGATGGCGCGAACCTTGCGCGCAAGCTGGCGCGATAGGGTCACGAATTTCCTCCCCTGACCTCGGCCGCCGCCGCAAGCCCCGCCAGGCGGCCCAGTGCGATCGCCGACAGCAGGCCATTACCGGAGGCATAGCCGGCGGCGCCGCTGCGCCCCGACAGGCCCCCGGCGGCACCCCCACCCGCGAACAGGTTCGGGATCGGTCTTCTCCTGCTGTCGAGCACGCGGCCGTCGAGGTCGACGGCCAGTCCGCCTTGGGTGTGGAATAGGCCGGGCACCACGCGACATCCATAGAGGCGCTGCTCGAGCGGACCGAGGCCAAAATCCCGGCGGCCGAACGCGTCGGCAAGCTCGCCGCGGGCTGAGCCTTGCGCCGCAGCGATGGTGGCCGCCAGCGTCACAGGATCGAGGTCCAGTTGCTTTGCCAGATCTGGCGCGGTTGCGGCCGCCTTGAAGCCGCCATGGCGTGCAAGTTCGAGAAACTCTTCTTCCAGGGCTGCCACCTCGTACATTTTTTGATCGAAGATGGCATAGCGCGGTGCGGCCTCGGCCAGCACCTTGGGTGTGAAGGCGGAGTAGCCCGCGCTTTCATCGCCGAAGCGCCGGCCCGCGGCGTTGATGATGATGCCGCCCTTTTCGATCGTGGTCCACGACAGCAGGCTCCCGTGCGGATCGGCGACCGCGGCATAGCCTTGGTAGGCGCCGATATTTGCGAAGGCCGCGCCCAGGGCCTCGCCCCACAGGATCGCTTCTCCCGTCGACCCCAAGGCGCCGAAATAGGGCGCACCGGCGATTTCGGGGCAGAACCGGCGAACGAGCGCGGCATTGCCGGCATAACCGTTGACCGCGAGGATGGTCTTGGCCGCATGCACGCTCGAGCTTTCGCCCGATGCCGTCTTCAGGCGGGCACCGACCACGGCATTGCCGGCGGCGATGAGCTCGTCTGCGCCGTTGCCGAGCGCGAGCGGAATGGCACGTCGGGCAACGGCCGCCAGCAGGTCGTCGACGAGATCCTGCCCACGCCGCGAGGCCGGCGCGTGCAAGCGCGCAACGCTATGGCCCACATGCTTATAAGCGGTCACCAGCGTCAGCCGGGCGCCGACGCAATCGACCAGCCACTCCACGGTCGGCGCCGATTGCTCGGCCAGGCGCGCCACGAGTTCCGGGCAATCCGTCTCCCCCGCGATGCGCATGAGATCCTGGCTGAGGCGCGCCGGGCTGTCCTCGATGCCGGCGGCGCGCTGGTAGCGCGTGCCGGCGCCCGGGATCGAGCCCGTCGATAGCGAGGAGTTGCCACCCGGGGAAGCGCGCTTTTCGACGATCGCCACCGATGCGCCCGCGTCGTGGCCGGCGATTGCGGCCGCGAGCCCGCAGGCGCCGGCGCCGATGACGAGAATTTCAATGTCTGGGTCCATGGCTCGAAGTTCCCATCCTTGCCGGTCGGCTGCGGCCGCCCGCTGCTCAACCCGCTTGCACCACCCTTGCCGCCAGGTCGTCGGCCCAACGGTTTGGC
>Ga0081540_1001107_pt1 | contig 23898 bp, 20 predicted proteins | sample TabmetS2T1R1_FD_71024 | JGI IMG/M metagenome (GOLD analysis project Ga0081540, IMG submission 71024) | Tabebuia heterophylla rhizosphere microbial communities from the University of Puerto Rico - S2T1R1 | ecosystem: Host-associated > Plants > Roots > Rhizosphere ... | reverse complement strand
TCAGCCCCTTGCCGGCGACGGCCTATAGTACAGAGGCGAGCGATAAGCTGTACCGCCGCCTTCTCGATCAGGCTGCAGCCGTTTTACGCACCGGCCCTTCGGTTATCGTTGATGCCGGTTTTCGCGAGTCAGGTCAGCGCGACGCCGCAGCGAAACTGGCAGAGCAGGAGAAGGTTGCATTTCGCGCATTGTGGCTCCAGGCCGATCCCGAACGATTGATCGCCCGCGTCACACAGCGCCGGAATGATGCATCCGATGCCGGTGCCGAGATCGTCCGCCGGCAGCTTCAATCTTCGGCTTTGCCGCCAGTCGACTGGGACCTCATCGACGCCGATGGAAGCGTCGAACAAACGCTGGCCCACGCGCGGGCTGCATTCGATCGCTGACCAGGCCGTGGCGCAAATGCCACCAGCCCCGCGCACCGACACAACCCAAGATTGAATTCTGGGGAAATCCCGGCTGGCAGCCCGCACAGTCTGCTAGATTGCATCCGGCGTTCTCACACTACCTAAGGCTGCACAGACGCAAACGAGCCTGCGCTGAGGGCGTTGAGACTGTCACTTTCCGACTGTGAGATAAGTATGCGCAAAGTTGTGTTGATAGCGTCGTGTTCGTATTTGCTGTTCGCTCCCGGCGCCGTGGATCGCGGGGCTGCCATCGCAGCGGATCTGGATTGGCGAATCGATCGCAGCATGAAAGACGAGCCTGTCGTAGTTCCGCGTTATCCCTTTTCCTGGACGGGCTTCTATCTCGGTGGACATCTCGGCTATGGCTGGGGTGACACGTCCACCCGCGGGCAATCCGGCGCTCCTTTTGACGGCGACGACGGTTTTACTGTCCATCCCTCCGGCTGGCTCGGCGGGTTCCAGGGTGGCTACAACTGGCAAATAGACAATCTCGTTTTCGGTCTCGAGGGCGATCTCGGTTCGATCGGGGCGGATGATTCGGAATCCAGCGCAACAGCCTTCACCAAGGCGGAATATGGCACCTACGGCACATTGACCGGGCGTCTCGGCTTTGTCGATGAGCGCTGGCTGTTCTATCTGAAGGGCGGCTTCGCCTTTGCCAATATCGAAAACACGGCCGGCGCGATCGCTGGCGGTGTGGTCGATCCCACCGACCTGACCAAATCGGATGAAACGCACGGTGGCTGGACGATCGGCGGCGGTGCCGAGTTCGCATTCCAGCCGAACTGGTCGATGAAGATCGAATATCTGTATATGGACTTTGGTGAAGACACCTCCGGCAATGCCGATGGCGATACCTTTCGCCATGACAACGACATTCACACGATCAAGGTGGGCGTGAACTATCGCCTCCAGCGGATCGAACCGCCGCTACGCTGATATGGCCGGCATGTGAGCAACAGCGTGGCGTCGCTCGCCACGCTGCCTTACTCTTCGCCCATCTTGCTATCCGCTTGCGATGCCGGGGAGCAGTTTTGCCGGTGTGATCGGCAGATCCCGGACTCTCACACCAACGGCATCGTAGACCGCATTTGCCACGGCAGCAGCGATGCCTGTCGCTGCCAACTCGCCAATGCCGCGCGCCCCGGTCGGGCTCGCATGTGGATCGAACTCATCGACGAAGTGGATCTCGATGTCGGACGGTATGTCGGCGTTCACGGGGAGAGAGACATTGCTCAGATTTTTCGCCAGCCAGCGGCCATAGGTCGGCTCGAACTGAGATTGCTCCAGAGCAGCCATGCCCCAGCCCCAGATCACGCCGCCGATCATCTGGCTGCGCGCCGTTTTCGGGTTGATGATGCGGCCGGCGGAATAACTTCCGACAGCGCGGCGCAGACGGATCAGACCGAAATCCCGGTCAACGCCGACCTCGACGAAAATCCCGCCCCAGGTCCGCATGGCATAAGGCGTATCGGCGCCGTCGGCGTTGAACGGCGCATTTCCAGGGAGCGTGAACTTGCCCTCGCCGATGAATTCCGCATTGGTCTTGCGCAGCGCGGCGATCACATCGAGGCCATCGGCCGCCGCGCCGACACGCTGGGCGAGCTTTGCTTTTGCGTCCTGCGCGGCCAGCAGAATAGCGCCGCCGGTGCCCATGGTGGCAGACGATCCATAGACCGGCCCCGCGGTCGGAAGCGCCGAGTCGCCCCATTGGATGGAGACCTGCGCAAAGGGCAGCCCAAGGGCTTCAGCCGCAATCTGAGTGAAGACGGTCTGTGTACCGGTTCCGATATCCTGTGAGCTGCACTCGATCGAGGCATGGCCATCGGGCGTCAGCCGCACGCGTGCTTCGGCCGGAAAGCGGAAATTACCCATCGTTGCGGTCGCCATGCCATGGCCGATGCGCCAGGGGCCGTCATCCCGAGGCCGGGAGCTCCGCGTCCGCCATCCATAACGTTGTGCACCGGCTTCATAGGCCTCGAGCAGCTTCTTGGACGACCAGGGCTTGCCTTCCTTTGGATCGACATCAGCATGGGCGGCGATGCGCAAGTCAAGCGGGTCGAGGCCGAGCGCCAGCGCCAGCTCGTCCATCGCCGATTCCAGCGCCCAGCTGCCCGGCCCCTCGACCGGCGCGCGCATGGGATTGGGTTTGCTGACATTGGTCAGCTCGATCGTTTGCGACGTTAAGATCGCCGGGCAGGCATAGAGCGTCTTTGCAATCTCGGTGGAAGGCTCAGACCAGATATCCCCTTGCGGGCAGACAGTGATCACGTGGTGGCGCAGGGCGGTAAGCTGGCCGTCCGCTGCAGCGCCAAGCTGCACCTCCTGGCGCATGATGGCCTGATAGGTGACCATGGTGTACATCTGCGCGCGCGTCAGTGAAATCTTCACCGGCCGGCCGACGATGCGTGCGGCAACAGCGGTCAGAAGCTGATGCGGCCAGACATAACCCTTGCAGCCGAAGCCGCCCCCCGTGTGTGGGGCAAGCACATGCACATTCTCCGGCTTGAGGCCAAGCGCCTGGCCGAACACGATGGGCACATTCGCGCCGTGCTGCACGGCGTCGTAGAGCGTGACCTTCTCGCCCTGCCAGAATGCGAGGGTAGCCGAGGTCTCCATCGGATTGTGATGTCGGCCGGGCTGCGTATAAGTCTGGCGGACATGTTTGGCGGAGCGGCTGAGCCCTTCGGCAAGGTCGCCTTTGCTGAACGGATCGCCCATTGGGCCGCCGGTCGGAGCCGGCTCCAGCTTTCCGTTGCCGGGAGCGACAGGCGTGCACCGCTCCATGGAGATTTCGACCATGTGGGCTGCGGCTTCTCCCGCCTCCAGCGTCTCCGCAAGCACGATAGCGACCGGCTCACCTTCATATTCGATGCTGTCGGATTGCATGGGCAGGCGGAACACGCCCGCCGGCTCGCCCACCTTACCGAATTTCGGCATATCCGCTCGCGTCAGCACACGCACCACACCGGGCATACCGAGCGCGCCCGCCGTGTTGATTGCGGAGATCCGTCCAACGGCAAAAGGCGCGCCGACGAGCACGCCATGCACCATGCCCGGCAGGTTGTTGTCCGCGGCATAGTGCGCGCTTCCGGTGACCTTCAGCGGTCCCTCGACGCGTGAGATAGGCTGACCCGCGCTCATGCTGCACCTCCCGCTGCGAGCAGCGCGCGCATGGCGGCTTTCGCAGCCATTTCGATCTTGTAGGCGTTGTGATCCAGGGCGCGCGCTTCGTTCAGAGCCGCACGGATGTGCGGCAGCACCGCCTCGCGTGTGAGCGGCTGGCCGTTGAGCGCCGCCTCAGCCGAGCGGAGGCGCCAGGGCTTCTGCGCAACCGATCCGAGTGCGAGACGAGCCGCGCGGATCACGCCATTTTCGAGCTCGACCGCGGCAGCCGCTGAGACCAAAGCATATTCATAGCTCTCCCGCTCGCGCACCTTGACATAGGCCGAGCGCTCGGATGTGCGCAGCGGAATGTGATAAGCAGTGATGAGTTCATCGGCGGCAAGGCGGGTTTCCGTGCGCGCCGGATCTGTCCCGCCGCTCGCTGCTTCGGCCTGGGTGAGGTGAAGGTCTGTCATGGCCATCATCCGACGACCACCCGCCCCGAGCAGCTCCACCCGCGCATCTAAGCACGCCAGCGCGACCGCCGGGTCGGAGGGCTGCGTCGCCACGCACTCATCGGTCCAACCCAGGATCGCGTGGCGCTCGTTCAGCCCGTGGCGCGCAGCACATCCAGAACCAGGCTCCCGCTTGTTGCAGCCCCACGGAAGCCGCGCCTCCGATCGGAAATAGGGGCACCGCGTCTTCTGCAGCACATTACCGCCGAGCGTCGCCCGGTTGCGCACCTGGGCCGATGCCGCCTTCAGGCAGGCTTCCGCCAGGACTGTAGCGTGCTGGCGCACCAGGGCATGCTCGCCGACCTCATTCAGCGTCGCCCCGGCGCCTATGACGATGTCCTGGCCGCGCTTTTCAATCGAATTGAAGGCCGGCAGACGTCCGACATCGACCACTTTCGCCGGAGCGCTGATTCCCAGCCGCATCCAGTTCAGGATCTCGGTCCCACCGGCAATCGCCATGGTTTCCGGCTCGCTCAGCGCCGCGACGGCATCGGCGGGATGGCGGGCGAGGGGGTAAGCAAAGTCGCGCATCAGCTTCGCTCCATCCTCTGGCGGGCATCGAGGACGGCGGCAGTGATCTGCGGATAGGCCGAACATCGACAGATGTTGCCGCTCATCCACTCGCGCACGCTGGCCTCGTCCGTTGCGTGGCCCTCGCGAATGCAGGCGACGGCCGAGATCACCTGGCCGGGCGTACAATAGCCACACTGAAAGGCGTCATTGTCGATGAAGGCTTGCTGCACGGGATGCAAGGCGCCGCCAGGACTGGCGATCCCCTCGATGGTGACCACCTCGCGCCCCACGCATTGCACGCCCAACACCAGACAGGCATTCACGCGCTTGCCGTCGATCAGCACGGTGCAGGCGCCGCACGCGCCCTCATTGCAGCCTTTCTTGGCCCCGGTGAGGGACAGCCGCTCACGCAGCAGATCAAGCAGCGTCACGCGCGGTTCAATCGTCAGCTCACGGCGCTCGCCATTCAGCATGAAGTCCAATTGGGTTGCCGTTTGCGCCATATTTTCCCTCCCCGCTGCCGTATCAGGAAGGCCGGCGGCAGCCGCGATGGCCATTCCCGCTTCTAGAAACTCACGTCGCGATAGATCAGGACTCACCTGGGGGCCCTCCCTGGATCAACAGGCCTGAGCGTCGCACAGGCCGCGAAGGCGCGGTAGGTCGAGTCTTGCTGTTTTCGAGGCGGTTTAGCTGCGGAACGCAGCCGGAGAGCAACCGAATTGCATCCGGAACACCCGCCGGAAATGGTGGAGATTGGAAAAGCCGATCTCCTCTGCAATCGCCTCGACCGCAAGGGATGAGTGCTTCAGCCGATCGGCTGCACATCGCATGCGCAGCGCCGTGACGAAGCGATGCGGCGGAAGGCCGGTGCTGCGCCGGAAGCTGCGCGCGAAATGATAGGGGCTGAGCGCTGCTATGGCTGCCAGCTCGGCGATTGAAAGATCGCGGTCCAGGTTGGCTGCGACGAAATCGGTCACGGCGGCGAGGCGGGACGCATCCAGCGCGCCGGCCGCGCGAGCGCGTCCGCCAAATTTGCGCTGAAACACATGTGCATAGGCGGCCCGGGTCAGAGTATCCGCCTCCAAAGCGCCGAGCGGCCACCAGCCACGTAAGCTGGCGCGGAAGCGCATCGCGATGGCATGAATCACTGGATCAGGCCAATTATCGATGTCATCGAGATCAGCGTGCTGGGGAATGCGCAGCTCTTCGGCGATCTCACGGCGCAGGGCTTGGGTGGCGGTGATCTCGACAACGTCGGAAGGGTCGCTGACATCGATCCAGGTGATCGGCTCGTGACCGCCAAGGCCCACCGAGTTCGCAGTCACATCGCGGCGTGAGGCGCGGCCATTACCTCGGCGCACGGTTGCACTGGATTGATGAGTGAAGGCAACGCCGATCGAGCCAGGCATTGTTACCGAATCCACCTCACCCTCGCGCCAGGGTGGAAGAATGCAGTGGACAGCCTTCACCAACGGCATTTGCAGTCGGACGATATCGGGTCGGCTTGTCATGAAATGCGGCAAACAGCTGTTGCGGCGCCGTAGGGCGCCCATGAAACAGACCTGAATTGTGCCGATTTTCACCGCGTCCCGCAACCAGGGAGCATGCTACCATCGCGCTGATGGGCATGATGCGACAAGGACCAACTTAGGCAGGCTCTCCGCTGTCGGACAGCATTACTTTTTAGCCAGCCAAGTCAGCCCTTTATTCGGACGAAACGATCGCAGCATCGAGGCGATTTCGGAAATACATCTTGGGCAGCGATAACCGGGGACTGGACAATTAGCGAGTTTTTGAGAAGCACGGCTATGGCCGTGCCGCATTGTTGCCCCAATCTCAATCCAATTATTTCAAAATATGCGCAATTGAGAATAAAAATGCGCAAAAAATGGGTGGGAGTTAGACAATGAGGTGGGTGGCGTTGCCCATGAGGGGCGTTGCGTTCCTCATAAGGGCGCATTGCTGGGTTGGCGCAGTTTGCCTCATCAGCTTACTGACCCCCGCAGCGTCGCAAGTGCGTACCCCCGCCGCCGGTCAGCAAAACGCTGATCCGAACCAAAAGATACTTCACCACAACGAAGCAAAGCGCCTTGCCAATGAAGGGGTGGTCTCTATTACCGCTTCAGGCCGCACCACCGTCTACAGTCAATTCGCTGAAGACATCCGGAATGTTATCGAATCTCTTCCCGATAACAATACACGAATAATACCTATCCTGGGAAAGAGCGCCGGACAGAACCTTCTTGATATGCTCTATCTGCGTGGCATCGATATGGGCATCGTGGACCAGGATATCATTCAATATTTCAAACGCCAGGAACCGAAGTTTTATGGCGATTTAGACAAACGGGTCAATTACGTCACCAAACTGTTCAATACCGAATTTCATCTTCTCGCTCATAACGATATTAAGAGCCTGGAAGACCTGCGCGGCAAGCAGGTCAGCTGCCTGATGCAGATGAGCACGGTAGCCACATTGTGCGAGAACATCTTCCGGTTGCTGAAGATAGACGTAAAGATCGTTTACGAGGATGTCGATCTTGCTCTCCTTCGGCTGAAGAAAGGCGAGATCGCGGCCGCCGCACGTGCTGGCAGTTCCCCGCTTCCGGGCTTCAACGGCATCACCGCCGCCGATAACCTCCATTTTGTGCCGATCAACGAGGAGAGCCTGCCCAACAGCGACTTCAATCCGATCCGCGCGACTTATCTCCCGGCACGCCTGCGGGCCGAGGACTACCCCAATCTCGTTCCCGCCGGCGAAGCGATACCAACCGTCGCCACCAGCACGGTGCTCGCGGTCTATGCTTGGCCTCATGACAGCCGGCAATATCAGGAAATCTCTCAGTTCATCCAGATATTCTTCGACAACATCGATAAGTTCCGACAGCCGCCTCGTCATCCAAAATGGCGCGACCTCAATCTCGCCGCCGATGTACCCGGCTGGAAGCGCTTCCCTGCCGCGCAGGCTTGGCTGGACAGTCGCCGCTCGCCCGTTCAGACGACAGCGGTTGCTATCGGGCCGGATGAAAAGACGAAAGCCGCGTTCGACAGATTCCTGACGAACCTCGCGAATTCGAGCGGTGGAAGCAAGGTGTACACGCCTGAGCAGAAAGAGGTGCTTTATGCTCAGTTCCTTCAATGGTGGGAAACTGTAGGAAAGAGCCGGAGGTAGACCAGGGCGCCGTTTGCTCACCACGATCCGTTCGCCTCTTCGAGCGAGGTTTCTCATGAGGCATTTGGTCTATGTTACTCTGGTAGCGTCCTCGCTGCTTGCATCGATCGCTGCCGCGGCCGCCCAGGAGCGATATGATGACAGCCGTTCGGCAGCTCTTGATCATCGGCGCCAAACACAGCCGCAGCTGCCAAGCTTAGGTACAGGCGAATCCACCCGGCCGGACCCATCGAGGCGCCTGGAGTCGATCCCGGTCGTTGCCCGGGCTTCGGATTTGATCGGACAGCCCGGAAAGCCTCTCGCTCTGCTCTTGCCGGAAGAGACAGCGGTTGCCGGCGACGCCCGCTTCCTCATGATCCGGGGCCTGCCGCAGGGATTTCAGCTTTCCCAGGGGTTTTCCGTCAAGCAGACCTGGTTCCTCTCGGTAACGGAAGCGAAGAACCTGCAGATGACGTCCCCAGCCAACTTCACGGGCGATCTCACCCTCGAGGTCCTTTACTGCAAGGACAGCAAGGAGCCACCGTTGCGCAGCGTCGTTCGCACGGTCGTCATCAAGTCGGACAGCCAACCCAACCGGAACGCTCTTACGCCGGCTGTGACGCCGACACCGAGCCTTCGCAAGATCCAACTGACCGCCGAACGGGAAGCCGATGCACTGCGGCGGGGAGAGGATTTGATGAAGCATGGCGACGTGGCGGCAGCGCGGCTGCTGTTCGAGGACATTGCTGCAATGGGGAGCGCGAAAGGCGCCCTCGCCATGGCGCAGTCGTATGATCGCGAGCATCTTCGCAAATTCTTCATCCAAGGGCCGCTGCAACCCGATCCCGAGCGCGCCAAGACCTGGTATGAGAATGCCGCCCGTCTTGGCAGCCGCGATGCCGAGCGCGCTCTCAGCGCGCTACAAAGCGGCGCCCGCTAGAGCTTGATGGCCTAATCACGGAAGCAGTCGCACTGCATCACCCTCCCGCCAACGTCATCCCCGCGCAAGCGGAGACCCAGTAAGCGCGGGCGTTCGGGTGTAACAAGACGGGTACGACGTGCAGGGTTCGGTGCCCTTCCGCTCCGCTGCTGCGTACCGGGTCCCCGCTTGCGCGGGGCTGACGATTGTGCATGTTGAGCTAGGGTCTCAAACCCGAAGCCGATCCCGCATTAGCAGCAGAAACGCACAGCTTCTAGCCTCCACCGGCGGGTGTGCTCTGTGGAGTTGGGTCCGCCTGAGCGCCCGCTTTGTTGGGCGACTCGATCAACTTTTCGCGCTTGGCATCGACGAGGGCGGAGACGTTCGCTTCACCAACGCGGAAGACATAGTCCCGGTCGGAGGCGGCAAAGAGATAGGCGCCGCCGGCGGCTTCCTTCTTGTACTTGTAAGTGCGCGTGGTGTTGTCGGTGGTCTTGATCTCGACCTTAAGGTCTGGCGGGTCAAGCTTGGCGACCTCCTCCGCGCCCTTGCCCTGGATCGCATCGAAGCTGGGCCGCAGGGCTGCGCGGGCTGCAGTCTGGACTTTGTCGTCAAGAACCTTCTCGCCTTCCTTGGCGCCGGCGAGCACGAATTTGCCGTCCTTGCGCTCCAGCGTCACGTCGGGAAAGGTGATGCTTGCAACCTTGTCGGCGGGAATGGTCAGCGCTTCCTTGTCGGTCCAGTCCTCGCCGCGCGCACCAATCTCATAGGTGGAGATCGCCACGCTATAGATCTCGTTGCCGCTGGTCCGCACGTTGGTGAGACGGTAGGAAGGCGACGTGCCGACGAGCAGCTTGGCCGCCTCCTTGCCGCCGCTCGACAGCACGATCTGCCGCTCATGCACAGAATCGCTCACCTTGAAGCGCGGGGCGGCCTCGCTGCTCGTGGCGACAGGGAAGCCCTTTTTCAGGTCACGCAGCTTGTCGAGGAACTGAGAGACCTTGGTGGTGTCGGCGGGGAAGCCGGCGAAGCTTGGGATCACCCACTTGCCGTCCTGCTTTTTGAGCGCGATCGAATTGCCGCCGGTCTGGTCAATGGCGATCTCATCGATTTTGCCCGGATCGAAGGCGATCAACGGGTCCTTCGCGTCATAGCCGGTATAGTCGCTGCCTGAAATCGCCAGCACACCGGCAAGCGCGAGCTGGGCAGCCAGAAGCCCGCTGAGGATGAGGGTTCCGCGTTGCATCGGTCAAACTCCCTGCGGCTTGAGGATGGCAAGATAGCGCTTCTCGGCCGACCGCCGGGCGAGGCGCCGGATGAGATAGATCAAGAGAAGGCCGACGAGGGCGAGGCCGTAATTCGAGTATTCCCAGGTCATCTGGCTGGCTTCGCTCATTGGCGGCAGCGTGCGCGAGAACTGTCCGCCCCGGCCGCGAAGAGCTAGGAGACGGCGATCTTCCAGCGACCAGTCAACCATGTTTTCCGCGAAACGCATCGGCGTCTGATACTGGGTGCGGTCGACGCTGGAGATCACCTCGAGGAGATCATCCGACAGGAAGCTGGATGAGCTGACGAGGATGATACGTGCGCTGTCGGGCGAGCGTTCGATCACCCCGGTGATCGATGGCTTGGCTTCCGTCTTCGGCTTGTTCGGATCGTTCGCGTCGGGCTTGCTCTGGTCCGCCTCGGGCTTGTTCTCCGCGGTCTGCGGTGCCGGGGCATCCTTGGCGAGCGGTGACGGTTTGCCGGCAAAGAACGAGGCGAACTGGCCTTCCATCACCACGCCGAGCAATTGCCGTTCGGTCGGCTTGCCGCGCTCGAAGCCCAAGTCGGGATAGGCCCTGAAATCCGGCAGCACATTGGAGGAGGGCGACGCCCAGGAGCCGCGAGAACTCTCCAGCATACGGATCACATGACGGCCTTTGGCCTTTGCGTCATCGATCGAGATCGGTGAAGCCCAGGCGAGCGTGAGCTGATTGAGGCCGACGGTCGGCGCATCGCCCTTAGCCATGCCATCTTCGCGGATGTCCACGAAATACGGATAGTCCAGCATATGCACCTGGCGGACGGGAACACCGCCGATATTGCGCTCGACCGGCACCGGGAATGGCGCGTTCTGCGGGTCGAGCGCCATCTTGTCGTCCTGGTTGATGCCCTGGAACGCCAGCCAGTCCTTCAGTCCGGAAGGCGCCGGCGTGACGCTGACATTGCCGCGGAGGGAGGGCGAGAAGGGTGATGTCGCAAGCACCACGGTGCCGCCCTTCATGAGGAACTGATCGACGGCAAACAGCTGGGACTGGTCCAGTTTGTCGGGCGCAGCGACGAACAGGATGTCCGCCTGCTCCGGCACACGGCCGTCCCTCAGATCGGCGGACTGCACCGTGGCGTTCTCGCCGAGTGAGCGCTCAAGCAGCTGGAAGTTGAGCCCGCTGCCCCCGGCCATGCCGAATTGTGCCATTTGCGGATTGGGTGGCGGCGGGGTGTAGAGCGCAATGGTACGCAGCGCGCCGGGTGTGAAGCGCTTCAGCTCGGTCTCGATATTGCGCTTGAGACCATCCTTGTCGAGCGTATCGGGGACCGGCACCTGCACGACTTTATCGCCGCTGCGCAGGATGATGTGGAACCAGAACTGCTTGGGATTGAGGAGTCCAACCGCCAGCGGACGCAGGCCGTAGCTGTCCTGCAATTGCTGTGCAAGCTTGCCGCCCGCTTCGTCCGGGTCGCGGATCACGCCTTCGAATTTGCCCTGCGACTGGCTCTTATAATCGTCGATCAGACTGACAAGATCGGTGCGCAGCTTAGGCAGGCCTTCGGGCAATTTGTTCTCCGGAGAGACGTAGGCCTCCAGCGTGATCTTCTGCGGGATGACGGAAAAGACGTCGCTCCCGCCGCGATAGGATGACATCGCCTTCTTGATCGCGCGGGTGATTTCATATTCGGGGTTCAGGAGGTCGACGGAAAGCTCCGACTCGCCCTGCTGCTTGATCTCGATCAGATCCTGATAGCCGAGCGTCTCAAACTCGTCGCCATATTTGACCAAGAGGTTGAAATAGGAGTTGGTCACAGCCGCCTGATATTTGCTGGTGGTCTGGAACGGGACCGGCTTGATGTTATAGCGGCTGTTGGCTTCGGCTTCGAGCTGCGGGGCGGTTGCCGGATCGACGATCTCGACATGGACCTTGCCGCCGCTTGCGACCTCATATTCGGTGAGCAGGTCACGCAGGCGGGGGACCAGCGGCGCCAGCAGCGGATGGGTCTGTGCACTGAAATAGCCGCGCAGCAGCAACGGCTCCTGGAGCTGGCGCAGATAGGAGCGGCTGGCGTCCGACAGGGAATAGACATTCCCCTGCGTCAGGTCCGCCCGCGCCCAGCTGAGCTGGCCGAGCCAGAGATTGCCGGCAACCAGATTGGCGATGACCAGGATGGCCGCCAGCCGCCATTGCCAGTGCCGAACCTCACGGCCCTCGCCCGACCAGCGCAGGCTTTCCAGCGCATAGAGGTTCAGGACCAGGAAGACGCCAACAATGCTGGCATAATAATAGAGATCGCGCAGATCGATCACGCCGCGCTCGATCGAGGCGAAGCGCGAGCCGGTGCCGATCAGCCGCAGGGTTTCACTGCCGGAATTGCCGAACAGTGAAGTTAACCCGTCCGAGCCGAGGATATAGAAAAAGCCGCAGATCAGCGCGGTGACGATGAGGCTGACGATCTGGTTGTCGGTGCGGGCACTGACGAACAGGCCAATGGCAATGTAAGCCGCAGCAAGACACAGCGTGGCGACATAACCGCCGATAACGGGGCCCCAGTCGAGCGGCCCGATGGCCGCAACCAGGATCGGCAGCGGAAGCGTCAGAGCCAGCGCTATGGCAACCAGGCCCAGGCAGGCGAGGAATTTCCCGAGCACCAGATCGATTGGCCGCGCTGGCGAGGTCATCAGGAATTCGAGCGTCCCGGCGCGGCGCTCCTCGCTCCACATCCGCATGGTGAGGCCGGAGACGAGGAAGATCAGGAGGACCGGCATCCACTCGAATAGCGGCCGGATGTCTGCGATATTGCGCGCGAAGAATCGTGACACCCAGAAGAAGGTGAAGAGGCACACGGCGAGAAACACGCCGATGAAAATGAAGGCCGCGAGGGAGGAGAAGAACGAGGCCAGCTCCTTGCGGGCAACGCGCAGGATATTAGACATTGGCCACTCCCTCATGCGCATGGTCGGCAGCGGTGATTTCCGCAAACACGGTTTCGAGATCGCGCTGCTCAGGGGCAAGCGCGTAGAGATCGAGGCCTTTGCCTAACAGCGCGCGCGCCACATTCGGTGCCACGGCTTCCGGCGCATCGCCGTTCAGCTTGATGCCGTAGGCGTGGCCCTGGCTGGGCACCGCGAGGCGCTCCAGGCCATGCACCGCCTCAATCGAGGTGAGCAGCGGTTCCACAACGTCCGGCGCACCGTTGGTGACCAGGCGCAACCGGCCGCCCTTGCGAAGATCGGTGAGCGTGGAATCGAGCGCCAGCTTGCCGCGATGAATGACGATCACCCGATCGGCCACAGCCTGCACTTCCTGGAGGATATGGGTGGAAATCATCACCGTCGCATTTTGGGCGAGGCGCTTGATCAGCGTGCGCATCTGCTTGATCTGCGAGGGATCGAGCCCGTTGGTTGGCTCGTCGAGGATGATGATTTTCGGCTGGTGCAGAATGGCCTGCGCCACCCCGACGCGCTGGCGGAAGCCGCGCGATAGGCTGGAGATCGGGTCGGTCGCCTTCTCGCCAAGCTCCGTGGCCGCGATGGCGGCACGCAGGCGCTGGGGGCGCTCCTCGACCGGAACGCCGCGCAATTCGGCGGCGTAGTCCAGAAAGTCGATGACAGCCATCTCTGGATAAAGCGGGCAGTTCTCAGGCAGATAGCCGATCAGCGCCTGCGCTGCGTGGCGATCGCTCTCCACATCGTGGCCATCAATCAATACGCTGCCAGAGGTCGGCTCGAGAAAGCCGGTCAGCATCTTCATGATGGTCGTTTTGCCGGCGCCGTTGTGGCCGAGCAGCCCGACGATCTGGCCGTCGGGTATCTCGAAGCTGACATTTTCGACGGCGGTGAATGTTCCGTATTTGCGCGTCAGATCTTTCGCAACAATCATCGGCTGCTCCAGCCTTGTTCATGTCTCCGGGGAACCCGGCATCGAGATGGCGGAGAGGTCCGGCCCAGCACAGAAGCGGGGAATTGCGGCAAGTCTGCGAAGAGAAGGGGAGATGTGATCTGGCGCCCGAGCGCGCATGACCACAAAAATAACTCCACTCCGCTGCATCTCGCCTGATACCGCGTGATCGCTGTTCCGAACAACTTCGGAAGAGGCTTTGCTATTCGGACAAGGCACGCCCGTCAAGTTAAGAGAATGTAAGAGTTGTCGCACCTGGCCGGCAACCATGCGGTTTTGCTGGCGTTTTGTCTCCGAGGGGTAACCGCGAGGAGAATTAACGATGCTTGGCCTCGAACCGGAAATGACCTATCGAGTGAAAACCACCAGCCCGCTCGCGACGACCTACGGCTCGCCGCTCACGCCGCTCCAATATTGGCAGGTGAGCGAGGCGTCTCTTTCCGGCCCGCGCATCGAAGCAAAACTTGCTGCAACTGGTTGCGATTGGATGCGGGTGAGCCCGGACGGCTTCTGGCGCCCGGATGTGCGCGCGCAGTTTCTCACCGACGACGGCGCAGTGGTCTTCATGCACTACACCGGTCTCGTGCAGCAGACCGATGCCTTCAAGCGCGCGGCCGAGGCCGATCAACCGACCGATTGGGCCGACCAGCATATGCGCCTGTCGATCCAGTTCGATACGGGCGCTGAGCCATATCGCTGGCTGAACACCAGCCTGTTCCTCGCGCAAGGACGGCTGCTCGGAACGGGCCGGATCGAATATGCCATCTACCGGGTAACTTGAGGCTGGTCGTCGGAGGTTAGCGCCGGTGCTTGCGGATCACCCCATCCGGCAGTTCAACAGTCGGCGTGGACGGCTCGGCCAAGTGCACGCGGTTGCGTCCGGCCAGCTTGGCCTGATAGAGCGCAACATCCGCTCTCTTCAGCAGTTTATCGGCGGTGTCGCCCTCATTCAGCCGACTGATACCCAGACTGCAGGTGACGGCGAAAGCCTGGCCCTCGGCGTTGAACGGCAAGCGCTCACAAACTCGGCGCAGGCTGTTGGCGATGCGAAGAGCTTCCGACTCATCGCGGTCCTGGAGGATCATTGCAAACTCCTCGCCGCCGAGCCTGCAGACCAGCCCACTATGCTTCGCCACTTCCTCCGCGACGCGCTTGATGACGATGTCGCCGACGTCGTGGCCATAGGTGTCGTTGATTCGCTTGAAATGATCGATGTCGATCAGGACGGCCGAAAGGGAGCTGTTCTTTTTCGGGTCTTGCAGGACAGCATGCAGGCGCTCGAAGAACGCCCGCCGATTGAGCAGGCCAGTCAGTGAATCGCTCTCGGCGAGATGCACCAGATGAAGCTGGGTGTTTTTTAGCCGCCCGGCCATTCGCAGTCTTGCATGCAACTCGAGCCGTTTCACCGGCTTGGCGATGAGATCGTCGGCGCCGGAATCCAGCGCTTCTGCTAGTCTTTGGTCATCACTCAGCGAGGACATCACAATGATGTAGAGCGGTCGGTGCGCAGGAGCGACCAGACGCGCTTCCCAGCACAGCTCGAGCCCGCTCATCGGCTGGACTTCAAGGCTGGTGATCAGAACATCGATGCTGGCATCGCTCTGAATCGAACGCAGCGCCGACGCCGAATCGAGGAATTCGCTTACGGTATCACCCCGCTCGCTTACCAATTCGCCGACCAGTCTCAGGACCACCCGGCTAGGATCTACGACTGCAGCATGCATCGTGGCATCGCGACGTGGTTCGTACAGGGACAGGACTCCCGCTATTATGCGCGAAAGTCATTGCCGTTGGTTTAAGGGCTGCAGCTTATTAGATATAGACCGCCTGCCTTTGCCGCCCTTTCTGGCCAAACGCCTTGATATATCTGGCAATCTCGCTCGGCTCGCCGAGTGCTTTCTCCGGATTGTCGGACAACTTTACCGCCGGCCGGCCGTTCACCTCGCTTACCTTGATCACCAGCGAGATCGCTTTTAATCCAGCATTGGGTTTGGGCGCACAGTCGGCAAAATCATTGGTGAGATTGGTGCCCCAGCCGAAGCTCATCCGCACCCGGCCGGCGAAATGTCTATAGGTTGCCTCGATGGTGTCGGCATCGAGCGCATCGGAAAAGACGAGAAGCTTCTCCTTTGGATCCTGCCCCCGCGCGCGCCACCATTCGATAATGCGCTCGCCGCCTTCGATTGGAGGGGCGGAATCCGGACGGAACCCTTTCCATTCGGCGACCCAGTCCGGAGCACCGGCAAGAAAGGACTCCGTGCCGAAGGCGTCGGGCAGCACAATCAAGAGATTGCCGCCGTAATAGCGCTGCCAGTCGCGCAGCACGCGATAGGGCGCGGCCAGCAGGTCCTCGTTGTCCTTGGCAAGGGCCGCATAGACCATCGGCAGTTCATGCGCATTTGTGCCGATCGCCTCGAGATCATTGTCCATGGCAAGCAGGACATTGGAGGTACCGATGAAGGCCTCGCCTAAGCCCTCCTTCAACGCCTCGACGCACCAGCGCTGCCACAGGAAGCTGTGACGCCGGCGAGTGCCGAAGTCGGAGATGCGCAGCCCGGGGAGCTGGGCCAGACGCTCCACCTTCGACCAGAGCTTCGCTTTCGCACGGGCGTAGATCACATCCAGTGTAAAACGGCCCATGGTCTTCTTCAGCGCCGCTCGCGAACGCAATTCGCTGATGATGGCGAGCGCCGGAATCTCCCACATCGTGGTGTGCATCCAGGCACCGGGAAATTCGAGAACGAACTGGCCGTCTTCCCTGCGCAGCTCATAGGCCGGCAGCTGGAAATCCCGCAGCCATACGAGGAATTCCGGGCTGAAAATCTGAGCGCGGCCGTAGAAGGTGTTACCCGCCAGCCAGATCATTTCTTTTTTGCCAAAGCGCAGCGTCCGGGCATGGTCGAGCTGGTCGCGCAGCTCCTTCTCGTCCACGTCGTCGGCAAGGCGCACTTTCTTGATCCTGTTGGTGAGCGAGAAGGTCGCCTGGACGTCCGGGTAAAGCCCCCAGATCATCTGCAGCATCAGCAGCTTGTAGAAGTCGGTATCGAGCAGGCTGCGGATGATCGGGTCAAGTTTCCAGGTATGGTCGTAGACACGTTTGGCGATATCGATCTGCTGCGCCATGTACTCATCCCTTCAGGCGGCCGCTTCCCGCGCGGCCAGACTTCCTGACACGAAGGGCCATATTTAGCACGAGATGGATGATCAGCGCATGTCCTGCGTTGCCCCATCCAGGCGAAGCCACCCTCTAGGACCGCATGGAAGGCAATGCCTCCAGGAACGTCACCGCCTGGCCTGCCGCGACGCCGCAGATCTCGCCGTCCCGCATCACGACCTGCCCGCGTACGACTGTTGCCATCGGCCAGCCGGTCGCGCGCATACCGACATAAGGCGTCCAGCCGCAGCGGCTGGCGGTGCTCGCATCGGTGATCTCGCGCGTCTCCTTGAGATCGACCAGGGTCAGATCGGCATCGTAGCCGACACCCAGCCGCCCTTTCCCGGCGACCCCGTAAATGCGTGCCGGCCCATGGCTGGTGAGATCGACAAAGCGTTGAAGGGTGAGCCGGCCGGCGTGGACGTGGCTCAGCATGACTGGCACCAGGGTTTGCACACCAGGCATTCCTGACGGCGAGGCAGGATAGGGCTTGGCCTTTTCCTCGGGCAGATGCGGCGCATGATCGGAGCCTACGGTGTCGACGATGCCCTGCTGTAGCGCGTCCCAGGCCGCGGCCACCTGATGCGCTTCGCGAATCGGCGGATTCATCTGCGCCTTGTTGCCAAGGCGGTCATAGCAATCAGGCGCGCTGAGCGTGAGGTGATGCGGCGTCGCCTCGACCGAGGCGATATCGCGATGCTCAGCCAGAAGCGCCATCTCCTCCGCGGTCGAGACATGCAGAACATGCACCCGTTTGCCGGCCGCGCGTGCAAGCCGGATCAGTCGCTCGATCGCCAGTCGCGCGGCTTCGGCATCGCGCGAAATCGTATGGCTGCGCGGGTCACCCTCGATCTGCAGGTGAGCGCGCGCCTGCAGCCGTTCCTCATCTTCCGCGTGATAGGCGGAGCGCCGACGGATTTTGGCGAGGATTGCAGCGATACTCTGGTCATCTTCGACGAGAAGATTTCCGGTTGAGGCGCCCATAAAGACTTTTACACCTGCAACGCCCGGCAGCATTTCCAGCCGGGGCAGTTCGTCGATATTGTCCTTCGTTGCACCGACATAAAAGGCGAAATCGCAGAACATCCGCCCGGAGGCGCGCGCCAGCTTGTCGGTGATTGCCTCCGCCGTGATTGTCGGCGGGCTGGTGTTGGGCATCTCGAAAACCGCGGTGACGCCGCCGAGGACCGCCGCGCGGCTGCCGCTCTCGAGATCCTCCTTGTGCTCGGAGCCGGGCTCGCGGAAATGCACATGGCTGTCGACGACGCCGGGAAGAATGTGCAGGCCCGCCGCTTCGATCACCTCCGCCGCCGCGTCGCGCGCAATGCTGCCGAGGCAGGCGATCCGGCCACGGGAGATGCCGATATCGCCCATCGCCATGCCGTCATGATTGACGATGGTGCCGCCCTTTATGACCAGGTCGAAACGCTGGGGCATCAATTGATCCGCCGGGAACGATAAAGCTGCTGTCCGGTTCCCCCTATTCCATAACGGCGCTAGCGGGTGGCTTCAATCGGTTAAATCGCAAGGCAGGGATAAGAGCCATGCAGGATAAATTGGACCACGACAAACGCGTCAAAGCTTCAGAGGATCAAGATCATCCAAAGGAGGAACAGGATCTGGACGAGGCGCTCTACGACAGCTTTCCAGCCAGCGATCCGGTTTCCGTGGTGCAGAAAGGGGAGCCGACTTCGCCTGTGCGCGGCGAGGACGTTGATCGCAAGCAGAAGGCGGATAAGATGAAAAAGGACTAGCGGATCACAGCTCGCCTCGCCACATTGCGGGGTTCAGCCCTGCGACACGGAGAGGATCGAGGAACAGCAGCCATGACGGAGGAGATGAGCGTTGCCCTCTTGGCTGATCGCGGCATTGTGGAGGTGGAAGGAAGTGATGCAGCCGACTTCCTGCAAAGCCTCCTGACCAATGACATCGATCAGGCGGCCCCGGATCGGGCGATATTCGCCGGTCTGCTCACCCCACAGGGCAAGATCGTCTTCGACTTCCTCGTCTATGCCCCCGGGCCGAATCTCTTCTGGCTCGACTGTCCGGCAGAATTTACGGCGGATATCACCAAGCGGCTGAACCTTTACAAGCTGCGGGCCAAAGTGGCTGTCACGGATCGCTCCAGCGAGATGATCGTCGGCGCGGCCTTGCCTGGGTCAGCCGCCGCTTCGAAGGCCCGGGCTGTCCTCGCTGATCCACGCCACCCTCGCTTGCCGCGGCGCGCGGTTATCGCCGCCGCAGACATCACCCGGGACACAGAGACTGAAGCTGGGGCGCTCGCCGCCTATCATGCGACGCGCATCGCACTCTGCGTACCGGAGGGTGGCCGCGATTATCTCTACGGAGAAGTTTTTCCGCATGAGGTCTGCTACGACCTCCTCGGCGGCGCAGATTTCGACAAGGGCTGCTATGTCGGCCAGGAGGTCGTCTCGCGCATGCATCACCGCGGCATCGCCAAGACCCGCATTGCCGGCGTCCGCGGCTCGCCGCCCCTCCCTGCCATGGGTACGGAAATCACCGGCGGCGAATATCCGGTCGGCCAGTTCGGTTCCTCGGCCGGTGAACTGGGCATTGCGCTCATCCGTCTGGACCGCGCTGAGGAGTCCGCCACGCACGGCATTCCCCTGCGCGCCGGTGACACCATACTCACGCTGAGGCGGCCGGACTGGGCTAATTACGAGGTGCCCGCCTCGGAGGCTGCTACGTGACGACGGCTCTACAGCGCTGCTCGTGGGTCGGCGATGACCCCCTCTACCTCACTTATCACGACGAGGAATGGGGTGTACCGAACGGCGACAGCCGCGCGCTGTTTGAGAAGATGATCCTGGAAGGTTTTCAGTCCGGCCTGTCCTGGATCACCATTCTGAGGAAGCGCGACCATTTCCGCCGGGTCTTCGACAATTTCGAGGCCGAGAAGATTGCGCATTACGGGCCACAGAAAATCGAGGCGCTGCTCGCCGACCCCGGTATCATTCGCAATCGCCTCAAGATCGAGGCAACCATCGACAATGCCCGTGCTCTTTTAAAGCTGCGCGAGAAAACGACTCTCGGCCGCTTCCTATGGGATTTCGTCGACGGTAAGCCGATCCAGAACCGCATCACCGGCCGTTCCGATGTGATGGCCCAGACCCCGCTCAGCGCGCTGATTTCCAAATCCCTTCGGAAGGAAGGCTTCCGTTTCGTCGGCCCGACCACCGTCTATGCGATGATGCAAGCTGTGGGAATGGTTAATGACCACACCATTTCCTGTTATCGCCACGAGGCGGTCAGTAAACTCCTGCCCGATATTCGATGAAAATGTGACAGGCCGGTTTTCGCAGGCTACACTTTCGCCGCAGCCTGCACATCGCGGCCAAGCATTTCCCGCCAGCTTGCATCTCGACGGCAATCGCAAGTTGGTATAATGTATACCAATAACTCGCTCTGCCGCCGCAATGGCGGCCCGGGAGGAGCGTCATGAACCTTCACGAATACCAGGCCAAAGAGCTGCTGTCGCGCTACGGCATTGCCGCGCCGGAAGGACGCCTCGCGTCCAGTCCCGAGGAAGCCGAGATGATGGCGCGCAAGCTTCCCGGCCAGCGCTTTGCCGTGAAGGCGCAGGTCCATGCAGGCGGACGCGGCGAGGCGGGCGGTGTTCGAATCGTTGATGGTGCATCGGCCGTGCGCCAGGTCGCGCGTGAGTTGATCGGCAAAAAACTGGTCACGTCCAATACTGGCCCTGAGGGGCGGATCGTGCGGAAGGTCTATGTCGAGACGGCCGTCAAGCCGGAGCGGATGCTCTATCTGGCGGCACTGGTTGACCGCGGCGCTGGCGCTGTGTCGATCATAGGGGCGCGGGAAGGGGGAGGCGACATCGAGGATCGCGTTGCGCGCAATCCCGGCATTATCGAAAGATTGCTGCTGACCCCAGGCAACAATCCAAGCCCGGAGGAGCTGCGCGCTTATGTCGGCCGCCTCGGTCTTGCCGGCGAAATCGGCGACCGTGCGGTCACGCTCCTCACTGGCCTGGTCGAGGCGCTCTATCAGCTCGATGGCAGCCTGATCGAAATCAACCCGCTTGCCGTGATGCCGGACGGGTCGCTCCTCGCGCTCGACCTGAAGATGGTGATCGACGACAACGCGCTGTTCCGTCATCCGGAGTTCGAACCGCTGCGTGACGAGGATGAGCTCGACCCGATCGAGCTCCAGGCCCAGCGCCATGAGATCAATTACGTCAAGCTGGACGGCAATGTCGGTGTTGTGGTGAACGGTGCGGGCCTTGCGCTCGCCACCCTCGATCTGCTGCGCGACGCCGGCGGGGCGCCAGCCAATTTCATGGACATCCGCACGATGGCAACGTCGATGCAGATCGCGCGCGGCCTGGACATTCTGATGGCTGACCCCCGTGTGCAGGCGATTTTAGTCAATATTCACGGCGGCGGACTGACACGCTGCGACACGGTGGCCGAGGCCATCGGCATGGCGTTCCGCCGTTCCGGACGCAAGCTGCCGCTGATTTTCCGCGCCGCAGGCAATAACGCCGATTTTGCCCGCACCGTGCTGCGCAATTGCGGCGTGCCCTTCACCGATGCGCGCGACATGGCCGAGGCCGCCGAGCGCGCGGTCGCCTTCACCAGGAACAAGGCAGCTTAAGCATGGCGATTCTCGTCGGGAGCGACACCAAGGTGATTTGCCAGGGCATGACCGGGCGGATCGGTACCTTCTACATCGAGCGCGCCAAGGCCTATGGTACCAAGGTGGTGGCCGGGGTGCGCCCTGGCAAAGGCGGCCAGCGCCATCTCGACATGCCGGTGTTCGATTCGGTCGCCGAGGCGGTCGGCGCGACCGGCGCGACGGCAAGTATCGTCTTCGTGCCCCCAGCTTCGGCCGGCAATGCCATCATCGAGGCGATCGATGCCGAGATCCCCTTAGTGGTGTGCGTCACTGAGCGCATGCCGACTCTTGACATGATCCGCGTGAAGCATCGCCTGGCCGGCTCCAAGACGCGCCTTGTCGGGCCGAATTCGCAGGGCGTGCTGGCGCCCGGCCGCTGCAAGATCGGCGTCATGTCCACCGTCCATGCCCGGCCCGGGCGCATCGGTATTGCCTCGCGTTCGGCCTCGCTGACCAGCGAAATCGTCGCGCAGACAAGCGCCGCGGGGCTCGGCCAGTCCACGACGGTGGGCGTTGGCGGCGATGCTGTGCACGGCATGGGCTTTGCCGAATGCCTGGACATGTTCATGGCCGACCCCGAGACTGACGGCGTGATCCTGATCGGCGAGATCGGCGGCAGCGAGGAAGAGCAGGCTGCTGACTATCTGCGCGCACACCGCCCGGCCAAACCGGTCGTGGCGCTCGTTGCCGGCCGCCACGCCCCTCCCGAGCGTCGCATGGGCCATGCAGGCACGCTGACCATTTTCGGCAAGGGCGATGCCGAGGGCAAGATCGATGCCTTGCGCTCCGCCGGCGCGCATATTGCCCCGAACGCGCAATCCGTCGCAGAGACCATGCGCCGGGCGCTCAGCAGCTAAAGCGCCATCGTCATTGCGAGCCGAAGGCGAAGCAATCCACCCACATGCACAGTGCTCGCTGGTGGATTGCTTCGGGAGCTTCGCTCCCTCGCAATGACGGCCGAGCGAGCTTAATTTCATCACGCCATAAACCCCAAACCTGCAGATGCGCGCTGGCGGTCCGGGCAGCCACCGGATCGGAGAGTGAGAGCTGAAAGCGCTCGTCAAGCAAGCCCGGACAAGTTGTTCGGCAGCATGCGCTTGAAAAGGCCGAGCACAGGCTCGGCATCTTCCGGCGGCAGCGTGATCGCGTGGCGGACCGCGGCTGCGATGAGAATCATCGTCAATTGCGAGATTGCGGCCAGCGTTTTCTCGTCCTGGTGCGGCGCGATGCGCTTCAGTGTTTCGAGCAGAATGCCGGCAAGATATTCCCCTTCCGCCTCATCCTGTTTCTGCAGCGCCCTGTCGACCTGCATTGCATTCCAGATGTCGCGCATCACTGGCTGGTCGATGAACATACGATAATAGCCGTCGACGATGCGGCCTAAGGCCGGGTGCAAATCCCTGGCTTTGTGGACTTGCGCCAGCTCCGTCTCCACGCAGAGGCGTCCCATCGCGTCATAGCGCTCGGCGAGCGTGCCGATGATCGCGGTCCTGTCGGGAAAATATTGATAGAGCGAGCCGAAGGGCACACCGGACCGTTCGACGATGTCGCTCATACGCAAGGCGTCGCTCCCCTTCTCGATCATGATTTCCACTGCGCACTCGAGGATGCGCTCGAAGCGCTCCCGGCTGCGTTTCTGAGTGGGAACAAGACGCGCGAGGCCCTGTGGGGCGGCTCCGCTCTCCTCCGGTCGCGCTTTCTTCTCAGCCATCAGCTCCTCTGCAAAAAATGTCTTGACGATCTTAATACGAGAGTTTATCGCTTTTTACAAATACGAGATTTTCTCGTATTTAGTGAGTGAAAGGATACGTCATGTCACAGCGTCCCATTCTCATTATCGGTGGCAGCGGAAAGACCGGCGGTCGCGTGAACACCCTCCTGCAAGCGCGTGGCATTGCCACCCGACCGGTTTCTCGCTCGACGGCGATCCCGTTCGACTGGACGCGGCCTGAAACCTGGGCCGGCGCTCTCGACGGCGCTTCCCGTGCCTATGTCACATATCAGCCGGATCTGGCGGTTGGGGGCTCAGTAGAGGCGATTGCCGAACTGGCCCGCCTTGCCCGCGAGAAGCGGCTCGAGCAGGTCGTGCTGCTATCGGGCCGGGGCGAGCCGGGCGCACAGCGCGCCGAAGCTGCGTTGCAAGCCTCCGGTGTCCCCTGGACCATCGTGCGCGCGAGCTGGTTCAATCAGAATTTCTCGGAAGGCTATATGGTCGACGGCGTGTTGGCCGGTGAGATCGCCTTGCCAGCGGGTGCGGTGCCCGAACCGTTCATCGATGCGGGCGACATCGCCGACATCGTCGTCGCCGCGCTGACCGACGAGCGG
>Ga0081540_1001106_pt1 | contig 23899 bp, 25 predicted proteins | sample TabmetS2T1R1_FD_71024 | JGI IMG/M metagenome (GOLD analysis project Ga0081540, IMG submission 71024) | Tabebuia heterophylla rhizosphere microbial communities from the University of Puerto Rico - S2T1R1 | ecosystem: Host-associated > Plants > Roots > Rhizosphere ... | reverse complement strand
GGGCCGTCGGCTCCTCGATCCAGCGGCCGTCCGTGGTCAGCCCGGCGAAGGGGCCGGGATGATAGCCGAAGCCGTAGCCGTAATACGGGAAGAACGGGTCTCCGACATAGGTCGGCGGCAGGTAGCGGGCGACCGTGGCGCGCTGGTCGACGGCGATGCGCAGCACGGCGCGCACGCCGGCCGCCCGGATCGCGGCAGCCTCGGCGGCCGGGCCGCCGACCACCGCCTGGTGACGGCCGCGCCTTACCTGGGTTGGCGTGAGCCGGTCGCCCTGGCCGGCCTGGTCGCGGCCGCGACCGGCGTGCCGACCGTGGTCGACAACGACGTGCTGGCGCTGACCCGGGCCACGCACTGGTTCGGCGCGGCCCGTGGCAGCGGCCGGTTCGCGCTGGTGACGATCGGCGTCGGCATCGGGTACGGCCTGGTCGTGCACGACCGGCTGGTCGACAGCGACGACGCCGGCATCGGCCTGGACGCGCCGTCGCGCTACGCGTTCTACGACGAGCTGCTCGGCGACTACCTGGCCCACCCGCGCACCGTCATCCTGTCGACCCACCTCATCGAGGAGGTCGGGCGGCTGTTCGAGGAGGTGGTGATCCTCGACCGCGGCCGCCTCGTCACCCACGAGGAGAGCGAGACGCTGCGCTCCCGCGGTACGTCGGTCACCGGCCCGCGCACGGCCGTCGACCGGTTCCTCGACGCCGGCACGCTCACCGTGCTCGGCCAGCGGCAGTTGGGCGGCACCAAGTCCGCGATGGTCTACGGCGAGCTCACCGAGCCGCTGCGCGACGCGGCCCGCGGGGCCGGCCTGGAGCTCGGGCCGGTCGCCATGCAGGACCTGTTCGTCCACCTGACGGAGGCACGGCGATGAACCGACCCTTGCTCGTGACGCGCGTCCTGTTCGTCTGGCACCTGCGCTGGGCGCCGTGGGGCTGGGCCGTGATGGTGGTCGTCGGCGCGCTGTTCCTGGTGCCGGCGGTGACCGGCGCCGGCCCGGGCCCGCAGCGCAGCATGTGGGGCTACTCGGGCGCGGGCTCCCTGCTGCCGCTGGTCTTCCTCGCGGTCATCGGCACCCAGCTCACCCTGATCCACCTCCCGGTCTACCTGGCCAACGGCGTGACGCGCAGACAGGTGCTCCTCGGCGGCCTGGCGTTCGCGCCGCTGGCCAGTGCACTGTGGACGGTGGTGGCGATGGCCGGATACGGGGTGGAGTACGGGATCTACCGCGCCAACGACCTGCTGGGGGGCCTCACGGTCCCCCACCCGGCGGCGTCACCGGGCGCGGCGGCCGCGCTGGCCGGGATCCTGCGGGCCATCGACCGCGAGTTCGGGCTCGCCGCCGGCGCCGAGGTGACGGTGGAAGCCAACCCGGAGACCGTCGACGAGCGGGCGCTCGCCGCGCTGCGGGTCGGCGGCATGACACGCGTCTCGCTGGGCATGCAGAGCGCCGTGCCGCACGTGCTGGCCGTGCTGGACCGCGTGCACGAGCCGGGCCGGCCGGCTCGGTGCGCACGGTGGGCGCGCGAGGCCGGGTTCCCGCACGTCAGCCTGGACCTGATCTACGGCACCCCGGGCGAGAGCGACGCCGACTGGCGGGAGTCGCTGGCGGCGGCCCTGGCGGCCGGCCCCGACCATGTCTCCGCCTACGCGCTGACCGTCGAGGAGGGCACCGCGCTGGCGGCGCGGATCCGCCGGGGAGAGGTGCCGGCCCCGGACGACGACGCGATGGCCGACCGCTACCTGATCGCCGACGAGGTTCTCGGCGCCCACGGCATGGCCTGGTACGAGATCTCCAACTGGGCGGCCAGCGAGGAGGCCCGGTGCAGGCACAACCTGCTCTACTGGACCGGCGGCGACTGGTGGGGGATCGGCCCGGGCGCGCACAGCCACGTCGGCGGCACCCGCTGGTGGAACGTCAAGCATCCCGCCGCCTACGCCGCGCGCATCGCGGGCGGGAGCAGTCCCGCCCAGGCCCGCGAGGTCCTGGCCGGGCGGGAACGGCGCCTCGAGCGGATCCTGCTGACGACGCGGCTCGCCGGCGGCTGCCCCCTGGCCGAGCTGGAACCGCCCGGGCTGGCGGCGGCGGCGGACGCGGTCGCGGGCGGGCTGGCGGCCGAGGCCGCCTACGCGTCGGGCCGGCTTGTGCTCACGCGCCGGGGCCGGCTGCTGGCCGACGCGGTCGTCCGCGACCTGACCGCTGAGGCGCGGACGGGTCCTCAGACGTCGGCGAGCCGGTCACCGCTTCCGGGCGCGGTGACGAAGTCGATGAGCTCCTCGACCCGGCCCAGCAGCGCCGGCTCCAGGTCGGTGTAGCTGTTCGCGGCGCCGAGAATCCTCCGCCAGCCGGCCGCGGTTTCGCCGCCCCAGCCCAGGGCCCGCAGCACCCCCTCCTTCCAGGGTGTTCCCCGTGGGACGGCGGGCCAGGCGGCGATGCCGAGGCTGGCAGGCTTGACCGCCTGCCAGATGTCGACGAAGGGATGGCCCACCACCAGCACCTGCGGCGAGCTGACCTGGGCCGCGATCCGGCTCTCCTTGCTGCCGGCGACCAGGTGATCGACGAGGACTCCCAGCCTTCGCGCCGGGCCCGGCGCGAAGCCGGCCACGATCGAGGGCAGGCGATCGACCCCGGCCAGGTACTCGACCACCACGCCCAGTTCGCGCAGATCGTCACCCCAGATCTTTTCGACCAGCTCGGCATCGTGGCGGCCTTCCACGTAGATCCGGCTCGCCCTGGCCACCCGCGCCCGCGGCGCGCTCGCACCGGCTGGCCTGCGCGCCACGAGGGACCCGGACGCCGTCCGGCCCGCGCCGGTCCCGCCGGGCTGATGGGGCGGTGGCGGCCGATCGGGCCTGACCAGGGTGACCGTCCTGCCTTCCAGCAGGAACCCGCCCCGCGTGAGCGGGAAGAGCCGCTGCCTGCCCCGGCGGTCCTCGAGCGTCACGACGTGCTTCTCGCAGTCCACCACGGCCCCGCAGAAATCCCCGCCGGCCTCCTCCACGACGAGTCCCGGCTCGGCTGGCACCTGCGGGAACTGGGCGCGGTGGCGGCGTCGCGCGCCCGCGGCGAGCACGTCCGGACCGTAGTCGCGCCTCATGCCGCCCGAACCTACCGGATCACCAGCGTCCGGCCGCTACACCCGTCCATCCGTCCACGTGTCGCCTCACCGGGCCGTCCTGTGCCGCCTTGCCGATCTGGTGCCGTGCCGCCTCAGCGATCTCAAGCCGTGCCGGCCCGGGCCGGAGTTGGGGCTCGCCGCCCAGGTCACCGGGGATTGCCGGCGCGGCAGTGTGGCTGGAACGGTGCCAGGATGCCCAGACCGCCATAGACTTGGCACTCGGGACGATCGAGTGCCAGAGAGGAGATCCGTGCTCGACGACAGGAAGCTCGCAGTGCTGCGCGCCATCGTGCAGGACTACGTGTCCACCATGGAGCCGGTGGGATCGAAGTCACTGGTCGACCGGCATCACCTGGACGTGTCGCCGGCAACGATCCGGAACGACATGGCCGTCCTGGAGGAGCAGGGCTACATCGCGCAGCCGCACACGAGCGCCGGCCGGATCCCGACGGACAAGGGGTACCGGCTGTTCGTCGACCGGCTGTCGGGGGTCAAGCCGCTCTCGGCCGCCGAGCGGCGGGCGATCGAGACATTCCTGGCCGGCGCCTACGACTTGGACGACGTGGTCATACGCACCGTGCGCCTGCTGGCGCAGCTGACCCGGCAGGTCGCGGTGGTGCAGTATCCGTCGCTCACCCGGTCATCGGTCCGGCACGTGGAGCTGGTGCCGCTGGCGGCCAAGCGGCTGCTGCTGGTGCTGATCACCGACACGGGCCGGGTGCAGCAGCGCACGGTGGAGCTTCCCGCGCCGATCGAGGAGGACGCCGTCACCCAGTTGCGGGCAGTCCTGAACGCCCGCCTCGACGGGCGGATACTGACCGATGCCGCCTCGGTCGTCGCCGAGCTCCCGGAACGGGTCCAGCCCAGCGAACGGCCGAACGCCGCCGCCGTCTTCTCGGTGATCCTCGAAAGCCTGGTCGAGCGGAACGAAGAGAGGGTCGTGGTCGGCGGGGCGTCGAACCTGACCGCCGCCGACTTCTCCCAGGGCCTGCACGAGGTCCTCGAGTCCCTCGAAGAGCAGGTCGTGCTCATGCGGCTGCTGGGTCAGTCGCTGGACCAGTCGTCGGTGACCGTCCGGATCGGGGCGGAGGTCCCGGTGGCCGGACTGCGCAGCACGTCCCTGGTCGCGGCCGGCTACGGGACCGGCGATCAGGCGGTGGCCCGGCTTGGCGTGCTCGGGCCGACTCGGATGGACTACCCGACGGCGATGGGAGCGGTGCGCGCGGTGGCACGGTACGTAGGCCAGATCCTGGCGGGGACCTAGCGTGAACGACTACTACGGAATCCTCGGAATCCGCCGCGACGCGGGCCCCGACGAGATCAAGAAGGCCTACCGGCGGCTCGCCAGGGAGCTGCACCCGGACGTCAACCCTGACCCGCAGACCCAGGAGCGGTTCAAGGAGATCACGCAGGCCTACGAGGTGCTCTCCGACCCGGAGAAACGGCAGATGTACGACCTCGGGGCGGACCCGTTCGCCCGGCCCGGAGCCGCCGGGCCCGGCGGGCCGGGTGGGTTCGGCGCCGGGTTCCCGTTCAGCGACATCATGGACGCGTTCTTCGGCACCGGCTCGGGGCCGCGCGGGCCGCGCAGCCGCGCCCGCCGGGGCCGCAACGCCACCATCCGGGTGGATCTCGACCTCGCCGAATGCGCGTTCGGGGCGACCAGGGAACTGGTGGTGGACACGGCCGTGGTCTGCCCCACCTGCTCGGGCGAGGGCACCGCGCCCGGCACTCATCCGGAGACCTGCGACGTGTGCGCCGGGCGCGGCGAGGTGAGCCAGGTCGCCAGGTCCTTCCTCGGCCAGGTCATGACCTCCCGGCCGTGCCCCGCCTGCGGCGGCTACGGCACCATCATCCGGCGGCCGTGCCCCGAATGCGACGGGGACGGCCGGGTGCGCACCCGGCGCACCATCAAGGTGAGGATCCCGGCGGGCGTCGAGGACGGGACCCACATCCAGCTCGCGGGCGAGGGGGAGATCGGCCCCGGCGGCGGGCCGCCCGGCGACCTGTTCCTCGAGATCGTCCAGCGGGCCCACCCGATCTTCGAGCGCCAGGGTGATGATCTCCACTGCACGGTCACGATCCCGATGGTGTCCGCCGCCCTCGGCGCGACCCTGTCGGTGGAGACGCTGGACGGCGCCAGGGACCTGGACATACGCCCGGGCACGCAGTCCGGCCAGGTCATCCCGCTCTACGGCCTGGGAGTGCGGCACCTGAACGAGTCCGGGCGCGGTGACCTGGTCATTCACGTGACGGTGGAGACCCCGGCCAAGCTCGACGAGGAGCAGGAAGCGCTGCTCAAGCAGCTGGCGACGCTCCGCGGTGAGGAGGCCCCGCCGGGCAGGTTCGCGCCCGGCCAGCAGGGGTTCTTCTCCAGGCTGCGGGACGCGTTCAACGGCCGCTGACCGGGCAGCCGCCCAGGGCTGTCACCCAACGGGCCCGGACGCGCGGCCGCCGGTGTTCCTCGCCACGGCCGGCGCGCTGGCCGGCGATGTGATCGTCCTGTCCGGCCCGGAGGGGCGCCACGCCGCCACGGTCCGCCGGCTGGCCCCGGGGGAGCGGGCGGATGTGACCGACGGGGCGGGTCAGGTGGCCGAGTGCGTCGTCACGCAGACCGGAGGCGGCGCGCTGCAGCTCGAGGTCTTGTCGCGCCGGGTGGAGCCGCCCGCCGATCCCGCGCTGGTGGTGGTGCAGGCGCTTCCCAAGGGGGACCGGGGCCACCTCGCGGTGGAGTTGATGACCGAAGCCGGCGTGGACGCGATCGTGCCCTGGGCGGCACAGCGCTGCGTCACCCGGTGGCACGGCGAGCGCGGGGAGAGGGCGCTCGCCCGCTGGCGGGCCACCGCGCGGGAGGCCGCCAAGCAGGCCCGCCGGGCCAGGTTCCCGGAGGTTGCCGGGCTCGCGTCCACCGGCGACGTCGTTCGCGCGGCGAGATCGGCAACGCTGGCCGTGCTGCTTGATCCGGGCGCCGGGACCGCGCTGAGCGAGCTGCCGCTGCCCTCGTCGGGTGACGTGCTGATGATCGTCGGCCCGGAGGGCGGGCTGAGCCCGGCCGAAACGGCGGCGCTGGTTGCGGCCGGCGCGGCCGGTGCCCACCTGGGCCCCACCGTGTTGCGGACCTCCACCGCCGGCGTGGTCGCCGCGTCCGTCATCCTCAGCCGGGCCGGCCGCTGGCGCTAGCCGCCGGGCGCCGGCGTCGTGCCGCCGTGAGGGGTCGTGCCGGCGCTGGCGCAGGCGGCCAGAGCCTAACTGGTCGACGTGCTGCTGGCCTGGCCGCTCGAAGCCGGCTCCCCGCACTGGGTGCCGGGCGCGGCGTTTGCCACGATCGCCCGGATGCTCACGGCGTCCGCCGCCTGCTCGTTGCCCGCCGTGCTCGTGGTCGGCGCCGGAGTGGTGCTGTCGGTCGGGCCCGGATCCGGCGACGTGGTCGGCGTTGTCGTTGGGGTGGGGCTGGTGGTGGCGGGCACCGGGGTCGGGGTTGCCCGCTGGCCAGGCGTGGGCGAACAGGTGGCCGTCGGTGACGGCTTGGCGGACGTGGCCCCGGCTCCGGACGGCGCGATGGCCGGGGGCGTCTGGTTCGTCAGGGTGGGCACGTCGTGACCCGTGCTGCCGCCGGGGCTGGGGCTGGCCGGGACGCTGCTGCCGCCGCGGAAGAGCTCCAGCACGAGCTTGTCCCGCACCTGGGCGAGGCCGTAGACCCCCGCCACCACGATGACGACGGCGCCGGTCACCGCCAGGACGGGCCGCAGCCAGCCCAGGCTGGAGACCGGCCTACCCCGGTGCGCGGCACCGCGGCGCCGTGGCGGCATGATCAAGCCGGCCGCAGCGGCCACGGTCGAAGTGAGCAGGCCGACGAACGCCGCCCGCGACCCACCACGGGCGGCAATGGCGGCACGCGCACCGATGAACCGCGGCTCGAGCCGGATCCCGATCAGCCGGGCCAGGTCCACGCACTCGGTCAGCATCAGCGACGCCTGCCGCACCGGCCACGGTGCACGCGTCCGCTGGCGGATCCGCTCGAGACCGTCTTCCGCGGGCTCGATGGAATCCACTTCGGCGTGCAGCGCATGCCGGAGCATCAGGTCGAAGTCCCCGTTGACCGGTGTCATGAGTGTCGCTCCAGGCCGCTTCCGGCCCCCCCGGCCCCTGTCATGTCTCCATCTCCAGGACGGCGCGCAGGGCGGCTATGGCCCTGGCGGTATGACTCTTGACCGCGCCTCTGCTGATCCCCATGGCGCCGGCGATCTGTGCTTCGGAAAGATCCCCGTAGTACCGGAGCACGAGCGCTTCCCGCTGCCGCGGCGGCAGCGCGCGCAGGGCCGCCACCACGGCCGTGCGCTCGAGCAGGGTGAGTGCCCCTTGCTCGGCGCTGGGCATGTCGGGAGCGGGCTTGGGCGCGTTGCGGTCGACCACCACCCGGTGCCGCAGTACCGAACGTGACCGGTTCACGACCGACTGCCGCAGATACGACAGCGCCTTGTCGTTGTCCCTGATCCGGCGCCACGCCGTGTGCATGGCCACGAACGAGTCCTGGACCACCTCCTCGGCCGTGGCGACGTCGCGCACCAGGAGGGCGGCCAGGCGCACCAGCGAGCGATAGTGCGTGCTGTATATCGCGGTGACCGCCTGGTCCGCGTCCCACCCCGCGGTAACCGAACCAGCGGAGACCGCACCAAGTGCCGCATCTGCCACTAGGGTCTCGGTCACGTGAATGGGACGCACGGGCACCGTGTCAGGTTCACCCGCGGTCATGTCAAAATTGTGCGCTGCATCCACGCCGCGAGCCTGACCTCACCAACCCACCCCCAGAACCCATCCAGGCGAGTTGCCTGTGACGTACCCGATCCGGGCGTCACACCGTTGCGCGCGGGTGGAACCTGTTCGCGTGGTGCCACGCGCAATCGCGAGGCGTGCGCCGAGGATTCGCAACCATGCCACCATATATGTCGGCGGCCTGTCCGGGGGGTGACAAGCTAAGATCGCTCCGTGGCGGAATGCCTTTTCTGCGGAATCGTGGCGGGCGAGATCCCGGCCGAGCGCGTGGCCGAGACGGCCCGCGCCCTTGCGTTCCGGGACATCAACCCCCAGGCGCCCACCCACGTGCTGGTCATACCGAAGGACCACTACCGCGATCTGACCGCGCTCGCCGCGGCCGACGACGGCCTGCTGGACGAGGTGGCGACCCTGGCGCACAAGGTCGCCGAGGACGAAGGGGTAAGCGAGACCGGGTACCGGGTGGTCTTCAACACCGGGCCGCAGGCCGGGCAGACGGTCTTCCACGCCCACGCCCATGTGCTCGGCGGCCGGCCGCTCGGCTGGCCACCCGGCTGAACCGCGTGGATAGCATGAGGACCATGCGAGCGCGGGCACACGCCGGCGCCCCCTTCGGAGACAGGAATTGACTGATACGTCCGGCGATCCTCGAGGCCGCACCCGCGGCGACGCTTCCGTTGGCCCACCTGCCGGCGAACCCAGCCAGGTCAAGGTCGTCATTCCCGATGACCATTCGATGGTCAGCCTGCTGGGGTCCGGCGACGAACTGCTGCGGGTGATCGAGGGCTCGTTCGACGCCGACATCCACGTCCGCGGCAACGAGATCACGATTTCCGGCCCGCCGGCGGAGACGGCGGTGGTCGCCGAGCTGTTCGAAGAGCTGACCGCGCTGCTCGCCGGGGGCGCAGAGCTCACGCCCGGCGCGGTCGAGCGGATCGTGCCCATGCTCCGCCGCAAATCGGGCGTCCGCCCGGCGGAGGTGCTGACCCTCGACATCCTGTCCTCCCGCGGCCGGACGATCCGCCCCAAGACGCTCAACCAGAAGCGGTACGTGGACGCCATCGACCAGCACACGATCGTCTTCTGCATCGGGCCGGCCGGGACGGGGAAGACGTACCTCGCGATGGCCAAGGCGGTCAAGGCGCTGCAGGCCAAGGAAGTGACCCGGATCATCCTCACCCGGCCCGCGGTGGAAGCCGGCGAGCGCCTCGGCTTCCTGCCCGGCACCCTGTACGAGAAGATCGACCCCTACCTGCGGCCGTTGTACGACGCGCTGCACGACATGCTCGACCCGGAGTCGATCCCGCGGCTGATAGCCGCCGGGACGATCGAGGTCGCCCCTCTCGCCTACATGCGCGGCCGGACGCTCAACGACTCGTTCATCATCCTGGACGAGGCGCAGAACACCTCTGCCGAGCAGATGAAGATGTTCCTCACCCGGCTCGGCTTCGGCTCCAAGATGGTGGTCACGGGTGACATCACCCAGGTGGACCTGCCGGCCGGCCAGGCAGGCGGCCTGCAGGTCGTCCAGGAGATCCTCGACGGCGTGGAAGACATCTACTTCTCGCGGCTGACCAGCCACGACGTGGTGCGGCACCGGCTGGTCGGCGACATCGTGAACGCTTACGCGGCCCATGACGCGCGCACCCGCGCGACCCAGGGGCGGGCGGAGCGGCTGCCCGGCAACGGGCGCCGCGCGGGCACGCGTGACCGCGCGCAGCGCGAGGGTGGCCGGGGGACCTCCCGTGGCGTCGGCCCCCGTGCTTAGCGGCAGGCGGTGCCGTGTGAACGGCGGGCCGCCGTGAGCATCGAGGTCGCCAACGAGTCGGGAATCACGGTGGACGAGCCCGCCCTCGCTGCGCTGGCCCGGTACGTCCTCGACGCGATGCGCGTGCACCCGCTGGCGGAGCTGTCCGTTCTGCTGGTGGACTCGGGCACCATGGCCGATCTGCACCAGCGCTGGCTCGGTGAGCCGGGGCCGACCGATGTGCTGGCCTTCCCGATGGACGAGCTGAGGCCGCCGCCGCCCGGGAGCGACCGCGCCGACCGCGGCGGGGAGCCGGGCCCGGTGCCCGGGCTGCTCGGTGACGTCGTGCTGTGCCCGGAGGTCGCCACGGAGCAGGCGCGGGCGGCGCAGCACTCCGTGGCGGACGAGCTGGAGATGCTGTGCACCCACGGCATATTGCACCTGCTCGGATACGATCACGCCGACCCGCAGGAGCATGCCAGGATGTTCGCGCTGCAGGACCGGCTTTTGGACGGCTGGCGTGCGGGGCACGCGGCCGCCCGGGGTCCGACGACGCAGGACGAATCCGGGTGATGCTGCGATGGCGTGGCTGGTTGCCGCCGCTTTGGTGCTCGTGCTGCTGGCAGGGCTGTGTGTTGCCGCCGAAGTCGCGCTGATCCGCGTCTCCCGCGCGGGTGCCAGGGAACTGACCCGCGCCAGGGAGGGGCGCGGGTCCGGGCGACTCCCGGCCGTGCTGGCCGACGCGCCGACCTACCTGAGCGTCCTGCTGCTGGTCCAGATCTGCTGTGAGGTGGCCGCGACGGTCCTGGTGACGGCGGCGCTCCTGCACTGGCTGGGTTCCGGCTGGCAGACGTACCTCATCGCGGTGGCCGTGATGGCGGTCGTGCTGTTCCTGGTCGCCGGCATCGCTCCCCGCACGCTGGGCCGCAAGTACGAGGGGCGGCTCGCTGTCGCCGCCGCCGGGATCCTCTACCCGGTCGTGCGGGTGTTCGGCCCGCTGCCACGGCTGCTGCTCGCGGCCGGCGGCGTGCTCACCCCGCGCCGGGGCACGAGGGAAGACGCCCTTGCCTCCGAGGAGGAGCTGCGGGGGCTGGTGGACCTGCTGGAGCAGCGCCGGCTGATCGAGCCGGACGAGAGCGCGATGATCCAGTCGGTGTTCGAGCTTGGCGACACGATCGTGCGTGAGGTGATGGTCCCGCGCACCGACATCGTCTTCGTCGAGCGCGACAAGACCGTCCGGCAGGCGCTCTCGCTGGCGCTGCGCAGCGGCTTCTCCCGTATCCCCGTCGTCGGGCAGAACGAGGACGACGTGATCGGCATCGCCTACCTCAAGGACCTGGTGGCGTTCATCGAGAACAACCGGGACAGCGAGTCGGTGGCGAAGGTCGAGGCGGTGATGCGGCCGGCCACGTTCGTGCCCGAGAGCAAGCCGGTCGATGCGCTGCTGCGGGACATGCAGGCGCGCCAGATCCACCTCGCGATCGTCATCGACGAGTACGGAGGGACGGCGGGGCTGGTCACGATCGAGGACATCCTGGAGGAGATCGTCGGTGAGATCACCGACGAGTACGACCAGGAACAGCCGACCGTGGACTGGCTGGCGCCCGGGCGTGCCCGGGTGACGGCCCGGCTCCCCGTGACCGACCTGGAAGAGCTGTTCGGGGTCACGATCGACGCCGAGGACGTGGAGACGGTCGGCGGCCTGCTCGCCCACGCCCTCGGCCGGGTGCCGATCGCCGGGTCGGTCGCCCACGTGGCGGGGCTGACGCTGACCGCGGAAAGCCTGGAGGGCCGCCGCAACCGGATAGGAACGGTGACCGTGGAGCGGGAGGCGCCGGGCGCGCAGGCCGGCGGGCCGGACGTGCAGTCGCGGAACGGCGACTAGCGCGGCGCGGCGGCACCGGGCCCGTCGCGGGCGCTTCCCGGGTCTGGTGCCACATTCCGGTCAAACCGGGCGCCGGAATGACCGGAATGCGTGAAAGGTCTCGGTTAGAATCTGCGCCGTGAGCGGCCCCGGCGCGGAAGACCAAAAGATCATCACCCTGGCCCGTTCCGCGCGCGCCCGCGTCGCGGCGGCCGAGGGTGCAGCGGTGCGGGACGAGACGGGCCGGACGTACGCGGCGGCCGCGGTGAACCTGCCGACGCTGCGGCTGTCGGCGTTGCGCCTGGCGGTGGCGATGGCGGTCTCCAGCGGGGCCACCGTCCTTGAGGCGGCCGCCCTGGTCAGCGACGCCGACGCACCCGACCCGGGCGACCTGGCGCTGGTGCGGGACGTCGGCCCGGCGGCGGTGGTCTTCCACGTCGGCGCCGACGGCGCCATCCGGGCCACCCTGAGCCCCTGACCGCCGGGCGCGTGCCGGTTAGCGTGCAGGTATGTCGATGGCCGGTCACGACCTGTCGCGCAGCATCCGGGAGAACTACCTGGCGTTCTCTCAGCAGGAGGCGCGCGGTCGCTCGCGGCCCTACGAGATCCTGGCCGCCGAGGTGGCCGCCGACCCGTTCGTGCTTGCCTTCCTCGCCTCGCTGCCGCCGGCCAAGCGCCAGCCGAACCTGGTCTTCGCCGCCGCGCGGTACCTGCTGGGGCGGTCGGCCGACATCGCCTCCCTGCGGGCGGTGATGGCCGACCGGGGTGCGGAGCTCGCCGTGGTCATCCAGGCGCGGCGCACCCAGACGAACGAGCCGGCCCGGTGCGCGAGCCTGCTGCCGGCCCTGATGCTGCTCCCGCAGCCGCTGGCGCTGCTCGAGGTCGGTGCCAGCGCCGGGCTGACGCTGCTGCCCGACCGCTACTCCTACGACTACGCGGGGCACCGGATCACCGGCAACGACCCGCGGGCACCGGTGCTGCACTGCAAGCCCAGCGGCCCGGTGCCGCTGCCGGACCGGGTGCCCGCCGTGAGCTGGCGGGCCGGTCTCGATCTCAACCCGCTCGACGTCGCCAGCGACGCGGACATGCGGTGGCTCGAGTGCCTGCTGTGGCCCGGCGAGCGGGGCCGCAGGCAGCGCCTGGTGGGCGCGATAGCCACCGCGCGGCGGGACCCGCCGGCCGTGCATCGCGGCGATCTGCTGACCGATCTGCCCGCGCTCGCCAGCCAGGCGCCGTCCGGCGCGACGCTCGTGATCTACCATTCCGCGGTGCTCGGCTACCTGAGCGCCGCCGAGCGCAGGCGGTTCGCCGCGCTGGTCCGCGGCATGGACGCGGTCTGGCTGGCGAACGACGTGCCGCAGGTACTGAACGTCGCGGCGCCCGTCACCGGCGATTCGTCGTTCCAGATCGTCCGGGACGGCCACACCCTGCTTGCGCTCACCGACCCGCACGGCACGTGGCTGCGCTGGCTGTCCTGAACGCGGGACACGGCGCCGGTGCGGGAGAATCGATGCGTGGAAGCGCAGCAGGGGCAGCCGCGCGCGGGCGCGGGGACGGCCGCGGCCCGGTCCGGGCGCACCCCGCCGCCGGAAGCGCCAGGGTTCCGGTCGGGCTTCGCAGCCTTCGCCGGCCGGCCGAACGTCGGCAAGTCCACACTGATGAACGCGCTCGTCGGCGCGAAGGTGGCGATCACGAGCAGCCGCCCGCAAACCACCCGGCGCGCGATCCGGGGGATCGTGCACCGGCAGGACGCCCAGCTGGTCATCATCGACACGCCGGGCCTGCACCGCCCCCGCACGCTGCTGGGGGAGCGGCTGGACAGCCTTGCCCGGTCCACGCTCACCGAGGTCGACGTGATCGGGTTCTGTGTGCCCGTGCCGGACCGGATCGGGCCCGGGGACCGGTACCTGGCCAACGAGCTCGGCGGCATCCGCACGACCCCGGTCGTGGCGATCATCACCAAGACCGACCGGGCCACGCCCGGGCAGGTGGCCGCCCAGCTTGCCGCCGTGGCCGGCCTCGGTGACTGGGCCGACATCGTGCCGGTCTCCGCCGTGACCGGCTTCCAGCTCGACGTGCTGACCGACGTGCTCGTCTCCCACCTGCCGCCGGGTGAGCCGCTCTACCCGGAGGGTGAGCTCACCGACGAGCCCGAGCAGGTGCTGGTCGCCGAGCTGATCCGGGAAGCGGCGCTGGAAGGGGTCAGGGACGAGCTTCCCCACTCCATCGCTGTGGTGGTGGATGAGATGGCGCCGCGGGCTGGCCGTGATGACCTGGTCGACGTGTACGCGCAGCTGTTCGTCGAGCGGCCCAGCCAGAAGTCGATCGTCATCGGCGCCAAGGGCGCCCGCCTGAAAGAGGTCGGCACCAGGGCGCGGCACCAGATCGAGGCGCTGCTCGGCGCCAAGGTCTACCTCGATCTGCGGGTCAAGGTGGCCAAGGACTGGCAGCGTGATCCCAGGCAGCTGCGCCGGCTGGGCTTCTACGACTGAGCGGCCGGCTCGGCGGCCCTGGCGGTGCCCAGCATGGAGGCCACCGGCACGTCCCAGGACCGCCAGCGGTCGACGGCCCGGAAACCGAGCTCAACGTTGATCGCGACCATGTGCTCGTTGGTGTCCGCGTTGGACGTGTAGATCCGTTTCACCAACGGCTCACAGTCGGCCAGCAGCTCCAGCATGGCCACCTTGACCAGCAGCCCCAGCCGGTGTCCCCGGTGCGGCCGGGCCACCGCCGTCATCTCCTGGAAGGCCCAGCGGGGCGTGAACGGGTCGACTCCGACCTGGGTCATCCCGGCCAGCTCGCCGGTGCGCTCGGAGCGGGCGGCCACGGTGTAATACCGCAGCCCCTGCGCGGCGACCCGCCGCTGCGACTCGCGCACCCGCGCCGCGTCCCAGGCCTGTTCCTCCTGCCCCTCGTCGCGCGGCGCGTCTTCCATGGCCCGGTTCAGCGCCGCCACGCCCGCGTGATGCTGCTCGGGGATCTGCCCTTCCCAGGACACCAGCGAGTAGCCCCGCGCCGCCGATTGCGCGCGCGCCCGCAGGTGAGCCAGCCGCCCCGCCGGGATCGTGTCAAGGCGGAGCAGCCGGCCCACCTCGGTGATGCCCGGCGCGCCGCCGAGCGCCCGCCAGAACCCCGCGGCCGGTGCGCCTTCCCTCGCCTCCGCCGCCAGCACCGTGCGGCCCCGCGCGTGTACCCGCGCCGCCACGTTCCTGACCAGCCAGGTCCCGATTCCGTGCCGCCGGCACGCGGGGGCGACCAGCGGGTCGAGGTAGGCGACGTGGGTGTTCTCCCGTTCCGGCAGGGTGAGCAGGTACCACCCGCGCACCTGCCCGGAACCGTCCCGGATCAGCCATGCCTCCGGATGGGCTTCCGCCCAGCCCTCCGCCAGCCAGCCCGTGAAGGCGCGCTGCGACATCCCGGGCGTGTTCGGCGCATCGACGGGCAGCCCGGCGAGGTACATCCCGTGACACAGCCGGGTCGCCGCCGGGTCGGCGGCGGGATCGAAGCGTTCGAGCTGCACGGCTCCAGCTAACGCGCTCCCACCGGCCGGCGCCAGCGAATTTTCGGCCCGGCCACGACGGCGGCGCGCGACCGCGCTCGCGTCAGAGCCAGCCCTTGCGCTCGGCGATCTGAACCGCTTCGGCGCGGTTTCGCGCGCCGAGCTTCTGGATCGCGGCGGACAGGTGGTTGCGGACCGTCCCCTGGGACAGGTGCAGCCGCCCGGCCAGGTCGGCGATCGACGCGTGCCCGCGCGCGGCGGCGAGCACCTCGGCTTCGCGCGCGGTGAGCGGGCTGGCGCCCTCGGCCAGGGCGGCGGCGGCCAGCGCGGGATCGACCACCCGCTCACCGGCGTACACCCGCCGGATCGCGGTCGCCAGCTCGGCCGCCGGCGCGTCCTTCAGCAGGAACCCGCTGGCGCCTGCCGCCATCGCGGCCGCCAGGTAGCCGGGCCGGCCAAACGTGGTGACGATCACGATCCTGCCGCGGAAGCCGTCGGCCGTCAGCCTGCGCGCGACCTCGATCCCGTCCAGGCCCGGCATCTCGATGTCGAGCAGCGCCACGTCCGGCTGGTAGCGGCTGGCCATGGCGATCGCCTCGTCGCCGCTGGCGGCCTCGGCAACCACGGTGATGTCGCCTTCCAGCTCGAGCAGGGCGACCAGCGCCTGGCGGACCATGGTCTGGTCCTCGGCGATCATGATGCGCACGCTCACCGGGGCACCCTGTCCGGGGCGGCAGGAGCGGGCGGGGCGGCAGGGGCGGCCGGGGCGGCCGGCCCCGCGCGGGCTGTCGGGCCCGCGGCGCTTGACACCGGCGGATCCTCGGCCGTGGCCGCCAGGGGGGCCTCAAGATCATCGGGCTGATGCGCCGGGAGCGGAACGCTGACCCGCAACCGGAACCCGCCCCGCTCGCCCACGCCGGCCTGGAGCGAGCCGCCGAGACGGGCCGCCCGTTCTGCCAGCCCCGCCAGGCCGGCCCCGGCCGGGCCGGCCGGCCAAGCTGGCCCACCCGGCCCGGTGGCGGACGCCGGCGCCACGCCCTCGCCCGCGGCGGCGCCGGCGGGCGGCCCGGCGCCGTCGTCGGTCAGGTCGGCTTCCGCCCTGGCGCCGCTCACCACGACCCTGATCCCCGCGTGCTGGGCGCCGGAGTGCCGCACGATGTTGGTGCTGCCCTCCCGCACCGTCCACGCCAGCAGGGCGTCCACCTCCGGCGGCAGCTCGTAGGTGCCCGGGGCGTCCACCCGGCAGTCGATGCCGGCCGCGGCCAGCGTCCGGCGGGCAGCGGCAAGCTCGGCGGCCAGGCTCGGCTGCCGGTAGCCGGTCACCGCCTGCCGCACCTCGGCCAGCGACCGGCGGGCGACCGCGCCCACCTCGGCGATCTCAGACGCGGCCCGCTGCGGGTCCGATTCGATCATCCGGCCGGCCAGCTCGCTCTTGAGCGCGATCAGCGACAGACTGTGGCCGAGCAGGTCGTGCAAGTCGCGCGAGATCCGCAGCCGCTCGTCCGCGACGGCCATCCGCGCCAGCTCGGCCCGGGTCTGGTTCAGCTTGGACATGAGGACGTTGCGCCGCTCCGCGCTGTAGGCCAAGAGCCCGCCCAGCACCGGCCCGCCGAACGCCGCCAGCATGGCGCCGTAGCCGAGGTTGTGCCAGACGGTGACCGCCACCCCCACGGCCGCGCACGCGAGCACCCCGATGACCGCCCGCCGCCAGCTGGCCGCGAACCGGCCGGCGGCCGCCGCGGCTATCGCCAGCGCCGTCAGCCAGTTCATCTGCCCCACCGCGAACAAGGCCGCGCCGAGCACGACGATCACCCACAGCACGGCCAGGTCCCGCACCGGACGGTGACCGGGCTGGGGGGCTCTGGCCAGCACCCACCGGTCCACCAGCACGATGAACACCGCCGTGCCGGGGACCAGGAAGGCCGCCTTCCCGCTGAGACCCTGGTGCCGGGCCAACGCCACCGCCGGCAGGGCCAGAAAGACCGTGACCAGGACCCCGATCACCACGCGCCGGGCCCGCAGCATGCCGGACACGCTGCGGTCCAGCTCGTCGGTGGCCAGCGGATCCGTGTCGCCGGGAGTCATACTCCTCATCATGCCTCCACCGTGGCCGGCGGCAGGAGTCCCCGCCGCCGGTCACCGGGGTTCTCAGGCGGCTGCGGTGGCTTCCTGCCGCCACCGCAGCATGGCGATCGCGGCCAGCCCGGCGGCCCAGGCCGCCAGCACGATCGCGTCGCTGGCGTGCAGCGCGAAGCCGCCGGCGGAATCCCAGCCGAGCTGCGCCAGGTGGTAGCTGGGCAGCGCCTTGCCGACCATCTGGGCGCCGCCCGGCAGGTTGTTCCACGGGATGAAGATCCCGCCGAGGAACGCCAGCGCGATCAGGGTGATCATCTGGGCGATCTGTGCCGCCTGCCCGTCGAACATCAGCCCGATCACCATGCCCAGCATGCAGAACGGAATGGCGCCCGCGAGCAGGACGCCCACGAGCAGGGCCAGACGGGCGGCGGACAAGTGCACGTGACCGAGCGCGAACGCCACGATGACCAGGATCACGAGCCCGGGGATGATCATCAGGATGGCCTGTGCCAGCTTGACGCCGAACCAGGCCGGAGTCGAGATCGGCGACACCCGCAGCTGGCGCATCCAGCCGCTCTGCCGCTCCCGGGCCAGCTGGGGGCCGGTGGCGAACATCGCCGATCCCATCCCCGAGTACACCGCCATGGAGACCAGGACCAGGGTGCCGATCGTGAGGTTCTGCGCGGTGCCCTTCTGGGTGCCGTAGATCAGGTAGAGGGCCACGGGAAACACGATGAGCATCACGAGGAAGCGCGCGTTGCGCAGGGTGCGGGTGATTTCGAATCGCAGGAACGCGATCATTTCAGCCTTCCTTAACTTGTCACTTGCCGGCGAGAACAGCGCCCGCGACCGGGGTGCCCGTGCTCTGGCCGGTGCCGGCGTCCGCGCCGGTCAGCGCCAGCAGCGCCTCCTCGAGGCCGCCACCGCCGACCTCCAGGCCGCGGATGGGGCGTCCCAGCGCGTACCAGGCGTGCAGGGTGGCGTCGGCGTCCGTGCTGCGGATCGCGACCGCGTCGCCCTGGACCCTGACGTCGGCCACCCCGGGCAGGGTCAGCAGCACCGCCGGGTCGGGGCCGGGCGTGGCCGCCCGGAGCGTGCGGACGGAGGTGCTGGACTTGATCTGGGTGGGCGTGCCGTCGGCGATCACCCGGCCGTGGCTGATCACGATCACCCGGCTGGCGTTGGCGTCCGCCTCGTCCAGGTAGTGCGTGGCGAACAGCAGGGTCGTTCCCTCGGCGGTGATCGTCCGCAGCGACTGCCAGAAGTGCCGCCGCGCCTCCACATCGAGCCCGACCGTGGGCTCGTCGAGGAAAAGCAGGTCCGGGCGGCCCGCCAGCGCGAGGGCGAACCGCAGCCGCTGCATCTGTCCGCCGGAGAGCTTGTCCACCGGGCGGCCAGCCAGGTCGGTGAGCCCGGCCAGGGCGAGCAGCTCCGGCTGGCTGCGTGCGCTGCCGTACAGCTTGCGGAAAAGCGCGACCAGCTCGCCGACCTTCGCCGCCTCCGGCAGGCCCGAGGTCTGCAGCATGCCGCCGATCTTCCCGGCGGCGACCGCGGCTGCCGGCGTGCCGCCCAGCACGCGCACCTCCCCGGAACTCGGCGCGCGCAGGCCCAGCATCGTGTCGATCGCGGTGGACTTGCCCGCCCCGTTGGGGCCGAGCAGGGCGACGATCTCGCCGCGGTGGATCTGGAAGGAGACGTTGTCGAGCGCGCGGACGTCGGGGCGGTAGACCTTGGTGACGTCACGGAAGGCGATCGCCGCCCCGCTGGCTGGTGACTGGATTGTGGTCATGACCTCAAGCTAGGAGCGCGGGTGGGCGGCGGCATGTCACGCGCATCCCGATCCCGCGGTGACAGATGTCATGACCAGGGCCAGCGCTGAGCACGGTGGGCCGCGCCCGCTCACGTTGAGCACGGCGGAGTCTGGTAGGGTTGGGACCGATGTCTCGCGGACTGCTCCTGCTTAGCGGCCGCGGCGGGGCCCCATAACGGCCGGCTCCCTCGCCGCGGCGTCTTGGCGTGACCGCTGGCCAGCCGCCCGATCCGCGAGGGAGCACCTTCGGTGACGCAATCCGAGCATCAGCCCGTACGCCAGCAGCCGAGCGGCATGCCCTGCCGCCGGTACACGCCGTTTCCCCCCATCGACCTGCCCGACCGGACCTGGCCCCGGCGGACCATCACCGCCGCCCCCCGCTGGCTGTCGACCGACCTGCGGGACGGCAACCAGGCGCTGATCGACCCGATGAGCCCGTCCCGTAAGCGCACCATGTTCGACCTGCTGGTGCGCATGGGCTACAAGGAGATCGAGGTCGGGTTCCCGTCGGCCAGCCAGGCTGACTTCGACTTCGTCCGGTCCCTGATCACCGGCGGCCACGTTCCCGACGACGTCCGGATCTCGGTGCTCACCCAGGCGCGCGACGAGCTGATCGAGCGGACCCTGGAGTCGCTGGCCGGAGCCCAGCGGGCCACGGTGCACATGTACAACGCGACCGCGCCGCTGTTCCGGCGGGTGGTGTTCGGGGTGGACCGCGCCGAGTGCAAGGCGATGGCCGTGGAGGGCACCCGCTCGGTGATGAAGTACGCGCAGGAGTACCTGCCCGGCAGCGACTTCGGGTACGAGTACTCCCCGGAGATCTTCATGGACACCGAGCTCGACTTCGCGGCCGAGATCTGCGAAGCGGTGATGGACGTCTGGCAGCCGGGCCCGGGCCGCGAGATCATCATCAACCTGCCCTGCACGGTCGAGCGGTCCACGCCGAACGTCTATGCCGACCAGATCGAGTGGATGAGCCGCAGCCTGTCCCGGCGCGAGCACGTCTGCCTGTCGGTGCACACCCACAACGACCGTGGCACGGCGGTCGCCGACGCCGAGCTGGCCGTGCTGGCCGGCGCCGACCGGGTGGAAGGCTGCCTGTTCGGCAACGGCGAGCGCACCGGCAACGTGTGCCTGGTCACCCTCGGGATGAACCTGTTCAGCCAGGGCATCGATCCGATGATCGACTTCTCGGACATCGACGAGGTCCGGCGCACCGTCGAGTACTGCAACCAGCTTCCGGTGCACCCCCGTCACCCGTACGCGGGTGAGCTCGTCTACACCGCGTTCTCCGGGTCGCACCAGGACGCGATCAAGAAGGGGTTCGAGGCCTACGAGGCCGATGCCGCGGCCGCCGGTGTGGACGTCGCCGAGTTCAGGTGGGCCGTTCCGTACCTGCCGATCGACCCGCGCGACGTCGGCCGCACCTATGAGGCCGTGATCCGGGTCAACTCTCAGTCCGGCAAGGGCGGCGTGGCCTACATCATGAAGGCCGGGCACCACCTGGACCTGCCGCGCCGGCTGCAGATCGAGTTCTCGCGGGTGATCCAGGCCCGCACCGACGACGAGGGCGGCGAGGTCACCCCGGCGCAGATGTGGGAGGCGTTCGCCGCGGAGTACCTGGCGCCCGGGCCGATGACGCTGCAGGCCCATCACGCGTCCTCGGTCGTGGACGCCGGGCACGTGCTGACCGCGGAGGTCGGCGTGGACCGGCAGGTGCGCCGTGTCGAGGGCGTAGGCAACGGGCCGATCTCCGCGTTCTGCGACGCGCTGGGCTCGCTCGGGATCGACGTGCGGGTGCTCGACTACACCGAGCACGCGCTGTCCGCGGGCAGCGACGCTCAGGCGGCGGCCTACGTCGAGTGCGAGGTCGGTGGCCGGACCCTGTGGGGCGTCGGCATCGACACCAACACCGTGACCGCCTCGCTGCGGGCCGTGCTGTCGGCGGTCAACCGGGCCCAGGGGCGGTAGCCCCGGCCCGGCGGCGGTAGCTGCGGGCCCGGTTCTCCGCGCCGGGCGCGGGCGGCGCCACCGATGATGCCCGCCGATGAACGCGGAGCGGTGCGCGGGCGTATTACTGTCGTGGCCGCATCGGAGTGTGACGACAGGGCAGATACCTGGATGAACTCCTACCGGCTGCCCCTGGTCGGGTTCGTGCTGCCGCTCGTCAACGGGGATGTGCAGGCCGCGGAGGACGTCGTCCAGGAAACGATGCTGCGGGGCTGGCAGCACGCCGCGGAGCTGTCCCCCGGGCGCGAGCGGTCATGGCTGCATGCCGTTGCGCGCAACATCGCCATCTCCAGTTATCACCGGCGGCGCCGGGCCCGGCCGAGGGAAGTTCCGCTCGATGAGAGAGCGCCGCCGGTCACCGATGACGGCCTCGACCGCATGTTCGATGCCTGGATGGTGGCCACCGCGCTGAATTCGCTCAGCGACGAGCACCGGGCGGTCATTGTGGAGCTGTTCTACCAACGGCGCACGGTGGCTGAGGTGGCGGCATTGCTATCCATTCCCGAGGGGACGGTCAGGTCCCGCTGTTTCTACGGTCTGCGCGCATTGCGCAGAGCGCTTGAAGAGCAGGGAATCACCCGGCCATGACCTGCCAGACCGCGGTTTCACTCGGCGTCTACGTCCTGGGCGTGGCGGACGCCTCCGAACGCCAGCTCGTCGAGGCCCACCTGCGGGGCTGCGCAGAATGCCGCGCCGAACTGGCCCGCCTGGCGCCGCTGCCCGGGCTGCTCGCCAGCGTTCCGCCCGGCCTCCGCCCGGCCGGGATCAGCGCGTCCGCGCCTGGGCCGGTGCCTCCCACGGCGCGTGCTCGCCGCGGCCGGTTCCGGCAGCCGCGCGCGGGGGACCGTCCGCGGGCGGGCCGGCCACGCTGGGCCGCCGCCGTGACCGCCGCCGCGGCGGCGGTGGCGGGCCTGGCCGGAGGCTACCTGCTGGCCCTGCACGGCGGCGCCGGCCGGCCACCTGCCCCCGCCATCACGGTGTCCGGGGCCAACCCAGCGGCGCACGTCCGCGCCGTCGCGGCGCTGACGGCGACCTCGTGGGGAACCAGCATCCGGCTGCGGGTCAGCGGGCTCCCGCTCAACGTCCAGTGCTGGCTGGTCGTCCGCTCCCGCGCGGGCCAGAGCGAGGTGGCCGGCGTGTGGGAGGCCTGGAGTCCCGGCCCCGTCACCGTTCCGGGCAGCGCGGCCTGGCGGCCGTCGGACATCGCCAGCCTCCAGGTAAAGACCGCCGCCAGGAGCCTGGTCACCATCCCGGCCGCGCGGGGGTAGCTGGACGGGGTAGCCGGGCGGGCGCGCCGACGACTTTTCCGGCATGCTCCCGCGCCCATTTCCGGGTGTGCCCAGGTACTTTCCCCGGCCGTATCTGAACACGGTGGCCATCCGCCGCGTATAAGCAATCAGGAAACGATACGGCAGAACGAAAGAAGCGAGGCTGAAGTATGAGGAGCGGACAGGCTCAGGCGGTTCATGAGCCCGCGGTCAATCATTCAAGGCTCGCCGGGCGCGGGGTGCGCGGCCGCCGCGCGGCCCTGGCCGGGCTGGCAGGCGCGGCGGCGGCCACGGTGCTCGTGGCGTGCGGGAGCGCCGGCAGGACGGCGAGCGGGAGCGCTGGCGGGACCGCGAGCGGAGGCGGTCATCAGGCGGCCGGCAAACCGGTGGTCATGGCGCGCCATCTGGCCGGGCTCGGCACCGTCCTGGTCAGCGGCTCCGGCAAGACCATCTACTCGCCGGAGCAGGAGACGCACGGGCAGATCCTGTGCACCGGCAGCTGTCTCGGCTTCTGGTTCCCGGTGACGGTGACATCGGCCACCGGCCTGCACGCGCCGGCGGGCCTCACCGGCGCGCTCGGCACGGTCCATCGCCGCGATGACGGCCGGACCCAGCTCACGTACAACGGCAAGCCGCTGTACACGTTCAAGCTGGACCAGTCTCCCGGCCAGGCCCGCGGCAGCAACTTCACCGACTCCTTCGGCGGCACCTCGTTCACCTGGCAGGCGGTTACCGCCAGCGGCGCGGCCGCCGGATCGGGAGCGCCATCCAGCAGCGGGCCCGGATATCAGGGCGGCTCCGGATACTAGGGCGCCGGGCCGGGCACCGGGAGGACAGAATGAGCCAGTCATGTGCCGGGTGGCGCGGGGACATCGGCGCCTACCTGATCGGCGCGCTCGACGACGGCGCCCGCGCCCAGGTGATCAGGCACCTTGAGACGTGCCGCGGCTGCCGGATGGACTACGACGAGCTCGTCCCGGTGCGCGGCCTGCTCAGCCAGCTCGCCGGGGAGCAGGCGCCCGGCGGGGCTGGCGGGGTGGGTGCACCCGGAGAGCCCGGGCACGGGGAACAGGCACCCGGCGGGCCGCCGCTGCCGCCGCTGCGGCCGGTCCACCGGGGGCCGGGCCGCAGGTGGCTCGCGGGTGCCGCCGTCGCCGCGGCCGGGGTCGCCGTGGCGGTGCTCGCCGCGGCGGGCCTGGGGCCGTCGGCGCCCGCGTTCCGGGCCTTCGACCGCGCCACGGGCGTCCACGGTGAGGCATGGCTGCAGGCGGTGCCGACCGGTGCCGAGATCGAGCTGACCGTGGCCGGGTTGCCGGCGGGCGAGCGCTGCGTGATGGTCGCCGTCTCGGCCGGCGGATCCGACGTCGCGGGCACGTGGAACGCCACCTACGACGGCATGGCCAGGGTGTCGGGCACGAGCGCGATCCCGGTGGGCCGGCTGATCGCACTGCGCATCGAGTCGGGCAGCGGCCGCCTGTTGCTGAGCATCCCGGTCTGACGCGCCGTTGGCCGCCGGCCCGGCACCCGTGCGCGACAATGGACGGGTGAGGCTGTACCTCGACGACGGCATCGTGCTGCGCACCCAGGACCTGGGTGAGGCCGACCGCATCGTCACCATCCTCACCCGGCGTACCGGGCGCGTCCGCGCCGTGGGCAAGGGCGTGCGCCGGACGAAGTCGCGGTTCGGCGCCCGCCTGGAGCCGTTCACCCACGTGGACCTCCAGCTCCACCCCCCC
>Ga0081540_1001105_pt1 | contig 23907 bp, 18 predicted proteins | sample TabmetS2T1R1_FD_71024 | JGI IMG/M metagenome (GOLD analysis project Ga0081540, IMG submission 71024) | Tabebuia heterophylla rhizosphere microbial communities from the University of Puerto Rico - S2T1R1 | ecosystem: Host-associated > Plants > Roots > Rhizosphere ... | reverse complement strand
GGCGTCGCGCCATCCGACGCGGGCATCGCATCAGCCATGGTCAGCACCGGGCAGCAGGTCGGCGGTTCCATCGGCACGTCGCTGCTCAACACCGTGGCGGCCAGCGCCGCGGCCGGCTACCTGGCCAGCCACCTCAGCCCCCGCCTGGTGACCGGCGGCCACCCGGCACCCGCACTTGCCGAACTCGCCCAGGTACACAGCTACACCACCGCGTTCTGGTGGGCCGCCGCAATATTCGCCGCCGGGTCCGTCCTCGCCGCCCTGCTGTTCCGCCCCGGCGCGCCCGCAACGCCGGCCACACAGCAGGCCCAGGCGCAATGAGCCCCACACGAGCTAGCTTGCGTATGCTGCCTGGGAAAGGGAGGTAGGGGACATGGCCGAGACATCCCAGCCGGACGGGGCGCGGCTGCGGCTGGCCCGGCAGGCCCGCGGCCTGTCCCAGCAGCAGCTGGCCGGCGTGGCCGGCGTCACCAGGCAGGCGGTGTCCGCCGTCGAGTCCGGCCATTCCGATCCTTCGCTGCGGGTCGCCCTGGGCCTGGCCCGGGCGCTTGGCATGACGGTCGAGGAGCTGTTCGGCCCCGGCGAACCTGGCGATCCGGTGCTGGCCCGGCCGGTCGCCCCGGTCAGCGCCCCCGGTTCCCGGGTCGCGCTGGCCACCGTGGGCGATACGTTCGTCGCGCTGCCGCTGGACGCGGACCTGGCCGCCCGGCTCGGCTTCGGCGCCGCGGGCGGCCTGACGGTCCGCGGTGGCGGAACCCTAGGGGCCCAAGGGGTTCAGGGGGCCTCAGGGGGTTCAGGGTTCCAGATCGCGGTGCGGCCGATCGGGCCGCCGCGGCCCACCGTGGTGGTGGCCGGCTGCGACCCGGCGCTGCCCCTGCTCGAGACGCCGCTCGCGCTGCTCGACCCGCCGCTGGCGTTCGCCTGGTGGCCGTGCGGCAGCGCCGAGGCCCTGCGCCTGGCCGCGGCCGGCCTGGTACACGCGGCCGGCGTGCACCGCGTTGGCCCGGGAGAGGGCGACGACACGTCGGGCATCCCCGGCGGCACGGAGGTAGTCGGGTTCGCCTCCTGGCGCGAGGGCCTGGTGGTCCGGCCCGGGGCCGGGGTCCGCGGCCTGGACGACGTGGCCAGGCAAGGACTGCGGCTGGTCAACCGCGAGCCGGGAGCGCAGGCACGCACGCTGCTCGACCGGGAGCGCCTCCGCCTCGGCCTCGAGCCCTCCCAGCTGACCGGCTACGACAGCCTGGCCGCCGGCCACCTGCAGGTGGCGGCGGCCATCGTCGGCGGCCTGGCCGACGCGGGCGTGTCCAGCGAGCCGGCCGCGCTGGCTTACGGGCTGGACTTCATCCCGCTGGCCGAGGAGCGCTTCGACCTGCTGCTGCCGGCCAAGCACGCCGCGTCCCGCGAGGTCCAGGGGCTGCTGAAGGTGCTCGCCTCGCCGTGGCTGCTGGCCCAGCTGGCTAGCCTGCCCGGCTACGACGCCGCCCGGTGCGGCGAGCGCCCATCCTGATCAGAGTCCGATTACCGGGATCATCACGGCCCGGGCGATGGTGTGGAAACCCAGGTTGAAGCCTGCCACAGCCGGCGAGATCTCGTCGTTGACGTCCAGCGACTCCACGTCGAGGGCGTGCACCGCGAACACGTAGCGGTGCGGCGGGTCCCCGGCCGGCGGGGCCGCGCCGCCGAAGTCCTTCACGCCGTAGTCGTTGCGGACGTGGAACGCCCCCTTGGGCAGCCCCGAGCCGCCCGTGCCCGCCACGCCGGTCGCCAGTTCGGTCACCGAGGCGGGAATGCCGAGCACGATCCAGTGCCAGAACCCCGAACCCGTCGGTGCGTCCGGGTCGAAGCAGGTCACCGCGAAGCTCTTGGTTTCCGCGGGGAAACCGGACCAGTACAGCGACGGGGAGATGTTTCCCCCGGTCATGCCCCACCCGTCGTAGATCTGGTTGCCCGACATCATCTCGCCGTCGGCGACGTCGTCGCTGCGCAGGCTGAACGACGGGACCGGGGGCATGAAGTCGTAGGGGAGCGGCGGGCGGCTAGGGCTGGACATTGATTACCTCCGACTGGTTCCCTCAGATGAACGGTCCCACGTTATCGGTAGGCCCAGCGTCCGCTCCGGCGGACCAGCACCGTCCTGGTCACGTTTGGGTTGATCGGTGACGTCTGTCCGCCGGAGTTCTCCTACGGTGGTCAGTGTGAGGCAGCAGCGGGGGCGCACGATCGCCGGCCGGCCGCGCCGCGGGTCCGCCCGTCGGCGCTTCGCCCGGTTCCTCAGCCGGCTGCGCCGCCGGGCCAGGCGCGGCGTCCTCGGCCGGATCCGCCTCGGCACGGCGGGGAAGTCACCCCGGCTGCGGCGCTGGGTGCTGGCCGCGGCCCTGGTCGGCGTGGCCCTGGTGCCATACCCCGTCCAGGGCGCGGCCGGGGTACCCCCCGCGACCGCCTGCCGATCCGGCTGCCGGGCCGGGGTAGCCAACATGGTGAGGTGGATCACTCCGCTGTCCGGCGCGTGGAACGTGGCCCCCGGGCTGGCCGGCACGGTGCCCGCGGCCGGCCTGGCCTACGCGGCGGTCGGCGGCGGCCTCGCCGCGGTCGGCGCCGGGCTCACCGTGACCGCGTACTCGTCCCGGACCGGCGCCCTGGAGTGGCAGGACACGCTGACCGGCTTCCCGGCCGGGGCCGCCATCGTGTCGGTGCGCGCCTGGCCGGGTGAGGTGACCGTGGGCGTCTCCTACCGGCCGGCCGCCGGAGATCAGAACCCCGGCGCCGCCCGGCGCGCCGAGGTCGTGCTGTCCGGCGCGGACGGCGCCCAGTCCGGCCGGTACCCGGCCGCGCCGTTCGGCGGCGCGGTGGCGGCCAGCCAGAAATACACGGTGGTCGTCGGGGCCACGGCGGTGACCAGCTACGACAACACGAACGGGCACGTCCGCTGGCAGCGTCCGACCGGCCCGGTCGCGCAAGCCTGGCGGACCGACGGGAACCGGCTCTACGTAGCCGAATCCCCCGGCGGGTTCGTGGACTCGGCCCCGGCCTCGGCGCTGCACCGGATCGACCTGGCGACCGGATCCGAGGTTGTCGTCCGCCCGATCGAGGGCCTGTCCTTCCCCGGCACGCTGAGCGGCGCCTTCGACGGCGTGGTGCTGTTCTCCTCGGCGGCCGGGGTGACCGCGTACAACGGCAGCACCGGAGCGCGGCTATGGTCGGCGCACGGGGCCGTGCCGGAAGGCACCGATCACAGCCCGCGCCGGATCTACCTCACCGAGGGCTCCAACCTGGTCGGCGTCGACCCGCGGACCGGCAAGGTCAAGGCGACCGCCTCGGGCTCCGCGGTCAACGGGGCGGCCGGGGTATACGTGGTCAGGAACGGCGCGGCGCTCGGGCTCGACCAGGGCGCGAGCGGCGGCGCCTGGGGCTACGCCCTCGCCGTGCAGCGGGTCACGCGGGCCGCCCCGGGGCTGCCCTGGCCGCACTACTTCGTCGACCTGAGCGGCGTCGGCGGCAGCGCCGACCAGGCCGGTAACCTGGTGGTCATCGCGGCCTGCCGGCAGCTGGCGCCCCGCTTGCCGGCCCAGCCGAGCACGTCCGCGCCGGCGTCAGGATCGCCGGCGTCAGGACCGCCGGCGTCGGGACCGCCGTCCTCCGGCACCGCCACGAACTCGACCTCTTCGTCCCCTCCGAACACTCCCACCCCTCCCGTCTCCTCCACCACGGCCACGCCGAACCCCGACGCCAGCCCGCCGGTCCCGGCCGGGCCCAGGGCACCCGCCCAGGGCTGCATGCGGCCCGAGCTCATCGCGCTCAACTTGTAGCACCTGCCTGTAGCACACCTCCCGCAATACCGTGATGGCCTGCGATAACGTGATCGGCTTTCCGGCGGATGGATGCGCTGAGCCCGGGGTACGTTTTCCTCGCGATGAACAAGCTGAAAAGGCTCCTCCGGGCCGTGGACGAGTATCAGCAGCAGCACGCTTGGCTGGCCTTCCCGGTCGCGGTGTGGAAGAAGTTCGGTGACGACCAGGCGGGCAACCTGGCCGCCCTGATCGCGTACTCCGCCCTGGTCGCGATCTTCCCGCTGCTGCTTCTCCTGATAACCCTGCTGGACATCGTGCTCAAGAACAATCCCGAGCTGAAGCAGAAGGTGCTGAAGGCCGCGGTGGACCAGTATCCGGTCATCGGCCCGCAACTCCAGGGGAGCATCGGTCACCTGAGCCAGAAGGGGATCGCGCTCGTCGTCGCCGCGATAGGGATCTTCATCGGGGCGCTGGGGGTGGCGAACTCGCTGCAGAACGCGCTCAACTCGGCGTGGGAGATCCCGTTCGCCCGCCGCCCCGGGTTCCCGTGGTCCTGGTTGCGCAGCGCCGCCCTGATCATCGTGATCGGGGTGGGCTTCATCGGCACCACGATCATTTCCGGTATCGCGGCCGGTGCCGGCCGTATCCTGCCCGGTGTCGGCCAGTCCGTGCTGTTCTACGCGGTATCGCTGGTGCTGAACTTCGGCCTGTTCTGGCTCGGCTTCAGGGTTGGCACGGCGAGCGAGATCACCTGGCGGCAGCTGTGGCCCGGCGCGGCCCTCAGCGCTATCGTCTGGCAGGTACTGCAGGCCTTCGGCAGTTATTTCATCTCGCATCAGCTGGCCAACGCCTCGCCGCTGTACGGCACGTTCGCCCTGGTGCTCGGGCTGATCGCCTGGCTCTACCTGCAAGCCCAGCTCACCTTGTACGCCGTCCAGATCAACGTGGTCCGGGCCTACCGGCTGTGGCCGCGAAGCCTGGCTCCGCCGCCATATACGGAACAAGACCGCCATGCGTTCCGGCTATACGTAGAGAAGCGCGAGGACCAATACGAGGTCGTTGAGGGCGCCGGAGGTGAGGACGATCGCAAGAAGACATCAGGCTGACCCGGACGCGCCGCACGTGGTCATCTGCGGCGCGGGATTCGGCGGCCTGTCCGCCATCTCCAGGCTCACCCGCGCTGGCATGCGGGTGACCCTGGTCGACGGCCACCTGTACAGCACCTTCCAGCCGCTGCTCTACCAGGTCGCGACCGCCGGGCTGAACCCCGGCGACGTCGCCTACCCGGCCGGCGGCTTTGCCCGGCGGTACAACGCGATCTTCCGGCGCGGGGAGCTGGCCGCGATTGACACGGCGTCCCGCCGGATCAAGCTCAGCAACGGCCAGGACATGGGCTACGACTACCTCATCCTGGCGACCGGGGTGACGACCGCGTTCTACGGGGTCAAGGGCGCAGCGGAGCACACGTTCGGCCTCTATACCAGGACCGACGCCATCGTGCTCCGTGACCACCTGATGGCCGGCTTCGAGCGGCTCAGCGTGGACAGCGGCGATCTGAACGTCACCGTGGTCGGCGGCGGGGCCACCGGCGTGGAGCTGGCCGGCACGCTGGCCGAGCTGCGCCGCACCGTGCTCGGCGCCACCTTCCCCGACGTCGACCCGGCCCGGGTGCGCGTCCGGCTGGTCGAGATGGCGCCGCACCTGCTCGGCCCGTTCCACCCGAAGCTGCAGGAGTACGCCAAGGCCCAGCTCCTGGCGCGCGGCGTCGACGTGCGGCTGGACACCCGCATCGGCGAGGTCACCGCGGACCAGGTGCGGCTCGTTCACGGCGAGGACCTGCCCAGCGACCTCACGGTGTGGGCGGCCGGCGTGGCGGCCGGCCCGGGGGTGGCCGGCTGGGGCCTGCCGCAGGGCAAGAACGGCCGCATCGTGATCGGGCCGGACCTGCGGGTGCAGGGTCAGGACCGGATCTTCGCCGCGGGCGACATCGCGGTGAACCCGGACGACCCGACGCCGCAGCTCGCCCAGCCCGCCATCCAGATGGGGAAGCACGCCGCCGCGCAGATCGTCAGGCTGGAGGGCAAGCAGGCCACCGAGCCGTTCACGTACCACGACAAGGGCATCATGGCCACGATCGGGCGCCGGTCGGCCGTGGTCCAGCTGGCCGGCGGCCTGACCGGCGGCCTGCGGCTGCGCGGCACGCTCGCCTGGTTCGCCTGGTTCGCCCTGCACCTGGTCTACCTGCTCGGCGGGCGCAACCGGGTGACCACGCTGATCAACCTGACCTACCGCTACCTGTTCTGGGGGCACGGCGGGGGAGTGATCGTCGGGGACGAGCCGGTCAGCCCGCAGGAAGTCCCGGTAGCGGGCAAAACTTAGTCCTACAGGCTGTAGTAGTTCACGGGCCAAACCGAATTGCCCGCAGTAGGCTGTTTCTCGCCATGAACAGGTTCCGTGCGCGCACCGCGCTGTCAGCGGTGGCCCTGATCGGCGTCCTCGGCGGGCTGCCGGGCCTGGCCGCCTGTAGTTCCAGCACCCCGTCGGGCTCGCAGGCTGGGAGCGCATCGTCCCCGGGGCCGAACACGGCCGCGATGGACAACCCCAACCTGGACCTCGGATCCTCGCTCGGCGGGAAACCGGCGCCGGACTTCCGGCTGCGCAACCAGTTCGGCCAGCCGATGTCGCTGAGCCAGTTCCGCGGCAAGGTCGTCATGCTGGCGTTCGAGGACTCCGAGTGCACCACGATCTGCCCGCTGACCACGCAGAGCATGCTGCTGGCCAAGCAGCTCCTCGGCCCGGCCGGCCGCCAGGTGCAGCTGCTCGGCATCGACGCCAACCCCGACGCCATCAGCACCGCCGACGTGCTCTCCTACTCGCGCACGCACGGCCTGGTCAACCAGTGGGACTTCCTGACCGGGTCGCTGGCCGAGCTGAGGGGCACCTGGACCAAGTACGACATCGCGGTCCAGATCGAGAACGACGAGATCGATCACACACCCGCCCTGTTCCTGATCGACCAGCAGGGCCGGGAGCGCAAGCTCTATCTGACCCAGATGGCCTACTCCAGCGTCGGCCAGTCCGCCCAGGTGCTCGCGCAGGAGATCTCCGGCCTGCTGCCCGGTCACCCCAAGGTGGCCAGCCAGCAGTCGCTCGCGTCCGTCTCCGTGACAGGTCCTGCCCACCATCTGACGCTGCCGTCCGCCAGCTCGCAGGGCGGCACGGTCACGCTCGGGCCCGGCCAGCCGCGCCTGGTCATGTTCTTCGCCACCTGGCTGTCCGAGGTGGGGAACCTGAAGTCCGAACTGACCGGCATGAACGCCTACGTGGCGGCGGCGCGCCGCGCTGGCCTGCCGCCGCTGGTGGCGGTGGACGAGACGGTGGTGGAGCCCTCGGCCCGGGCCGTCCGCTCATACCTGGCTGGCCTGGGGACCAGGCTCCACTTCGAGGTCGGGCTGGACACCGACGGCCGGGTGGCCGACGGCTACCAGGTCCAGGACCAGCCCTGGTTCGCCCTGGTCTCCGCGTCCGGCAAGATCACCTGGTCACACGACGGCTGGCTCCCGCTGCCCGCCCTGGAAGCCGCCGTCAGGCAGCACGCGGGGTGATCCCCAGCCTTAAACCCTGGCCCGGGACGTCGCGGCGCATGCATACCCGCGGCCACCGGTCCAGGCCGATCTCGGCCTCCCGCTGCCTGATCGCGCGCAGCCCGGGGGTGACCTCGGCGTCGTCCAGGACCCGGAACCCGAGCCTGGCGTAGTACGGCGCGTTCCACGGCACGTGCTCGAACGTGGTCAGCGTCAGCGCGGGCAGCCCGCCGGCCGCCGCCCGCCGCGCGGCGTGCTCCAGCAGCGTCCGGCCGAGCCCGCGGCGGGCGCTGCCCATGTCGACCGACAGCTGCTCGACGTGCAGGCAGCCGTCGACCTGGCTGCCCATCAGGAACGCGACCGGCTCGCCGGCGTCGCCGGGAATCACCCACAGCAGCCCGGCTGCCCGGGAGTGCTCGAGGTCCGGCAGCGGCCACGGATCGTACTCCGCCACCTCCGGCATGCCGATGTCACGGAACATCTGCCCCGTCGCCACGTCGATCCCCTGCAGCACCGGCAGTTCCGCCGCGCCAGCGTCCCTGATGACCACGCTCCCATTGTCCCGCCACGTGACGAACGCATCCCGGTAACCGGGCCCGCAGACGCGAATGCCGCGTCACGCTCCTGCGAGCGTGACGCGGCATCCCTATCGATACGGCCCCGAACCGAACCCCCGCCGGCGCCGAACCCCCCGCCGAGCCCGCGGGTCCCCCCGGCCCTCGCGGACTCAGCTGTCAATACGGAGGGGGCTGCCCCCGGTTTGATACGTCTTCCCGCAAATAAATCCGCCGCAGGAAGCCGAACGCGCCTCAGATCGTGATCCACCCGGTCAGCACGCCGGTGCCGTCGGCCGTCTGGCAGCGCAGCCGGAACGGGCTGTCCGGGATCGGATCGACCGAGAAGCAGCCGATCTCGTCCACGTCGGTCGTACTGATCTCCCCCGCCCGGGTATGGATCTCCAGCTCGCCCTCCCGCGCCGGGAGCAGCTGGCCGAGCAGCGAGTTCCCGGTGACCTCGAGCTCCACGCTCATGTGGGCCGAGGTAAAGGTGAGCGCCCGGATCGAGGCCGTCTCCGACCGCATCACCGCGGCCTGAAGCCGGTCCTCGTTGGAGTCGTAGGTGAGCTGCGCCAGCTCGGCCTCGATGTTATGCCAGGCGAAGGCGTTCTTGCCCGTCTCGACGAACCACGAGGGAACGGCCTCACGAGCCCTCAGCGCCTGGCGCAAGGCCCCTAGTAGCCGATCATCGTCCCAGTCGTTACGCACCTGGCTCGCCTCCCCGTATGTCGATCTTGTCCTCGCCCTCTCCGAGGGCGGCGAGAGCGCTCGACCGGCGCATCCGCTCCAGGCAGCGAGCCCGCTGCGGCCCGATGCTGCCGACCGGGATACCGAGCTCGCGGTGGATATCCGCGTAGGAATGCGGTGGGTCGGACAGCAGCATCGACAGCAGCTGCTGGCAGCGCGGCGGCAGCTCGGCGAAGGCCGCGCGCAGCGCCGCGTTCCGCTCGGCCACCAGGAGCTCCTCGTCGATCACCGCGTCGTCCACGAAAAGCACCGAGTCGTCCAGGCCTGTCCCCAGCCGCTCGGCTTTACTCGCCGCGGTCACGACGCGCAGGCATTCGCGCGCGGTGGTCGTCGCCAGCCAGCCCGGCAATGCGGCGGGCTCGCGGAGCTTGCCGAGCTGCTCCACCAGCAAGAGCCAGACATTCTGTCCCACGTCCTCGATGTCATGATTGCTCAGCCGGTACCGGGTGCAGATTGTATACACCAGCGGAGCATAGCGTTCGACAAGCTCGTGCCACGCACCCTGGTCTCCTCCTGACGCGCGGGTCACGAGCGCGACGACATACGGGTCGTCACGCATGGCCGGTTCCGGCCAGCTTGCTCTCCACCATGATCAGCACCTCGGTTCGGGTGATAATCATCTGTTTCTAACTCAGAGAGCGCCTCAGCGCATCTGATACACCTGTCAACCGATTTTTCTTTCCGCGGGGTGACCTAACCGCAGAAAATTATCCGGTGATAGCCCTATGCAGCAGGATTTCGCGCGTGCTGGACCTCCCTGGCCCTGGTCCTGCCCGCGCGGAATCATCCGTCCCGTCCGTAGCATGAGTCGAGCACTACGCCGGCCTGGTCCCGGCCTGCCTGGTGCTGGTTCAGGTTCACCCGCCGGCCCCCGGCATTAATTTTCATCCCGAACGGGCCGGGCGCGTGCCGCCCCGTACTACCCAGGTCCGCCTGGGTTGCCCGCCCGGCCGGGTCCTTGCGCCCGGTCCGCCACCCACGCGGCGATCTGGCTGCGCGAGTTGAAGCCCAGCTTGGCCATGATGTTGGCGACGTGCCGGGCCGCGGTGGTGTGGCTGATGGACAGCTCGGCCGCGATGGCCTTGTTGGACAGACCGCTGGCCACCAGCTCGGCGATCTCGTACTCCCGCTGGGTCAGCGAGCTCGGCGGCGCCGCGGCCACCCGGTAGCGGCTCACCACGGTCAGCGCCGGGTTCTCGCCCGCCGGGCCCTTCCCGCTGGGCCGAGCCGCTGACGGCGCCGGCGCGTCCAGCGCTAGCGCGACCGCGGCCTCGCTGGTCAACGCCTGGCCGCTGGCCCACAGCCGGGCCACGGTGGCGTCGCCGAGGCGGCGCGCCGGGGCCAGGTACGCCTCGACCCGCGCGCCGGACAGCGGGGGGAGGCCGGCCGCCTCGCGCAGCGCGGCCGCCGCCGCGGCCAGCTGCACGGCCAGCTCGGGCCGGCCCTCGTGCCCGGTCAGCGCGGCGAACGTCTCCAGGCCGCGGGCCACGCCGATGCGCGCGCCGGTGGCGTGGCTGAGCCGCAGGCTCCTGGTCAGGTGCCGCCGGGCCTGCTCGATCGCGCCGAGGTCCATGGCCACCCGGCCCAGGCCGGCCAGGCAGCGGGCGATCTCCGGCCGGGCGCCGATCTCCCGCAGGATGGCCAGCGCCTCCACGTACCAGCCGTGCGCCTCGCCCGGGTGGTTGCGGAACCTGGCCAGGTCACCCAGGCCGAGCAGGGCGCGGGCGGCGCCCCACTGCTGGTCGATCCGGCGCATCACCGCGACCGAGGCGGTGGCCTGCTGCTCGGCCTCGCGGAGCTGGCCGCGGCGGGCCGCGATGGCGGCCCGGGTGCCGAGGGCGTAGCCCTCGTTCCAGCCGTCGCCGGCCGCCTGCGCGATGGCCAGGGCCTCATCCGCGCTGGCCGCCGCCTCGTCGATCCGCCCGGTGTGCAGGGCGATCTCGGCGAGCAGGTTCAGCCCGACCGCGACCCAGTACTGGTCGTCGGCCTCGCGGCACAGCTTCAGCCCCTCGGTACCCAGCGCCCAGGCGGCGGCCGGGTCGCTGGACAGGGCGAGCTGCCCGCGCACCACAGTGGCCGCGCCCTGGACCCGGGCCGGGACCCCGGTCATGTCCAGCGCCAGGAACGAGCGCAGCCATTCGCCGCCCTCGCCGAACGTCCCCCAGACGATCCAGCACGGGCTGACCGCGGCGCAGATCCGCATCCCTGCCTCGGCGTCGCCCTGCTCCAGGCACCAGTTCAGGATCTGGATCACGTTGCCCGCGTCGATGTCGTAGCGGCGGAAGACGTCCACCCGGTCCGGCCACGAGGCCTCGATGCGGGCCATCCCGAGCGCCAGGTTGTGTTCGGAGGTCCTGATCGCGTAGTCGCGGAACCTGCTCCGGAACGTCGCCGCCTCGCCGGCCTGAGCCAGCCGCAGCGCCGCGTACTCCCTGATCGTGTCCAGCATCCGGTACCGGGCCTGGCCGAGCAGTTCGGGATCGAGCACGACCAGCGACTTATCCACCAGCGCGGCGGTGAGGCCGAGCACCTCCGCGGCCGGGATCTGTTCGTCGGCGGACACCTGCTCGGCCATTTCCAGCGACCAGCCACTGAAGATCGACAGCCGCCGGAACAGCGCCCGCTCGGGCTCGGTGAGCAGCTCGTAGCTCCACTCGATGGCGGCACGCAGGGTCCGCTGGCGGGGCGCGGCCGACCGGTCGCCCGCGGTCAGCAGCCCGAACCTGTCGTCCAGCCGGGCCACGATCTGCTCCACCGACAGCGCCCGGACCCGGGCTGCGGCCAGCTCGATCGCCAGCGGCATGCCGTCCAGAGCCCGGCAGATCGCGGTGACGGCCGCGACGTTGTCCGGGCCGACGGTGAACCCGGGCTTGGAGGCCGCGGCCCGGTCGGCGAACAGCCGGACCGCCTCGTAGCGCTCCGCGGCTGTGCTGGCCTCGGGGGGAACGATCCCCCCCAGACCCCCCCTGCTCACGGGGGGGCTGCCCGCCCCCCCGTACCCCCCTAGCCCCACCGGCACCGACAGCGGCGGTACCCGCCAGATCGTCTCGGCCGCGACCGACAGCGGCTCCCGGCTGGTGTTCAGCAGCCGCAGCCCCGGCGCGCTGGCCAGCATGTGCCGGCAGACCTGCGCGCACGCGTCCAGCAGGTGCTCGCAGTTGTCCAGGGCCAGCAGCATCCGGCGCGGCCGCAGCGCGTCGGCCAGCGTCTCGAGCAGCGGGCGGCCGGCCTCCTCGGTGATCCCGATGACCGCCGCGATGCGCGAGACCACCAGGTCAGGCTGCCGCAGGTCGGCCAGCTCGACGAACCAGGCCCCGTCCGGGAACTCCGCCGCCGCCGAGGCCAGCAGCCGCAGCGCAAGCCGGGTCTTGCCGATGCCTCCGGGCCCGCTCAGCGTCAGCGCGCGTGTCCGGTGCAGCAACTGGCGCAGTTCGACGAGTTCCCGCTCCCGGCCGATGAAGGTATTCGGTTCCTCGGGCAGATGGGCCCGGATCTCGTCCACGTCAGTTTCCCTCAGGCGCCGGCAACACCCTCAGCGTAAACCTGAGGGACCGATTCCCGGGGGCAACGAGCCCAAGTCATGCAAAGTAGGCCCCGGCGAGCGCAGCCACCGGGGCCTGAAGGATCGGCGAGGCGGGCTGCCCTCCCGGCCAGAAGCGCTCTTAGCAACAACAATTAATGCGTCCTGGCCCAGCCCAAACCTCGCCGAGATCTCAAGTTATGAGATCCGCACCGCGCCCCGCATCGTACGGATTATGTACGTCGTTATGTATTCGCCCCCCCGCCACCCCCGAGCCCTGCCCCTCCGACGCCCGCCCGCCCCCGAAAACCGGACTCCTATCACACCAGCATCACCAGCCTCACAACCCGGGGCGCGCCAGGCCAGCCGGAACGGCATGAAACCCCGGATCCGCCGCACTCGCCACTCCAGCACCGGACCATACTGCATGAATGTCCCAGCCATGTCGTCAGAGCTGCATGAACGAGGCATTCATGCAGTATGAGCCAGCCGCCAGCCCGGTATCAGGAACCCCGGCAGCACACCGGGGCCCTCTGGCACCACGGACATCGCTGCGCGCCCGGCACGCCCGTTCACGATCAAAACAAGCTAAGTGGCGTTGCGCAGTGAAACCCCGGTTCCAGTACGTCCGGCAGGCGCCCGGCAGCGGACCGGTCGTCACATCGGTCGCCGAGAAGCACGTATCACCAGTCACGGCAGCGTGCTTAAGTCACAGAGGGCACCCGAAAGGGACGCCAGGGGCGGGCCGTCCCGCTGCGTGACGCCACCCACCGCTTGTCCGGGCTCCGCGTCGGTCCCTTGGCGTGCGGTCCGCCCGTCCCGCGCGCCTGCGCGGCTCGCCCCGTACCTCATTCGTCACTGCTGAACGCCGAGTATCGCGAGCAGGTCGCGGAGGTCGGTAATCGTGTAGTCGGGGACGCAGTCCCTGTAGGCCTTCTTGCCCTGGTCGGAATCGAACATCACCGTGGTCAGGCCGGCCTCCCGGGCACCGAAGATGTCCCGGTGCATGTCGTTGCCGACGTACATCGCGTTGGCGGCGGCCACGCTCATCCCGTCCAGCGCGGCCTGGAACAGCCGCCGGTCCGGCTTGCGGTAGCCGCGGTCGCCGGACACCACGATCGGGTCGAAATAGTCCAGCAGGCCGACCCGGTGCAGTTCGGCGCGCGCGTACGCGCTCTGCGCGTCGGTGACCAGCGCGAGCGGGTAGCGCTCACGCAGGACGTCGAGCACCTCGCGGGCGTGCGGGTACAGGCCCAGCCGGCGGCGCGAGATGCCGCGGCACATCTCGGCCAGGAACAGCGGCATCTGCTCGAGCTTGGCGGCGGGCAGGGCGCGGGTGAAGGCGGTCTGGTGCTCGGCGATGACGCGGCGCCAGATGCCGACGGCGTCGAACTCGGGATGCTCCTCTGTACTGGTTTGCTGCTGTTCCGCCATGATCGCGAAGTACAGCTCCCTCACCTGGCCCCGGCACAGGTCGATGCCCTGGTAGGTAAGGAAGTGCGCGGCGGCGCGGAAGATCTCCTCCATGCCGTCCTCGGTCAGGATCTTGACCAGGGTGCCGTTGGCGTCGAACGCGACCGCTCGGATGTCCATGCATGCATACTGCCCGAACGGGCCCGATGCCAGCCGCCCTCCGATACGGCGGCGGCGGCTCAGGCCGCCTGCAGCAGCCGCTTCGCCTGGCTGGCCAGACGTCCGCCGTAGTCCCGGTCGATGTAGTCGTTCCTGGCGATGCGCAGCAGGTTCAGCGCCATGTAGTACGGTGCGCGGGCCGTGACCGACTCGAACACGCCCTGACGGTCAGGGAAGTGGCTGCTGTACTCCCGCAGGAAGTGCCCGATGAAGGGGTCAGCGCGATGGCGATCGCCCGAGTCGCGCATGAACGCGTGCTGCAGTTCGCCCGCGACCCGCCCGACGTCGAACATCCGGTCGCCGCGCTTCATCCGCTCCAGGTCGATCGCTGCGACGTCCATCCCGTCCCCGAAAAGGAAGTTGGCCGGGGTCGCGTCACCGTGCAGCCAGACCTGCTGGTCCTGCCACATCAGCGGCCGCTCCCGCCAGCGGTCCCGCAGGCGGGCCAGCTCGTCGGCGTCGTCGGACCCGATGCGGCGGGCCCTCCTGAGCCGGCCCGTGACGGTGTCGAGATAGGCGCAGTCGGCGCCGAAATCGACGGCGGTCCCGTTGGCCGTCCGGTCGTGCTGGGTGGCCAGGAAAGAGGCCAGCGCGGTCAGCCGCCGGTAGAGGTGCCGGTCGTCGCGGTGCTGGGTGGCGCGCGCGATCGCCTGGCTGAACTCCTCGCCGGCGTAGTACTCGACCGCCAGCACGCCGTTGATGTCGCGGCTGAAGCCCAGCGGCCTGATCACGTGGTGCGGCGACCCGATCAGGTTGTACCGGCGCAGCGTCTCGAGCCCTTCGTACTCCTGGCGAGCCATCCAGGCCGCCTTATCCAGGTCGGTGAACCTGGGCCCGTAGAACTTGCAGATGATCCTGGTGCCGCTGAACTTCTCCTGGTAGGCGTAGACCACGTTGCTGCCGGACAGCCGGAAGACGCGGAAGGCCGGGTGAGCCTCGCGCACCTCCATGAGGTCGCGGATGATCCGGCTCAGGAAGCCGTGCAGCGGGTCGTCGCCGGCCAGGTAGCCGACGTATCTTCCGTTCATCGCGATGGCGGCGTGAGACCCGGTCTTCAGGCCGGAGAGGAAACGCCGCTACCTCCCCCTGTGTTGTAATACGATCGAATATGTCTGCGATAATCAAATGGACGCATGCGCGACCCAGCACGAAACCGCGGGAGGGCGTGCCGTGGCTGCGCCCTGCCCGTCGGCTGGGAGGCGACGGGCCGCCCGGCCTGTGAACCGCGAACCGGCAACGCGCCGCAAGCTACGGCTGGAATCCTCCGCCTCAGGCGGAGAGGATGCCAACGGAAGCCCTCGTCTCTCATCTCTGTGTCGCGGCACCGCATAACCCCCGCCATGCGATCACGCCGCTCCGAGTGCGCCGGCAAGGCCCCGGAGTGGGGCGCGTGGCCGTGCTCTCAATGACACGGAGGCGCTCCGCCCGGTGCTGATACGTGCCTTTCGCCTTGTATTCAGGTCGCGTTCACAAGGGCACCTGACCTGCGCCTTGACATAGCCGAACCTCTGTTCGATAATCAGCGAGGTGGGGAGCACACCTGCGGAAATCAGGTGGATGACGGCGGGACAGCCTGGGTCATTCGCGGCCCCAAGCGCCCCGGCCCCGGGAAAGACAGAGCTCCCTAGGGCCGTGCCGGCGCCAGGGCCCGGGCTAGCGCCGGTGCCCTGGCTAGCGTCAGGGCCCGGGACGGGGTCAGGGTCCGGGACGGGGTCAGGGTCCGGGACGGGGTCGGCGTTGCCGGTGCTGCCCGCGCTGCGCGGGCTGCTGCCACGAGGCGGGCTGGCGCGCGGATCGGTAGTGGCCGTGGCGGAGTTCGGCTTGCTCTGCCTGGCGCTCGCGGCGGCCGCGTCGGCGGACGGGGCGTGGTGCGGGATTGCCGGGATACCCGAGGCCGGGGTACTGGCGGCTGCGGCCCTTGGCCTGGACGCCGGGCGGATCCTGCTGGTCCCCGATCCGGGCCCGTCCTGGCCGCAGGTGGTGGCGTCGCTGCTCGACGGCTGCGAGTTTGTCCTGCTGCGGCCGCCCGCACGGGCTTCGGCGCAGGTCAGGCACCGCCTCGAGGCGACGCTGCGGCGCGGGCGCGGCGTGCTGCTCGTGGCGGGGGACTGGCCCGGGGCGCAACTGCGGCTGCGGGTCGCCAGCCAGCGGTGGACCGGGCTCGGCGACGGGCACGGGCGGCTGCGGGCGTGCTATGCGGAGATCACAGCGGATGGCCGCGGCGAGGCGGCCATGACGCGGACCCGCTGGCTCTGGCTGCCCGGCGAGGACGGCGGCGTCGCCATGGCCGACCCCGCGGATCTCCCGTTCGATATCGACGAGGAACCGCCGGAAGCCGTGCCCGGCCTGCGGGCGGTGAGCGGGTGAGCGCCCGCACGCCCGCCGCGAGCGCGGACAAGCCGCCGCGGGTCATGGTCGTGACCTGCCCGGACCTGCACAGCGCCAGCCTGAGCGCCGATCCGGACCTGGACACGGCGCGGCGGCACGAACGGGTGATCACCGCGGTGACCGGGTTCTGCCCGGACGTGGAGGTGGTGGAGCCGGGGGTGTGCGCGTTCGGCGCCCGCGGTCCGGCCCGCTACTTCGGCGGCGAGACGGCGCTGGCCGCCAGGATCACCGCTGCGCTGGCGGACCTCGGCGAGCACGGCAAGACCGGCGTCGCGGACGGGTTCTTCGCCGCGCTTCTCGCCGCCCGGGACGGCCGGGCCGTGCCGCCGGGCGGGGCGGCGAGGTTCCTGGCCGCCCAGCCGGTGAGCGTCCTAGCTGCCCAGAATCCGGCTGCCCAGGACCTGGTAGCACTGCTGAACCGGCTGGGCCTGCGCACGCTCGGCGATTTCGCCGCGTTGCCCGTCCGCGACGTGGCCAGCAGGTTCGGCGACGCGGGGGAGGGCGCGCACCGGCTGGCCCGCGGCCTGGACTCCCGGCCGCTCGCGACCCGCCCGCCGCCCGCGGACCTGTCCGTGCTCCAGGAGTTCGACCCGCCGGAACCGCGCGCCGAGCCGGTGGTATTCGCGGCCAAGACGCTGGCTGGGCGGCTGCACGACGGACTGGCCGCCCGCGGGCTGACCTGCGTCCGGGTCCAGGTCACCGCCACCTGGGCCGACGGACGGGAGAGCAGCAGGCGGTGGCGGCACGACGGGCTGCTGTCCGCGGCCGCGGTCGCCGACCGGGTCCGCTGGCAGCTCGACGGCGGCCCTCCGGCCCCGCCCGGCGATGGCGCGGCGCAGGCCCCGCCGGACGACGGCGAACAGTATCAGCCAGGCGGCGTCGTCGCGCTGCGGCTGATGCCGGACCAGGTCGTCCGCGCCACCGGGCAGCAGCTCGCCCTGTGGGGGGAAACACTGGTCAGCGACCGGGTGGCCCGGGCCGCCATGCGGGTGCAGGCCATGCTCGGGCACGAGGCCGTGCTGCGTCCCATCCTCGGTGGCGGCAGGAACGTACACGACCAGGTGACACCCGTCCCGTTCGGGGGAAAAACCGAACCCCGCCTGCCCGCGGACCGGCCCTGGCCCGGCCGGATCCGGGGTACGGCGCCCGGCCTGGTCTTTCCCGCCGCCCGCGAGGCGGAAGTGACCGACGACGCCGGCCGGGCCGTCACCGTCAGCGGCCGCTGCGCGGTCTCGGCCGCGCCCGCCCGGCTGGCGGTGCGCGGTGAACCGCCGCAGCGGATCACCGGCTGGGCCGGTCCCTGGCCGCTGTCCGAGCGTTGGTGGGATCCGTCCGCCGCGCGCCGGCGCGCCCGGTTCCAGCTGGCCACCGAGGACGGGCGAGCCTGGCTGGCGGTGCTCCAGGACGGCCGCTGGCTGGTCGAAGCCGGGTACTGGTTAGGTGGGCTGGGACAACCCGCCGCTCTCCTGGCGGGAGCTGCAGCGCCGGATGTCCTGGGGGACGGGGGCCGCGCCAGAGACACCACCATTGGCCCGGCCCCGCCGCCCCGCGCCGCGGCCGGCCGGGACGACCCCATGGGCCGAACTGCACTGCCACTCATCGTTCAGCTTCCTGGACGGGGCGGCCACCCCCGGCGAGCTGGTCGCGGAGGCGGCCCGGCTCGGAGTCGAGGTACTCGCCCTCACCGACCACGACGGGATGTACGGGGTGCCGCAGTTCGCGCAGGCGGCCGCCCGGCTCGCCGGCCGGGGCGGCACGAAGCTGGGCACGGTGTTCGGCGCCGAGCTCACCCTCTCGGGCCCGGAGGGACCGGGAGGCCCGGGGGGGTCTGGGGGGGAAGGTTCTCCCCCAGGATCGGGGGGATCCCGGGGGGTCGCCCCCCCGGGGCAACAGAGTCACCTGCTGGTGCTGGCCCGCGACGCCGAAGGCTACGGGCGGCTGTGCGCCGTGATCAGCGCCGCGCAGCTGGCCGGCGGGGAGAAGGGCCGCCCGGTCTACGACACCGAAGCGCTGGCGGACGCGCACGGCGGGCACTGGGTGGTGCTGACCGGGTGCCGCAAGGGCGCAGTGCCCGCCGCGCTGGCCAACGGCGGCCCGGAGGCGGCCTGGCGGGAGCTGGCCACGCTGGCCGGGATGTTCGGGCACGAGAACGTGATGGTGGAGCTGACCTGCCAGCACGACCCGGGCGACGACGAGCGCAACGACATGCTGGCCCGGCTCGCGGCGCTGGCCGATCTCGGCGTGGTGGCCACCGGCAACGTCCACTTCGCGGCGCCCGCGCAGGCCCGGCTCGGCCAGGCGCTGGCCGCGATCCGGGCCCGGCGCAGCCTGGCCGACATGGACGGCTGGCTGCCCGCCGCGGGCACCGCCTACCTGCGCTCAGGCGAGGAGATGAAAGCCCGGCTCGCCAGGTACCCGGGTGTCCTCGAGCGTACCGTCGAGCTGGGCCGCCAGTGCGCGTTCGACTTCAGGGTGATCGCCCCCCGGCTGCCCGACTTCCCGGTCCCGCCCGGCCACACCGAGGCCTCCTGGCTGCGTGAGCTGGTCGCCCGTAAGGCTCCCGGCCGGTACGGGGCCGAAGGGGCCGAACGGGTGCCCGGTGCGCTCACCCAGATAGCCAGGGAGCTCGAGGTAATCGAGCGTCTCGGCTTCGCCGGCTACTTCCTGATCGTGCATGACATCGTGGAGTTCTGCGACGACAACGACATCTTGTGCCAGGGCCGCGGGTCGGCGGCGAACTCGGCGGTCTGCTTCGCGCTCGGCATCACCAGCGTCGACCCGGTCTCGCACCACCTGCTGTTCGAGCGGTTCCTGTCCGAGGGCCGGGACGGCCCGCCCGACATCGACCTGGACATCGAGCACCGCCGCCGCGAGGAAGTGATTCAGTACGTCTACCGCACCTACGGGCGGAACCGGGCCGCCCAGGTGGCCAACGTGATCTCGTACCGGCCGCGGATGGCGCTGCGGGACGCGGGCCGCGCGCTCGGGTTCACGCCCGCCGACGCCGACGCCTGGGCGCGGGAGATCGGCCCTGGGCCAGCCGCCGAGGGGGAGGCGCTGCCGGGCGGCGCGCCCGCCGCCGTCAAGGAGCTGGCGGCCCGGATGCAGCGGCTGCCGCGGCACCTGGGCATCCACTCGGGCGGCATGGTGATCTGCGACCGGCCGGTGGGGGAGGTGTGCCCGGTGGAGTGGGCCCGGATGCCGGGCCGCACCGTACTGCAGTGGGACAAGGACGACTGCGCCTACGCCGGCCTGGTCAAGATCGACCTGCTCGGCCTGGGCATGCTGGCCGCGCTGCACGACTGCTTCAACCTGGTGACCAAGCACCACGGCGAGCACTGGACGATGTCCTCGATCCCGCAGGAAGACCCGGCCGTCTACCAGATGCTGGCCGAGGCGGACACGGTGGGCGTGTTCCAGGTGGAGTCCCGGGCGCAGATGGCCACTTTGCCCCGGCTGCGCCCGCAGCAGTTCTACGACCTGGTCATCGAGGTCGCGCTGATCAGGCCGGGCCCGATCCAGGGTGGTTCGGTGCATCCGTACCTGCGTCGCCACGACGGTCTCGAGGACGCGGCCATGCCGCACGAGTCGATGCGCCCGGCGCTGGGCAAGACGCTGGGCGTGCCGCTGTTCCAGGAGCAGATGATGCAGCTGGCCATCGACTGCGCCGGGTTCACGCCGGACGAGGCCGACCGGCTGCGCCAGGCGATGAGCGCCAAGCGGGCCCCCGAGCGGATCGAGGAACTGAGGCAGCGGCTGCTCGACGGGATGGCGGAGCGCGGCATCGGCCCGGCCGTCGCCGAGGACATCTACGTCAAGATCCTGGCCTTCTCCAACTACGGGTTCCCCGAGTCGCACGCGATCAGCTTCGCCTACCTGGTCTACGCCAGCGCGTGGCTGAAGCGGTACTACCCGGCCGCGTTCACCGCCGCGCTGCTGCGCAACCAGCCGATGGGGTTCTACGCCCCGCACAGCCTGATCAACGACGCGCGCCGGCACGGGGTCACCGTGCGCGGCGTGGACGTGAACGCCAGCGACGCGCTGGCCACGCTGGAGGGCACCGCTGACCAGACCGGGGCCAGCCAGACCGGGGCCAGCCAGACCGGGGCCAGCCAGACCGGGCCGGCCATCAGGCTCGGCCTGTCCGCCGTCCGTAACCTGGGCACCCCGGCGGCCGAACGGGTCGCGGCCGGCCGCCCCTACCGGGACCTGGAGGACTTCGCCAGCCGGACGCGCCTGCCGGCCGCGGCGCTCGAGGCGCTGGCCACCGCGGGCGCGTTCGGCTGTTTCGGGCTCAGCAGACGCGCCGCGCTGTGGGCGGCCGGGGCCGCCGCCTCGCTCCGCGAGGGACAGCTGCCCGGCACCGCCACCGGGCTCACCGCGCCGCCGCTGCCCGGCATGACGCCGGCCGAGGAGACCCTGGCCGACCTGTGGGCCACCAGCACGTACGGCACCCATCCGGTGGCGCACATCCGCGACGCGCTAGACGCGCGGCAGGTGCTGACCGCGGCCGCCACCAGGGAAGCGGACGACGGCGCCTACGTGGCCGTGGCCGGGCTGGTCACCCACCGGCAGCGTCCGTCCACCGCGCGCGGCGTGGTGTTCCTCAGCCTGGAGGACGAGACCGGCATGGTGAACGTCATCTGCCTGCCGCCGGTGTGGGAACGGCACCAGCCGGCCGCCACGGTGGCGCCCGCCCTGCTCGTCCGGGGCCGGGTCGAGCGGACCGGCGGTCCTGGCGGCGCCGGCCGTGCTGGCGGTACCGGCCGTGCGGGCGGGGCCGTTAACCTGGTCGCGGACACGCTGCGTCCGCTCCGGGTCGCCGTGTCCATGACCGGGACCCCCACCGGTACCGTCGCCAGCCGTGATTTCCGCTGATACCAGGAGCTCGTCAGAAATATCTCCGGCGAGTCGCGGTAAACATATGTCCCGGGACGCTACGAGCTCGGGCACGTTACGAGTCCGGACGCCGCACGGGCCAACGCCGCCGAAGCCTGCGCCCAGCGTCAGCGCACTCCGCGCGGACGGAACTGCACGCTGATCCGCGGCCCGACCGGCTGGGATGTCTTCGGCACGGCGTGCTCCCAGGTGCGCTGGCAGCTGCCGCCCATGACCAGCAGGTCGCCGTGCCCGACCTCGAACCGCAGCGAGGTCCCCCCGTCACGCGGGCGCAGCATCAGCGGCCGCGGCGTGCCCAGTGACACGATGGCCACCATGGTGTCCTCGGTCTTGCCGCGCCCAATCGTGTCGCCGTGCCAGGCCACGCTGTCCCGCCCGTCCCGGTACAGGCACAGACCCGCGGTGCGGAACGGCTCGCCGAGCTCCGGGCCGTAGTGCGCGTTCAGCGCCTCCCGCGCGGCGGTCAGTACCGGGTCGGGCAGCGGCGCATCCTCGCCGTAGAAGCAGAGCAGCCGGGGGACCGCCACCACCTTGTCGTACATGTGCCGCTTCTCGGCCCGCCACGGGACCAGGCCAGCCCTCTCGGACAGCCGCTCGAACACCGCGCCCGACCCGGTCAGCCAGCTACGCCGCAGGTCCACCCACGCCCCGCGGTCCAGCGTCGTCCGCCGTACCGAGCCGCCCAGCGCCCCTAGCACCGGCTCGTCGCAGACATCCAGCAATGATTCCTGGACCTGAACGCTCATGCGAAAAGTTTAACCCAAACCCAAACGCATATTCGATCCTCAGTCAGGGACACGCCGGTTTGTCTGCGGTTTCGGATGCTCTGACCCCCCGAATCTGCAGACAAAGGCGCGGCCGGCGGCTGGGCGGGAAGGCCGGAACCTCAGCTGGCCCACAGCTTCGATCGCACCCGGACTGATAATGCCTTTATGTCTTCCCGCCGCTGCGTGGTGATCGGCGCGGGCATTCTCGGCGCCTCGGTGGCGGCCCGGCTGGCCGCGGCCGGCCTGGAGGTGACGCTGCTCGACCAGGACGAGCCGGGCCGCGCCACCAGCCGGTGGAGCTTCGCGTGGATCAACTCGAACGATAAGGCGCCCCGGCCGTATCACGACCTCAACCACGGCGGGATGCGGGCCTGGGCCGAACTAGCCCCTGACCTCGACGGCGACGCCTGGTACCGCCCGTCCGGCCACGTCGAGCTGGCGGCCGTGGGCACCGGCGAACTCGAAGCCCGCGTCAAGCGCCTGGCCGAGTGGGGTTACCCCGCTCGCCTCGTCAGCCCGGCCGAAGCGTCCGAGCTCGAACCGGCACTGCGGCTGCCAGCATCGTCCGCCGCGTTTTTCCCTGATGAGGGCTACCTGCTGACCGAACCGCTGATCGCCCGCCTGGTCGCGCACGCGGAAAGCCACGGTGCGCAGGTCCGCACCGGCGACCCCGGCCGCGTCACAGGCATCGACAGCAGCAGGGACGCTCTGCCGCAGGTCCGCACCGCCGCCGGCGCCGTGCTGGAGGCGGACGAGGTGATCTGCTGCGCCGGCCGCTGGACGCCATCCCTCGCCGCGGTGCCGCTCGTTCCCTGGGAGAACAGCGGCTCGGCTGCCCCCGGGCTCGTGGTCCGCGTCGGCCCCGTCGCCCCGCCGGGCCCGGTCCGGCTGCTGCACACCCCGGACCTCGCGTTGCGACCGCATCCCGGCGGCCTGCTGCACCTGGAGGCCGAGGATGCCGCGGCCGCCGTGGACCTGCACACCCCCGAACCCGAACTGCGCCGCTGGGCCGCCGAACTCCTCCGACGCGCCCGCTGTACCGTCCGTGGCCTCGACGACGCCCGGGTGGTGGCCCACCAGGTCTGCGTCCGCCCGCTGCCCGCCGACGGTCAGTCCATCGTGGGCCGCCTCCCCGGCGCTCCGGGCCTCTACGTCGCGGTCACCCACAGCGGCGTGACCCTGGCTGCCTACCTGTCCCGCCTCATCGCCGCTGACCTCACCACAGGAACCCCGCCGGCCCCCCTAGCCCCCTACACCCCCGCCCGTTTCACCCCCGAAGCCCTCCGCACCCGCCCCGCGATTCAATGAGCGTGGCGTTCTACCCAATAGAGCCGGCTTTGATAAATCCCCCAACGGTCCGTCCAGTCCGGCGCGCCGTCTGGTGATCGAGGCCAGGTACCGGCTGTGACGCCCTGGTTAGCAGTATCGGCGGCTTCCCGGCGTCATGCGGGGAGCCGCTGCCGGGGGGCTGCTCGCGACCGCGCCGAGCCGCGCCGGCATGCGGGCTTGAGCCGGACGCGAGCGCGGTCGTTATGCTGCATGGTCGCGAGCTCACCTGTTCTCCGATCCAGGTGGTCCGGGCCGCGCAGCCGGTTGGGCGGCGCGCGGCCCGGCCTGGTCGTGATGGCAGGGGTCAGGCGGTGGCGGCACGGACCTTGCGTGCCGCCCAGGCGCGGTCCAGCAGGACGGCCAGGGCGGCCCCGGCCAGGGCGGCGCCGACGGCGATCAGGGTGATCTGCCAGCCGGGCATGCCGCCCCCGGTGATGACGGTCGCCGGGGCGTCCGCGCCGGTGGCGCAGCAGTCGGTCGGCGGCAGCGGGTGTGCGAAGGCGGCGGGCGCGGTGGCCAGGGCCAGCACGGTGCCGGTCAGCGTGATCACGGCGGCGAGGATGCGTCGCAGGTGTTTCATGGTGCCCTCCTGGGCGGGCGGTGGATGAGGACGGTTGCGCGGGTGCTTGGGGGACCAGGCCCGCCCCCTCGGCCGGGCCTGGTGCGCCCGCACTGGTACTGCAGCGCGGAGGGCCT
>Ga0081540_1001104_pt1 | contig 23917 bp, 19 predicted proteins | sample TabmetS2T1R1_FD_71024 | JGI IMG/M metagenome (GOLD analysis project Ga0081540, IMG submission 71024) | Tabebuia heterophylla rhizosphere microbial communities from the University of Puerto Rico - S2T1R1 | ecosystem: Host-associated > Plants > Roots > Rhizosphere ... | reverse complement strand
GCAACCTGCTGGAGCTGGGGGAGGGTTGCCGTGAGGTACCGCGAGAACTGGACGGCCACGAGGGCCGCAGCCGCCATGATCACGCCGGCCACCGCTGCGAGGATCAGCCAGAAGCGGCGGATGCTGCGGTCGAGCGCGGCGGTCGGGTAGGTGACCCGGACGGCTCCCCGGAGCTCTCCTCCCGGGACCACCGGCACCGCGACGTAGCGGATCCGTTCCCCGAGCGTCTGGGAGTAGCGTGTGCCGGTCGCGGTCCTGGTCTCGAGCGCGGCCCGGATCTCGGGCCTCGACGCGAACGACTTCAGGGGCTCGCCGGAGGAGTCGAGGATCGCGTTCCCTCGCCGGTCCACGACGACGTAGCGCTCGCCGGTCTTGCGCTCGTATCCCTGGACCAAACGCCGGAGGTCGTCTCGCGTCGCAGGCGTCCCCGGAACGAGGTTCTCCGCCGAGGTCGCAAGCACCGTTGCGTCGTGCTCGAGCCTCGCGGAGAGGTCGCTGCGCTGGTTCCTGGCATACGAGAGCCCGAGCGGGATCTCGAGCACGGCCAGCACGAAGAGCGCCAGCAGGAGGTAGGTCAGGAGCAGGCGGCGGCTCATTCGGGCACGCAGAGTCGAAAGCCGACGCCTCGAACGGCCTCGATCCACTCGGGAGCGCCGAGCTTTTTCCGGATCGAGGCGACGTGCACGTCGATCATCTTGGTCGGGCCGTACCAGTGCGTGTCCCAGACCTCTGCCAGGAGCTGCTGGCGGCTCACCACCGCACCGGGCTCGAGCGCCAACCTCGACAGCACGTCGAACTCCTTCGGGGTCAGCTCCACCTCGACCGCGCCGAGATAGGCGCGTCGGGCCCGCACGTCGATCGACAGGTTCCCGGCTCGGAGGGGAGCCGCCTGGGCTTGCCTGGGGTGGCTCCGGCGCGTCACCGCCCGGATGCGGGCCACGAGCTCGCGCAGCCCGAACGGCTTCACGATGTAGTCGTCCGCGCCGAGCTCGAGCCCCAGGACGCGATCGATCTCGTCCCCCTTTGCCGAGACCATGATGATCGGAACCTGGGAGCGTTCGCGGAGCCGCCGGCAGACGGTGTAGCCGTCGATGTCGGGAAGCCGGAGATCCAGGAGGACGACGTCGGGCAGGGGCGCCCCCAGCGCGGCCTCACCGGTGGCGGCCCTGCTCACCTCGAAGCGCTCGCGAAGCAGCCCTTCGGTGAGCTCGTCCGCGATCGCAGTGTCGTCCTCGACGATCAGGACTCTCACGGCGTGGATTCTCGCGTAGAAGTTCGCATCCTTACCCAAGTCTTACCCGGCCCTGGACAACGCTTACCGGGCCTTGGACGCCCTCTTGCCCCGGCTCTTCTACCGTCTGATTGGAAGGCCGGGACACAAGGCGGAAGCGAGGGCAATGATGATCCGTCGAATCCAGTTCGCTCTACTCTCGTTGCTCCTCGGGCTCGCAGTCGCGGCGGCGGCATTTGCCGTTGTCCGGGGTGTGGGCGTGGCGGCAAAGCCCCAGGCCGCGAAGGCCTCGTCGCCGTCGATCTCGCAGCGACAGCACGCGCTCGATCGTGAAGAGCGTGCGCTGAGCCGCGTACGCTCACGCCGCCCACCGAAGCTCCCCCAGGTGCCGAAGTTCGCTCCCGTTCAGATCCCCGCGATGCCGGCCGCCGCGACTGTCGCCGCCACGACCACCGTCGTCCCGCAGGCGACGACCGCCGCCGCCCGAGCGACTCCGCCTGTCGTGTACAAGCGCAAGCCTCCCGTCGTGCAGTACGAGCAGCCGCCGCCGACAACGACTCCCGCCACAGGGCATGAAGAAGACGACGAGCACGAGGGCGAGGACGAGCACGAGGGCGATGACGGGGGGCACGGCGGGCACGACGACTGAACCCGAGCGATGGGCAGCCGCCAGACCCCTCCGAAGACGAAGCCGTTCAGCGGGCGGCTCCTTGCGCTTGCCCTGACGGTTGCCGTCTTCCTGGTGCTCTGCACGGCGATCGCCGCGGGGCCCTGGAAGCAAAAGGCGCAACCGGACCCGCGCTGGGCCGCACTCGCCGCTCGCGAGCGTCACCTCCAACACGAGGCCGTCGTCGTGCGGGGCGTCGTCCGCAGGCGCTGGCTCGTCTACCGGAGGCAGCTGAAGAAGCGTCGCGCAGACATCGCCGCGGCCAGAAAAGAACACGAAGCGCAGCTCGCGGCCGCGCAGGCGGCGGCAGCGCGGATCGCGGCTGCTGCGGCGGCCTCGGCCTCCCAACCGGGCAGCTCCTACGCCGTCGCCGCTCCCAGCGGCGGCTCGTCGGCACCGGCCGGGCCTCGCGTCGTCGTCTTGCCGCCGCAGGTCAGGGTGGTGTCCCTGCCGCCAGTCACCACCACGACGACATCGTGATCAACTCGGTCACCCTCGTCGGCGAGAACCGCGTTGCAACACTCCAGGCCTACTGGTTCCGGGCGATGGGGACGGCGGTCGAGTTCCTGCTCGACGCCGAGCCCGCGCTCGAGGCGGCCGATCAGCTGCGGGAAGCCGAGAGCGAGCTGCGGCGGATCGAGGCCGTGCTCACCCGCTTCTCCCCGAACTCGGAGCTCTCCCGCCTCAACGCCCGAGGTCGGCTCACGTGCAGCGAGGACCTCCTCACGGTCACGGAGCTCGCTCTCGATGCGCGTGAGCGCACGGGAGGCCGGTTCGACCCGACCGTTCACGACGCCGTCGTCGCGGCCGGCTACGACAGGACGTTCGACGAGATCCCCGCAGATCGCCCCGCCGACGGCCCCGGGTCGGCTCCGTGCGGCGGGGAGGTGGTGGTCGACCGCAGCAACGGCACGATCGAGCTCGAGCCCGGCTATCGGCTCGACTTCGGGGGAATCGGGAAGGGGTACGGGGTCGACCGCGCCGCCGAGATCCTCGGCCAGGCCGGCCCGTGTCTGGTCAACGCCGGCGGCGACGTCGCTGTCCGGGGCACGAGCGCCGGGCCGTGGCTGATCGGAGTCGAGACACCGACGGAGCCTGTCACGCTGGCGCTCGAGTACGGGGCTCTCGCCACGACCGGATCCGATCGGCGGCGGTGGCGGGTCAACGGAAGCGAGCGCCATCACCTGATCGACCCCTCGACCGGCCGGCCATCCGACTCCGATCTCCTGCGCGCGACCGTCATCGCAGACACCGCGACCGACGCCGAGGTCGTCGCCAAGGCGTTCTTCCTGGCGGGGGAGACGCGCGCGGTCACCGAGGCCGACGCGCTCGGCATCCCATGCCTCCTGGTCACTCGGGACGATCGGAGCGTGCGCGCCGGAGGGCTCGCGTGAAGGGCGACCCGACCTACTGGATCCTGGCGAGGTCCAGCGGCTTCACCGCGTACGCGCTCGTGACCGCGTCCGTTCTGACCGGCCTGACGGTAAAGGGCCGGCCGTTCGGCAAGTTGCTCCGCGCGGCCGGGATCACCGACCTGCACGGCTTCCTCGCACTGCTCGCGCTGGGCGCGATCGCCGCCCACGGGCTGGCGCTCGTGGCGGACGACGTCGTCACGATCACCTACGTCGACCTGCTCGTTCCCGGAAGGGTCGACTACCGGCCGCTCTGGACCGGCGCGGGGATCGTGGCCGCGGAGCTGATGCTCCTCGTCTACGCGTCGTTCTACCTCCGGCGCTGGATCGGGGTGGCGATGTGGCGGAGGCTTCACTGGTCGACGTACGTCATCTTTGGGCTGGTCACGGCGCATGGGCTGATGAGCGGGACGGACAGCTCCCGGCCGTGGGCGATCGACGCCTACGTGGTCGCACTCGGCCTGGTCGCGACTGCCACCGCGTGGCGCTGTCTCGCGGCCGGAGGGCGTCTTCCGTCGAGCCGGCGGAGGGTGGCCGTCGAACGTCGATCGAGTGAAGTAGCCTAACGATGACCGTGAACACCATCCGCAAGGCGGCGCCGCACGTCTTGCTGGCCGCCACCGTGACAGCGGCCGGAGCCGCGGCCGTGATCTTTATCAACGTCGGGCTGCTCGACTACGGGTCCGACTCCGTCGGCAACCTCTCGCCTCCGCAGACGGCTCTCGCCAAGACGGCGGTGAAGCCGGCCGCTCACGCCTCGAAGGCCCGCCATCGAACCCGGGCGGTCGCTAAGACCAAGGTGCGCGCGCGGGTGGCCAGACGGCCCGCCGTCACGGCCGCTCCTTCGGCCTCGATCGCTTCGCACCGGGTTCAGACCACCTCCAGCGCTCCCGCCAACCCGACTTCGACGTCGACGCCGCCGGCCTCGACGAAGTCGAAGGCGAAGCCGGCCCCGACGACACGGACCGCCGTGCCGGTCACGACGACGCCTGCCCCGCCGTCGCGTGAGCGCGAGCGCGAGCACGAGCACGAAGACGACTAGGCTGCCGCGGCGCCGGAACGGCGCGCCTCAGCCCTGCCTGTGGAGCCTTGACGATGAGCAGCGCGGTTACCTGGTGCACCCAGGCCCCGCTCTTGCCGTTGAATCGGATCGTGAACGTGCCCCTGGTCGAGTAGCGCGCGGTCCTGATGGTCGCGGTCGAGCTCGAGCCGGCCGCCACCGGGTTCGGCGAGAAGCCGGCCGACGCCCCTGACGGGAGCCCGGCCGCCGAGAGCGTGACGGTGCCGGCGAAGTCGCCGAATCCGGTCGCGGAAACCGTGTAGGAGGCGGCTTGCCCCGCCTTCACCGTGACCGTCGGAGGGCTTACCGCGAGCGCGAAGTCGGGTGCGGCGGCGACCACCAGGGTGACCGACACAGCATGCGTGAGCCCACCGCTCGTCGCCGTGATCGTGAGCGGGTAGACGCCCGGGGGCAGGGTGCCGGATGTGACGAGACCGAGCTGCGAGCTGCCCGAGCCTCCGGTCACGACGGGAGGCGAGAAGCTCCAGCTCGCCTGCGTGGGCGTCAGCCCGCCGAGAGCGAGCGTGATGTCACCGGCGAAGCCGCCGATCGACGCGACCGACAGGCTGTAGGCGGCGCTTCCACCCGAGAGCACGGTGGCAGAGGTCGGAGATGCGGTCAGCGCGAAGTCGGGTGGCGACGGGATGACCAGCGCGGCCGTCGCCACGTGCGTGATCCCACCGCTCGTCCCCGAGACGGTCAGCGGGTAAGTGCCCGGAGCAATGGACGACGTCGTCGAGACGTCGAGCTGCGAGCTCCCCGAGCCGGCCACGCTCGGCGGCGTGAAGCTCCAGCTCGCCTGCGCGCCGGTCAGTCCGCCGAGGGAGAGCGAGACCGTCCCGGCGAAGCCGTTCAGCGCGCCGACGGTGACGGTGAACGCAGCGCCGCCGCCGGCCTGGGTGGTGACGGAGCCCGGAGAGATCCCGACCGTGAAGTCTGGGGAGCTTGCGAGCCACTGGTAAGAAGCGAGCGCGTTCAGGCGGCCGTGGCCGAAGGTGTTGTCGGGTCCGGCCGTCCCCAGATCCACGGCACCGTTCTGGATCGCGCTCTCCTGCCGATCGGCCGAGAGCCCGGGAAACGCGCTCAGCAGCAGCGCGAGCGCCCCGGCCGCGTGCGGGGCGGCGAGGGACGTCCCCGACTGCACCGAGTACTGGCCGAAGAGGTCGCTCGTCCGGACGTCGACACCCGGCGCGACGACGTCCGGGAACACGCCTCCCCCACAGGCTGAGGGCCCCCGGCTGCTGGACGGGTCGACGGCATCGAGGTTGTTCGTGCCGCCGACGGCCAGGGCTGCGGGGTTGTTGGCAGGGCTGAAGCTCGTGCCGGCGTTGGGACCGCCGTTGCCCGCCGCGAAGACCGGGAGGATGCCTGCCGCGCGAAGGGCGGCGAGGTCTGGCTGGAACTCGAGGTTGCAGCCGGCCACACCCATCGTCCACGAGCCGTTGACGACGTTGGGCGCGTCGGCGGTGGCCGGGTTTCGGTCGGGATCGAGGAGCCACTGGAAGCTCTGGTGAATGCCCGCGGTCGTCGCTACTCCGTGGTCGTTGAAGATCTTGGCCGCGATCCACCTCGCGGCCGGCGCGACGCCGATCGCGGTCCCGCCCGCCGCACCGCCGACCATGACCCCCATCGTCCAGGTCCCGTGACCGCTGATATCGGTCGGAACCGTGGGATGCTCGCCGTTCGGGTCGTACCAGCTGTTAGAGCCTCCTCGCCAGGAGGCGCTCAGGTCCGGGTGCGAGACGTCGACCCCCGAATCCAGGTTGGCGACCACGACGCCCTGGCCCCGAAAGCCGAGATTCCAGAGGGCCGGCGCGTTCACATGGTCGATGTTCGGCTCGGGCAGTGGATCAGTCGCCTGGACGGCCGGCGCGGTGATCGTCGAGTTCGGCAGGATCTCGCTGACGTCCCCGCGCGCTGCGAGCTCGTAGAGGACGTCTGGCCTGGCCTTCACGACGAGGCCGTCGACGATCCACAGCGGCGTGATCTTCGTGACGGCTCCGGCCGAGCGTCGATGCCTCAGGAGCTCCAGCACCGGCTTCTGCGCGGCCCTTGCCGTGTTCTTGAGCGCACCGATCAGCGCGCCGATCCGCCTCGCGCGCCCTGAGCTGTTCGTGGACGGCACGACCGCGTGCCTGTCCAGGACGACGATCGCCTCGACCGTCTTGTCGGGAGCCGTGGTCGCAAGGCGGTGAGCGAGCCCCGGCGGAATGAACGCGTGCTGCGCGCTGAGCGTGGTCGACTGCGCTGGTCCTCGATGAGCTCCGGCCGTTCCGTTCGTCACGAGGGCGGCTGCGGCCATGCTCGAGAGGACGAAGGCCGTGAGCCGCGTCACGACGAGCCCTGCCGGATGGTGGTGGGGTGAGCGGTGCCGGGGCGGCGTCGCGCCTGGAACGCGAGCACGCCGGCGAGCCCGGCCGCCGCGAGCAGCAGGAAGACCGCGGGATTGACGATGGTCGAGAGGCGACGGCTGGACACGCGCACCGGACGCGCCGGGTCGGGTCGCTCGACCGACCAGGAGACCGGCGAGCGCAGCGTTTCGCCATCCCGGCCGACGACCACGGCCAGCTCGGCAGCTCCGGGTCGCACGAGGCGCCCGGTACCCACGTAGCGGCCGGCCGCGACCTTGCGTAGAGGCACTACGCCTTCCCCCTTCTGCGGGCCGAGCTCGACGCCGACCGACCTGATCGGGGCCGGCGGCGGGCGGCGGGAGCTTGCGGCAATGACCGTGAACACGTTGTTGCCCGGGCGGTTCGGCCGCACCTCGACGACCACGAGGAGGTCGCGCTGCTGCGCCGTGGCCTTTCCGGCATGCACGGCCCGCTGGGCGCCGAAGGCGGGGCCGAGCGCGGGCGCAGACGCGGTCAGCACGGCGGCTGCGGCGAGCACCGAGGCGCCCAGCGCCGCCTCGGCCAGGATCACGAGCCTGTTGACCGAGGACGGGCTGTCGCCGCCGGCGCGCCTGAGAAGAAGGAAGTTCGCGGCGCCGACGAGGCCGACGAGGCCGACCAGAAGCGCCTTGGCCAGGACCGTTCGCCCGTAGAACGTGGTCAGGAGCGCGTCGACGGACGCGACCTCGACCCCGGCGCTGTAGAGGCCCGTGGCCACGACGACGACGGCGCTTCCGCACGCCAGTAGCGCGAACGGCCGGCGGCAGGCGACTGCGAGGCCGGTGAGCTCACGTCGGCTCGCGCCGCGCACCGGCCAGAGCGCCACCACCAGGGCGGCGACGCCTCCGATCCACACGGCGGCCGCGAGCACGTGAACGGCGTCGGCGCCGACCGCCAGGCCGTTCTGAGTTCGGGCGGCCGCGTGGCTACCGAGCGCCTCGGCGATCGCGGCAGCAACGGCTAGGAGGGCGGCGGCCGCAGCTGCGGGCGCAGAGCGGCCCCTGCGCTTGCAGACGATTGCGAGTGCGATCAGCGCCACGCCGGCCGCTTCTTGTGCAAACCAGACGCGTCCCCACCGGCTCGAGAACAACAGCTCACGAGCCACGCCGGCGGAGAGCCGCCCCTCGCCGACGGTCGAGCTCAGGGCGACAACCTCGCGGAGGAGAGCTGCGAGACCGACCGCCGTCGCGAGCGCTCCTGCGATCGCGGCCGCGGCGAGGACGCGGCGTCTCGCGGGGTCGACGAGCTCGTGTCGGGCGGTCCCGAGCACCGCGACGGCGAAGGCGATGCCCCCCACGAGCAGGGCGAGGAGCGAGAAGCGCAGCCAGCGGAGCACGGTGTCCGCGACGGAGGGCAGCGGCTCGTGCGTGGCTGCCGGCAGCGGCAAGGCCGTGGAGGCGAGCCCGAAGGCGAGCGTCCCCGAGGTGGTGTGACCGTCGTCCTCCGACAGCACGTGCCAGTCCACGAAGTAGGTCCCCCTTCGCAGTCGAGGCGCAGCAACCACGAGCGAGGTGCGATCGACCACCGCGACCCGTGCGCCGGGCACCGAGCGTCCGTTGGGCCCGACCAGGCGCGCAGAGCTGAACCGCGGCGAGATCGGTTCGTTGAAGCGGAGACGAACCTCCTGCGGCGAGCTCGTCAGCCGCGCCCCGTCGGCCGGGTCGGAGCGAACCAGGATCGCGTGAGCAGAGGCGAGCGGCGGCGCCGCCAGGGCAGCAGCCGCCACGATCACCGCCGCGCCCGACTGAGCGCGCCGGCTCATTGCACGCGGACGTGCCTGAGTCGAGCGTTGCCGAGGACGACCGAGACGAGGCTGCCGCGGCGAACGAGCTCGCCCGGGTTGAGGAAGATCAGGTAGTAGGTGAGGCCGAGCTTCGGCGGTGCGTTGTGGATGTGGCCCATCAGCAACTGGCCCACCACCCCTCCGGTGCGCTCGTCGACGAGCAGCGGGGGATTGCCCGCCCTGTGCACCGCGTGTGCCTTCTGGGCGTCGACGACCTGGTAGCGCAGGTCGAGCAGACCGCCGTCGCCGCTCACCGCGACCCGAACGACCCGCACGCCGGCCTTGGCCTCGAGGCCCGCCTGGGAGACGACCGCGGGAGGTTGCGTCGACCGCCGGCTCGCGGCCGACCGGGTCACCTCGTACGCGAGAAGGAGCGGGATCGCCACAACGGCGAGAACGAGGACCGCTCCGAGCAGGACCCTGGGCGGCGTCCGGCTGCTCTTGACGACGAATTCCACGGCTTCGGCGCTCCTCGGTGCTCCAGCTCCCTTCGGCTCAGGAGACGCTGATGAAGGCCATCATCCCGCCGGGGCTGTGCCCAGCACTCCCGAAGGCCCCGTTTTGCAGGTTCAGGTTCCGGTTGTAGAGGGGGAACAGCTTCCCGGAGGTGCCGGGCGGGATCTGGACGATCGCGTCCTGGGTCTGGCCGGAGGGGAAGATCTCCGAGACGATGTTGAACGGGTTGGCGAGCCCGAAGTCGTCACGCCCGATCACTGTCTGCCGCAGGCCGAGCATCGTCATCGTGTGGTTGTCGATGCCCGCGTTCGCGTAGCGCAGGAGCATGGACTGGCCGGCGGCGACGCCCGTGATGTTGACGGTGTCCGGATACGCCTTGCCGTTGATGAGCCAATACATCGGCTTCCAGGTGTTCATGTCGAAGTTGCTCGGGTCGGTGGCCGGGTCGCCGTCGGAGACCGTGGTGTTCAGCGCGCTGTCGATCTCGCTGAGGACGAGCACTTTCGGGTATTCGAACGCGAAGGCGTTTCCGTACTCCGAGCCGGGCGTCGACGAGTGGACGACGAGGGCGCCGTAGAGGCCCATTGCCTCCTGCCGGCCGGCGTCCGCGCCGCTCTCGTACAGGTACGTCCCTGGTGGCGTGCCGGCAGCCGTCGTCGCCGTGAACGTGAGCGTGACCGTCGCACCGGGCGCGGCCGTGGTCGGCCCCGGATCGAAGGTGATTCCCGGCGCCTCGATCTCGATCGGCCGGTCGAGCGCGTTGTGGACGCTGATCGTGACGGCGTCGCCCTCGTTGACGTCGATCTGCGGGCCGGGCAGCTGCGGAGCGACGTCGCTGCAGTCCGCTGCGGCGCCCTTCAGCGCGAATCCCCAAATCGGGACCGAGACCCCACCGGTGAGTGTCGCGTTGCCGGCGACGGCGCAGAGATCCGGATCGACCCCGGCCCCAACCGCAGACGTAGCCGACGCGGCAGTCGTCGCCTTTGCACTCGAAGCGACCCGGCTCGGAGCGGCGCTCGGGGCCTTCGCCCTGGCCGATCTGGCCGGTCGGGCGACGCGGCGCTGACCGCCCGCCACGAGCACCGCCGACTTCGCGGTCGCGTCCGCGCGCACGGCCCGGTGGCTCGACGAGCCCTTCGCCGCCCAGACGACGGACTCCACGGTCGCCGCCACCACCGCGATCAGAACGAGGAGCGTGATCTGCGGGATTCGCCTCTTGAGCCCTGCACGCATGGTCTGTCTCCTCCCGCCCATCACGGTGCGTCGTAGGTGAGCTTCATGAAGTTGCCGCTCGTGCTGTACACGCCGGTCCCGGCGGCGCGCGAGGTCGACACCCGCACTCGTACCTGGCCGGCGTTGGCGCCCGTCCCGATGTAGGACGACCACTTGCCCGCAGCCGGGCTCGGCGGCACGGCGATGTCGGCGATCGGAACGTCGGTCGTGCCGACAGCCCTCGAGGTCGCAGGCGGCGCCGGGTCGATCTGCACCCACCCGCTCGGGGTCGTCCACTTCCAGACGTAGATCGTCTGGTTGCATGCGACGGAGCACTTGCCCGTGTACGAGACCTTGAGGTTCAGGCCACCCTGGGCGACGCCGGTGAAGCCGGCGTACCAGTGCGCGTCGTACGGCGGAGCCCCGGTGGTCGGGCCCGTCGAGTTGACGACGTAGTACGACGCGTCAGTGGTGCCGAGGTTCAGGAACGACCCGCCGCCGGCCGTTCCCTTCGCCGTCGCGGGCCCGGTCGGCCGGGCGATGATCGTCGTCGTCGATGCGAACGCAGTGCACCCGGGCAGCGGGTCGACTCGGAGCAGCGTTGCCAGGCCGCCGAAGCCTTCGTCGTAGTTGACGAACTCGTTCAGCGCATGGCTGTGCCACGGGAAGTAGTACTCGCCGCAGTTGTTGTACGAGACCACGCCCGTCGGGAGCGTGCCCTTCACGCCGATGTACGGGCTGCCGCTGAACCAGGTGACGTTGTCCTTGAAGGTCATGTTGCGGTAGCTCGGGATCACGAGGGTGGAGGGCAGCGGGTTCGCGGTCGAGTAGCCGGCCGACGTGCAGGTTCCGGGTGAGGTGGCCGTGCCGGCTGTGCACAACTTGTCCAGGTCGGTGTAGGTGAAGAGCAAGTCCTGCGAGGCGCCGGCCGGAACGACGTCGCCGAAGTGCTCGGTCGAGGCGTCAGCGCCGCCGGGCGTCTGGAACAGGCGCCCGTCCTGCGCGATCTCCTGCACGTGGAAGCCGTGCGGGTGGAACGGATGGTTCAGCAGTCCGGCGTTCACGATTCGCACGAGCGCCGGAAGGGCGTTCCTCGTCGCGTCGAAGGGCTTGACCCGCACGAGCGTGCCGTACGGCTGCGCCGGCAACCACGGGACGCCGTTGTTCTGGATCGTGTCGGGGAACGCCCGCCCGCTGACGGTGAAGTACCGCGGATGGAACGCCGTGAAATCGTAGGCCCCGCCCGTCTCGACCGAGTGGTGCAGCACCGGGTCGAGCTCGTGGAAGATCAGCAGGTACTCGCGGGTCGGGTCGTATTCGGAGCGCGCGGCGTCGTAGGCGTACGCGTGACCGGTGACGCCTCCGGGGACGTCGGTCGTCCGAGGGCGCACGACCAGCGCGCCGTACAGCCCCATCTCGACCTGCTTCGCGGGGTCGGTGCCGCTCTCGTAGAGGTACGTGCCCGGCTGGGAGGCGACGAAGCTGTAGCTGACGCTGCCGCCCGGGGCCGCGGTCTCGGCGAACGAGGTGAGTGCGCCCCCCGAGAACACCGGCTGCGTGAGCCCGGCGCCGTTCGCGGTCACGTTGTCCTGGCCCGGGAAGACGATCGAGACGGGCTCGGGGATCCCGGTCCCGGCCGGGTTCGTCAAGGTGACGGTGACGGTGTCGCCCTGGTTGACGCAGAGGGCCGGCCCCGGGAGCTGGAACGTCGCGCCTGTCGCCTGGTCTGCGTAGCTCCACACGAAGACCGTGTTGCCGTCAGGGGTCTCGATCGTGCCCTTCTTCGCCTGGAGCGAGAAGTTCGCGACGCCCGGGCCGCCTGTCCCGTTCGTGCACACCATTCCGACGGGCGCGGCGAAGGCCTGAACGGCGCCGAGCAGCGCGTAGGCGGCCGACAGAACCACTGTCAGGCCGAGCAGTCTCCTCACCATGGTCGCCTCTCTTCCGCGCCGCTCACGCATAGGTCTGGTTTGGTTGGCTCTGGGGCGGCAGAGCGTTCTGGTAGACGCGGACCTCGGTCATCATCCCGCCGGGTCCCGAGGCGCCGTTGTTGCTCAGCTTCCGGGCGCTGCGGTTCTTGAAGAAGTAGAGGTTGTAGGGCCCGAGCGTGTCCGAGCCGGACCGCCTCGCGGCGTTGAAGGCCGGCGCCGTGAAGAGCACGTCGCGAGCCTCGCCGGGGCCCATGTAGATCGTGTTCGTGTCGTACGAAAGGTCGGCTCCGCCCGGGCCTCGGAGCAACCGTGCGTCTTCGCCCACGACCCTCATCCGGATTCCCGGCAGCTGCATCGCGTGCTGCTGGTAGCCGAGGTTGGCGAGACGGAGGAGCACTCGGTCGCCGCCATTGCACTGGACGAGCGAGGAGATCGGCTGGGCCGGGATCGACGGATCCTGGCTCGGCAGGACCGTTTGCGGGTAGCACCGCCCGTTCAGCGTGAAGTAGTTCGGGTCGTAGTCGGTGTGGATCGACTCCTGGATCAGCTCGTCGTTGTCGTGGACCGTCGACCAGATCTCGTTCAGGAGAATCGCGTACTCGCGTTTGAACCCGGTCGAGCCGTTGCCGTCGTTGTAGACGAACTTCGTGAAGCCGCCGTGCGACGTGCCGTCCTGGCTGGGCCGGACGAAGACGATGCTCGTCATCCCCATCTGGACGTGCTCGACGTCCTCGAAGTGGCAGTGGTACATGTAGGTGCCAGGATCGTGCGGCCGGTAGAAGTAGGTGAACTGCCGGAGCTCCGGCACCGCGATCGAAACCTCCGGGACGCCGTCGAACATCGCCGACGGCGCTCGGAACCCGTGCCAGTGGATCGTGTGCGAGTCGGTCAGGTCCGGACGGATGGTCAGGCCGAGGTTCGTGAGCGTGATGGTGATGTCGGTCTCCTGCCGGAAGCCCAGGATCGGCGCGACGTGCTGGACGTTGCCCTTGTACTTGCTCTCCAGCTCGGCAACCGACGAGCCCGGATCCGGCGGGACGGGGACGTGGAGGAACCCGAAGATGTAGAGCGGCTTCCCGTCCAGCGCCTGGGCCGAGCTCGCACCCGGTCGGTTGGGCAGGAGGATGTGCCCGTCGCCTGCGGCAAGTGCCATCTTTGCGTCGCTCGAGAACGTCGGGTCGGGGTCGGCGCCGGCCGCCTTCAGGCCGCGCGCGGCGACTGCGAAGCCCCCGCTCGCGGCGGCGACGCTGGCCGCTCCGAAGCCGGCGTACTCGAGAAACTGCCGGCGGGTCGTTCGTTCGCGTTCGGCCATCCTTCCTCCTTACGACCTAGCCAGTAGTCCCGGCGCAGAGAGCCGTCGCCAGCGGGATCGGGATGCCCGGGAGCTCGTCGGCCCCCTGATCCCAGAGCGTCAAGATCCGGAAACTCCGCAGCTGGGGCCGGAACTGCCCGTCGTAGTCAGCCGGTAGCGGCGCCAGCAGCGAGCCGCTGCACGGCGCCTGGATCGAGTTGGCGTTGCGCGCCGCCGGGAAGTTGGAGTACGAGGCGCCGCGGTCGACCGCGGGCGACGCTGCCGTGATGTGGTAGTCGCCCTGGATCCCGACCGGCGGATCCTGAGTGACGATCGTGACCGACGCGACCTGCGGGTCGAGGCGCCCGGGGCCGACCGCCAGCTCGAGCGTGAACTCGCCGACGAAGAGCGGGTCGGCGCCGATCAGGTTCGACTGGCCGCCCGGCACCGGCTGATACGGAGTCGGCGTGCCGCCCGGCTCCAGGATGTTCCCGTTGGTCAGGTCGGAGAACCGCGGCGTGAGCCGGCGGCAGCCGTCCGAAGCGGGCACGCACGCGGTCCCCGAGCCGGGCACCGCCGGCCCGCTGGTTCCGAAGACCTCGAAGTCGATGACGTCGCCCGTCACGAGCGACGGCGGCGTCGTCGTGAAGTCGATCGTGTACGCCTGGTTGTTCCAGAAGATGTTGTTGAACAGCGCGACCGGATTCGAGAAGTCGGGCGCGTTCGCCGGCAATGCGGCCTGGAAGAGATCGTCATTCGCCTCCGCCGTCAGTCCCGCGCCGTGCTGAAGGCCGTCGGTGCCCTCGGCAGACGAGGTCGAGACGTTCTCGGCGATCGTGTTGTTGATGATCGAGACGTTCGACGAGTCGTCCAGCAGGATCGCCCCGCCGCGGTCCGCCGCGCCGTTGTCGACGATCATGTTGTTCCGGATGTTGATCCGGGCGGTCAGGGCGTTCTGGACGAAGATGCCGCCCCCGTCGTCGCTCGAGAAGTTGCCCTCGATCAGGTTGCGGTCGACGCTGACCGAGCCTGAGCTCGGCCCGAGCGTTCCGGCCACCGGGTCGTTGTGCGAGATCGTGATCCCGCCGCCGGAGTCGAACGAGTCGTTGTAGTAGATCTTGTTGTCGTGGATCCGTCCGCCCGGGCTGTTGCCCCAGTGGGAGATCCCGCCGCCGTACTCGTTCGAGAAGTTCGAGCAGAGGATGCTGTTCGCGACCTCGTACTCGTTGGCGCCGTTGAAGATCGCCAGGCCGCCGCCGAGCGCGATGCCGCCTGACCCGATCACGCGGTCGTAGCGGACGACGATGTTCCGGTTGTGCTGGTCGGGGAGATCCCTCGTCGCCGTCAGGTCCGGCGTGCCGAGGTCGATCGCGCCGCCGACCTCGCCCTTGTCGCTCTCGAAGACGTTGTTGGTCAGCTGGAGGTTGTTCCCCCAGGCATGGACCTGGACGCCGCCCGCGCCGAAGCTTCCCTGCCCGAGCGTGATGCCGATGGCGTCGATGCGTGCCGAGCTGGCGAGGCCGTTGCCGAAGGCGTCAGGCCCGCTCTCGGGCGGCACGACGGTGATGTCCGCGCCCTCGGAGACGTAGTCCTGGCGGCCGCCGTGCGGGTGCGCGGCGAGCGTGTTCGTCCAGGAGCTGTCCGCGTTGTTGTCGCGGAAGAACTGCCCGTCGATGACCGAGCCCTGGATGTTGAAGCGGGGATCCTCGGTCGGAGGCCCGCCGGGCTCGACGACGCCCACGGTTCCGCCGACCCCGAGGCCCTGGAGCTTGAGGTTCTTCCACACGATCGCGTTCTCGCGGTAGACGCCGGCGCCGAGCACGACGAGGCTGCCCGCTCCCGCGCCGTCGATCGCGTTCTGCAGCGTGTGGTCGACGGTGACCCCGGAGAGCGGCGGCGCTGCGACCTTGACGACCGTCGGGTTGTACCCGGTTCCGAGCACGTGCAGCGTGATCCCGTTCGGGGTCAGCAGCCCGTTGGCCGCGCCGCCCTGGGTGCGGATGAGCAGCTGCTTCGGCCCGGCCAGGAAGGTCGCCTGGACCGCGGGCACCTGGAGAACGATCCGCCGGTTGGTCCAGCTGACGATTCCGCCGGTGTTGATGTTCCCGAGCTGGGCTGCGGTCGCAAGGCCGGTGAACGTCCTCGACTGGCCGGCGCGCGAGTCGGTCAACGTGATCTGGCCGGCGTTCGATCCGCTGCCGATCGCGCCGAAGTTGACACCCTGGATGGTGACGCGCCTGTTCGTCGTCGAGCCGTCCGTCGACCGGACGAACGGTCCCTGCTCCGAGTAGGCACGGGCCGGCACCTGTCCGGCGACGGCCGTCTTGTCGACCTGCAGCAGCTCCGGAGTCAGCGTCGCCAGCTCGCAGCCGGTGCCCGAGACGGGGTCGATCGGAGTGTCCAGCTGGTCGGTCTGCCCCGGCCAGATGTCGAACGGCGTGTTGGCTGTCAGGTAGTTCGGGTTGTACCCCGCGTTCGGCGCCGCCCTCGTTCCCGGGTCGTCGACGATGGCGACGTACATGCCGGGGCACGGCCCCTGCGGGATCGGGCAGTTGAACGTCTCGAGCGAGGGAAGGACGGCCTCGTACGCGCCGTTCTCGTCGGTGTAGACGGTGGTGAACAGCCGGAACTTCTGGCGGTTCCCGGCCGGCTGCGAGTAGTCGTAGTCGATCGCGTAGATCCCGACCGGGATGTGGCCGAGCGGCCGCGGCTCGCCGTACCAGACCGAGTTCGGGTCGCGGTTGAAGTAGATGTCGTCGAACACGCTGCCGACGACGCGGCCCGGGTTCTCGACGTCCGACTCCCAGTCACCCCGCATGTTCGGGAAGTTCGTCATCAGGAAGAAGTCGGCGTTCGCGTTCTGCTTTGCCTTGATCTCGATGAGCTTCTTGTCGCAGAGCGGCGCGTGGGCGGTGGGGTCGCCGAAGTACGGGCTTCGCTCGGTGAGCGTCGACTGGTCGATCAGGTGGTCGTCGCCGTCGCACGGCGGTCCCGGGATCGCGGGCAGGTACTGCTGGCCGAGATCGACGTTGACGTCCTCCTCCCGCTCGGTCCGGTAGAGGCAGCCGGACTGGGCCCCGGCCTCGTTGCCGAAGGCGCCCGAGACGTTCTTGTGCTGCGGCCCGGCCGAACCGTTCGAGTCCGGGTTGCACGGGCGCGTATCCGTGGCATCGGTCGGCATGACGGCATGCACGACGTATGTGCCGGGCACGAGCGGCACGGGGTCGCCGCCGCCGACGCACTGGCTGATCTCACCGTGCGTGTTGAGGAACGTCTGGTAGTCGAAGCCGCCGGGGCAGTAGTCGGCGAAGGCGTAGCCGCCGTCGAAGGCGCCGTCCTTCGTCTCCTGGCCGGTGATCGGCACCTCGAGGCAGTTCGGCCCGATCAGCGGGTTGAGCTGCGCCGAGATGTCGGTGCCCTGGAAGTCGGTGACGTCGCACGATTGCGGGTCACCGTTGGACGGATGGTTCCAGTGGTCGGTGAGGTAGTCGTTGACGACCGTGCCGTCGGTCGTCTCGAGCCGCACCTCGACGTCCGGGATCGCGGCCTCGTAGTTCTCGTTCGTCGCGGTGTTGCCGTAGAACTCGTTGCGGGTCGTCGCGAAGTAGGTGATGCCGACGATCTGCCCGGGCTCCCCCTCGTCGTACGGGCGCTTCCCCCAGTCGACCCAGGCGCGGTGGCCTTCGCTGAGCAGTTGGTTCGTGAGCAGCCCGCCGCCCTCCGAAGTTGTGCAGTCCGCCGGCGAGGCGCCGGGCGGGTCGGCGCAGATGTGCGTCACGTCGGACGGGTCGAGCTCGTCGTGGAGGGAGGCGCCCGGCTCGGTGCCGAACCGACCGAAGCCCACCTCGCCGATGATGAACTTGCCGAGCGCCCCGCCTTCCGCGGTCGGGTACTCGTAGTACCCGGGGCCGTTCGGGTCGCCGAAGCCGCTGGCCAGCGTGTCCTCCTTGATCGATCCGTCCCGCCAGCGCTGGTCGAGATCGAAACCGGGGAGGCCCGGTTCGCAGGTCGTCCAGTCGCTCATGTCGACGCAGTCGCGGATGCCGTTCCCATTGCCTTCCGGGAAGACCGTCCCGTCCTGGGCGACTCCGGTGTCCTGGTAGACGTAGCCCGACAGCCAGCCGAACCAGCGCGAGATGCCGACCCCGCCGTCCGGGTTGCCGTCCGCATCCTGGTCCATCTGGTTCAGGTCGACGGTCTGCCCCGTCGCGACGGTGACGGTCAGGAACCGCATGATGTAGCTCAGCTGCTCGTCCCAGATCGCGACGTTGTAAGTCCCTGCAGGGACGTCGGGGACGACGAAGTTCCCGGACGAGTCGCCCCGCCCGACCCAGACCTGCAGATCGGTCGCCGAGTTGCTGAGCGCGACGTACGGGCTGTCGACCGGCTCGCCCAGGGTCAGCCTTGCGAACGGCGGCCATTCGACCCAGTTCTGCGCCGTACCGGTGATCGCCCCGGTGCCCGGAGTCGACCAGTCTCTGCTGGCGTGCGTGAAGCCGTACCAGTAGGCCGTTGCCGCTCCGGGTCCCTCGAACAGCGCCTCTCCCGGCGCGCCGAGACCGTCGCTGCCCTCTTCCTGTGATGCGAGCAGCGGGAAGCCGCCGTCGATCGTCGTCGTCTGGACCCAGTCGGTGCCGTCGGGAGGCGTGACGTACGCGAAGTAGGTGGCCGGGCTGAGGTTCGGGATCGACACCTCGCCGTCGGGCCCGGTCAGGCAGTCGCCGCCCGGGTCGCTCGCATCGACCACAGGGGCACCGTCGGCGTCGAAGACGATCTCCCCGTTGCCGTCGGTCTCGTAGTTCGTGCAGAGCGGGTTGTTGTAGGAGTCGACGATCACCTGACCGTCGATCTGGTCTTCGAGTGTCACGCGGAACCCCTCGAGGGCGCCCTCGCCGAAGTCGGGGGCGCCGTTCGTCCAGGCATCGTCGTTGAAGGCCCGAACGACGAGCTTCGTCAGCGGAAGCCCGCATGTGTGGTCGGGGTTGTTCGAGTTCGGGTCGCAGGGGATCCCGGCGAGGCTGATGTCGACCGGAGCGCCTCCCGCCGGGAGGTCTGCCGGGAGCGCGAGGTACTTGCCCCACAGCTTGTGACCTGGCGCGCGAACGGAGATCAGGTACCTCTGGTCGTTCTCGACCGTGACCTCCGGGTCGGAGTCGTCGCCTTCGGCGACGGTGGGGGCGTGGCTCTCGATGGCCTTGATTCCCGGCCGCTGGAGAGGGTCGGGATCGTTCGGATCGCCGGCGTTGTCGACGCTGACGATGAAGCTGTACGTGTCGAGAGGGGCGCCACTGGCGAGGTCCAGCGCCCTGACCGTGAACGTCGAGGTCCCTCCCTGCGCACCCGCCGGCCGCACGCCGACCAAGAGAAGCGCTAGCGCGAGCCCGGCGAGCGCTGCGAGGAGGAGTGGGGAGGGAGCGAAGCGCCGAGCCGGTCGGGGGAGGGCTGGGCCAGCGAGCGTCGTTGCGGTTGCACTTCGGGATCGATCGTCGCTCATCGCTCCTCCTGCGAGTTTTCCCGTGCCTCGCAGGACGTGTAGCGCGAACCTGGTTCGTTGGGAAGGAGTTATTGCGTGATGCTCATCGCCTCGTAATGTGACCGTCATCGCTGTCGATGTGAATTCGACCGCGATGCTTCATTACCGAGCTGTAATCAGCTCGTCATCAACGTTCAAAGTCCGATCGGGCGACGTGCGGCTAGACGAGCTCGCGCTGCCTGGACGCCGTCTCCGGCATCTTGGCCGGCTTGCGTCCGAGGAGCTCCCTCGAGCTGCGCGCAGAGGTAAGCGCCTCGAACCCTGGGATCCACATCGAGAACATCGTCCCGACTCCGACGACGCTCTTCACCGCCACCGACCCGCCGTGAGCTTCGACGATCGCCTTGACGATCGCGAGGCCCAGGCCGGTCCGGCGCGTCACTCCCGCGTCGACGTCGCGCATGCTCCAGAACCGGTCGAACACCCTCGGCAGGAACTGCTCCGGGATCCCGATCCCGGAGTCCGAGACCTCCAGGACGGCGTAGCCACCCTCCGCGCGACAGAGAACCGAGATCCGGCCACCGGTCTCGGTCGCCTGGACCGCGTTCTCGATCAATGCGTCCAGCGCGGAGTCCAGCCGAAGCCGGTCGGCGGACAGGGTCCCGGCCGCGTCGCATTCGAATCGCCATTGGCGCTCGGCCGAGACCGTCCAGCGGCGCCCAGCGCAGTCGATCACGTCCGTGGGGTCGATGGTCGTCCGGACGAGACTGTCGAACTCCTGGGTCGAGGCAAGTATGAGCAGACCCTCGGCAACGGTCGACAACCGGCTTAGCTCCTCGGTGAGGATGTTCAGATCGTCATGCGACGGCCCTGATCCATTCCGGAGCAGCTCGGCATGGGCGCGGGCGATCGTGATCGGCGTCCTGAGCTGGTGCGAGGCGTCGCGAACGAACGCGTGCTCCCGCTCGGCTGCCCGACGGACATCCTCCACGGCCGCCCGCCGCCGCTCGGTGTGCCAGACCATGGCGAGGAACATGGCGCCCATCAGCGGAACTTCGGTCAGCTCGTCCACCCCCTGCGGCCCCCTGGTCACCACCCAGCCGAGCGCGAACGCCGTCGCAACGCAGACTCCGAGCAGCGTGTAGAGAGTGGAGCGGAGCTGCCACATCCGGTACCCGTAGACGAGCGTCAGGCTGACCCAGACGAAGTGGAACGGGACCGTCTCGAAGGCGACCAGCCCCATCAGGACGACGAGGTTGACTGCGGCGAAGAGCCCCCACAGGAGCTCCAGCCAGTACTTACGAATCCACGAAGCAGTAGCCGACATTCCGCACCGTCTCTATGCACGCGCCGTCGAGCTTGTGGCGCAGGCGGGCCACACACACGTCGACGACATTGGTCTTGGGATCGAACGAGTAGTGCCAGACCTGCTCCAGTAGCTCCTCGCGCGTCGCCGCCTCACCCTTCTTGCGCATCAGGTACTCGAGCAGGACGAACTCACGGGAAGCGAGAGGAATTTCGACGCCGTCGCGAAGGACGAGCCTTCGCTGGAGGTCGAGCGCAAGCGACTCGCTCCGGAGGTATCTGGCGGTGCCATTGCCATCCCCGAGGCGGACGCGGATTCGTGCCAGCAGCTCGGCGAAGTCGAACGGCTTCGAGACGTAGTCGCAGGCTCCAAGCTCGAGACACCGCACCTTCGATTGCGTGTCGCTGATCGCAGAGAGGATGAGCACCGGCTGCTCGGGCATGCGTTCCTTGACGGTGTGCAGCACCGAGAAGCCGTCGAAGTCCGGCAGCAGGAGGTCGAGGATGACGAGCTCGTACCTGGCCGCCGCCAGGCGCCTCAGGCCGCCGAGCCCGCTTCCGCTGGTTGTGGTCTCGAAGCCGTTTGCATCGAGCACGCGCGCGATCGCGCTCGCGATTCGGGCCTCGTCCTCAACGACGAGGATCGGGCGTCCCCTGACCACGGCTGCTTCCACGGCGGTCTCCCCTTGGCTTCGCTCTCCACGAAGCTGTCGCTGTGGCCCGACCTGGCATCAAAAAATGTACTCCCGGATCGCCGGCCTTGCAAGGCATGTCCTATGGCCTACCCGAAGGCACAAGTGACCATGCCACGCGGTTCGGGATGCCAAGCTCCTAGCCAGTCCGTTATCCGATGCGCATTCCCGTGCGCTCGACGCGGTGCCGGGTGACGCCGCATTACGCCGGCATAACGGCGGGATTACGAAATCGTCATCGTCCGGCCCGCTCGGAAAGATGACGAAGACGTTGCCATCCGGTTACGGAGGGCACATAAAGCTTTGAGTTGCGAAGGACGTGCGCGATCATCGGCACTCGAGGCAAGGAGTCCGTACTGAAGAGAGCGCTGGCCTTCATCGTTTTCGCGCTGGCCTCGGCCGCGCTCTCGATCGACGCAGGCTCGAGCTCGTCCACACCCGCGCTGACGGCTTCCGCTGTGCCCTGTCACGGCGCGTACCGCTGGCGGGTGAAGACCCTGTCGGATACACGGGCGAAGCTCGTCGACCACCGGGCGTTGCCAACCGCGCTCGACCCGCTGCGACGCCTGCAACGACCGGGCGGGATCACGCGCGCCACCCATCGACTGCCCGGTGCCGAACGGCGGACGTACAAGCTCAGAGTGCTGCTGACGACGGTCGTGCGTGCGCGGGATCACGACATCCGTCTCGTCGTCTCCGACCGGAGGGGGAGGAAGATGGTGGTCGTGCTGCCCGACCCGACCTGCTCCGCTGCGAAGCACTCGAGGAAGCGGGGGAGGATGGCGGTCGCGCGGGCCTCGTTCCTCGCCAGCTGCGGAGTGCCGCCGTCTTTGCGACCCCGACGGGTCCGAGGCTCGGCCACGATCACCGGCATCGGCTTCTTCGACAAGCGGGGCCACAAGGCGTTCGGCAATGCCCCGAACGGCTTCGAGCTCCACCCTGTGGTCTCGTTCCTGGGCGTCTGCCGGCCGCTGCCCAGGCGTTGACGTATCTATCTGCGGCCGCCCCCTAGGGCAAGGGAGCGGCCGCAGCGGGCGAGGGAGAGTCGCCTCAGTTAGTCGTCGTCTCCACCACCACCGTCGTCGTCATCATCCTCGTCATCGTCGTCGCCCTGCTCGTCGTCGTGCCCGAGCTTGACGAGCGTCAATGTGGTGCCGTCGACCGTGGCCTTGACGTGGATGCGGTCCCCGACCTTGAGCTTCGAGACGTCGACCCCGGGAGGAACGACGATCGTGAAGCTCAGCGTTCCGACGGTGACCGTGAGCGAGCCGGGCGCTGTTGCGGTCGAGGGCGTCATCGCGGCGAGCGTGCCGTTGAGCTCGACCGTATCGGTCTGCCCGACCTCGTCCATGTCGTCCTCATCGAGCTCGCCGCTCGACGAGATTGACACCTTGGCGTCGACGACGGTGCCGGGAGCAGGTCCGTTCCCGCCGCCGCCCGCCGACGCCCAGGCGTGGCTCGAGCGGTGCGCGAGTCGGATGGCAAACGCGCTGTGGCCTGCAGAGACGATCATCCGCAGGCGGAGGGTCCGGACGACAACAGCACGGACACGGGCATGATGCGCCCGCCCGCTGGCCGCGATCCGCGTGGCGCGGAACGTGCCGTCGGGAAGCGCCCGAGCCTTGACGGCGAGGCGGGTGCCGACGCGGATGCCCATCCTCTGTGTCCGGATCGAATGGACGGCCCCTGTTCGAGAGGCGAGCACCAGCACGTGCCGGTTCGTCTGTTTTGCGACGACTGTGCCGTGGAAGACCGCTGCCCCCGCCCCGGCGGGGTAGGCGAACGCGAGGGCGGCGAACACCGGAAGAAGGGCGAGTTTCCTCATGTCTGCGCTCCTTCGGTTGAGGGTTGCGTGCGTGCCTCGGATCGTAGGAGCGCACCGCGGAAAGCACGCCCAAGGAGCGGTAAGGCTTGTGCAAGGGACGGTAAGCCTTCGATGTGCAATACTGAACCTGATGGTTCAGTATTCGACGACCGTCGACCGCGCATTCGCCGCCCTTGCCGATCCGACAAGGCGCGCCGTCCTCGAACGCCTCGCGCCCGGTAGCGCGACCGTCAGCGAGCTCGCCGAGCCCTTCGGCATCTCGCTGACCGGGATGCAGAAGCACATCCGCCTGCTCGAGGAAGCGAACCTCGTCGTGACGGAGAAGGTCGGCCGCAGCCGCCGCTGCAGGCTCGTGCCGTACGCCTTCGAGGGCATCAGCACGTGGCTGCAGCGGCTCGATCGCTTCGAGCAGGTCGTCGAACGGACGAAAGGAGCACGATGAGCCCCACCAAGAAGAAGGAAGGCTTCAGCGCCGAGGAGAAGGCCGCCATGCGGGCACGCGCCAAGGAGCTGAAGGCGGCCGCGGAAGGCGAGGAGGCGATCCAGGCCGCGCTCAAGAAGATGACGCCGGCCGACCGCGCGCTCGGCAAGCGGATCCACGCGATCGTCCAGAAGACCGCGCCGGACCTGACGCCGAAGACCTGGTACGGCATGCCCGCCTACGCGGACAAGAACGGCAAGGTGGTCGTGTTCTTCCGCGACGCGGCGAAGTTCAAGGAGCGCTACGCGATGCTCGGCTTCCAGGACAACTCGAATCTCGACGACGGCTCGATGTGGCCGGTCGCGTACGCCCTGACGACGAAGCTGAGCAAGGCCGACGAGGCGAAGATCAGGAAGCTCGTCGAGCAGGCGGTGAGCTGACAGGTGAACGAGACCACCGTCACCACTCCGAGCGAGCTCGAGATCCGCGTCGAGCGGGTCTTCGACGCGCCCCGCGCCCACGTCTACTCCGTCTGGACGGATCCGGAGCTGATCCCCGAGTGGTGGGGCGACGGCACCGTCGTCGAGGAGCTGGACGTCCGCCCCGGCGGCACCTACCGGTTCCGGACCGCCTTCGGCGTCGTGGAGGGCGAGTTCCGCGAGGTCGTGCCGCCCGAGCGGCTCGTGCAGACCTTTCAGAACCACCTGCAGACGCTCGAGTTCGAGGATCTCGGAGAGCAGACGAGGCTGACGCAGACGATGCGCTTCG
>Ga0081540_1001103_pt1 | contig 23924 bp, 19 predicted proteins | sample TabmetS2T1R1_FD_71024 | JGI IMG/M metagenome (GOLD analysis project Ga0081540, IMG submission 71024) | Tabebuia heterophylla rhizosphere microbial communities from the University of Puerto Rico - S2T1R1 | ecosystem: Host-associated > Plants > Roots > Rhizosphere ... | reverse complement strand
GACGCAATTCTTGCGCATCGGAAGGTCGAGGGTCTGGAGCGGAAGGCGGCAGGGAACGTCGTCCTGCGGGTCTCCGAGTGACGAGCATGGGCAGCGCCTGGGATCTCGTGTCGGCTAGATGCGCCTTGGCTAGAATCGGCCGCGTGGCTCCGAAGGGCGAAACCCTGTCCCAGGTCCAGGCCCCCTCCCAGGAGGCCAGGCGAGGCCCGCACCTCTTCCTGGAGATTGAATGCGAGCGCGCCATGGCCGGCCCGGCTCGCTGGTGCCTCGCGGGGCTGGAGCAGGTCACGATCGGGCGAGGGACCCGGCGCACGTCCCACGCGGTCTCCTCCCGCGTACTCGCGCTGGAGATTCCCGACGGCTGGATGTCCTCCGAGCATGTCGTCCTCCGTCGCTCCGAGGGGCGGTGGACGCTGCGCGATCTCGGTTCCAAGAACGGAACACTCATCGAGGGCCGCAGGGTGGAGCAGAGCGAGCTCGACGACGGCATGCTCCTGCAGTTGGGCCACACCTTCCTTCGCTTCTGCGAGGAGGTGCCGATCGATGGTCCGCAGGTGCGCGATTTCGAGGGCACGCAGGGCAGCGTCGGGCCCCTGACCACGCTCTCCGCGGGATTCGCTGCCATCGTGGAACGCGCCACCGCAGTGGCCCGAAGCCGGGTTCCGATCCTGATCGTGGGCGAAAGCGGAACGGGCAAGGAGGTGATGGCCCGGGCCATTCACGAGCTCTCCGGTCGACGTGGCCCGCTGGTGCCGGTCAACTGCGGGGGGATCCCCCCCAACCTCGTCGAGGGAGAGCTCTTCGGTCACAAGAAGGGCGCCTTCTCGGGCGCGGACCAGGATCGCCTGGGCCTCGTCCGGGCCTCGGACGGAGGCACGCTCTTCCTCGACGAGATCGGCGATCTCCCCGCGGCCGCGCAGGCCGCGCTGTTGCGGGTTCTCCAGGAGTCGGAGGTGCTTCCCGTCGGCGGGCACCGCGCCCAGCCCCTGGACCTGCGGGTCCTCGCAGCGACCCATCGCGATCTGGACCAGCTGGTCCAGGAGGGCAAGTTCCGTCACGACCTCCTGGCGCGTCTGAACGGGGTCACGCTCGAGCTGCCGCCCCTGCGCGAGCGCCGGGAGGACCTTCCTCTGGTGATGACCGTCCTGCTGCACAAGCTCGCCCCGGAGCGCCCGGACCTCCGGCTCACCCCGGCTGCGGCGCAGGCCCTCCTCGTCTACCGCTGGCCGCTCAACATCCGCGAGCTGGAGCAGGCGCTGGCCGGAGCGCTGGCCCTGGCGGGGGCAGGTCTCGTGGACGTGGCCCACCTCCCAGCGGCGGTGATGGGCCGGCCTGCCGCGGCGCCGCCGCCCGAGCTGACCCCGGACGAGGCGCGCCACCGCGACGAGCTGGTGGCGCTCCTTCGCCAGCATGGCGGGAACATGAGCGCCGTGGGCCGGGTGCTGGGCAAGGGGCGGACGCAGATCGTCCGCTGGGTCCATCGGTACGGGATCGACGTCCGGTCCTTCGGCTCGGAGTGACAGCGGAACCCAGCTCGTGTGGGTGCAACTCGTGTCGTGCTAAGGTGACCGAGTTCGCCAGCGCCCGGTGAGGCCGCGTGGATGGACGACGAGAATCTCATCCTCGGGGTGCTTGCGGCCCAGGCGGGGTTCGTGACTCCCGCGCAGGTGATGGCCGCGGCCTCGGCACGCATGCTGGCGCGCGACAAGCGGTCGCTGCTCGATCACCTGGTGGACTCCGGCGCGCTCACTCCGGCTCGGCGGGACCTGGTGCGGACGCTCGCCGCGGAGTCGCTGGCGGCGGAGGACGGAAGTGCTGACCGGGTCCTGGATTCTCTCGACGGCGCTCGGGCACTCTCGCGCACGCTGGGCTCGGAGCGATCCGCGGGAGCCCCTCGACCGCCGCCAGCGGAGGGCACCGAGTTCGTTCCCGACGAGCGGGCCGGACAGTACGCCCGCCTCGACGAGCTGGGGCGGGGTGGACAGTCGGTCGTGTGGCGCGCGCTCGACCGCTTCGTGGGTCGGGAGGTGGCGCTGAAGGAGATGACCTCGCCGGGAGGTGGGGACTCCCCCGGCAGCCCCGCCGCCGCCCGGGCCCGTTTCCTTCGAGAGGCACGGCTCACCGCGCAGCTGGACCATCCAGGCATCCCCCCCGTCCACGAGCTCGCCCAGCGGCGGGACGGGACGCTCTACTCGGCCCAGAAGCTCGTGCAGGGCCGGACCCTCAAGGCTGCGCTGGCGCAGTGCCGGACCCTGCAACAGCGGCTGGAGTTGCTGCCGCATCTCGTCAACGCCGCGCAGGCCGTGGCCTACGCACACGGTCAATCGGTCATCCACCGGGACCTCAAACCGTCCAACGTGATGGTCGGGCCGTACGGCGAGACCGCCGTCGTCGACTGGGGGCTGGCCAAGCGCCGCGGCGAGTCCGAGCCCGCACGGGCCAAGACCTCACCAGACCGCGGGCCGGAGCTGACCCAGGAAGGCGTGGCGCTCGGAACGCCGTCGTACATGAGCCCGGAGCAGGCGAGAGGCGATCTCGAAGCCATCGACGAGCGGAGCGACGTGTTCGCGCTGGGAGCGATGCTCTACGAGCTGCTGACCGGCAGATCTCCCTTCCAGGGAGCGGACAACGCGCAGGTCATGGAGGCGGTGCTTCGCGCGCGGCCGGCGCCCGTCCGGACGCTCTGTCCGGAGGCCCCTCCTGAGCTGGCTGCAATCGCCGAGCGGGCGCTCCGGGGCGCCCCGGCGGAGCGCTACCCGGATGCCGGAGCCTTCGCCAAGGAGCTCGTGGCCTACATGTCGGGCGCGCGAGTGGGAGCCTATGCCTACAGCCCCCTGGAGCTGGTACGGAAGTTCGTGAGGCGGAACCCGGCGCTGGGCCTGGCCATCGCCAGCTCGGTCCTGATCCTGATCGCCGGGGGCGTCGCGGTGCTCGTCGAGCTCCGGGAAGCGCGGGTGAACCTCGCGTCCAGCTTGGTGCAGCGAGCCAGGCGCGCGGAGGACGTCAGCGACTGGGCGCGCGCGGCGGCCTACTATGCCGCGAGCCGCGTGGAGAACGACTCCACGGCCGCGCGGTGGGGAGTCGCTCTCGCCCGGGAGCGGTTGCCCCAGCGAGAAAGCACTCACACCGGTTCACCCGGGGCCTTCAGCGACGTGGACGTTCTTCCAGATGGAACCGTGGTCGCGCTCGAGACGCGGGACAACACGGCGCGACTGTACGCAGTCGCCACGGGGCGGACTCTCTGGACCGTGGAGGGGGCGGATCGGATCCGTGATGCGCGGATCTCGTCCGGAGCCGTCCGCCTCTTCACGGGACGCTCCATCCGCGTCCTGGACGAGCACACCGGGAAGGAGCGCTTCACCTCCGACCCCGAGCACGAGACGCTCTGCAGGAACGGCCCCCCCACTCCCGCAGGCCGGGTCGAGCGCTCAAGTGTCCTCCGCGAGGGTGCCGAGGGCCCGTTCATCCAGGGAGCGCTCGGGGAGCCCTGTGCGGTGTCCAGCGAGGGCAACCGGATGGCCATCCGTGATCCGAAAGGTGTCGTGCACCTCTGGGACCTCGACCAGAAACGGGAGATCACCTCCCGGGCCGTACCGGACACCCAGGAGATCGTGTTCACTGCCCACGGTGTGGCCCTCGTGCGGGTGGGTTCGCTCCAGCTCTTCGGCGGCCCGGACGGAGACTATTCCATCGACCTGCCTGGCCGGTCCGTCTACGGATCCGTCTATGCGCCGGGGCGGCGGGGCGTGACGGTCAGCGCGGACGGCCACCAGGTCGTGGTGGACGACCCGACCCTGGATCGCGCCGACGTCCTGGACCTCCGGGACCGCGCCGTGTTCGTCAGCGTCACCCGGCCTCCTGGAAAGCCGAGCTATGCATTCTCGGCGGACGGCTCGAAGCTCTACGCAGCGGGTCTTGCGGATGGCCGAGCACTGTTCGCCTGGAACTTGCAGCGGGCCGCGCCTCGCGCGCAGGGCCCCCTTGAAGGCAGCGTGCACCTGGAGGTCGCGCGTGAACGCTTCATCCTCTTCGAGAACCACCGCTGCGTGGAGGTGCGCTCGGAAGACGGGAACCTTCTCCGGACGATCGTGGATCCGGACGAGCTGGACGCGAATCTCTCCGCCGACGGCTCCACGCTGGCCATCGCGCACCCGGAGGACGTCGCCGTCCAGCGCGTGGATGACGGACAGGAGCTTGCCCGGATCCCTTGCAAGATGTGCCTGGTCATCCTGCTCTCAGCGGACGGATCCCGGCTGGCCGGAATTTCCGGCGAGAGGCGGCGAGTCTGGGATGTGCGGGGACCCTCGCTCGTACGAGACGAGCCCATGGGGGCGGCGGACCTGAGCGTGCCGTTCACCCTGTCGCCCACCGGAGATCGGCTCGGCTGGATCGAGGGGAACGAGTTCGTGCTGGAGGACCTCTCGAGCGGGAGCGTCCGCCGGCTTGCCCTGCCGGCGCGAGCCGACGGGGCCAGCATCAGCCCGGATGGGACCCGGGTGGTCATCTCGTTCCCGGGGGAGTTCGGCCTGTGGAAGTTGCCTGGGATGGAGCCGGTCTGGACCTTTCCATATCCGTCGTCGGTCCCGGCGGCAGTGGGCTGGTCCGCGGACGGCTCGATCGTCACCGTCGCCTACGAGGGCGCCGGCGCGTTCCTGCTGGACGGCCGCACGGGTGTGAAGGTGGCCCGCATCGTCGCGTATCGCACGGGAACCGGGGCGTCGGTGAACGTGCTGCCCAGCCTACGCTTCCGCATCTCTCGCGGCCCGCGATCCTGGGTGCTGCGCGCGCTCCCCACGCCGGACACATTGTCCCCGGAGGAGAGCCTCCGCCGCGCGCTGACCGAGGGAGGGTTCCGGCTCCTCGGTGTGGAGATCGAGGCGGTCTCCCCGTGACCGCGCCCGGGCAACGGCTGGCGCGGTAGTCTGCCCGACGGCCACGACCGTGGGTCGTCCATGGGCGAATCCGATCTCATCCTCGGAGTGCTGGCGGCACAGGCCGGGTTCGTCACTCCGGCGCAGGTGATTGCGGCGGCCTCCGCGCGAATGCTGGCGCGCGACGGCCGGTCCCTTCTCGACTACCTGGTCGATTCGGGCGCGCTGACCCCCGAGCGCCGGGACCTGGTGATGACGCTCGCCGCGGATGCGCTGGCGAGCGACGAGCGGCTTCCTGATTCCGTCGATGTCGAGCGCGCACCGTCACCCACGCTCGGTACGGAACTGCCCGCCGAGGCGCGGTTCGGTCCTGCGCCTGGCGAGGAACTCGTTCCTCTCGAGCGACAGGGGCAGTACGCCCGGCTGGACGAGCTGGGCCGCGGAGGGCAGTCCATCGTCTGGCGTGCCCTCGACCGCTTCGTGGGCCGGGAGGTGGCGCTGAAGGAGCTGACCCTGCCCGGCCCCGGGGATTCTCCGGGCCTCAGCGGTGGCCGGGCCCGCTTCCTCCGGGAGGCGCGGCTCACTGCCCAGCTGGACCATCCAGGCATCGCCACCATCCTCGAGCTCGCGCAGCGCCCGGACGGAACGCTCTACGCCGCCCAGAAGCTGGTCCGTGGACGGACGCTCAAGGCGGCGCTGGCGCATTGCCGCTCCATGAGCCAGCGGCTCCAGCTCCTCCCGCACCTGGTCAACGCGGCCCAGACGATGGCCTACGCCCATGCCCGGGCGGTGGTGCACCGAGACCTCAAGCCGTCCAACGTGATGGTGGGGGAGTACGGCGAGACGGTGGTGGTGGACTGGGGGCTGGCCAAGCGCAGGGGAGAGGCCGACCCTGCCCGGGCCACCCCGAGCCCGGACCTGGGCCCGGAGCTCACGCAGTGGGGCGTGGCGCTGGGAACGCCCTCGTACATGAGCCCGGAGCAGGCCCGAGGAGATCTTTCGGCCATCGACGAGCGGAGCGACGTGTTCGGGCTGGGGGCGATGCTGTACGAGCTGCTGACCGGAAGACCGCCGTTCCAGGGCGCGGACAACGCGCAGGTCATCCAGGCGGTTCTCTCCGGGGGGCTCACTCCCGTCCGGGAGCTCTGTCCGGAAGCCCCGCCGGAGCTGGCCGCCATCGCCGAGCGGGCGCTCCGGAGCACCCCGTCGGAGCGCTATGTGGGCGCGGGCGCGCTTGCGAGTGAGCTGCTGGTCTACCAGGCGGGAGGTCGAGTCGAGGCCTATGCCTATCGGCCCCAGGAGCTGATCCGGAAGTTCGTAAAGCGGAACCGGGGGCTGACCGCCGCGATCGCCGCCTCGGTGCTCATCCTCGTCGCTGGCGTGGTCGCGGTGGTGGTGCAGCTCCGGCAAGCGCGGGTGAATCTCGCCTCGGCACTGATCGAGCGGGCGCGGCGAGCCGAGGACGTGAGCGACTGGGGGCGTGCCGCCGCGTACTACGCCGCCAGCCGCCTGCAGCGCGACACGACGGCAGCAAGGTGGGGGTTGGCGCTCGCCCGGGAGCGGATGCCGGGACGCGGGAACACTCTCAGCGGAGGTCCCGGCGCGTTCACCGACGTCGACGTCCTCCCCGATGGGACCGTGATCGCGCTCGAGACGCGGAAAACCCTGGCACGGCTCTACGATGCGACGACCGGGCGGACACTCTGGACCGCGCAGACGGACGAGCCGATGCAGAGCGCGGGGATCCACTCCGGAACCGTCCGGCTTCGATACGGGAAACTTCTCCGCGTCCTCGACGAGCGCACGGGGGCGGAGCTGTACACCCTGACCGGGGATCGCGAGAAGCTGTGCAAGAACGGTCCCTCCACCCGCCGCGCCCGTATCGAGCGCCCCGGCGTCCTCCGAATCGAGGGGGCAGAGGGCCCGCCCGTCGAGGTGGCCTTGCGAGATGCATGCGCGGTCTCGCAGGACGGGAATCGAATCGCCATCCGGGACCTGCAGGGGGTGGTGCGCGTCTGGGACCTCGATGCTCGGCGAGAAATCACCTCCCGCCCCGCTCCGGATGCACAGGACATGGTGTTCACCGCGCACGGGGTAGCGCTGGTCCGCTCGGGTTCGCTCCAGCTCTTCGGCGGTCCGGAGGGAGACTTCTCGGTCGAGGTTCCTGGCCGATCGGCGTCGGGATTTTCCAACACCGCGGCGGGGCGCGGACTGGCCGTCAGCCCGGACGGACACCGGGTCGTGGTGGACAGCCCGACCCTGAACCGCGCCGACGTGGTGGACCTTCGTGACCGGGCCGTGTTCGTGAGCGTCAGCCGGCCTCCCGGGAGTCCGAGCTATGCCTTCTCCCCGGATGGCTCGAAGCTCTACGCGGCAGGGCTCTCCGGAGGTCGGCTGCTCATGTCCTGGAATCTCCGCCGGCCCGGCGCGCGCGCGACGGGCTCGGCGAGCTCCCGGCTCTACTTGCGTGCCGCGGGCAAGCGCTTTCTACTCTTCCAATCGCATCGGCGCGTGGAGCTGCATGGGGAGGACGGGGCGCTTCTCCGGGCGGTCGACGTCGCGGGGGCGGTCGAGGCCACGGTCTCCGGCGATGGGTCCACGCTTGCGATCTCCTACCCCCACGAGGTTGTCGTTCAGCGGGCCGACGATGGAGCGGAGTTGGCAAGGCTTCCCTGCGAGTTGTGCCTCGTCGTCTTGCTCTCCACGGATGGATCTCGGGTGGCCACGCTGTCGTACGAGAAGCGGCAGGTCTGGGACGTGGCTGGCCGATTCCTCGTTCGGGACGAGCCTCTCGGGACTGCGCGGCTGAGCCCTCAGAAGAGCCTGTCTCCCCTGGGTGATCGGCTGGCCTGGCCCGAGTTCGACGGGGTCGGGGTGGAGGATCTCTCGACCGGGAACGTCACTCGTCTCCCGATGCCCGAGACTCCGACGGGTGTCAGCTTCAGCCCGGATGGGACTCGGCTCGTCGTCTCGCTTCCCGGGAACTTCGCGCTGTGGAGGGTGCCAGCGCTCGAGCGGGTCTGGGACGTGCCCGACCCTTCCTCCGTGGCGGCAGCAGTCGGGTGGTCCGAAGACGGGTCGATCGTCACCGTCGCCTACGAGGGCGCAGGCGCGCTCCTGCTCGATGCGCGGACCGGAGAATCGCTGGCGCGGATCGTCGAGGGCCGGGCAGGAGCCGGGGCGGCCCAGGTCAACATCCTGCCGAGCCTGAAGTATCGGCTCTCCCGGGACGGGAATTCGTGGGCGATCACCCCGATGCCGGGACCGGAGACCGCGAGTCCGGCGGAGAGCCTGCGGCGTGCGCTCGCGGAGGGCGGCTTCCGGCTTCGCGGTGGAGTGGAGCTCGAGGTCGCCTCGCCATGATCGACGACCGGAACCTCGTTCTGGGTGTGCTCCCAGCCCTCGATGGGTGTGGGTGCCTTCCAGGACGGCACCGCGGAAGGAGAGTGCGCGGAGGACTTGTCCAGCAGAGGTGCCCGGCCATCGCGCTTGCCGGCCTCAGTAGATTCCGGTGACGTAGAACACGCTGATGGCCACGGTGACGGCGGCGGTCTTGAGCAGCGTGATCGCGAAGATGTCGCGATAGGCAACTCTGTGCGTCAGGCCCGTCACCGCCAGCAGGGTGATCACGGCGCCGTTGTGCGGCAGCGTGTCCATGCCACCGCTCGCCATGGAGGCGATCCGGTGGAGAACTGCCATTGGAATCCCGGCCGAGTTCGCCGCGGCGACGAACCTATCGGCCATCGTGGCGAGGGCGATGCTCATGCCACCGGAAGCCGAGCCGGTGACGCCGGCGAGGGCCGTCACCGTGACCGCTTCGTTGAACAGCACCCCGGGGATCGCCTTCAGCCTGTCGGCGATCGTCAGGAAACCGGGAAGGGCTGCAATCACAGCACCGAAGCCGTACTCCGACGCGGTGTTCGTCGCCGCCAGCAGTGCTCCTGCGACCGCCGCCTTGCTGCCCTCGGCGAAACGCTCCTTCAGAGGCTGAAAGGCGAACGCGACGACCGTCAGGATGCCGAGGAGCAGGGCTCCTTCGACCGCCCAGATCGCGCTCATCGAGGAGACCTGCGTGACCACCGGGTGCGCCAGACCGGGCAGCGACGTGGAGACGCTCGGGCCGTAGATGTGCGGGATGAGCAGGGTGAAGACCTTGTTCATCACCCCGACGATCACGAGAGGCGCGACGGCGAGCCAGGGGCTCGGGAGCTTCTCGGCGGCAAAGGGCTCGGGCTCGTTGACCAGCTTCGTCCCGTACCCTTCGCCCGCCGTCGCTGCCTTCCGGCGGCGCCACTCGAGGTACGCGAGGCCGCTCGTGAGGATGAAGAGCGCGCTGACGACACCCAGCCATGGTGCAGCCCAGGTGTCGGTCTTGAAGAAGGTGGTCGGGATGATGTTCTGGATCTGCGGCGTGCCGGGCAGCGCGTCCATCGTGAAGGTGAAGGCGCCAAGCGCGATCGTCGCGGGAATGAGCCGCTTCGGGATGCCGCCCTGCCGGAACATCTCGGCGGCGAACGGGTAGACCGCGAACACCACCACGAACAGCGACACTCCGCCATAGGTGAGCAACGCGCACACCAGGACGATCGACAGGATGGCGCGGGTGCGCCCCACCAGGCCGATCACCGCAGTAACGATCGAACGGGCGAACCCTGACAGCTCGATGGACTTGCCGAAGACCGCACCGAGCAGGAACACCGGCAGGTAGGACTTGATGAAGACGACCATCTTCTCCATGAACACGCCACTGAAGACCGGTGGCACGTGCGCGGGGTCGGTGAGCAGGACCGCGAGGAGTGCGCAGATCGGCGCGAACAGGATGACGCTGAAGCCCCGGTACGCGACGAACATCAGGAGCGCGAGGGCGAGCAAGACGATGGCGAGGCTCACGGCTGTATCCTCAGTAGCTGCTCGGGTAGGGGAAGAGCAGCGTCAGCCGCTCGTCGTGGAACTTCCGCAGGAGCCGCTCGTGCCGCACGATCAGTGAGCGGGTCAGGTCGCGAACCGAGAGCACGCCGAGCACGGCTCCGCCCTTCACCACCGGGAGATGGCGGATGCGCTCACGCTGCATCAGTAGCAGGCACTCGGGCACCGCCGCCTCGGGCGCCACGGTGTGCACCCGGCCGGTCATGAGCTCTCGGACGCGCGTGCGCTCGTGGAGGATCACTCCCCGGGCGATGTCGCGCTCCGACACGACACCCACCAGGTTCCCGTACTCCAGGACCGGCAGGAAGCCGATGTCCTTCTCTTCCATCCGCCGCAGCGCCTCTCGCGCCATGGCGTCCGGTGAGGTCGTGACCAGACGCTGCTTCTGTCGTGTGAGCAGCTCACCCGCCGTGGCGAACGGCATCAGCTGCTCGAGGGTGCGCCGGCGGGCCTTCATCTAGAGCACCATCGTGGAAACGGTCTCGGAGACCGCGAGCTCGGCTTCCGTCGCTTCACGCACCTGGCGCACGGTCACCCCGGGCGCGAGCTCGAGCAGCGTCGCTCGACCGCCCGGGAAACCGATCACCGCGAGCTCGGTGACCACGAGATCCACCTTCCGCTCCGAGGTCAGCGGCAGCGAGCACTGCTTGACGATCTTCGGCTGACCCTTCGCCGTGTGTTGCATGGCGACGATCACGCGCTTCGCCCCGGTGACGAGGTCCATGGCGCCCCCCATCCCCGGCACCATCTTTCCGGGGATCATCCAGTTGGCGAGGTGGCCCTCGCCATCGACCTGCAGCGCGCCGAGCACCGTCATGTCGAGGTGCCCACCGCGGACGAGCCCGAACGACGTCGCGCTGTCGAACGTGCACGCACCAGGCAGGGCACTGACCGGCTTTCCCCCGGCATCCGTGAGCAGCGGATGATGCATCCCTTCCGCTGGCGGGGCGCCCGTGCCGATGAGCCCGTTCTCCGACTGGAAGTACACGTGCATGCCGGCCGGCACAAACTTCGAGACCAGGGTAGGAATGCCGATGCCGAGATTGACGAGCATGCCGTCTCTCAGCTCCTGCGCGATTCGCTTGGCGATGATTGTCTGGGCGTCCATGGGTCACGCGTGGGAAACGATGTAGTCGACGACGGGTGCGGGCGTGATCACGTGGTCGGGTGCGATGACGCCGACCGGCACGATGTTCTCGGCCTCGGCGATCACCGTGTTGGCGGCCATGGCGATCAGCGGGTTGAAGTTGCGTGCGGTCAGCGCGTAGTAGAGGTTGCCGATGTAGTCCGCGAGGAACGCCTCCACGAGCGCGAAGTCAGCGCGCACCGCGGTCTCGAGCAGATAGGGCCTGCCCCCGACCTCGATGCGTTGCTTCCCTTGCTCGACGATGGTGCCGACCCCGGTGGGCGTGAGCACGCCGCCGAGCCCGAAACCTCCGGCGCGGATTCGCTCGGCCAGGCTACCCTGCGGCACGAGCTCCACCTCGAGCTCCCCGGCGAGCATCTTCTTCTGCGTCTCGGGGTTGAGGCCGATGTGGCTGGCGATGACCTTCTTCACCGCGCCGGCGGTGATGAGCTTGCCGATGCCGACACCGGGGAGCGCGGTGTCGTTCGCGATCACCGTCAGGTTGCGCTTGCCCTGACGCACCAGCTCGTCCACCAGGCGCTCGGGGGTACCGACGCCCATGAACCCCCCGATCATCACCGTCGCGCCGTCGGGGATCATCACGACTGCGTCCTTCAGGAGAATTGTCTTCATTGGGCGGTCCATCCTCCGTCCACCGGAAGGGCGATGCCGCGGATCTGCGCGGCGGCAGGCGAGCAGAGGAACAGCGCCGTCGCCCCGATCTCGTCCGGTCTCGCGAACTCGAGCGATGGCTGCTTCTCGCCCAGCAGCTTCATCTTCGCTGCCTGGGGAGAGAGACCTTCCCGCGCCGCACGATCATCGATCTGCTTCTGGACCAGCGGCGTCAGCACCCAGCCAGGGCAGATCGCGTTGCAGGTGATGCCGGTCGTGGCGGTCTCGAGCGCGACGACCTTCGTGAGTCCGACGATGCCGTGCTTCGCGGCGACATAGGCCGCCTTGTTCGCCGACGCCACGAGGCCATGAGTCGACGCGACGTTGATGATCCGGCCCCAGCCCCGGGCCTTCATCTGCGGCAAGGCGGCACGGATGGCATGGAACGCCGCCGAGAGGTTGATGGCGATGACGGCGTCCCACTTGTCGAGCGGAAAGTCGTCGATCGGCGCGACATGCTGGATCCCGGCGTTGTTCACCAGGATGTCCACGCCGCCCAGCGCCCGTCCGGCCTGCTCGACCATCGCCGCGATCTCCGCGGGCTTCGACATGTCGGCCGCGCTGTAGGACGTTCTCACGCCGTACTTCGAGCCGAGCTCGGCCCGGAGCGTCTGGATCAGCTGCGGGTCGCCGAAGCCGTTCAGCACGACGTCCGCGCCGGCGGCTGCGAGCGTGCGTGCGATGCCCAGCCCGATGCCGCTCGTCGAGCCGGTGACCAGCGCGACCTTTCCGGCCAGGGGATTGCCACTCTGCGGTGCTCCAGTGATTGGGTCGATGTTCACGAGACCTCCTGCTCCGGTGAGTCGACGGCGGGCCGCCGATTGTTTCCTGGCGGACGAGATGGCGTTCCCGGCTCGAAGAGGGACGGCAAGACGAGGACGCCGGCGGCGTGAGCGAGCCGGGCGGCGACCAGCTCGCCGACGAAGATCTGGGTCACCGCCACGGCCGGCACCGCCACGACTGCCCCCGGGATGCCCAGCAGCTCGGCCAGGAAGAGCACTGCGAGCAGGGTGACCAGCGGATCGAGGTGCACCGTGCGTCGAAAGACGAAGGGGGCGATGACGTTCGCCTCCAGCTGGCCATAGAGGAGGAAGTAGCCCAGGGCCACCAGCGCCTTCGCCCATCCACCCGTGGCGAGCGTGACCAGGGTGATGAAGCCCCCGGTGAAGACCGGTCCGACGTACGGCACCAGGCTGGAGAAGCCGCTGAGCAGCCCGAGCGGCAGGAAGTAGTCAGCGCCGGTCAGCGCCAGCGCGGCGGTGGTGAGGCTCGCGTTGACCGAGCAGATGAAGAGGACTCCCCCGAGGTAGCCCCCGACGGCGCCATACGACTTGGCGAGGACGTCTTCCCAGCGGCTCCGGTCCACGGCCGGGACCACGGCCAGCAGCGAACGCACCAGCCCGCCGCCGAACACGAGCATGAACACGGTGAGGGCGAGCATGGTGAGGAACGCGGCCACGAGGCCCAGCGCCGACCCGACCACCACGAGGAGGGGATTCGCCGTGCTCTGGGCGAACCCGAAGGCGCTGGAGAGCGCGTCCTTCAGCCGCGCCTCCACCCCGAAGCTCTGGTTCCAGGACTCGAACCACGCCGACTGCCGGAGAGAGTCGAGAATCCGCGGTGCCGCCGAGATGAGCTCCTGGAGCTGGTGGACGGCCGCGGGCACGACGATCGCGATCATCGCGACGATCAACAGCCCCACCGCAGTCGTGGTCAGGAGGACGGCCCAGCCGCGGCTGAGCCCCCGACGCTCCATGCGTTTGACCACGTGGTCCAGCGCGATGGCCATCATCATTGCCGTCACTGTCAGGGTGACGGCCACCCGGGTCTCGAGGACGAAGCGGACCGTGGCCACGGTGACCACCACCGCCAGGCAGACGGTGAACGCCGTCCTGAATGTCACCTGTGAGCGCACGGCACTGACCTCCCTCTCCGATCCCTCCCGAGACGGGCGCCAGTGCCCGGCTGCGCTGCAGGGGTCACGGTCCGGGCGTCAGCTCCGGGCCTCGCGCGCGAGGCTCTCGAACGCCTCGTCGATGGCGCGGGTCAGGACGCGGTCGACGTTCTTTCCCTCTGCCCAGGGGTGCCGGACGATCTGCTCCACGAGACGGGCGAACAGCGCTGCCCTCCGGGGATGCTCGGTGTCGACGGGAGACTTCGGGACGAGTGTCAGAGTGGTCACGGCTTCGACCTCCGAAGGTCAGTCGATCGACGACGAGGGGCTGTTACCGCGCCCGGCCACTCCGCCACGTTCGGTAGAACGCGGGCTCATCGACGCCAGCATGAAGGCAGACCGACGGTCCTTACCGGCGTATTCGCGTGAAGCTCGGGAGATCGCATGCAGTTCATGGCCTGAAAGGCGTGCCCTGCGTTAGGCGGCGGCGAAACACGATGCGTCGCGGAGACGTCAACAGCCCATGAGCGACGAGACCCGCGCGAAGTCACCGTACGGACCGTATTCGACCACCTCCGACCTTCCTCCTTCGATCCAGCGGCGCCTCCCGCAACCTGCGCAGGAGGTGTTCCGGGAGGCGTACAACCGTTGCCTCCAGGAGCAGCGTGATGTGGAGCACGCACGCCGGAAGGGCTGGGCCGCCGTGGCGCGATGCTACCAGGAGCAACCGGACGGGACCTGGATCACGAGAACGGGCGACCCCGAGGCCGCGTGGAGCGTGGGGCAACGGGCTGGACGCCGGAGAGTGCTCTGAGCCGGGCTGGGATGACGCGGGCGAAACAATCCACACGACCGCAACGACTCCGTCCCGATGCGCCTTCGCAATATCTCCTTCTGCCTCTCGCTCTCACTCCTCATCGCCTCGCTCGCGCTCGGCCAGGAATCCGCGCCGCCCTCTCCCTCCCAGGAAGCCGTGGCTGCCTGCGCCGGGCGCGAGTCCGGGGCGTCCTGTTCCCTGCGGCATCAGGGCCAGTCCGTGACCGGAAGCTGCCGGTCCGTGCCCGGAGGGACGGTCGCCTGCGCCCCAGAACCGCTCCGGCTGGCGCCTCTCCCCGAGGCGCTCGAAGCCTGCACGGGTCAGCAAGACGGTGCGAGCTGCGGCGTCACTGGCCCCCGAGGGGAGCCGCTCGCCGGCATCTGCCGGACCGGTCCGTCCGGTGAACCGGCGGTCTGCATTCTCAACCGCCGCCCGCTGCAGAACGGTACCGGCGGCGGCGGCCGGTGATCCCCCAAACCACGACTCCGCCACGAAACTCCAAGGAACCGCCATGCAAAACCCGCTTCCCGTCCGGGCCTGCACCGTCCTCGCCATGCTCGCGCTCGCCGCCTGCGCGAGCACCGAATTCAAGAACACCTGGAAGGCGCCCGATGCGGCGCCGCTCTCGGTGAAGCCAGGTGACGTGGTCGTCACCATGGTGATGAGCAAGGAGGAGACGATTCGCAGGAGCGGAGAGGATCACCTCGGGGACGAGCTGCGGCAGCGCGGGCTCCGACCCATCTCCGCGTACACGCTCATCCCCACGCCCCTGGTCGACGACCGGGCCAGGGCGGAGTCGGTCATCCGGTCTTCCGGGGCGGTCGCGGTCTTCATCGTGCGGCCCATGGCGATCAACAAGGAGCAGCGCTCCGTGCCGACCACGTACATGGGCCCGGGCCCGGCGTTCGGGCCGTTCTATGCTTACGGGTGGGGTTCGGCGTATGGCGGCGGCTCCTACGTCACCGACACGGTGGTGAAGCTGGAGACGCTGGTCTTCGATCTGAGACAGGAGAAGATGATCTGGGCCGGGCAGAGCGAGACCACGAATCCCGACAAGCTCGAAGACTTCATCCGGGAGCTGGTGAGGGTCGCCGTCGCCGAGCTGCGAAAGGAAGGGGTCATCACCGCTGAGCCTTCCGGGCGGCAGAGCTGAGACAGCTGGGTGCTTCTCGACGGCGCGGCCTCGCCGTCCGCCTCCTCTGAACGCGGGTGACGCGGGTGTGGACTACCTCGGCGGAACCGAGTGGCCCACCGCGACGAGCAGGCACAGCGCTCCGACGATGACCGCAGGGAACACTCGCTCGCCGAGGCGACGGTGGGTCTGGACGGCACCCACCATCAGGACAGCCAGGCAGAGAGCCGCCACTGGCGTGAGCACTGGCGCAATCCCGGTCGTGCCCGGCACCACCACCCCAAGCGCCCCCAGAACCTCCGCGAGCCCCAGCAGCTTGACTCGTCCGCGTGGCCAGCTCGCCGCCCAGTGCATCCGTTTCTCGAGGGTGTCCCGGGGAAGCAGAAGCTTGACTCCTCCGGCGAGCGTGAACACTCCGGCGAGAAGTCCCTGAGCAATGGAGAGAGCGCTGTTGAGCATGTTCGACCTCGTGGGTGAAGTGCGATGGGAACCAGCCTCGGGCGGGTCCCGGCCAGGGCGTCGAGCTCGATCCACCCCGGGCCGAGGGCCGCTCGGTCGCGACCTGGCCCTCGGGTCTGAACCTCAGCCGAGGATCAGGTTCCTCGTGTGCCGGGCGATCATCAGCTCCTCGTCCGTGGGAATCACGTAGGCAGGGATCCGGCTGGTCGAGTGCGTGATCCTCTGGGCGGGGCGCGCGTTCGCGGCCGGGTCGAGCTCCAGGCCGAGCCACGCCGCGTGCTGGACCACTCGCTCTCGAACCGGCGCTGCGTGCTCACCGATTCCACCGGTGAAGACCAGCGCGTCCAGGCCGCCGAGGGCAGCAGCGAGGGAGCCGAGCTCCCGTCCGATGCGGTACGCGAAGAGCTCGACGGCAAACCGCGCACGAGGGCTGTCGGTGCCGAGCAGCGCGCGCATGTCACTGGACAGACCGGAGACACCGAGCAATCCGGACTGCTGGTAGAGCAGCTTCTCGATCGCTGCGGGCTCCATTCGAAGCTCCCGGACGAGGTAGAGGATCACCCCGGGGTCGACGGACCCGCACCGCGTTCCCATGGGAAGCCCCTCCAGGGCGCTGAATCCCATGGTGGCGGCCACGCTCCTTTGCCCGTGCATCGCGCACATGCTGGCGCCATTGCCGAGGTGGGCCACCACCACCCGCCCCGCCGCAGCGGTGGGATCCACCGTGCGCAGTGCACCCGCGACGTACTCGTAGGAGAGGCCGTGGAATCCGTAGCGGCGCACACCCCTGGTGGTGATGCTCTCCGGGAGCGCGTAGGCCTGTGCGAGCTCCGGCTGTGCGCGATGGAATGCGGTGTCGAAGCACGCCACCTGCGGAAGCGCGGGCATCTCCTCCAGCGCGTGACGCATCGGTGCGAGATTGTGCGGCTGGTGGAGCGGTGCGAGCGGAACGAGCTCCTCCAGCCGTCGCACGAGATCGTCAGTCACCACGACCGGTGCGGAGAAGTCCGGGCCGCCATGCACGACCCGGTGACCGATGGCGACGAGCCGGTTCGAGCCCATGACGCCACGCAGGAAGTCGACGAGGTGGGTGATGGCTCCGTCGTGTCCGAGGGTCACACCCTGCTTCCAGCGGCGCTCGGCGACGATCTTTCCCCCCGCATCCTTCGCGACGAAGGCGGGAGCAGTGGAGAGGCCCTCGACTTGCCCCCGGATCCAGAGATCCAGCTCCGGCCCCTGGACGAGGAAAAGGGAGAACTTCAGGCTCGACGAGCCGGCGTTCAGGACCAGGATGGCGTCGGACATGGTTCAGCCCACCGCCCGCCGGGTGCTGTTGCGCCGCGCCGCAGCCAGGAGGCTGGCCACCGCGCAGGACGCGAGCCGCGCCACGACCGAATCCGCACGACTGGTCAGGATGATCGGGACCTTCGCCCCGAGCACGATCCCGGCCGCGTCGGCCCCGGCGAGGAAGGTCAGGCTCTTGGCGAGCATGTTCCCCGCCTCGAGGTCGGGCACCACGAGCACGTTGGCCCGCCCCGCCACCGGCGAGCGGATCTTCTTGATCTTCGCCGCCTCCGGATCGATGGCATTGTCCAGCGCGAGCGGACCGTCGACCAGCGCTCCGGTGATCTGGCCCCGGTCGGCCATCTTGCACAGGGCCGCTGCCTCCAGGGTCGAGGGAACGTCAGGATTGACGGTCTCCATGGCGGAGAGGATGGCCACCCGGATCTCCGGGACTGCGAGGTCCCGGAGCAGGTCGATGGCGTTCTGGACAACGTCCACCTTCTCCCGGAGCGTGGGCGCGATGTTCACTGCGGCATCGGTGATGACCAGCGGCTCTGAGTGCCCCGGCACGTCCATGACAAAGCAGTGACTGATGCGGCGCGCAGTGCGGAGACCCGTTTCCCGCTTGACGACCTCGGCCATCACCTCGTCGGTATGGAGGCTGCCCTTCATCAGCGCCTCCGCCCTGCCGGTCCGGACCAGCTCCACGGCCTTCGCGGCCGAATCATGGCTGAAGGCAGCGTCCACCTGGCGGAAGGGCGAGAGATCCAGCTCGCACCGCGCAGCGACCTCCCGGATGCGGGACACCGGGCCGACGAGGACCGGCTCGATCAGCCCGAGGCGCGCGGCCTGGATCGCTCCCCGGAGCGAAGACTCGTCGCAGGGGTGCGCCACGGCGGTCACCGGTGGCTGGACGGCCTTGGACCGTTCGATGAGCTCGTCGTACTTCTCGTGCTTCTTCTCCATTCTGCTGCTTCCTCCTGAAGCTCGGGATCGACGGGCGCGGTCACCAGGCCCGGAGCCGGCGCCGGTCCACGATGGCGAACCGGGTCAGGAGCCGGTCGCTGTCGTACCCCACGCCCACGCCCACCAGATCCTGCACGCCTCCGTACCGCACATCTCCGCCGACGAGACCCAGCAGCTTGCGCTCGCGGGTCGCGACGTAGCCGTCCAGGTGGGTCCAGATCTCCTGTCTTCCCCAGCCGCGACGCTCACCGAAGACGCCGAAGAGATCTGGCGGAACGGACACAAGCCGGAATTTCCAGGGGTCCAGCCCCAGCGACTCCACGATGCCCGGTCCCCGAGCCTGGAGGAGACGCTCGAGCGCGAGACGGCTCTGGCCCCAGCGACTCTCCAGGCCGAGCGCCTCGGCCAGTCCGTTCCGTCCCACCGGCGCGCCTGCGGGTCCCTCGTCGAAGGTCTCGACCAGCACGTCCTCCTCCACCAGCGGTGCGAGGAAGCGGGCACCGCCGGAGGTGAGGATCGGGCGGCTGACCAGCATCACCAGCCGGTCACGCAGGGCGTCTGGCGTCTCACGGGGAAGCGCCGCCCTGACCCGCGCGTCTCCGCCCGATTCGCTCTCGAAGAACACAGGCCGCCAGAGGTACGGGAGTAGGAAGCGGAACCGCGCGCGCACGTTCTCGACGTGCTCGGGCTCGAGCCCGAGCGCCCGCGCCTTCTGCAGGGTCTCCGGCCGGAAGTCGATGCTGAGTGGCGGCGGCTCGACGTCCGGCACCTCCGGCTGGGAGGTGGCCGTGCTCGGGCCCGCCCCGCCGGCCTCGATGCGCGCGGCGATCTTCTCCAGAGCAGCCAGGTTCCCCGAGGTGAATGCCTCCCGGGCCTGCTCCTCCAGGTTGAGGCTCTCCTGGGGCGCAGACTCCTCCGCCAGTCGTGCCGCCCGCAGGCCTGCTTCGCGTTCCTGGTAGCGGGCAGTCCACTCCCGATCAAGGTGAGCCAGCTGGGTGAGCTTGGCCAGGGCGGCCTCGCGGAGGGGACTCAGCTCACGCTCTTGGCGGGAATGGAACCAGTGGAACCCCGGCGAGAACGGGTCCACCTGGATCCCGTGCGCGCCGTACAGCTGCTCACCGAGCGTCCGCAGCGAGCCACGGTCTTCCACCAGGCGCCTCTTCGAGTCGAGTTCCTGGGCGAGCGCTCGGACCTGGGTCCACCGTCCAGAGTCGATCGCCTCCTGGATGTGACCGGGGAGGGAGCGAATGGCCTCGTCCGCGAGCGTCAGGGCCCGAAAATCGGCGATTGAGAAACGAGGCTCGGCGAGATCGCGCGCCCGCCGCAGATACAGGTCGGCGTAAGCGGTATCGAGTGGAACCAGCTGCAGGAGCAGCTCGGCCAGGTCGGACCAGGAAGGGCTCGAGGGGAGGGGTTGAGCGCGGGCCATCGTGCGGGGCTTTCGAACGCTGAGTCGCGCGGTCGGCGAGATCCGTTTCCGGGTCCGGCGAACGCCTCCCGGTGCAACGGACTTGGCGGCCGGAGCGACCAACGGCGCACAACCATGAACGACCCTTTCCGAGACCTTCTTCAGGAGTACTTGCTGGACACCGCGCAGCGGTCAGTCCTGTTGCTGGACACCCTCCGCCAGCGCGGCAATCACACGCTCGAGCAGGGAGCAAAGGATGCGCCGCACGTGCTCGAGTTCGAGTTCGAGCACATCCTCGACGGTCGCTCCCTCCCCCGCCCGACCAACTATCAGCTCGTCCGCATCGTGCCCCCGCAGGGGACGCGGATCGACCCGACCAAGCCGCCCTTCGTCGTGGTGGACCCACGGGCGGGACACGGCCCTGGCATCGGCGGGATGAAGCACGACAGCGAGATCGGAGCTGCGCTCGCCGCTGGCCATGCCTGCTATTTCGTGGGCTTCCTTCGCGAGCCCGTCCCGGGCCAGACGGTGGAGGACGTCTGCCGCACCGAGGCTCGATTCCTGGAGGAGGTCATCGGCCGTCACCCCCAGGCCGACGGAAAGCCCGTGGTGATCGCGAATTGCCAGGCCGGCTGGCAGATGATGATGACCGCGGCGCTTCGCCCGGAGCTCACCGGGCCCATCCTCCTCGTCGGCTCGCCGCTCTCCTACTGGGGGGGAGTCCGAGGAACGAATCCCCTGCGCTACCTGGGTGGACTCCTCGGAGGGACCTGGTTGACGGCACTGGCCGGAGACATGGGGGCGGGGCGCTTCGACGGAGCGAACCTCATCGCCAACTTCGAGTCGATGAACCCGGGCAACACCTACTGGAAGAAGCTCTACAACCTCTACTCGAAGATCGATGAGGAGGCGCCGCGTTACCTGGAGTTCGAGACCTGGTGGGGCACGCCGGTCGTGATGAACGCCGAGGAGATGCAGTGGATCGCCGACGAGCTCTTCATCGGCAACAAGCTGTCGACCGGCGGCATCCGCACGTCTGACGGAACCCGGATCGACCTGCGTAACGTCACCTCACCGATCATCGTCTTCTGCTCGTGGGGCGACGACATCACCCCGCCGCAGCAGGCGCTGGGGTGGATCACTGACCTCTACGATCACGAGAGTGAGATCGTCGCCGCCGGTCAGACCATCGTCTACACGATGCACGACTCGGTCGGACACCTGGGCATCTTCGTCTCGGGCAAGGTCGCCAACAAGGAGCACACCGAGTTCGCCCAGTGCATGGAGATGATCGACCTCATGCCTCCGGGGCTCTACGAGGCGGTCATCACCGAGGTGCCCGCCGGAACCGCCGAGCCCGGCGTGACCCACGACAAGTACCGCCTCAGACTCGAAACCCGGACGCTCGATGACATCCGCAAGCTGGGCGAAAATCCCCCGGAGGACGAGCGACGCTTCGCCACGGTGGCCCGGGTCTCCGAGGTGAACAAGAGCCTCTACCGCACCTTCGCCTCGCCCTTCGTGCGGGGCCTCTTCCCGGAGCCGGTGGCGAAGGCGGTGCAGCAGTTCCATCCCAATCGCTTCCGTTTCTCGGTGTTCTCCGATCGGAATCCCTTCATGCTGCCGGTGAAGTCGCTGGCGGAAGCGGTCCGCGCCCGCCGGAAGCCTGCGTCGGCCGACAATCCGCTGTTCGCGCTGGAGAGGGCGATCTCCTCGTGGATCGCCTCGGCCCTCGACGGCTGGGGTGCGCTGCGCGGCAAGATGCAGGAGGCGATCTTCCTCAATGTCTACGGTCACCCGGCGGTGCAGGCGCTGGCCGGCTTCAGTCCGAACAGTTCCGAGCGCCGGCACGCCGAGCGTGATCTCTCACGGGAAGTGGCCCAGGAGAGGACCCGCTCCGAGCTCCGCGGCCGCTACGGGCAGGGCGGGTTCCTGGAGGCGGTGGCGCGAGCCCTGGTGTACGTCCGGATCCCGGAAGGAAGGGTCGACGAGCGCGGCTTCGCGATGCTGACGGCCCTCCGGGCGGAGGCTCCTGCGGATGAACACCGGACCTGGAGCGAGCTCAAGCACCTGCTGAAGGAGCAGTTCTTCCTGGTGCGCCTCGACGAGGAGCGTGCGCTGGAGACGCTGCCCGACCTTCTACCTTCCGATCCCGAGGAGCGGCGACGCGGCCTGGAGCTCGTCCGGCGGATGCTGTCGGCGGAGGACACCCTCTCCGAGGAAGGCGCGCGACGGCTCCAGCGCGTCGAGAGACTATTCGAGCGGGCTGCGGCTCTCGCCGCCAATGGCTCGACCCCTGCACGTGCAGACCGGAATGGGGACGCTGGATTCGCGAGCCACCCATGAGCTCTCGTGAATGGCCACCCCCGCAGCGAATCCCGCTCATCACCGTGACACCCAGGCTCGTAGCGCTCGTTCTCCTTGCGCTCCTCGGACTTCTCTTCTGGCTCTCCGCTGCCTCCGACCAGGAGGGCCGAGGCGGAAGAGGCGCGAGCGCTGGCCCGGCGTCGTTCGGCCCTCCGGGCGGGCCAGCTCGCGACGCCATACGCCCAGGCTGACCGCGGCGCCGGTAACAGCCCTGGTCGTCGCTGCAACACATTTCTAGCAGAGCTCAGGTCGAGGCCTGCACGGTCCGACGTCGAGCGCGGATTCGCGACGAGGTCGGCGCGAAGCAATCCCGTCCTGTTCTCGGGAAGGTGGGCTGGACATGATCTTCTGGATCGAATTCGCGATGGTGCTCGGAGCGATTCTCCTCGGCATCCGCCGGGGAGGCATCGCGCTCGGGCTGATCGGCGGCCTCGGGGTCGCGTTGCTCGTCTTCCTGTTCCGCGCACCGCCCTCCGAGCCACCGGTCGCGGTCATGCTGATCATCCTCGCGGTGGTCACCGCCTCTGCCACCCTCCAGGTCGCCGGCGGCCTCGACTACCTTGTCCAGCTCACGGAGAGGCTGCTGCGTGCGCACCCGAACCGCGTCACGCTTCTGGCCCCGCTCTGCACCTTCTTCCTCACGGTCTGCGTGGGTACCGGACACGCGGTCTACGCGCTCTTTCCCGTCATCGCCGACGTCGCGCTGAAGACTCGGATCCGCCCCGAGCGACCGATGGCCGTCTCCAGCGTCGCCGCGCAGATGGGCATCACTGCCAGCCCGGTCGCCGCGGCGGTCACCACCTTTCTCGGCTACTCGTCGAAGATGGGCGCGGCGGTGACGATCTTCGACATCATCAAGATCACCCTCCCGGCCGGGATCGTCGGGGTGGTCGCCGCCGCGACCTGGAGCTTGAGGCGCGGGGTGGAGCTGGAGAAGGACCCCGAGTTCCAGCGGCGCATGGCCGACCCCGCGTTGCGGGTCCAGCTCGAGACGACGGTCACGACGCTGGACAGGAAACTGCCGAAGGCGGCGAAGCTCTCGGTCGCGCTCTTCTTCGGCGGTGTGCTGTTCATCGTCGCGCTCGCGCTCCGCGATACCTTCGCGAACGCGGGCTATCACCTGCCGCACGTCCTTCCGCTCATCGGCGGAAAGGCGGTGGCGATGACCACGGTGGTGCAGATGGTGATGCTCGCTTCCGGCGCCTTCATCCTCTTCGCCGCGAAGGTGAAGGCAGCGGACGTGGCAAGCTCGTCCGTCTTCAAGGCGGGGATGATCGCAGTCGTCTCGATCTTCGGGATCGCCTGGATGAGCGACACCTTCGTCACCTCGAATCAGGCGCTGCTGATCGGCAAGATCAAGGCCATGGTGCAGGTGGCGCCGTGGACGTTCGCCATCGCGATGTTCTGCGTCTCGGCGTTCGTCAAGAGCCAGGCAGCGACCCTGACCGTGATGATCCCTTTCGGGATCGTGCTCGGACTGCCCGCCACACTCATGCTCGGTCTGATTCCGGCGAGCTACGCCTACTTCTTCTTCTGCTTCTATCCGAGCGATCTCGCAGCCATCAACATGGACCGAAGCGGGACGACCCACATCGGCAAGTACTTGCTGAACCATAGCTTCATGGTTCCGGGGCTGATCGGTGTCTCGGTGTCCACCACGGTCGCCTACTTTCTCGCCCGCTTCGCCTTTCACTTCTGAGCTGACGGACCCTTCGTCGGCATCGCCAACGACCAGTCCTCGCCGACGGTCCCCTTCCGGCGGCGATGCCGGTGTTACCGGGCGCTCGGGTCAGGCGGGGTCCCGCTCAGGCGACGATGGAGGCGCCGCCGTCGACGTACACCGTGCCCCCGGTGATCCGGCGGGCAAGAGGGGTCGCCAGGTAGGCGCAGGCGAAGCCCACGTCCATGATGTCCACCAGCTGGCCCAGCGGGGCCTTGTGGGCAGCTTCGTTCAGGAGCAGCTCGAAGTTCTTGATGCCGGATGCAGCCCGCGTCTTCAGTG